>Ga0070658_10002214_pt1 | contig 16315 bp, 13 predicted proteins | sample KBSC13metaG_FD_64664 | JGI IMG/M metagenome (GOLD analysis project Ga0070658, IMG submission 64664) | Corn rhizosphere microbial communities from Kellogg Biological Station, Michigan, USA - KBS C1-3 metaG | ecosystem: Host-associated > Plants > Roots > Rhizosphere > Soil ...
TTGTAATATTTCGCCGTCAGCGCGTTGTTCTCGCCCTGGTACCAGGCGACGCCCTTGATCGCCAGCGGCAGCAGTGGCTGGAGCATGGCGTTGTTGAGCGTCATCGGCGTCATTCGGTTCGGCGGCGCGTTGATGCCCGGCCGATTCGGCGTCGGCGGCTGCTTGGGCGGTGCGGGTTGGCCGGCGGCCTGGGCGGCTTTCACGTCGGCCTGGTATTTCTTGCCGGCCTCGGCGTTGCGCTTCTGCCAGTCGGCCATGTCGGCCTTGAACTTCGGCAGCGTTTCGGTGTCGTACTTTTCGGTCTGCGCTTTGAGCTTCGGCAAATCGCGGTCGTAGTCGTCCAGCAGCGGCTTCAGCGACGGCACCGCTTCCAGCCCCGCCCGCGTCGTCCACGCCTGGGCTGAAGATCCGCCCATGCTCGAATGAATCAGCCCGACGGGGATTTTCAGCGATTTCCGCAAATCCCGGCCGAAGAAGTAGCCCACGGCGGTGAAGTTGATCGCGCTGCCGGGCGTACAATGCTGCCAGCTCCCTTTGCAGTCGGCCTGCACGTCGAAGCTGACTTTGCCGTCGACGGTGAACAGCCGCAGGTCGTCGTCATTGACCTTTTTCAACTCTTCCTGGGCGTTCTTGATCCCGCCCATGCTGTACCCCATGTTCGATTGCCCGGCACAGATCCAGACATCGCCGACGAGCACGTCGTTGTAGGTGATCGTGTTCTTGCCGGCGATCGTCATTGTCGTCGGCTCTTTGGTGACGGGCAGCGAATTGAGCTTCGCCAGCCACTTACCGTCCGCCCCCGCAATGGCGCTGGCGGCTTGGCCGGCGATTTGCACCGTCACCTGCTCGCCTGGGTCGGCCCAGCCCCACACCGGCACGCTGGCGTCGCGCTGCAGCACCATGTGGTCGCCGAAGATGGCGGCCGTCCGCACGTTGGCGCCCGCGACACCGGCCGCCAGAGCGACAACACTTCCGAACCATTTCGCCCGCAGACGCATTGGCTGATCCTCGCCTATTTCCGTTGTTTCTCGATCACTTGGCCGACAGGCTTTGCTCGTATTCCGTCGGCGTCATGAACGTGCAGCCCTGGCCCTGCAGAAAGTCGATAATCTGCTTGAACCCTTCCCATCGCTTGTTGTCGGGATCGGCCCACTGATCTGGATGGCCCTGCAGCACGAGCACGCTCTGCTTCTTGCCGTACTTCTCGTAAACGTCTTTGAACTTCGCGAAATCCGGGACGAACGTCGGATTTTCCAGCCCCATCACCCGCGGGATCGACAGCTTCTTGAAATACTTCGGCTGCTTCGGCCCGTAGAGCCAGATGCGGATCTCCGGCGACGCCTGCAGCGCCTTTTCCGTCTCGTCCGTCGTGGCCGACCAGTGCGGCCCGAAGGCGGCGAAGGTGAAGCCGAGCTTTTCCTGTGCCAGCTTCTCGCCGCGCTCGATCTTCTCGAGTTGTTCCTCTTCCGTCCCACTCTCCCACTCGCCGCTTGTCTCTTTCGGGGTGCGCAGGTGCCAGCCGTGCAGCCAGAATTCGATCATTCCGCTGTCGCGGTTCTTGTGGATGAAATCGACCGTCTCCGGCTGAATCTTCTCCAGCGCCTCGCCGATCACGCCCATGGAGCACTTGATCTTCTTCTCGGCAAGATAGTCGGCCACCCGGTGCCAGCGCGGCGAAAGCCAGTGGCCGACGTCGTCGAGCTTGAGGAGGATGATCGGGGGCTTGGCGGGCTGCTCCTGTGCCGAACTCAAGGACGCGAAGCAAAACAGAATCAGCGCCGCACCCGCTAAGGCAATCTTGAGCATCAAAACATTCCGCCTGTTCGAGGGTTAGTAGTGTCGACTGAGGAAGCGTGCCAGTTGCGGGCCCGACATGCTCTGATAGTCCTTAATCGTGAGCGAATCGACGTGACAGTCGCCGTAGACGAAGTTCGCACGATAACCCGGGTGCGGAATGAACTTGATGGCGTAGTTGGTAACGTTCCGGTAATCCCAGCACCATGGACCGGCCGTCTTTGAGCGGGGTGCAGTGCTGAAAACCACCGCGGCGGGCGTCGGGTTGGCCGCGATGTTCGTGCCGCTGGTTGCGAGTGCCAGGCTGGCGCGGGTGATGTAGTGCCCCGGATCAAAATCCGCCCAATACTCGACCGATCCGTCGCCGAACCAATACCCATCCGACTTGAGTCGTTTCAGAACCGGAGTGGGCGCGTCCGGAATCGAGCCACCGAACACCTTTTTACCGCCGAGATATTGGTTCAGACCATAGTTCGTGCCAATCGCGCCGGGCCAGCGGTCTTCGTAGCGTGTCGCTGAGGGCATCGCCGTCAGCCCCGCGGGGCACCACAGAGCGCCGCTGCGGTTCGAGACGAAGGTGTTCGGAAAGGCCGGGTTTGGATTCGGAAGCAGATGATAAAGCGTGTAGGGGCCCTTGGTGATCTTGTTGCTCGGACTGACGATATCACCGGCTTGCAGCGGCCAGTACGGGTACGGGCTGAGGTCCCAATTGTTGGCGATCCCACCGGAGTCATTTTGATTGGTCGGCAATACGCCGTGGTTGTCCTGGGCGTACATCATTCCCCACAGGCCGATCTGCCGGAGGTTGCTGGCGCATTGCACCATCATCGCCTGCCGCCGGGCCGCATTCAGCGCGGGAATCAGAATCGAGATCAGCAGCGCGATGATGCCGATCACGACCAGCAGTTCCACGAGGGTAAACGCGTGCCGCGAGCGAGCATTTGCACGGGACGGCCGGGGCTCCAGCTGCATGTTTTCCTCCAACGTCCAAGACCACCGCAATAACTTCCGCCCAATGAAGTGTACGTACAACTTATTCGTACATTCTGAACGTCACCTGCACCGGTGTCAAGCAAATTCGGCATACTGGGAAAGCCCTGAAGGCTCGGCTTTGGCACCGACGCCGGGCCGCGGTATGCTCGTAAAGTCTGCATCAAGCAAGGGGTTTCCGTTTCCCAAGGTCCGCCAGAATTCCGTTGACCCCGGGCCCGGAAGATTTACAGTGTACGTATAGTCCGGGCCACCCCCGGGCGATCCGATGGACATCACCCAGACCAAACTCGCGGCCCTCGCCGGCGTTTCCCAGAATACCGTTCACCGCGCGCTGCACGGCATGGGCGGCGTGAGCGAAAAGACGCGCCAGGTTATCCACGAACTCGCTTCGACGCACGGCTACCGGCTGAACTCGGCCGCCCGAAACATGCGCACCGGGCGGACCGGGCAGGTCGGCGTGCTGGTGCTCGACAGCCCCGCCCACTCGTACATCCGGGCGCCCCTGCTGGAACTCACCTGGGGCATCAACGCGGGGCTGGAGGCCGGCGGGTTCGTCACGACGCTGGTCCGCCTGAACGACGTCGATCGGCCCGACGCTGAGAACGCCCGGATCTTCCGCGAACACCTGCTCGACGGTGTCGTGGTGGCGAACATGCTGCCGGACTTTCTGGAAGAAAAGGTCCGCAAGCTGGTCCCCCGCCATGTGTGGCTGGATACCGACGTGTGGGAGCCGACGCTCTGCCTGCAGCGGGACGAGGAGCTGGCCGGCCGACTCGCGGCGCGGGCGCTGATCGAGGCCGGGCACCGAAAGCTCGTTTACTTCGTCCGACCCGAGGCCCGGAGCCTGCACGGCGAAGGCTCGATGACCCACTACAGCGGGGCCGCCCGCATGCGCGGTTTGCAGATGGAGGCCGAGGCCGCCGGCGTGGATCTGATCCCGCTGGACGCAAAAGAAATCGAGGATTTCGATACGGCCGCCCTCGATAAGCTGCTCCGCGACGGGGCCGGGTTGTTCGCCCGACGGATGAGCGAGGCGCGGGGCATCGCCGCGCACACGCTGGCGGGCCGGTTCAGTGGGCAATGGGGCCGCGATTGCAGCATCGCCTCGGCCGACGACGGCGCCGACTTCCACTGGTGGTGGCCGCAGCTGGCGCGGGTGTCGTTCGACCGCGTCGCCATGGGCCGGGCGGCCGCCGACATGATGGTAGCACTGCTGAATGGCGCCGACGGTGACGGAGAGACCGTCCAGATCGAATCCCAACGCATCGCAGGCGAGTTCCACTCCGGGACGACGATCCGCCGGGCATAAATCTCCCTGTTTTTCCGCCGACAAACCGCGTTGGGGGCGGTAGCATCGCCTGAGCGTCAGCACGCACTCGGACGCCCATTCCGGTCCCTCTCCCCGGGGAGAGGTTAGGTGAGGGGAGGCGGAGTCTAACGACTTCGGAACATCTGATTACGCTCAGGAGTTGACCGACTCGACATCCCCCCACCCAGCCTCTCCCCAGGAGCGCTATAAACCAGCGTTGATAAAGCCCTGTAGCTGCGACGCCGGCGTCGCCTTTTTCTCTGAGGCCCTCAGACGATCTAAAATATCGTGAAGAACCTGAAGAGGCGACGCAGGCGTCGCAGCTACGTGCATAATTCTCGCCAAGGAGAGGGGTTGGAAACTCTTTGGCAATCCAAAATCGGTTCATGCCGGGGCAGAGGCCCGGGCTTTCAAAGAAGGAGGTGCCGCGCGACAACCCGTTCTGAAAAAACAAACCCAATTTGGGCGTTAAAGCGAGTTCAGACCGGTACTTCCAGATCAGCCCAGCCTCAAAAAGCGCCCTACTTCTCCCCCGGCAGCTTGTACAAATGCCCGTACTCGTTGAACCACGCCACGAACCGCTTCAGCCCTTCGCTGATCGAAATCTTGGGCGAATACCCCAGTTCCTTGCTGCTGCGGGACAGGTCGGCATACGTCCGTTCGACGTCGCCCGGTTGGGCCGGCTTCTTGTCGAGGATCGCCTTCTTGCCGATGGCCTTTTCCAGTTCGGTGATGAGCTCGGTGAGGGAGATCGGGCTGCTGCCGCCGAGGTTGTAGATGCGGAAGCGGTCGATCTTTTCGATGCTGGCGACGATGCCGCTGACGGTGTCTTCGACGAAGGTGTAATCGCGGCTGGTGCTGCCGTCGCCGAAGAACGGGACGGGTTTTCCGGCACTGATCAGCCGGGTGAACTTGTGGATCGCCAGGTCGGGGCGCTGGCGCGGGCCGTAGACGGTGAAGAACCGCAGGCTGGCGATCGGGAGCTTGTACAGGTGGTTGAAGGTGTAGCAGATCAGCTCGCCCGCCCGCTTGGTGGCGGCGTAGGGGCTGATCGGTTCTTCGACGTCGTCTTCCTCGCTGAACGGCACCTTCGGCGAGTTGCCGTACACGCTCGACGAGCTGGCGAAGGCGAACTTCTCAACGCCGCTCTTCACGGCGGCTTGCAGGAGGTGGGTGGTGCCTTCGACGTTAACGCGGGCGTAATAGGCCGGGTCTTCAATGCTCGGCCGAACCCCGGCCATCGCGGCCAGGTGCAGGATGGCCCAGGGGCGGACCAGCCGCACGAGCTTGCTGATCTCCGGGCCGCTGGTGATGTCGATTTCTTCGACGTCGAGCTTGTCGCCCTTGATGCTCTTGAGGTTCATTTCCTTCCACGAGCGGTCGTAGAAGTCGGAGAAATTATCGACGCCCACCACGCGATACCCCATCGTCATCAACCGCTCGGCCGCGTGTGAGCCGATGAACCCTGCCGCACCGGTGACCAGAATCGTTTTCTCCATCGCCACAGTGTCGGCATGCGTTTACAAACTGCAACCGTCGCATAAAGATCAGGGCCTTACGGAGGCGGCATGTGTGAGCTGTTGCGGGCAGTGATCGACTGCATCATCCCGGCCGACGATTATCCGTCGGCCAGCCAGAATCGGGTCGATGTCTATATCGAACGAATCCTGCAAAACGAATTGCAGGAGTGGCAGGACAAGTTCCAGGCCGGTCTCGACGAATTGGAGGCCGACGCGAAGCGTACAACCGGGCAAGGCTTCGCCGCTCTTCCGCCGCAACGGCAGAACGCCCTGCTAGCGGCGATGGAGCACGACGCGGCCTGGAGCGAATGGTTCGCGATGCTGGTGCAGCTGACCAACGAAGGCTACTACGCCGACCGCTCCAACGGCGGGAATCCGGATCACGCGTCGTGGGACATGATCGGCTACGAACCGCGGCTTCCGCCGGGATTGATCTGATGCAAAGCGAATTCGATGTCATCGTAGTCGGCGCTGGTGCCGGCGGCGGCGTGGCGGCCGGCGTGCTGGCAGAGGCGGGCAAAACCGTGCTGGTGCTCGATCGCGGGCGCGCGCTCGGAATCAACGCGGTGCCGCGCGATCACCTGCGCAATCACCGCATTTCTCAGTACGGCTATAACACCGAAACGCCCGCGCAACTCGCTGGCCGGCCCCGCGTGGCGGTGAATGTGCTGGGGCGGGAAGAAGTCGTCTCGCCTGAGAATGGCGGCTACGGCTACAACGCCTCGGTGGTGGGTGGCGGCACGCTTGTGTACGGCGCGCAGGCGTGGCGATTCCTGCCCGACGATTTCCGCATGGCCAGCCGTTACGGCGTGCCGGAGGGCAGTTCGCTGGCGGATTGGCCGATCAGCTATGAGGACCTCGAGCCGTTCTACGACAAGGTCGAATGGGAAATGGGCGTCGCCGGCTCGCCGCATGTGTTGTCCGGCAAGCGCGAGCGAGATTTTCCGATGCCGCCGGTGGCCTTGAACCTCAGCGGGCAGACGCTGAAGCGCGGCGCCGACCAACTCGGCTGGCCGACCGGCCCGGTGCCGCTGCTGATCAACACCGTGCCGTACAACGGTCGCGATGCGTGCATCGGCTGCGGCATGTGCGTGGGATTCAGTTGCCCGACCGACGCCAAGGTCGGATCGCAGAACACGATGACCCCCCGCGCGCTGAAGACCGGCCGGTGCACGCTCACAACCGGCGCGACGGTCGCTTCGCTCGTCACCGAAAACGGCAAAGTCGTCGGCGTGCGCTACTTCAAGGACGACAAGGAACACGTCGCGCGGGCCAAGACGGTCGTTCTCGCGGCCGCCGCCATCGAGACCGCCCGGCTGCTGCTCAACAGCCGCACCGATCGCGAGCCCAACGGCATCGGCAACAACAGCGACCACGTCGGCCGGCACATCCAGGGCCACTACTACCCCGGTGCGATTGGCCTGTTCGACGATGTCGTGCAGGACGGCGTCGGGCCGGGTGTTTCGATCTCGACGCTGAAATTCAACCACAACAACCCCGGCATCGTCGGCGGCGGGATGCTGGCGAACGAATTCGTGAAGCTGCCGATCATCTTCCAGAAAAACTGCTGGCAGCCCGGCGTGCCGCGCTGGGGCATCGAGGCCAAACGCTACATGCGACACGCCTATACGCGTGCGATGCATGTGCAGGGGCCGGTGCAGGAAATTCCGAGCGCGAATGGCCGGGTGACGGTCGACAGCAGCCGTCGCGACCGCTTCGGCATCCCGGTGCCGCGGCTCAGCGGAACGCAGCACGAATCGACCGTCGACGTTGGCCAATTCATGCAGAAGCGGGCCGAGGATTGGCTGCGGGCCAGCGGTGCGAAAGAGATCTGGAGCTGGGCCCCGCCGCTGTTCCTCAGCCACGGCCAGCACCAGGCGGGCACGACGCGGATGAGCGATGACCCCAAAAATGGCGTCGTCGATCGCCACTGCCGCGTGCACGGCCACGACAACCTGTTCGTCGCCGACGGCGGCCCGCACGTGACGAATGCGGGGCTGAACCCGGTGCTGACGATCCTGGCGCTGGCGTGGCGAACCGCAGAATTCATTGCGGGGAATTAGAAATCGCCTCGACGTGGAAACGTTGGCGGACTCGCTTGCGAGGCGTTCAAAAGCCTCGCAAGCGAGGCCGCTAACGGTCGCACACGCGGATCGGGAAAACTGTGATTCAGCCGCGCGGCAGCGTGCGGATGTCGAACACGGTCATCCCCGCTGCCCTCGCCGATTGGATGCCCAGATCCGCATCTTCGAACGCCATGCACGCCGTCGGCGGGACATCGATCAGGCGGGCGGCTTCGAGAAAGATGTCCGGCGCCGGCTTGCCCCGCGCCACGTCGTCGGCGGTCACGAGCACTTCGAACAGGTCGCTCGCGCCGATGTCCGCCAGCGTCCGCATCGCCTCTTTGCGGTGCGCACCGGTCGCCACGGCCATCGGCAGTTTTTCAAAATGGGTGCGGGCAACCTTCAGCACCGGCTCGATCGGCCGCACGCCGCGGATGTACTCGGTGGCCAGCTCTTCCTTGCGGCGGCTGGTGGCTTCGACAGGCATCTGCTTGCCCTGCCGCTCGTTCAGCAGCTCGATGATGTGCCGCGTCGGCATCCCGCCGAGGCTGTAGAAATAGTCTTCGGGAAAATCGACGCCGTGCGGGGTCAGGGCGTCGGTCCAGGCGCGAAAGTGCGCCGGCATCGTGTCGGCCAGCGTGCCGTCGAGGTCGAAAATCAGGCCGCGAATGTCGGGGGGGACGACGATCATGCCAACCGTGTTATCGCCTGAGCACGACTCGTTCAATCCGCGGCGTTGGAATGCGGCGAATTACATCGAGCTGTTCACCGAGTTCCAGCGAGCGAGCACCTTCGTGCCCATCGCGCCGATCACTGCGATGCACGCAATGACAATCAACCCGGCGATCAGGGCGTATTCGATCACTTCACCGCCCTGCTCGTCACGCAGGCATCCCAGGAGAGTGTTTTTCAGTTTCATCATAGCGTTCCCTGAACGAGTCATCGTCCAACGACCGCGCGGCCTTTACCTGTAGGCAAGTTTATTTTGTACCGGCGGGCGAAAGTTCTGACACCTTCCCCGTCACCGGCTTGCCGTCCTGTCCGATAATCAGCAGTCGGATGCCTCCCCCGCCGTTGTTGTCGACCAGCGGCTTATCGAGCGTGCGGTCGATCTTGCTCTTGGCCTCGGCGAGATGGCCGCGGCTGGCGAAATCGATCTTGTCGGCACCGGCCTTCAGCGTCGCGCCGATCTGCTCGCTCAGTTCGCGCAGCGCATACCGCGCGATGTTCCGCAGATCGGGCGAGACCGAGCTATTGTCCTGATCCGCCGTCGCGAGCAGGTACTTCAGGTGCACATCCTGCATGCCGCGGCGAAGCGGGTGGATCAGCGGCTTGGTATCGCTCAGGCCGTCGAAGTTCGGGGCCTTCAGTTCGCTCCACACCGCGTCGCGCGTGCTGCGGATCAGCTCGGCCGCCGTGAACTTGTCGGCCGAGTCGCTCTTGGCCTCGGCGTCGTAGACGCGCTGCAGTGTTTGCGGCGAGCAGAGGATCATCAGCGTCGTGCCGTACTGGCTGGCAACGAACTGGCTGTACGGGAAATCCAGCCGGACCGGCGGAAGTTCGCCGAAGTCCCACGACCGCGACGGCGCCAGTCGGTTCAGCAAGGCCGGCGTGATCGGCTTGTAGAAATCGGGCTGCAGCACCGTCTTGCCGACCAGGTCCAGCGCCGCCCGCTGCAGCTTCGGATCGACCTGCGTGAACGGCGGCTTAGCGTTCGGATCGCCCGGCCGGCTGCGTGAGAAGTATTGCCCGCCGACGACGCGGCTGACGTACAGCAGGTTGCGCGAGCGCTCGAACATCAACTGCAGGAACGTCTCCTGCAGGTAATGGTTCGGCTCTTCCGGCTGCTGCGCCCAATCGGTGACGTTCGCCAGCAATTTGTCCGTCAGGGCATCTGGCTCTGTGCCCATGCGGCCGGGTCGTTGCCGAGGTCGTAGCGGTTGGCCAGCGGATCGGGGCTGATCAGGCCCATCGTGTCTTCGTCGGTGGCGTAGGCGTTTTCGGGCTTGGTGCTGTCGTCGGTGACGGTCTTGAGGAATTTCTTCAGATCCTGCCCGCTCGCCGGCGATCCGTAGCCGTAGTTGATCGCCCAGAAGTCGTACGGCCCGAGCTGGTCGGAGCTGAACGTCTTTACCTTCGTCAGATCGTCGTCGGCGAAGAACGCCAGCGGCGAGTAGTCCATCACGCTCGCGACGAACGGCTGATCGCTGTCGCGATTCTTGCGCACCTGGTCGAGCGTCAGCCAGCTGCTGGCCTTGAAGTTGTGCCTCAAACCGAGCGTGTGGCCGACTTCGTGCATGACGATCAGCTTCAAGGCATTGCCGATGATGCGATCGGGAATCTTCGGCAGGCCATTCGCGCGTGCCTTCTGCCCCACCGCCTGCGCGATCGACAGCTGGTGAACGAGGCCGAGGGCGAGTTGGCATTGTTGCTGCTGTTGCGCCGCCGGCCGCAATGGCATCGGCGCTGCGGACGATAAAGAATTTTCCGTCGGCTGCATCAGTTCGCCGGCGAACTGCCTTGTCGCATCGTCAACGGCTTCACTCGTCATCCCCGGCGGCAGATAGGCCGGGTTTTTCTGCAGGAATTCCAACGTCTCCGGCCCGAGCGTCGCCGCCAGCGCCTTGGGCGTGAAAATCTCGCTGCTCTCGTTGAAGTACCGAATCCACGAATCGTCGATCACGATGTCCGCGTCGAGAATCTGCCCCGTGCGCGGATCCGCCCGGCTCGGCCCAACGGCCAGCACCTGGTTGCGAACGGTCCAGAGGATGAAGTTGTACCGTGCGTCCGCCGGGTCGATGTCGGCGAATTCGTTGTCGCTCGTCTGCTGCTGCACGACGATCGCGTTGCTGATGCCCACCTTTTCGAACGCCTTGTTCCACTCGCTGATGCCGGCCGCCACGTAGCTGCGCCACTGCAGCGGCACGCTCTTGTCGATCACGAACACGATCGGCTTTTCCGGGGGCGACAGTTCGAGCGACGGGTCCTTCTTCTTCAGGTCCCACCGGTTGATCAGCCGCTCGAGCGATTCGCGCTCGGTGTAGCGCGTCGTCCAATCCTGCCGAACGGTCTGGAAGTAGCCGACACGCTCGTCCGCGGGCCGGGGTTGATACGCGTTGTTGTTCAGCGGCGGGAGCCTGCGGAAGGCGTAGCTCACGCCGATGGTCGATCCGCCGCCGCCCTGGTCGATGCCGAGGTCGACGTCGATGAGCGTGTTTTCGGGAAACGCTTTGACGGAATCAACCCGGCTGATCTCGCGACGGATCATCCCAGGCGTCGGCAGCGGCACGATCGATCGGCCATTGAAGATCGCCTGCCCGAAATCGACCACCGGGTCGCCCGCCGGCGTCGTGGTGACGATCGGCAGCGACGTGACAAAGCTCGGCCGATACGTCCGCTGCACGGCGTCGTTGATCGGGTTGCCGGGGCGGTCGATAAAGCGCGTGTCCGGGGCGACCAGTGCCAGCGTTCGCCCGTTCTGTTCCCATCGCACCAGCCCGTCGGTGTATTGGAAGCCGGCGAGGTTGCCGCGCGAGAAATTGACCGCGAAGAGCAGATCCTGGTGCAGCAGCGACCGCGGCACAATGCAGAGAAGGCGCGTCGGGTCCTTCGTGGCGTCGCTCGGTTTGTAGCGGAGGAAGGTCATCAGGCCTTCGACCGGCTCCATGTCCTTGGTGACGTCGGCGAAGGCCGGATAGTCCCCGGGGGCCTTGGGCTTGGGCGTGTCCTCGGCGAAGGCGCCGGCGGACAGGGCAAGGACGGCAAGAACGATCGGCAAGCGACGCGGCATGTGCGGACTCCGGGTAAACGGGCGATGCGGGCGGTCCATTGTAAAAGTCGGAGGTGCGGGCCGCTAGAAAGAACTGGATCCGCAACTTATTGCGATGACTGCGGTTAAGGCAAAAATTGGGTTTGTTTTTTCGAAACGGGTTTTGTGCGACGCGTCCCTCTCCAAAGCCCGGGCCTGTGGCCCGGGATCGGGGGCGTTGCCCCGGCTTGGGTAGACTTCGGATTGTCAAAGAGCCTCCTACTCCCTCTCCCTGGGGGGAGGGCTGTGGTGAGGGGATGTCGAATCGGTCGACTCCTGCGCGTCATCGTACGTTCCGGGGTCGTCCCACTCCCCATCCCCTCACCTAACCTCTCCCCGGGGAGAGGGACCGGATTTGCGTCCGCAGTTGTGCTGACGCTCGAGGGATGCTACCGCCGCCGTTGCAGATTGTCGGCGGAAAAATGGGCGCTTTTAAGGCTGAGTCGCCGGTGCCATCGTCGGCCGGTCGAACGAGTGCGATCGATCGAGCTGGATCACGATCCACAGATCCCCCGCCTCGGCCGGGCGGGTGGCGGGCTGGGTGGTGGCGGCAGCGACGATCAACGGCTGGGTGCTCGGCTCGGTGGTCGGGTGCACCGCCAGTTCCGTCTCCTTCATCGCGGCGGTCTCGTTGGCAGCCGGCTGGGTGGCGACGGGGAGCGGAGCTGCCGCGGCGAGGGTCAGCGCCACCTGCTGTCGGCCGACGCGTTGGTTCTGCACCGCCGTTTGCAGTTCGCGGGCGCGGTCGGGGGTGATGTTGTGCAACACGAGCGTCGTCCCGCCGCTCGGCTGGGTCGCCGGGGCGGCCGGGGCGAGGGCGGCGGTGGGAACGTCGAAGGTGATGCTGTTTTGCGCCAGGTAACTGGCGATCAGTGCGCCCGACATCGCCGGATCGTCGCTGGTCACCGTGAGCGTGCCGTGCGGCGCGGCAGCGGAGCTGTCCTTCCGCTGGGCCTGGTCCTGCAGCTTGGCGGCCAGTTCTTCGACGTAATCACGCGGCCGATCGACACCGGGCGTGGCCGGGGTGGCGCCGGCTTTGGCCATCGTCGCCATTGCCGCATCCTGCGGGGCCGGCGCGGCGGCGATGCTCGGCTGCGTTGCGGCGTCGGCGGCGACTCGGGCCTGCTCCATCCGCGGCGCCGCCGGTTCGGGCGGCAACGGCACAGGGGCCTCATTCGCCGTGTTTTGCTGGGCGAGGTCCTTTTGATCCTCCGCCGGCTCGGTCGCGGCTTCGTCGACACCGGGCAATTTTTCGAAGCCCTTCACCACGTTCGGCCCGAGCACCAGCTTTTCGGCCTTCCCGCCGCCGGGCAGAACCTGATAGACCAGCAGCCCCAGCCCCGCCGCCAGCACCAGCATCGCCGCGACGGCCGTCAACTGCGGCCACCAGCTGCCGCGCAGGGCGACGGAGTCGTCGGCGCTTTCGTCGAGCAGCGCGTGGCGTTCCAGGTGCTGCTGCAGGTGATCCATGATCTCAGCGGGCGCCTTCTCGCGCGGCAAGTTCGCCAGCCTGGCCCGCTGCTCGCGCAGTTCGGCGATCAGCGCGGCATGGGCCGGGTTCGAGGCCAGGTACTGTTCGATGTCGGCGCGATCGCTCGCGGGCAGGTCGCCGTCGATGTACGCCGCCAGGCGGGCTTCGATGTTTTCCGATTCGTCGGCCATGATCGATGTACTACAAACCCAACCCCGTTATTCCGCTCCGCCCAACTGCTCTCCCAATTGCTCTCGCAGCGCTAACCTCGCTCTGAACAGTCGACTCTTCAGCGTGCCCAGCGGCACTTCCAACGCCTGGGCCATCTGGGCGTAATCGAGCCCTTCGATGTCACGCATCACCAGGATCGCCCGCTGCTCCGGTTCCATCCGACCCAGGGCCGAGAGCACCTGTTGCTGCGTTTCCTTCCGCAAGACGCCGTCGCTCGGCTGGCGGTCGTCCTGGGCGATGCGGTCGATCAGGCTGCTTTCCTGGTCGCTCCGCTGCGATGGCTGACTATTCCCGCCCCGCCGCGGCGTATCCAGCGAGAACGTCCGCTGCCGCTGCACCTTGCGCAGGTGGCTGATCGCCAGGTTCACGCCGATGCGGAACATCCACGTGTACGGCTGCGCCTCGCCGCGAAAGCTTTCCATCGCGGTTAATGCTTTGACGAACGTTTCCTGCGTAAGTTCCCGCGCTTCTTCGCGATCGCCGACGACGCGGACAATGGCGTTGTAGAGCCGGTCCTGCAGGCGGATCGCCAACTGCCCGAACGCCCCGCGGTCGCCGCCCTGGGCGCGGCGAAAGAGTTCCATTTCGCGCTCGGCGGCGTCCGCACGAGAGTCGTGGCGCGAGGCCGAGCCGAAGTTGCCGCTGACGCTGGACATATCGCTGGGAAATTCTACCCCGATGTTTCAAACCCGGGGTCGGTTGCAACTATGACGGGCGCGCGGCGCATCGTCAACGTCCGATGAAGCAAAGCTTTGGCCAAAAAAGCATGGCCGCCGCGGGGGCGAAAGAACTTTAGGCTTGCGTAGCCGCTGGAGCAAATAGTAACATAATCGATTAACTGTTCATTTTAGCTGATTTCTTGAGGAGGACGAAGATGGCGACAACTTCAGCAGAGTTCGGTTTCAACGCGGCGGCGTCACGAAAGATCATCCGGTCCGCGGCGACGCTTGCCGTGGCCGCCTTAGCCGTGCCGGCGGGCGCTGCCAGCGTCACCTACACCACCGCCGGCGCTCAGCCGGCACTGACGCTCGCCAGCGGCGACACCGTCAACCTGCGTAACGACGGCTCGGTCACGTTCACGCCGGCCAGCATCACCCTGCCCTCCAGCGGCAGCACGACGCTGAACTTCGATGTCAACAACAACGGCAGCGCCGCGACGGGCCAGACCCTTACCCTGGCCGGCACACTCACCTTCGCCAGCGGCACGACCACGACCACCGCCAATACCATCAACGTGACCGGCGGCAACGGTTACGGCCTGGCCTTGGGGAACATCAGCGTGCCCAGCAGCGGCGGCAACAGTGCTAACCACTCGCTCACCCTTAACGCCCTCGCCGGGCTGAATACCGGTACGATCACGCTCGGATCGTGGGGTGAAACGCTGAACCTGGCCGGCACTTCGACGATCTCCGTCGGCAACATCCAGCTGAACTCGAACGGCAGTCACATCGTCAACTTCGGCTCGGGATCGGATTCGCCGACCGTCATCCTCGGCGCGGCATTAACGACTTCGGGCAGCCGTGCCTCGGGCATGCTGGCGGCCGAGATCAAAAACGGCGCGACGGTGCAGTTGAACAACATCAACGCCCTGACCAACTTCGGCGGGCAGTCCAACACCGCGCTGACGATCGATTCGGGCGGCAAGTTGCTGCTCAACGACAGCCCGACCGCCAGCTACACGTCCCAAACGCTCGTGGCGGGCGTCACGCTCAACGGCGGGACGATCACCAACTATCAGAACCTCAACACGATCGGCACCCTCACCGTCGGCTCGGCCGGCGGAGCGCTGCAGGGCAGCTTTACCGACAGCAACGGCACCAACCGGCGAAGCCTGAACATCGGCACATTGAACGGCACGGGCAACCTCACCGTCGGCGACAGCGGCCTGGGCAGCGGCGCGGGCGCCGGCTCGCTCGTGCGAATCACCAACGCCAGCGGCGGCAACTACAACGGCACGATCAGTGTCAGCGGCACGAACTCGGCCGGCGGGTCGTACCTGGTGATCGATGGCTCGAACGCTTTGGCAAACGCGACGGTGAACGTTGCCAGTGACAACACATCAGGCACTGCCGCTTTCGCCGGTTTCGACGGCACGTCGTCGCTCGGCTTCAACATCGCCGCCGTCAAAATTGGCGGGTTGAGCGGCAGCGGCTCGGTGAGGCTCAATTTTGTAACCTCCGCCACCGGCATCGGGCTCACGACCGGCAACAATGGGACGGACACGACGTATTCCGGCTCCATGACCGGCGCCGGCAGCCTGACCAAGATCGGCAATGGCAACATGACCCTTGCCGGCAGCAACAGCTACACCGGCGCCACGACCGTCAATGGTGGCACGCTCACTGTCGGTGTCGGCGGCGTCGGCTCGCTCGGCAGCACGGCGGTCACGGTGAACAGCGGCGGGACGCTCGCCGGCAGCGGCAGCGTCGCCGGATCGATCAACGTCCAGAACGGCGGCACCCTCTCGGCCGGCAACAGCATCGGCAGCCAGACGGTCGGCGGCCTCACGCTGAACGACGGCGGGAACCTGAACTGGCAGATGTTCAACGCCACCGCCGCGGCGGGTACGGGATACGACGTGTACAACGTCTCCGGAGCGGGCGTGCTGAATCTGTCGGCCCTCACCGGCGCCAACAAGTTCAATATCAACCTCTGGTCGCTCGGCCAGGCGAATTCCGACGCCGGCGGCAACGCGATCAACTTCAACAGCGGATTCAACCAAAGCTGGACCTTGATCGCCACCAACGCCACGATCACCAACTTCAACGCCGCCGCCTTCGCCGTGAACACTGCCGCCATGGACGGCACGAGCGGTTTCGCGAACGCGCTCAACAACGGCACGTTCTCGGTCGGCTTGAGCACCGACGGAACCGACCTGGTGCTGAATTACACCGCCGCCCCTGAGCCGGCGACGCTTGGCGCGGTCGCCATGGGGGTGATGACCCTGCTTCACCGCCGCCGGCGCAAATAATATCTAGCGGCCGTTTGCCGACGGCGATACAACGCGGGCATGACGTCTCGTTCCGCCATCGTCCTGCTGTCCGGCGGCCTCGACAGCGCCACATGCTTGGCCATCGCCAAGGCCGACAGCTTTGACCCGCTGTACACGATGGCCTTCGATTACGG
>Ga0070658_10002216_pt1 | contig 16309 bp, 14 predicted proteins | sample KBSC13metaG_FD_64664 | JGI IMG/M metagenome (GOLD analysis project Ga0070658, IMG submission 64664) | Corn rhizosphere microbial communities from Kellogg Biological Station, Michigan, USA - KBS C1-3 metaG | ecosystem: Host-associated > Plants > Roots > Rhizosphere > Soil ...
AGATCCGGGCTGGTCGCCGAGTGCTCGGGAGACAGGTTTACGATCGTTTTTTGAGCGTAACCGCCCTGTGCATTCACCAGTGTGGGCTGCCCTTCGCCTTGATGAAGCTCGGCGGTGACCTGGACAGGTTTACCGTCACACACCACGTCAGCGATCCAGTCCTGGAAGCCCTGCTTTGTGACTCGCAGGCGATGGTTGCCGCTCTGGATGCCCTCCAGAAGGAGGTCGCCGGTCTCCTGCGTCGTGCCTACAGCGACATTATCAACATAGACATTGGAAACTGCGGGTAGGGTCTTTATCAGAAGCGACGAGACGGGGAGCGTCCTCGCTCCCATTGAATGGGTAAAGCCACCGGGGTGTATCGCCTGCGTCAGCTCATCGACAAACAATTCCACCGTTTGCGTCCTGTCCTCGGGCTTCTTTCGCAAGCTGTGAGCAACCGCAAGCTCGAGTGCCGGAGAGACGTGTAGACCACCACGGGCAAGTGTCGGGGACTGCTCGGAGATGTGCTTGGTCATGATCGCTGGGATCGAGGAGCCCTTGAAAGGCACGTCCCCTGCAACCATCTGATAGAACATTACGCCGAGGCTGTAAATGTCCGCACGCTGATCAGGCTCCTCATCGGCCCACTGCTCGGGAGCCATGTAGTACGGCGAGCCCATCAGGCCTGTCGTCTGCGCCTGAATGAAAGACCCAAGCAGTTCCCCGGACTTGATCTTTGCGAGGCCAAAATCGAGGATCTTTACGGCTTGAGACAGGTTGGGTTTGTCGCTGCAGATCATTACGTTCAGCGGCTTTAGGTCACGATGAACGATCCCCTGATGATGTGCTGCTCCGACCCCGGCACAGATCGCCGACATTATCTCCAAAGCCCGCTCAGGTGAAAGCTTCTGCTCTCTCGCAAGCAGGTCGTGAAGCGACTCGCCCTCGACATACTCCATCACGAGGAACGGCATCGTGCCGTCGACTACGCCGTAGTCCGTGACGTTCACGACGTTCTGGTGGCGGATAGCGGCGGCGGCAAGAGCTTCCTGACGGAAACGCGTTACAAGCTGCGGATCGTTACCGACGAGGTCAGGCAGAATGACCTTGATCGCAAGCTGGGTCTTCAGGTAAGCGTGGCGTGCCTTATAAACGACGCCCATTCCTCCCTGACCGAGCCGCCGCTCGATGTGGTATTTGCCCTCCAGGACGGGCTCACCGGGCAGCGTGTGGACCGTTGGCATCCCGTCATTAGGACAGGTGCCGACGTCGTCGGCAAAGCAGTTTTTACAGACCTGGCATTCCTTCATACGAAGAGAGCGAAACTTAACCTCTTTTCCGGCTAGCTTGAAACACGGCGGGTTGGCCTAGAGCTCCGATTGATTTTAGTTTTTTTAGTTTTTCCAAGCAAGGAAATACGGCGCGAGGCCTCGACCCCGCGCGGCGGGCGCTAGAGCACACTCCCTGACACGGCACTACCCTTTTACAACGATATTCACCAGTCTTTTGGGAACGACGACTACTTTGACGACGTCCTTGCCGTCGGTGTGCTCCCGCACCTTAGCGTCAGCAAATGCGAGCCTCTCAAGCTCCTCATCTGAGGTCTCAGGTGAAGCGAACACCCGAGCGCGCAGCTTGCCGTTGACCTGCACAGCGATCTCGATCTCGTCCTCTTTGGCCAGCTCATCAGAGTATTCCGGAAACCGGGCTTCGTTCCCGATGATGCCGAGCTCGTTACCCACGAGCGTGGAATAAAGCTCCTCGGCAGTATGCGGGGCAAAGGGTGTGAGCATGAGGACGAGGCTCTCGAGAGCCTCGCGGACCGCGTACCGCTCGGCGTCCGACGCGGCCTCGGGCAAGACGGTAAAGTCGCCAATTGCATTTGCCAGCTCCATCAGGGCGGCAACCGGCGTGTTGAACTGCAGCGTTTCAAAACTGTCGCCGACACGTTTGATCGTCTGGTGAGTCTTTCTTTGCAGATCGCGAGCCGCTTGAGAGCCTGATTCAGCGACGGCCGGCGATGGGCCACTGACAGCAGAATGCCATTTCTGGACAAGGCGCCAAACCCTCTGCAGAAACCGAACTGCCCCCTCGATCCCCGCCTCATTCCAGACAAGCTCATTCTCGATAGGGGCGGCGAACATAACGAACAGCCTCGCTGCGTCGGCGCCGTAGATCTCGATCATTTCATCGGGATCCACCCCATTTCCCTTCGACTTGGACATCCGCTCGATGGCGTATTTGAGCGACTTACCCTCAGCGGAGGTGGCAGACGTGATCCGGCCCTTCGCATCCCGCTCGACTGTGACCGTGCCGGGGGGACTGTAGACCCGCTTGCCGCTCTCATCGTCAAAGAACGTCTCACCGACGACCATCCCCTGCGTTAGCAGCCGCTTGAAAGGCTCGTCAAAATTCACCAGCTCCAGGTCCCGCAGCACCTTTGTCCAAAATCTTGCATAGATCAGGTGCATGACCGCGTGGTCATCACCGCCTATGTATTGGTCTACGGGCGTCCAAAAAGCTGCAACTGCGGGGTCGAACGGAGCGTCGCTGTTCGCCGGATCGGTGTAGCGGTAGTAGTACCACGACGAATCGACGAACGTGTCCATGGTGTCCGTCTCCCGACGCGCGGGACCGTCGCACTTTGGACATTTTGCCTCAAAGAACTCCGGCACCTTTGCGAGCGGCGATTCGCCGGTGCCCGTGAATGGTGCGGTCTCCGGGAGTCGAACCGGCAGGTTCTCCAGCTTCTCGGGCACGGTGCCGCACTTGTCGCAATACACAATGGGTATCGGCGATCCCCAAAACCGCTGCCTTGAGATGCCCCAGTCACGAAGGCGATATGTCGTCGCGGACTCGCCAAAGCCATGCGTCACCGCGAAGGCCGTCATCTCAGCTTTTGCGTCCTCACTCGTCTTTCCGGACCATTCGCCGGAATTGAGGAGAACCCCGTAATCGGTGAACGCACTCTCTTGATCTTCTCGACGGTTGCCGCTCTTCGGGGCGATAACGGCACTTATCGGAAGCCCGAACTTCGTCGCAAACTCATGATCTCGTTCATCGTGTGCCGGCACGCTCATCACCGCTCCGGTGCCGTAGTCCATCATCACGTAGTTGCCGACCCACACCGGAACCTCTTGATCGCTGAAGGGGTTAACGGCGACGAGTCCTGTGGCAACGCCGTCCTTGTCTATCTCTTCCTCATGATCACGAGCTTTGAGGCTGTCCACGACCATCTGATCGATCTTTGCCGTGACCTCCGCCTCGAACGAAGACCGGTTCGCCTCGATGATCGGATGAGCGGGAGCTACAACTACCGCGTTCACGCCGTAGATCGTATCGATCCGCGTGGTAAAGACGCGTACCGAGCCGAAGGGGTCCGATTCCCCGGGACGATTCACGGCGAACTCGACATACGCGCCCTCACTTCTTCCGATCCAATCGCTCTGGCGCTTTAGAACGTGTGCGGGCCAGCCGTCCTCAATGAGCGCCATATCATCGAGAAGCTGGCCTGTGTAAGCCGTCGTCCGCAGGAACCACTGCTCCAGCTCCTTCTTTGTGACCGGATTGCCGCACCGCCAGCACAAGCCGCCGCTTGCCTGCTCGTTTGAGAGCGTCGCCTGGTCATGCTCGCACCAGTTGACCTGAGTCGTCTTTTTGTACGCCAGGCCCATCTCGTACATCTTGAGAAAGAACCACTGGTCCCACTTGTAGTACTCGGGCCGGTGGGCGGCCATCTGCCGCCGCCAATCGTAGCTCAGGCCCATCCGCTTGAGCTGGCCCTCCATCGCGACAATGTTATCCTCGGTCCACTGCCGCGGATTGACCCCTCGCTTGACCGCCGCGTCCTCGGCCGGCTGCCCAAACGAATCCCAGCCGATCGGATGCAGCACGTTGAATCCTCTTAGCCGCTTGTACCAGGCGAGTGCGTCGCCCGCGGTGTAGTTGCGGACGTGGCCCATGTGGAGGTTGCCCGATGGGTACGGCAGCATCTCGAGCTGGTAAAACTTGGGCTTGTCGCCGCCCACCTCGGCCTCGAATGCACCGCTCTCCGCCCACGTACGCTGCCACTTTTGCTCGACCTTCTTCGCGAAATACTTTTCGTCCATTGCGTGTAAAAAATATGAGTCTAGCGGATAAACCTTTGTCTATCCACGCCTTAACTGAGTTGGATGGGATCGTGCTTCGCCGCGTCCACGGAGGAGTTCCGTCGAGCGGCTAAGTAAGGGCGAGGTGGGTCTTAACCAAAAACATGTGCAACTATCTTAGCACGGACAACCAACCCGGAGGAATTTTCTTCTTTCCCCATATACGTAATGGTGATACCCTAGAGGGACCTTTTGAGATAAGAGGGTTTTTCAACAAAGGCTTGATGATAAAAGTTCAGTCCACGCAGACGGCCAGCACCTAGATCTCAACCGGTCCACGCCGTCTGCCTCGAAAGTAGGAGGTAAACGACGATGGTCAACCCGATCCATACTGACACCGCTCGCACTTCGGCTCGCAACCCGGACAATTCGCACGCAAACAATTCTCAGCACCGCACCGGCTCGGCTAAAGCGATCTTTGTCGACGACATCATTACTTCTCTCGCTAACGCCCACGAGAACCGACGCGCCCGTCAAGTAACGGAATGGCAAAGGTCTCAGAGCTTTCGTGTTACCGCGTAGGGGCTGCGCGTCGCATATGAATTCCTTGCAAAGCTGCTGATTTTTGGCAGCTTTTCTGCTCTAATAGGCAAAACATGCAAGCCACAGCCAAGGGGGAAGAAGTGGGGTTGCTCGAGCAATACGAGCAGGTCCGCGCATACACTGAGACGCTCTGCGAGCCACTCGAGATAGAGGACTACATCCCGCAGCCAAGCGTTGACGTCTCACCAACGAAGTGGAACATCGCTCACACCACGTGGTTTTTTGAGGAGATGATCCTCAAGAAGTACGTCCCGGATCACCCCGAGTTTGACCCTCAGTTCGGCTTTCTCTTCAACAGTTACTACAACTCTCTTGGGAAGCGCACCGCCCGCGACCGCCGGGGCGATCTCTCACGTCCGACAGTGAAGCATGTTTTTGAGTACCGGCATCATGTAGATGCTCGGATGCGCGAGCTGTTATCAGCACCGTTAGCGGCTGAGATCGAAGAGTTGATCATTCTCGGCATCAACCATGAGCAGCAGCACCAGGAGCTACTTGTCACGGACCTAAAGTTTACGTTCTCTCAGAATCCGATCCATCCTGTTTACCGAAATGACTTTCACCCGGAGGAGACGCCCGATGGTGCGGAAGGCGGATGGATCAAAGTGCCTGCGGGGGTTTACGAGATCGGTTACGCGGGGGATGGCTTTCACTTTGACAACGAGCTCGCGAGGCACCAGGTGCTGCTCAACGAGCTGGAAATATCAGATCGCCTGGTAGCCAACGCCGACTGGATCGAGTTTATCGAGGCCGGCTGCTATCGGGATCCCCTGCTCTGGCACTCAGAGGGGTGGGACTGGGTCCAGCGGGAGCAAATTACCGGCCCGCTGTACTGGATGAGTGATAAAAACGGCTACAAGCACTACACGCTCGCGGGTCTCAGAGAACTGCCCCCGGATGCTCCGGTCTGTCACGTCTCGTGGTACGAGGCCGCGGCCTTCGCTGAGTGGAAAGGTATGCGTCTGCCGACGGAATTTGAATGGGAGTCGGCGAGTCCAAACTTGGCGTGGGGGTCACGCTGGGAGTGGACCTCGTCGGCGTACCTGCCCTATCCGGGTTTTCGCAAGCCCGAGGGTGCGGTGGGCGAGTACAACGGTAAGTTCATGGTAAACCAGATGGTGCTACGCGGAGCGTCGGTAGCCACACCCGCCGGACACAGCAGGCCGACGTACCGCAACTTCTTCCATCCACATCTGCGGTGGCAGTTCACCGGCCTCAGATTGGCCCGATAATCGCGTCGAACCTATGGCATCGATACCCACAACCGAGCTTTCTCAGTTCGCGACGGACGTCCTCACGGGGCTCTCAGCGAAGCCGAAATATCTCTCGTCAAAGTACTTCTATGATGATGAGGGCTCACGGCTCTTTCAGGAGATCATGAAGCTGCCCGAGTATTACCTGACGGGCTGCGAGACGGAGATCTTCGAAACGCAAGCCGACGAGATACTCCACGCTTTTACCAATGATGACGGCGGATTTGACCTCATCGAACTCGGAGCGGGCGACGGCACAAAGACGGCGCTGCTCATCGACCATGTCCTCTCCAGCCACGCTGATATTACGTATTCTCCGATCGACATCTCGCAGGAAGCACTCGATGCACTTACCGCGACCTTTAGAGAGCGCTTCCCGGATCTGCGGATGGACTCCCGCCGGGGCGACTACTTCCAGATCCTGAGGTCTCTTCGCGACATTACCTCGCGGCGCAAGGTGTTGCTCTTTTTGGGTTCAAACATCGGCAATTTCGATCGCGAACACGCGGTTTCATTCTTTCGATCGCTGCGTGATGCGATGAGCAAGGACGACCTGCTCTTTATAGGATTCGACCTGCAAAAAGACCCCCACGTCATCGCCGCGGCGTACGACGACAACGAGGGCGTTACCGCCCGGTTCAACCTGAACTTGCTGACGCGTATAAATCGTGAGCTCGGCGGCAATTTTGACGCGGACAAATTCCTGCACTACGCCAACTACCGGCCGAATGAGGGCTCGGCACGGTCGTTCCTCATCTCGCGTGAGGACCAGACGGTCACGATAGATGCCGTGGGAGAGTCATTCGAGTTCAAACAGTGGGAGCCGATCTTCATGGAGATCTCACAGAAGTACTCGATGGAAATGATCGAGTCGCTTGCTCGTGAGAGCGGATTCGAGATCAAACGGAGCTTTTTTGACCGCCGCAAGTACTACTGTGACTCGCTGTGGCGGGTCGCTTGATGAAGTTTCAGCTATTTCACTTTGACACGCTCGATTCGACGAACCGGGAAGCATCTGATCAGGCGCGCAGAGGGGCGGCCGCGGGCGTGACGGTTGTCGCTGACGAGCAAACCGCCGGACGCGGGCGGCAAGGACGAAGCTGGAATTCGAACAAGGGAGCAGGAGCGTATTTCAGCACGATCCTGCGTCCCAGGCTCGACCCTAAGTACTACACGCTGATCCCGCTCGTCGCGGCTGTTGCGGTGTACGATGCCCTAAAACATGGGTGGCTGATCGAGCCCGACATCAAATGGCCAAACGACATCCTCGTCAATGAGAAGAAGATCTGCGGCATTCTTGCCGAGATGATCGATACACCGATCGGTCACGCGATCATTCTGGGGATAGGGATAAATATCCGTGACGCTGATCCGGAGATGAATGCCACGTCGATCGATGCTGAGTCCGCCTCTCCGGCCCGTCGTGACGACGTAGTAACGGCGGTCCACGAGCAACTCGCGATGTATTATGATCGCCTCCTTGCAGACCCTGTCTCGATCATTAGTGAGTGGTCTCGCCGCTCCAGTTTCTCAAGCGGCAAAGAGGTAAAGGTCGATATCGGAAATGGCGAGTCGTACGCGGGCATCACCTGCGGCATCGAGGAGAATGGAGCTCTCCGCGTGCAGGCAGCGGACGGCTCGGTTAGAATCGTCCAGGCTGGGGACGTGACCCGCTTAAGAAAACTCTGAAACGCCTTTCCGAACTACACCCTGCGCTCTATCGCACGCGCATCTGGCAGAAGCGTCTATTCAGACGTGTTACCGACCTCAACCCAGCTCTGACATTTGCATCGGAAACTTCGGATACTGACCTTCGCTTCACCTGCAAGCGCCACCAGTCGCTGCTCCGGCGAAAGCTCGGCAACTCCGACCCGCAGCTGCAGGAGAATAAGATCACAAATCTCTCGATCGCGGCACCGACCATCGATCGGCTACTCATCCGCCCGGGAGAAACGTTTTCGTTTTGGCGGCAGCTTGGTGAGGCTACGGCGGAGAAAGGCTATGTGGAGGGAATGCAGCTCTCGCAGGGCGAGGTCGTACGTGGTGTAGGCGGCGGCCTATGTCAGCTCGGGAATCTGCTCTACTGGATGGCACTGCACACGCCAATGGCTGTTGTTGAGCGACATCATCACAGCTTTGATCCCTTCCCGGATGAGAACCGCACGCTTCCCTTTGGCTCAGGATGCGGTGTCTTTTATAACTACGTCGATCTGCGGTTCTTCAACCCGACCGATATGACGTTCCAGCTTCGTGTTTGGCTCACTGAGGAGCACCTCAAGGGAGCGATCCTGGCCGGCGGGGAGCCTCCGTATTCATACCACGTGGTTGAAAAAGCCCATCGCTTCACCCGCGCGAACGGCAAGGTCTACCGTGAGAACGAGATCTGGCGTGAGATCATAGACCGACGCACCGGCATCCGCGTCGGCGAAGAGATGATCGCCGCCAATCACGCCGAGGTTAAATATGAATTGAGTTTTGCAGCCGCAGCGTGTACCGTTTAGATAGTTTTATGGCCGACTTTGACCAGCAGTCCGAATGGGATCTCGACGAGGAACTCACCGACGATCTTGCCGAATTTGATGACTTTGACGAGCAGTACGAGGTAATTGCCACCCGTACAGCAGTAATGCAAAAGAGCGGGATGATCGCTCTGCTCTGCCTCAAGACCGCACCTGCGGGTGCGGCGATCTGCCGAGTCGACCCGCGTGAGGACCGTCCGGCTGTACAGATCTATGACGACGCGTCGGCGGCTCTAGAATGGTTTACCCGCAGCTTGCGCACCAGCCGAAAGAATGGCTGGGATGTTATTTACGACGGGTTACCTCTGCAGGGCTGAGGCACGTAGACAATTAGGTTATGAGAATGGACAATTCGATTGTCCATTTTCTTTTTTGTGCTGTTAACACTCGACATCGGCAACACGGCAATGAAGTTCGGCTTGTTCGACGGCGAACTTCTCACGTCTAAGTTCGTCGTCCCGACTCGCCGCGACTACACGGCAGCGGAGATCGGAACGGAAGTGTCACACCACCTGGGTGACCGAATCGCCGGGGCGATCGTTTCCTCAGTAGTGCCCGAGGTAAATGATGCCGTACAGGAATTTCTGACGAGTGCCCTAAAACAGCCCGCAAGATTCGTAATGCCGACGGACGATCTCGCTCTCACGTTCAACTTCCCTGTCCAGGACGCGGGGACCGATCACCTGGTCAACTCGTTTGCGGCGGCTGAGATCTATGGAGCGCCGTGCATAGTCGTCTCGTTTGGCACCGCGACGACGATCGATGTGGTAAACCGTGACCGCGAGCACCAAGGCGGCCTCATCGCTCCCGGGCCGGCCGTGACTGCAAAAGCCCTCGAGATGCTCACCTCGAAGCTCCCTGAGGTAGAGCTCCGCAAAACTCCGAACCTGATCAATACAAACACCCTCGAGGCCATTCGAGCGGGGATCTTTTACAGCCAGGTTGGTTTGATCGATACCGCCATCCCGCACATCAAGAGCGCGATCGGCGAGGACGCCAAGGTCATCGCAACGGGCGGCTTTGCCCCACTGCTCGCAGGAAGCTGCCGGCATATCGATCACATCGAACCGGACCTAACCCTGCTAGGCCTGAAAATGCTATATTCACGCCCGTAATGGCACGACGTTCCGCCGCAAACGACTACTACGATCCCGAGCCGCGATGGCCCGCGATGATCGCCATCGTCGCAGTGGCGGGACTGTACTACGGTCTCCCCGCTCATCTTATCGTCGGGCCGCGTTGGGCATTCCCTGCCCTTGTGTTGCTGCTGCTGATACCTACGGTCGTCTCGCACGCACGCGAGCTCCACGGCCTGAACAGGACCATGGGGTTTGCGGTGCAGGGACTCCTGACCATCGGCATGATAGTCTCCGTGGCTCTCCTGATCAAGGATCTCGTCGTCAACGACGAAAAACGCGGCCCCGAGTTGCTCCTGTCGGCGGCGTCGCTGTGGGCCACGAATGTCCTCGTATTTACGCTATGGTACTGGCGGCTGGATGCCGGCGGGCCGCATGCTCGTGATAACCGTCTGGAGCATACTGACGGCTCATTTCTCTTCCCGCAAATGACGATGCCGCCCGAGGCGAAGCGCGCGGCCGGCGAGATAAATTGGGCTCCTAACTTCTTTGATTATCTGTTTCTCGCTTTCAACACGAGCACGGCGTTCTCGCCGACGGATGTCCCCGTCCTCGCCCGGTGGGCAAAGATCCTGATGATGGTACAGTCGGTGATCTCTCTGACCGTGCTTGCGCTGCTGGCGGCTCGCGCAGTCAATATTCTTTAACTGTAGGTCGGCAGATACCTGGGAGCACGACGCGCCCGAGTCGTCTGCTCGTAAGCGTAGGCGAGGCGGATCAATGTACCCTCAGCCCACGCTCCGCCCATGAACGTCACACCTATCGGGAGCTCCTTGAAATATGCCGCAGGGACTGTGATCGCCGGATATCCGGCCACAGCGGCGGGTGACGAGCTGCCGATGTACGAGGAGAAACAATCTCCATTCACGGTGTCGATCAGCCAGGTCGGTGCATTCGAATGAGCCACGATCGCGTCGAGCTTTTCCTTGTGGAGGATCGCGTCGATCCCCTCATCACGTGAGAGCTTGCGGCTGGTCTCAAGCGCCTCACGGTACTCCTTGCTCTTGAGATCTCCACGCTTCTGAGACGCCTCGAATATGCTCTGCTTAAAGTACCGCATCTCCGCGGCCGAATTCTCGTTATTGAATCTGATCAGGTCCGCAAGGGTCTGATATCTACCGCCGCGGCTGCGGAGGTACTTTTCGAGTCCGTCTTTAAACTCGTACTGGAGCACGGTATTCTCCGCATCGTCGTACTTGCCGAGATTCGGGATCTTGATCTCCACTACGGTCGCTCCGAGGCGTTTCATTACGGCTACAGCCTGGTCGATGATCAGGTCGACATCGGCAGACTTTCCATAATAGTCCCGAGCGATCCCGAGGCGTGCGCCTCGCAGTCCGTCGGCTTTGAGATAGGTCGTGTAGTCGAGCGGCAGCCGCTTTCCAACTGTCGCTTCGTCCTGACTGTCCTGTGCGGCGAGTACCGTCAGCAAGGCGGCCGCATCGGCCACCGTCCGACACATCGGGCCTGCCGTGTCCTGCGTCGCCGATATCGGGATGATCCCGGTTCTGGACACAAGACCCACCGTCGGTTTTATACCGACGACGCCGCATATCGACGACGGACATACGATCGAACCATCGGTTTCGGTGCCGACGCCGACGGTGGCAAGACTGGCGGCGATGGCCGCGCCGGTGCCTGATGACGATCCGCAAGTATTCCTGTCCAGGACGTAAGGATTGTGCGTCTGCCGGCCGCGTCCCGACCAGCCGCTGATCGATGCGCCGTCGCGGAAATTCGCCCATTCGCTCAGGTTAGTTTTGCCCAACAGTACGGCGCCAGCCTCCCGAAGCCTCGTCACTATGAATGCGTCGTGCTTTGGCGTCGGGGCATCGACAAGTGCGAGGCTCCCGGCGGTGGTTTTCATCCGGTCGGAGGTATCGATATTGTCCTTGATCAGCACGGGGATCCCGTGCAGCGGCCCCCGGACCTTCCCCGCACGACGCTCCCGGTCCATCTCCGCGGCGATCCCGAGAGCATCGGGATTGAGCTCTATGACAGAATTGAGCCTCTTGTCGAGTGTGGCGATGCGAGATAGATAGCCCTGAGTAATGGCCCGAGAGGTAAGTTTGCCCTGTGCCATTGCCGTTTGAAGCGACGACGCGGTGGTCTCCTCAAGCTGCAGCGGCGGAACGGCGCCAAACGTGCGCGTTGCACGTGAACTCGCCAAGAAAGCGGCGGCTGCGGCACTAATGCTAAGGAATTCTCGTCTGTCCATAACTAGTTGTCGATCAAGAGCGCCTCGTTAATGGCCAGCGATCGTATGCGCTCGCTGACACCTGCCTTCCCGGCTGCTTCGGTCAGTTGTTTCAAAGGCCAGCTCGGCGGCTCATCCGTCAGATCGAAGGTGCCGTAGTGCATCGGTATGAGCAGCCCGCCCTTTGCGTCGATAAATGCCCTAACCGCCTCCTCGGGATCCTGATGGTTAGGCTCCATGATCCATCTGGGCTCGTAAGCGCCGATGCCTACGATGAAGATGTCTATCTTGGGGAAAAGCTCACCGATCTCACGAAAATGCTCCGAGTAGCCGGTGTCGCCGCCAAAGTATATTGTCTTGTCTCCGATCTGAATGATGTAGCTTCCCCATAACCGGTAGTTCGTGTCAAGGAGGCTGCGCCGGGACCAGTGCCTGGCGGGAAGGAAATAGATCTTGACCCGCGGATCACCGGTCTCCACCTGCTGAAACCAGCCGGCTGTGACGATCCGGTTCGTCGGCGTGGTCCAGCCTTTCAAGAGGTCCTCGCTGCGCAATCCCGCAATGAATGTCGCTGTCGGAAACTTTTTCGCGATGGCACGGATCGACGATTCGTCCATGTGGTCGCGATGATCGTGCGAGATCAGAACCTGATCGACAGCTCCGATCAAGCTGATAGGTGAGGGCACCGCGACTATCCGCGGCAGAAATGACGGATCCCCGAATACGGGGTCGGTCAGCACGTTCACGCCGCCGATACGAATGTAGAAGGACGCATGACCAAGCCACATGATCCCGTCCTTCCCCGATGAGAGAAATATTTGCGGGTCGAGCACCTCCGGCCGCCACGTATCATTCTCCTTCGCTTCCTGGAGGCGATTGCCGCCGAGTTTCCACTTCAGGACGGAGAGCATACTGGGCAGGTACGGGTCATCCTCCTTGAAAAACCGGTCCCGCTGATCGACGGCATTCCCCGGAAAATCCGGTTTGATGGTACGCAGCTCCTCATTCGTTACGTGCTTCACAGGTGTGATGTGGTCGGTCCTTTCGTCGACATAAAGAGCGGCAAGGACGGCAATAGCAAGCACCCCAACGCCGGCCACTGCCATCCCCATCCCCCTGAACATATTTCTCGAAGATAGATGACCCTTACGGTCACGTGCAATACGGCTGCGATATACTTGCGGCTAATGGACCCGCGACAGGCCGACATTCCTGCTCCCCGCCTGATACGCGCGCTCAGGCGCTACGATCTGCTGCCGGCGATCGTCTTCCTGCCCACACGCCGCAAATGTGACGAGGCGGCGGACGCTGTGGCGGCCGACAAGTCCCAAAAGAACGACCCTGAGCGTCTCAAACTACGTCAGCAGATCTTTGAGGAATTCGCGGCGGAGAATCCTGAGATATTCGAGCACAAACACATCGACACGATCGTCCGCGGCGGTGTCGCGGCGCACCACGCCGGGCACATTCCGTCCTGGAAGCTCCTCATCGAGCGAATGATGTCTCGTGGGCTCTTGAATGCTCTTTTTGCAACGTCGACGGTTGCCGCGGGAGTTGATTTCCCTGCACGCACGGTCGTGATCACGAACGCGGACACACGCGGCAATGAGGGTTGGCGGCCCCTCACCGCGAGCGAACTGCAGCAGATGACAGGTCGTGCCGGCCGGCGAGGGCGAGACAACGTCGGGTTTGTCGTGCTCGCACCCGGACAATTTCAGAACCCGCGAAAGATCGCTGAGTTACTCAAGTCGCCACCCGACGCACTCGAGAGCCGATTCCGGGCGACATACACGAGCCTGCTCAATCTGCTGGACGCGTTCGGCTCATTCGATCAGGTACGTGACATCGCGGAGCGGAGCTTCGCATTTCGGGAGCGGCGCAACCGTCACGAGCAGGACCTCGGGGACCGGCTATGGCAGCCGTTCGAGAATATGTCGGGAGTGCTTGGCCACTTCGGCTATTTAGACGTGGAGGCGGAGAAGGTCACAGAGTCCGGTAAGTGGCTGGCAGACCTCCGCGTTGACCGCCCTTTGCTTATCGGCGAGGCTCTGAAGGATGGGATCTTCAACGACCTTGAGCCCCGACACGCCGCAGGTCTCATGGCCGCAGTGGCAGCCGATGCTGAGCGAAGCTACGGCGAGATGCACGCGTCGAGGCAGATGGACGCGGTCCTCGATGATCTCGAAGAGGTCGTTCACCGCGTGGCCAGAATCGAATGGAGGCACGGAGTGGAGCCGGTAGACGCGATAAACTACTCCGCCGCGGCCGCGGCGGAGCGTTGGACGCAGGGTATGCCCTGGGATGAGCTCGTCGACCGCACTAAAGCCGAGGAGGGCGACCTGGTCCGCCTCCTCTCCCGCACCGCGGAGGCTCTCCGCCAGCTTGCCAATCTACGCACCTCAAACCCCCAAGCTGCAGCTATCGCATCGGCCGCCTCCGACATGATCCTCAGAGAACCCGTGGATTAAGACTGATCTAGAAGCGGCCCTTCTCCTCGGAGGCTTTGCTCCTGGAGCGGAGTGCGGGGTAACGTGCACGAAGCGAGTGCGGATCTACAATTGCAGGAGCATCTCGTATTGCGAGAGGCGCTCGTAGAAGCCGTGTGCTTTGAAGAATCGGATCGAGCCCGGTAACCCCTTGTCGATATTGATCACCTGCATTGAGGAGCCGTCAGCGGTCTCTGCTGCCATTCCCCTCAGCAGTGCGGTCCCAACGCCGCAGTGACGGTAGTCAGGATGGACCGCCATCTGTGACGCCCTGCCAAACCGCGAGGAGTAGATCATGTAACCGATACAGTTGCCGTCGATGTATGCAGCCTTGATCGTCTTGCTGTGGCGGCTGCGATCGATCGCGTCCGGTGAGTTTTGCCACGAGGGGGTGCCGTCCCAGAAGCTGTTGAACGTGGGCCAATCAGGACCGTTCAGTGTACGCAGTTCGATGCGTTCGTCGGCGGGAGACGCCATCTTTACACCATTGTCTGACTGCAGCAGAGCGAGTTCACGGATGACTCGAAAACCGAGTCTCTCGTAGAGCCGGATGGCCCCTGTATTTGAGGTGATGACCTCCAGGAGGCACTGCTTGATCCCGTCGCGGGCGAATTTTGGCAGCATCATCTCGAACATCGACCGGCTCAGGCCGCGGCGGCGGTATCTGGGGATCACGCCTGTGCCGGCGTCATAGACCGTTTGCTTGCCGCTCCATTCTCCAAAGCCGTTTAGGGAGAAGCCGGCCATTTGCCCGCCCATGAAATACGCCGCCGTGCGGCGCAGATCGACGCCATTGAGGATCAGATGGTTGCGGAATTGAAGCTCGGTAAGGGCGAAAGGATAGACGTAATCCGAAAATGCCTCGGTAAACGTCTGGTAAAGCTCTGCGAAGTGTTCCTCGGCGAGGAAACAGCAGCGATCTAACGCTGTTCCGTCCAAAACTGCCATCTGCTACACTGGGGTGGTAGGGTAAAACCCTAAATTTAGTGGCGTTTTTGCAAGAATGCAAGTCCTTTTAGCGAACGAATACGGGTTTTGTTTCGGTGTCGAACGTGCGGTCGAGATGGTTGAAGAGGCGATCGGGCAGGGCGACAAGGTCCGTGCTCTTGGGCCACTGATCCACAACGAACAGGAGATGCAGCGGCTCGCGCATGAGGGCGTGACCACCATCAGCGAACCCGTTCAGATCAGCCGCGACGAGACCGCCGTTATTCGAGCGCACGGTGTTACGCCCGAAGTGCAGAAAGAACTGGAGGAAAAGGCGGCCAAGGTGGTCGATGCGACCTGCCCCTTTGTCACGCGCGTACAAAAGCTTGCCTCCCGAGCTGCGGCAGCAGACCGCCACGTGATAATCGTCGGCAGCCCGGATCATCCGGAGATGATCGGCGTAAAGGGATACGCGCCGGAGCATGCCTTCGTGATCCGCGATGAAAGCGAGGTTGCCGCACTCCCCCGCCTAAGAAAGCCGCTGGTCGTCTCACAAACGACGATCAAGGCTAAGACGTTCTTCGACACCGCTGAGGCTATCAAGACGAAAACTGACGATCCGGTCGAGGTCATCAACACCATCTGCTCCGCGACACGCGACCGCCAGGACGCCGCTCGCGCACTCTCGACAATGGTCGACGCCTTTTACATTATCGGCGGGCGTCATTCGTCGAATAGCGTAAAGCTCCTTGCTGTATGCAAGGAGAATTGCGAAAAGAGCTTTCTGGTTGAGACCGAGGCCGAGATCAATGCTGACGACCTCATCGGGGTCGAACGCGTCGGCGTGACGGCCGGTGCCTCAACTCCCAAATGGCTCATAGACCGCGTCGTCGCCCACCTCAATGAGATCGGAAAGCAGCGACCTCCAGCCCTTCAGCCGTAACCGTTCAGCGTGATCTGACGTCCTTAGCTTCGTACGAGATCCTTTACGGAGCTATCATGCGATCATTCAGATGTGTTCTTTTGGTACCGGCCCTACTCACCGCAGCCGCTGCGTCAGCCGTATTCGGACAAACGCCCTCAAACGTCGACCCGGCGGACTACAACGGCCGATGGGT
>Ga0070658_10002219_pt1 | contig 16302 bp, 14 predicted proteins | sample KBSC13metaG_FD_64664 | JGI IMG/M metagenome (GOLD analysis project Ga0070658, IMG submission 64664) | Corn rhizosphere microbial communities from Kellogg Biological Station, Michigan, USA - KBS C1-3 metaG | ecosystem: Host-associated > Plants > Roots > Rhizosphere > Soil ...
CGGCCCGCCGGTGTCGCCGCCGGGGTCGTTCGTGCCGGGCGCGGCGGAGCCGGCCGGGAACGTGTGGGTGCCGCCGTACACGTAGACGTGCGTGCCCACGCCGATCTGCCCGAGCAGCCAGGTGCCGTTCGCGCGCGACACCCGGATGCAGCCGTGCGACGCGGGGTAGCCGGGGACGCTGCTCGAGCCGTGGATCGCCCACCCCTGGTAGAAGTACTGCGGGTCGTAGAGCGTGCCGAGGTCGGCCTTGCGGACGCCGGGGATGCGGCGCTGGATGACGTAGTGGCCGACGGGGGTCAGGGCGGTCGCCCGGTGCCCGTTCTTCGTGAGGTAGTGCGCGCCGCTGCCCGAGCTCACCGGCAGGACGTGGACGATGCGGTTGTCCTTGACGAGGTAGAGGACCTGCTTGGTGAGGTCGACCTCGACGCGGGTGCCGGGTGCGGTGTCGCGCAGCTTCGGCAGGGGGGCCGGGTGGGCCAGCGCCGCGAGCGTCTTCTTGCCCACGCTGCCGTCGCCGTAGAGCCCGTTGACCTTCTGGAAGGCCGCCACGGCGCTGGCGAACGCGCCGCCCACCTGGCCGTCGATCGCGCCGCGGTAGTAGACGCCGGCGAGCTGCTTCTGCACCGCCTTGACGTCGTAGGACGGGCGTACGGGGGTGGGGCTCGGGGTCGGGCTGGGGGTCGGGCTGGGTGTCGGCGCCGAGGGCGTGATCACGGGTGCCGGTGTCGTCGCGACTGCCTGCGGGGACACGACCTGGGCGACGGTGCCCGAGGTCTTGCACCCGACGGCCAGCAGCAGGGGAAGGGCTGCCAGCGCGGCACGGCGGGACGGCATCGAGGTCACTCCAGCTAGACGCCTGAGGGAGGCGGGGAGTTGCCACCGTAACCGAGTCGAGACCCGTCAGAGGGGACCCGTGAGGTAGCGCTGGAGCGTCTTTCCCATCACCGGGGCGAGCTCGTCGGGCGCGGCGGAGGCGATCGGCTCGAGCCGCAGGACGTAGCGCGTCACGGCGAGGCCGATGAGCTGTGACGCCAGCAGAGCAGCGCGCCGGTCGGGGTCGTCGGCGCCCGCGGCGTGAGCGACGGGCCGCAGGATCGAGCGGAGGAGCAGGTCGCGCAGCTTCGCCGCGCTGTCCTCGTGGGACACCGCGCCGCGCAGCATGGCGAGCATGGGGCCCTGCCCGGGGGTGCTGTCCCAGACCAGCAGGAAGGTACGCACGATGCGCTCGCCGAGCCGCCCGGTCGGACCCCCGAGGACGGTCTCGACCAGTGCCGCCGGGTCGACGGGGAGGGCGAGGGCGGCTTCGAACAGACCGTCCTTGCTGCCGAAGAAGTGCGTCACCAGGGAGGGGTCGACGCCCGCCGTCCGCGCGACGCCGCGCAGCGACGTGGCGGCGTAGCCCTGGGTCGCGAACCCCTCCTTGGCGGCGGCGAGGATCGCGTCGCGCGTGCCGCTGTCGCCCGGCCGCCGGCCGGTGGTCACGCGCTGCGGCGCTGCAGGGTGGCGGCGCCGAGCCCGAGCGCGAGCAGGCTGGCGCCGGCGACGATCAGCAGGTCGCGGACGAAGTGACCGGTGACGGAGGCATGCCGGGTCAGCTCCTGCATCCCGTCCACCGCGTAGGTGAGGGGGAACACGTCCGACAGCCAGCGCAGCGGGGTGGCCATCGTCGAGCGGTCTGCGAACAGCCCGCACAGCAGCAGCTGCGGCAGCACGACCGCTGGGAGGAACTGCACGGCCTGGAACTCGCTTCGCGCGAAGGCCGACAGGAACAGGCCGAGGGCCATCCCGAGCAGCGCGTCGAGCACCGCGAGCACGACGACGAGCGTGGCGCCGGCCGTGACGTCGAGCCCCAGCGGCCCGAGTGCCACGGCGCTCGCGATGCCGGTCTGGACGACCGCGAGGGCGCCGAAGGCGAGGGCGTAGCCGAAGAGCAGGTCGGCCTTGGCCATGGGCGTGGTGAGCAGTCGCTCGAGGGTGCCGCTGGTCCGCTCGCGCAGCATCGCGACGGACGTCACCAGGAACATCGTCGTGAAGGGGAAGAGCGCGAGCAGGGGACCTCCGACGTGGTCGAAGACCAGCGGCTTGTGGTCGTAGACGTAGCGCAGCAGCGTGAGCAGCACGACGGGCACGACGAGCAGCAGCGCGAGGGTGCGGGGGTCTCGACGGATCTGCGTGAGGACCCGACGCGCGGTCGCGAGGGTCCTCATGACGCCTCCGCCACGGCGAGGAAGGCGGACTCCACGTCCTTGGTACCGGTGTGCTTCAACAGGCCCGCGGGGGAGTCGTCGGCCACGAGCCGTCCCTCGCGCATCAGCAGCAGGCGGTCGCAGCGCGAAGCCTCGTCCATGACGTGGCTGCTGACGAGCACGGTGGTCCCACTGTCGGCGAGTGTGCGGAACAGGCCCCAGAGGTCGCGTCGCAGCACCGGGTCCAGGCCCACCGTCGGCTCGTCGAGGACGAGCAGCTCCGGGCTGCCCAGCAGCGCCGTGGCGAGCGAGACGCGGGCCCGCTGCCCGCCGGACAGCGTCTGCACCAGCTGGTTGCGGCGGTCGTGCAGCCCGACCTGCTCGAGCACCTCGTCCGCGTTGCGGGCCCCGACGACGCGCGCGAAGTAGCGCAGGTTCTCGGCGATGGACAGGTCTGCGTAGACGGCGGGCGCCTGGGTCACGTAGCCGACGCGGCTGCGCAGAGCCGCGGTGCCTGCCGGCAGCCCGAGCACCTCGACGCGGCCGGTGATGCCCGCCTGCACTCCGACGAGGGCCCGCATCAGGGTGGTCTTGCCGCACCCGGACGGGCCCAGCAGCCCGGTGATCCGGGAGGGCTCGAGCGCGAACGACAACCCGTGCAGGACCTCGGCGCCCCCACGGACCACGACCAGGTCCTCCACGACCACAGAATTCGTCATGTGTGGAGTTCTACACCCGTTGAATTCAACGGGGCAAGAGTTCGGTCAGGACGTCCAGGGCGGGTTCGGCGTCACGGCAGCAGTGCCGGCCGGGAACCCGCCCCGCGCGAGGGTCTCCCAGTAGGCGTTCAGCGCGCCGTTCGTCTTGACGAACCACACGATGCCGCCGGCGACCGAACCGCCGAGGACCAGCAGGAGCATCAGGAGCAGCACCACGACCGCCAGCGTGGAGGGGTCGCTGCCGTGGTCCGGTCGGGGATCGGCGCTCGCCGTCGCGAGCAGCAGCACGAACCCGGCGAAGAACAGCACGTAGCCGGCAAGCGCGGGCACGAGGAGCCAGAGCCCCGTCAGCGCCCTGACGGGCGGCCGCTGGCCCTTGCGCTCGTAGAGGTTGCCGACCTCGTGGGGGGTCAGGAAGGGCATCGCGATACCGGCCAGGAAGGTGAGCAGCAGGGCGATCCCGCCCCCGATGCCGCGACCGCTGTGCCGCTTCATCTCGTCGTGCACCTGGTAGTTGTAGACGTAGCTGTAGATGCCGAACGTGACGACCATCAGCAGGATGGACGTGCCCGTCGGCCGGACCCGACCGGGCGGGCCGTCATAGGCGTAGCCGTAGGGGGACGGGCCGTAGCCCGGTGGCGGTTGCTGGTACGGGTACGTCATGTGCCGCAGGCTAGGACGCCCCCTTCCGCTTCGGGGTGGAACGTGTTCTCATGTCGGGCATGACGACTCACGACATCCTCGGGACGCCCATCGCGATGCCGGTCGAGGTGGCCGACGCCTCCGCCGGCACGGTCATCTTCGACGTGAGCCTCGAGGCCGCCCGCGCCTTGGCCCCGGAGGGCTTCGAGGTCATCGAGACCGAGCCGGGGCGCGCGCAGTTCGCCCTCGCGCTGGTCGACTACCGCGTCAACGACCTCGGGGCGTACCACGAGGTCGGGACCATCCTGTTCGTGCGCCCCTCGGGCGGCGGCGAGGACGGCAACTTCATCACGCACCTGCCGGTGGACCAGGAGTTCACCTGCGTCGCCGGCAACCAGATCTGGGGCTTCCCGAAGAGCGTCGAGCAGATCGAGGTGACGCAGACCGACGACACGTCGCGCTGGGTGCTCACGATGGACGGCGAGCTGGTGCTCGACGTGACGATCCCGCGCGGCGGCACCGACGAGATGCCGCCGCTGCCGATGACGTCCTACACGCTGCTCGACGGCAGGCCGCACGCCACCCGCTTCACGCAGGGCGGGTCGGGGTCGGGCATGGGCTTCGGCGAGGGTGTCTCGCTCACGCTCGGCACGCACCCGATCGCCAAGGAGCTCGCCTCCCTCGGCCTGCCCGAGGCGAAGGTGGCCGTCACGACCTGGACCGAGAACATGAAGGCCACCTTCGAGGAGCCCGTCGCCCTCTAGCTCTAGGGAGTCAGCAGCTCCTGGAGCAGCGCGACGAGCTGCTCGGGCGGCAGCTTCTGCAGGGCCGGGAACGAGCCGGACGCCCGGCCCAGCACGATGCCCGCGAAGGCAGCCGCCACGACCTCGGCACGGACCTGCGCCTCGGCTCCGCCGCCGAAGCGCTCCGTCAGCGGCGTGACGAGCCGGGTGTGCAGCGCCTCGCGCGCCTGGGCCTGCACCGTCTCGTCCTCGTGCGGGTGCACGGCCGACTGGAAGACGGGGCCAGGGCCGCGGTCGTCGACCCGCCCGAGGAGCGCCGCCATGCGGTCGGGCTGCAGCAGGTCCGGTGGCGGCCCGTCGCCGACCTCGGCCCGGATGGCGGCGAGGTAGATGCCGGTCTTGCTGCCGAAGTAGCGCGCGATGAGTGACGCGTCGACGCCGGCCCGCTCGGCGATCTCGCGCGTCGTGACGCGGTCGTACCCGCGCTCCGCGAAGAGCTCCTGCGCTGCCGTGAGCAGCAGCTCCTGGCCGCGCGCCATCAGTCCACCGCCACAGCGGGCCCGGCCGGGACGCCGTCGACCAGGCTCTCCTCGACGAGCTCCTCGTCGGGCGCGACCTCGCGGCCGGGCACGATCGCGCTCACGACGCCGGCGACGACGAGGATCGCGATGCCGAGCACCGCGACCGTCGTGTAGCCGCTCGCGGTCGGCAGCAGCCTGCCGTGGGGGGTGTGCGCCTCGAGCACGGTCGCGGACAGCGCGGACCCGGTCGAGTAGCCGACGTAGCGCAGGACCTGGTTGAAGCTCATCGCGCTGCCGGTCTCGTGCGCGGGGACGCTCGCCACGATCAGCCCCGGGAGGGCGGCGAACGTGCAGCCGACCCCTAGGCCGGCGAGCGCCATGACGACGCTCACGGAGGCGTAGCTGCCACGGTCGAGAGCGAAGAGGAGGTTGGCAAGGACGAAGACGCCGCAGCCGATGGGGAGGACCGCGCGCTGCCCGAAGCGGCGGCCGAGCAGAGGCGCGATGCGGCTGGAGGCCGTCGAGAGGATCGACAGCGGGAGCAGCAGCAGGCCGCTCGCGACGATGCTCGCCCCGAAGCCGTAGCCCGTACTGCTCGGCGTCTGCGCGAAGCGGATGATCATGGAGATCAGGGCGTACATCCCGATGCCGGCCAGGACGCCGGTCAAGTCGGCGGTGAGAACGGTCCGGTCCTTGACGAGCCGAAGGTCGACCAGCGGGTGCGCGGTGCGCAGCTCGTGCCAGAACCACAGGCCCAGCAGCACGGCGCTCGCGGCGATCAGCCCCAGCACCAGACCAGACGACCAGACCTCGGCCTCGCCGATGGCGAGCAGCAGGGAGGACACACCGAGGCCCAGGAGCAGGGCACCGGTGACGTCGAGCGGCACGGCCGGCCGGTCGGTCACGGCGGGCACCGTGACGACGGCGAGCACGAGGGCGACGGCGACGACGATCGCCCCGAACCAGAAGCCGGCGCGGAACGACCACTGCTCCGCGATGACGCCGGTGAGCGGGTAGCCGAGCCCGATGCCCGCGGCCGCGGCGATGGACAGCAGGCCGACGATGCGCGTCCGGCGCTCGCCGGACAGGTGATCGCGGGCGATCGCCATCGTCAGCGGTACCAGACCCAGGCCGATCCCCATGAGACCGCGCCCGACCAGCAGCAGCGGGAACGGTCCGGGTACGGCGGCGAGGACCGAGCCGAGGAGCACGGCGGTCAGGGCACCGAGCACGGCGGGCCGCCGTCGCCGGCCGTCGCCGAGGCGGCCGAGGGTCGGGGTGGCGACGGCGCCCATCAGCAGCGAGATCGTGAGCGACCACTGCGCGGTGCCCAGCGACACGTGCGTGTCGTGCGCGATCGTCGGCACGAGGGGAGCGCCGAGGCTGCTGACGACGGACGTGACCATCGCGAGGTAGACGAGGACGGGTACGAGCCGCGGGCGCATGGGATCCTTCCGGGGGATGTCAGCGCGTGATGTCATCACATGATGACATGCCTTGCTCGGCCCAGACACGGGTAGGTGGGTGACCTCACATGGATCCGCTGACCCGAGCCCTGGACGACGCCCGACAGCGGGTCGTCGACCTCCGGGCTGCCCGCGACGAGCTGGTGGCTGCGACGGAGGGCGCGAACGCCGACGACGAGCACGACCCCGAGGGAGCGACGCTCGCGTTCGAGCGCGAGCAGCTGACCGCGCTCATCGCCCAGGCGGAGCGGTCGGCGGCCGCGGCGGAGCAGGCGCTCGCGGCCCGGGAGGCAGGGACGTACGGGGTGTGCGAGGGCTGCGGCGCCCCCATCGGCACGGAGCGTCTCGAGGCCCGGCCCACGGCCACGACCTGCATCACCTGCGCCTGACGCCGCCCTTCCAGACCTGCGCGACGAGGTCCACGCCGGGGCGGTAGGCGAGGTGGGTCGGCGACGGCGCTTCCAGCACGACCAGGTCCGCGGTGGCCCCGACGCGCAGGTGGCCTGCGTCGATGCCGAGCGCGGCGGCGCCCCCGAGGGTCGCGGCCCGCAGTGCCTCGAGCGTCGTCATGCGCAGCTCCCGCACGGCCAGTGCGATGACGAACGGCATCGAGGTCGTGAAGCTCGTGCCCGGGTTGCAGTCGGTGGCGAGGGCGACCGTGACGCCGGCGTCGAGGAGCCTCCTCCCGGGCGCATAGGCGGATCGGGTGCTGAACTCGGCAGCGGGGACCAGCACGGCGGTCACGCCGGTGTCGCGCAGGGCGCCGACGTCGTCGTCGGTGACGTGCGTGCAGTGGTCGGCCGACAGGGCGCCCAGCTCCGCGGCCAGCTGCACCCCGCCCCCCGGGGAGAGCTGGTTGGCGTGCACGTGCACCGCGAGCCCCCGGTCGCGACCCGCGATCAGCACCTCCCGGCACTGGTCGACGTCGAAGGCGCCCTCCTCGCAGAACGCGTCGATGCCGGTGGCCGCCGGCGCGCACGCGTCGAGCATCGGCCCGGTGACGAGGTCGACGTACGCGTCGCCGTCGGGCACGTGCGCCCCGAGGAAGGTGGTGTGCGGCGTGAGGCCGCCGGCGATCTCGAGCAGGCGGCGCTCGCCGTCCACCGTCAGGTCGTAGCCCGACTTGACCTCGACCGTCGTGGTGCCGGTGTGCAGAGCCTCGGCTGCGAGACGGTGCGCGTCACGCGTCAGCTCCTCGGAGGACGCGGCCCGGGTCGCGGCGACGGTCTTGCGGATCCCCCCTGCCGCGTAGGGGATCCCGGACATGCGTGCCTCGAACTCGGCCGTGCGGTCGCCGCCGAAGACGAGGTGCGTGTGGCTGTCGACGAACCCCGGGACCAGGCACCGGCCGTCGAGCTCCACGACCTCGTCGCAGGGCTGCTCGTCGTGCGCGACGACGACGCCGTCCTCGACGACGAGCGCCTCGGCGAGCCGGTCCGCCCACGTGACGACCGGGCCGCCGCGGAACAGCGTCGACGTCACAGCATCGGCATGTCGACGCCGCGGCTGCGCGCGACGTCGCGCGCGATCTCGTAGCCGGCGTCCGCGTGCCGGACGACCCCCATGCCGGGGTCGTTGGTCAGCACCCGGTCGAGCCGCAGCGCCGCGTCGGCCGTCCCGTCGGCGACGACCTGTGCGCCGCAGTGGATGGACTTGCCCATGCCGACGCCGCCGCCGTGGTGCACCGCGACCCACGCCGCTCCGGAGGCGACGTTGAGCAGCGCGTCGAGCACCGGCCAGTCCGCGATGGCGTCCGACCCGTCCATCATGGCCTCGGTCTCGCGATACGGGCTGGCGACGGAGCCGCTGTCCAGGTGGTCGCGGCCGATGACGACCGGGGCCTTGATGGCCCCGGAGGCGACGAGGTCGTTCAGGAGGGCACCCGCGACGGCCCGCTCGCCGTAGCCGAGCCAGCAGATGCGCGCCGGCAGCCCCTGGAACGCGACCTTCTCGCGGGCGAGCGGGATCCAGCGCTGCACGAAGGGGTTGTCCGGGAAGGCGGCGAGGAGCGCCTGGTCGGCGGCGTCGATGTCGGCGGGGTCACCGGACAGCGCCACGAAGCGGAACGGGCCGATGCCCTCGCAGAACAGCGGCCGGATGTACGCCGGAACGAAGCCCGGGTAGTCGAAGGCCTCGGCGAGCCCGGCCTCCCGCGCCTCCCCACGCAGGTTGTTGCCGTAGTCGAAGACCTCCGCGCCCGCTCGCCCGAAGCCGACCATGGCGCGGCAGTGCTCGACCATCGCGGCGCGTGCCCGGTCCACGTACTCCGCAGGCTTGGTGCGGCGCAGCTCGAGAGCGTCCTCCAGCGGCATGCCGTTCGGGACGTAGCCGTTGAGCGGGTCGTGCGCCGATGTCTGGTCGGTCACGACGTCGAACTGCTCGCCGGCGGCGAGCAGCGCGGGGAGGGCGTCGGCGGCGTTCGCCACCACCCCGACGGACAGCGGGATCCCTTGAGCGGCAGCATCTCTCGCTCGGGCCAGTGCCGAGGGCAGGTCCGGGGCGACGACATCGAGGTAGCGCGTCTCCAGCCGGCGCTGCACCCGGTGCGGGTCGACGTCGAGGCACAGCGCCACGCCGCTGTTCATCGTGACGGCGAGCGGCTGAGCGCCGCCCATGCCGCCGAGTCCCGCCGTCAGCACGATGCGGCCGCGCAGGGTCCCGTCGTAGCGCTGCTCCGCCAAGGCCGCGAAGGTCTGGAACGTCCCCTGCACGATGCCCTGCGTCCCGATGTAGATCCACGACCCGGCTGTCATCTGCCCGTACATCGTCAGCCCGAGCGCCTCGAGCTCCCAGAAGTCCTTCCAGGTGGCCCAGTCCGGGACGAGCAGCGAGTTGGCCAGCAGCACCCGCGGCGCGTGCGGGAACGTCCGGAAGACCGCGACCGGCTTGCCGCTCTGGACCATGAGCGTCTCGTCGTCGGCGAGGCGCTTCAGCGTCTCCTCGATCTTCGCGAGCGAGGCGTGGTCGCGCGCCGCCTTGCCGTTGCCGCCGTAGACGACGAGGTTGTCGGGGTCCTCGGCGACGTCGGGGTGGAGGTTGTTGCGCAGGCACCGCAGTGCCGCCTCCTGGAGCCAGCCCTTGCACTCCATCAGCTGAGCCTTCCTGTGACGGCTTCGACGGCAGCGAGCAGCGACCCGTCCTGCACCAGCGCCACCGATCGCTCGATGTCGGGGGAGAGGAACCGGTCGGTCCCGGGTGCCAGACCGATCGCGTCGACGGCCGCCCGCGTCGCCGCCGCCGGCTGCAGCGGGGCCCGCAGCTGCAGGGCGCGTGACGCGGTCAGTGCCTCGATCGCGAGGACGCGGGACAGGCCGTCGATCGCGCGGCGCAGCTTGCGGCCCGCGGACCAGCCCATCGAGACGTGGTCCTCCTGCATCGCGGACGACGGGATCGAGTCCACCGATGCGGGGGCGGCGAGCCGCTTGAGCTCCGACACGACGCCGGCCTGGGTGTACTGCGCGATCATCAGCCCGCTGTCCACGCCAGGGTCGTCGGCCAGGAACGGCGGCAGCCCGAAGCTGCGGTTCTTGTCGAGCAGGCGGTCCGTGCGGCGCTCGCTGATCGACGCGACGTCGGCGACGGCGATGGCGAGGAAGTCCAGGACGTACGCCACCGGCGCTCCGTGGAAGTTGCCGTTGCTCTCGATGCGCCCGTCGGGAAGCAGGACGGGGTTGTCGATCGCGGACGCGGCCTCGCGCGAGGCCACCAACCGGGCGTGGTCGAGGGTGTCGCGGGCGGCGCCCGTGACCTGCGGGGCGCAACGCAGGGAGTAGGCGTCCTGCACCCGGTTGTCCTCGGGTCCTGCGTGCGACGCGACGATGGGCGACCCGGCGAGGACGCGCCTCATGTTGTCCGCCGACACCTGCTGGCCCGGGTGCGGGCGCAGCGCGAGCAGCTCCGCGTCGAGCGTGCGGTCGGTCCCGAGCAGCGCCTCGAGCGACATCGCGGCGGTGACGTCCGCGAGGGTCAGCAGCGAGCCGAGGTCGTGGCAGGCGAGCATGAGCGTCGCCAGCATGCCGTCGGTGCCGTTGATGAGGGCGAGGCCCTCCTTCTCGGCGAGCCTTTGAGGTGCGATCCCCTTGCGTGCCAGGGCATCTGCCGCGTGCAGCTCGACGCCGTCGAGCAGCACCGTCCCCTCGCCCATGACGGCCAGGGCCACGTGCGCGAGCGGGGCGAGGTCCCCCGAGCAGCCCAGCGACCCGTACTCCCGCACCACCGGGGTGATGCCGGCGTTGAGCATCGCGGCGTAGGCCTGCGCCGTGTCGGGCCGTACGCCGGTGCGGCCCGTAGCCATCGTCTGCAGCCGCAGCAGCGCCATGCCGCGGACGACCTCCGGCTCGACGGGTGGACCGCTCGACGCGGCGTGCGACCGGACGAGCGACCGCTGCAGCTGCGCGCGACGCTCGACCGGGATGTGGCGGTTGGCCAGCGCGCCGAAGCCCGTCGAGATGCCGTACGACGGGGTGCTTCCGGCGGCCAGCCGGTCGACGTGCGCGCGCGCCTTGGCGAGCACCTCGACGACCTCGGTCGAGAGCTCGACCGGGGCGCCGCCACGCGCCACGGCGACGAGGTCGTCCTCACGGACCGGCGACCCGCCGAGCACGACAGTTTGCAGCGGCACGCGCCTACTAGAGCATGCGGGACGTGGCCGAACAATTCTCCGCGCTGATGAGCTCGATCGAGCCCATCGGCCGCACCGGTTCGGGCGGCTATCGGCGGTTTGCGTGGACCCACGAGGACCGGGAGCTGCGGGAGTGGTTCGACGCGGAGGCCGCCGCGCGCGGCGCCGAGGTCGTGCCGGACCGGGCCGGCAACCTCTGGGCCTGGTGGGGCGACCCGGACGCCGAGCCGGGCGTGGTCCTCGGCAGCCATCTCGACTCGGTGCCCGAGGGCGGCGCTTTCGACGGGCCGCTCGGCATCGTGAGCAGCCTGCTCGCCGTCAGCGCCGCAGGGACGGTGACGAAGCCCGTCGCGGTCGCGCTCTTCGCCGACGAGGAGGGTGCCCGTTTCGGCACGGCCTGTGCCGGGTCACGCCTGCTGACCGGCGCTCTGGACCCGGCACGAGCCCTGGGGCTCAAGGACGCCGACGGCATCACGATGGCGGAGGCCCGCGAGGACGTCCCTGCCACGGACCCGGAGGCGCTCGCCCGGATCGGCTGCTTCGTCGAGCTCCACGTCGAGCAGGGAAGGGCGCTCGAGGCGCCGGTCGGGCTGGCCACGGAGATCTGGCCGCACGGCCGCTGGCGCTTCGATCTCGCGGGCCAGGCCAACCACGCCGGCACGACGCGGCTGGCCGACCGCGACGATCCCATGCTCGCCCTGGCGCAGCTCGTGACCGCTGCGCGGCAGCACGCCGGCGAGCTCGGGATGCTCGCAACGGTGGGCAAGCTGTCGGTCAGCCCTAACGCGGTCAACGCGGTGCCAGGACTCGTGCAGGCCTGGCTCGACGCCCGCGCGCCGTCCGAGGACCTGCTGCTCGAGCTGCTCGCGCGACTCGGCGGCGACCCTTCTGAGGAGTCCTTCACGCACGCCGTGCGGTTCGACCGCCCGCTGGCCACCCGGCTGCAGGACGTCCTCGAAGGCGTACCGCTGCTGCCGACCGGTGCCGGCCACGACGCTGGGGTCCTGCAGCAGCACGGCATCCCGACCGCCATGCTCTTCGTGCGCAACCCCACCGGCATCAGCCATGCGCCGGAGGAGCACGCCGAGCTCGACGACTGCCTCGCCGGCGTCGCCGCCCTGACCACGGTCCTGCGGGAGCTCGCCGGATGACGACGTGGTGGTGCGAGCGGGCATGGCTCGACGGCGGCCCCGTCGCGAGCGTCCGGCTCACCGGCACGGACGTCCTCACCGCTGTCGCCGTCGGCCCGCGCCAGAGCGACGACGTCCCGCTGCGGGGACTGGTCTTCCCAGGGATCGCGAACGCGCACTCGCACGCCTTCCATCGTGCGCTCCGCGGGCGCACGCACAGCGGCGGCGGCAGCTTCTGGACCTGGCGGGAGCAGATGTACGCCCTGGCGGCGGTCCTCGACCCGGACAGCTACCGCGAGCTCGCGCGCGCCGTCTTCGCCGAGCTGGTCCTCGCCGGGTGGACCGCGGTAGGCGAGTTCCACTACCTCCACCACGCGCCCGGAGGACGGCTCTACGACGACCCCAACGCGATGAGCCACGCGCTCGTGCAGGCCGCCGCAGAGGCAGGCATCCGGCTCACGCTGCTCGACACCTGCTACCTGCAGGGGGGTCTGGACGGCCGCCTCCTCGAGGGGCCGCAGCGCCGGTTCGGCGACGGCGACGTCGACGCCTGGGAGGTCCGGATCGCCGGCCTCGTGGACGGGCCGCTCGTCCGGCACGGCGTCGCCGCCCACAGCGTCCGGGCCGTGCCACCCGACGCGCTGCGGGTCGTCGCCGGTCACCCGTTGCGTCACGTCCACCTGTCCGAGCAGCCGGCGGAGAACGACGACTGCCTGGCAGCCCTCGGGCGGACGCCGGCGCAGCTGCTCGACGAGACCGGGTTCCTCGGCCCGGGTGCCTGCGCCGTCCATGCCACGCACCTCACGGACGACGACATCCGCCGGCTCGCGACGACCGCAGTGTGCATGTGCCCCACGACCGAGCGCGACCTCGCCGACGGCATCGGGCCGGCCCGGCGCCTTGCCGGCCCGGTCTGCCTCGGCAGCGACCAGCACGCGGTCGTCGACCCCTTCGAGGAGGCGCGCGGCCTGGAGCTGGACGAGCGGCTCGTGTCGCGCGAGCGCGGCCGCTTCACTCCTGCCGAGCTGGTCGACGCGCTGACCGGAAACGGCTACCGGGCGCTCGGCTGGAAGGGCGGGCTGGCGGTGGGCTCGGATCTCGACCTGGTGGCGGTGTCGCTCGACACACCTCGTACGGCGGGATCGGATCCTGCTCAGGTGGTGCTCTCCGCCACCGCCGCCGATGTCACGGACGTCGTCGTGGGCGGCCGCCATGTCGTCCGTGGCGGGGCGCACGAGCTGGGTGATGTCGGACAGCTCCTGGCAGCAGCGATGAGTTCTTTCCCGAGGTGACGTCAATCCGGTAGGAGAACGTCACAGTCGATCGCTAGGGTCCCGAGCGATCAGACACCACGGGGGTTGTGCTTCATGCGTCGCTTGGCAGAGCTCGTCCTGGCTCACCGCAAGCTCGTCATCATCGGCTGGGTCTTGCTCATCGTCCTCGGCGGCTACGCGGCCGGAGAGACCAACAAGCGCCTGAAGATCGACTTCTCGGCGCCAGGTCAGGCCGGCACGGACGCCGCGAACAAGATCGTCGCCACCTTCGGCAACGGGGGCTTCACCGACCCGACACTGGTCTCGCTCACGGCTCCGGCAGGGGAGAAGATCACGGGCAACGAGGCGGTCGTCGCCAAGGCCCTGCGCGCCGTCGTCGCCGGCAGCAAGAACGTCCGCCTCCTCGACGAGGCGAACGCGGACAAGGCCGTGACCGACACGTCGGTCTTCCGCACCAAGGACGACCGGACGGCCTACGGCCTCGTCATCTACCCGTTCGTCCACTCGGGGAAGGACGCGTTCGTCCTCCCCAGTGCCGACTTCGCCAAGCTCGCGACCGCGGCAGCACCGCAGGGCTGGAAGGTCGGCGTCACGGGTGAGAACGAGCTGGCGACCAACGGTGACTCGGGCGGCGGCGCGGGCGTCCTCCTCGAGAGCGTCCTCGGGGCGGTCGGCGCGCTCGTGGTCCTCGTCTTCGTGTTCGCGTCGTTCCTCGCGTTCATGCCTCTGGTGGTGGCGCTCGCCTCGATCATGCTGTCGTTCCTCCTGCTGTGGCCGCTGACCTACGCGACGGACGTGTCGTTCATCGTCCAGTTCCTCATCGCGCTCATCGGCCTCGGCGTGGCGATCGACTACTCGCTGCTGCTCGTCAACCGCTGGCGAGAGGAGCGCGACCACGGCCGGGACAACCACGATGCGGTCATCGAGGCGATGACGCACGCGGGAAAGGCCGTCGCCTTCAGCGGCGCGACCGTCGCGATCGGGCTGCTCGCGCTGGTCGTCCTGCCGGTGCCCTTCATCCGCAGCATCGGCTACGGCGGTGCGCTCATCCCGCTCGCCAGCGTGCTCACGACGCTGACGCTCACGCCGGCGATCCTCGGCGGCATCGGCCCGCGGATCGACTGGCCGAAGATCCGCCACGAGAACAAGGCGAGCAGGTCCTGGACCCGCTGGGCCAACGCCGTCGTCAGCAAGCGCGGTGTCGCTCTTGGCGCCGGCACAGTCATCATGGCGCTGTTCGTGATCGCGTTCCTCGGCATCAAGGTCGGGCTCGCCGACAGCACGTCGCTGTCCAACCGCGGCACCGCGTTCGACGCCTGGCAGGGCCTCAAGGGCGGCGGCGTCGTGAGCGGCACACTGACACCGACGCAGATCCTCGTCGATGAGGCCGACGCCTCCGCTATCGCTGAGAAGGCCAAGGGCGTCCAAGGCATCACGTCGGTCATCGCCTCGAAGAGCGAGGGCAACCTCGTCGACGGCAAGACCGTCCTCTACGTCATCCCGAAGCACGAGACCGTGAACTCCTCGGGGGTCGGCGTGGTCCGCGACCTGATCAAGCAGACGAAGGGCTCCGAGGGTCTGCTCGGGGTCACCGGCGACGGTGCGGGCCAGATCGACTTCCTGCACGCCGTCTACGGCAACTTCCCGTACATGCTCGGCTTCATCTCGATCCTGACGTTCCTGCTGCTGGCCCGCGGCTTCCGGTCGGTCCTGCTGCCCATCAAGGCCGTGCTGCTCAACCTGCTCACCCTGGCCGCGACGTTGGGCTTCATGGTCCAGTTCTGGCAGGAGGGCAACGGGTCCAAGACGTTCTTCAACGTCCACGCCACCGGCGCCGTCACCTTCTGGGTGCCGCTCATGGTGTTCGCGTTCCTCTACGGGCTCTCGATGGACTACGAGGTCTTCATCCTCAGCCGGATCCGCGAGGAGTACGACGAGCTGAAGGAGACCAACGGTGCCGTCGTCGAGGGCATCGCCCGGACGGGTCGGCTCGTCACCAGCGCTGCACTGATCCTGTTCCTGGCCTTCCTCGCGCTGTCGACCGGCCCGGGCACCGACCTGAAGCTGTTCGCCACCGCGCTCGGCTTCGGCATCCTGCTCGACGCGACGATCGTCCGGTCGCTCCTCGTACCCGCCTTGCTGTCGTACTTCGGCAAGTGGAACTGGTGGATGCCGACCTGGTTGGAGAGGGTCCTCCTGGTGCGGCCTCGCGACGTCGCGCCCGCCGCCGCCGTCGCGGACTAGCGTCGGCGGCGTGACGCCGCTGCTCGACGAGCCTGCCCTGGGTCCGCTCCGGCGGATGAAGGCGCTCGCGACCGGCCTGCTGCTGCTGTCCGCCGGCGTCTACGCGCTGACCTTCCAGGTCAGCGGCCTGGGGTACCTGCGGGCTGCATCCGAAGCGGCGATGGTCGGTGGCCTAGCCGACTGGTTCGCCGTCACCGCGCTCTTCCGCCGGCCGCTCGGGCTCCCGATCCCGCACACCGGCCTCGTGCCGCGCAAGAAGGACGAGATCGCCCTCAAGCTCGGGGAGTTCGTCACTGGCCACTTCCTCACCCGCGAGGTCGTGCTCGAGCAGCTGCACGAGGCGCAGGTCCTCCAACGCGTCGCTTCCTTCCTGCGTGAGCCCGGGGTCGCTGACCGGGTCGCGCGCGAGGTGGCCTTCAACGCGAGCGCGCTCCTGGGCAGCCTCGACGAGGACGCGGTCGTGGCCAGCGTCGTCGAGCTCGTGCGCCGTGACGTGCACCGCCGGTCGTACGCCCCCGTCCTCGGCAAGGCGCTCGCCCGGGCGACGGAGGGCGGCGCGCACCGGCCGCTGCTCGACGTCGTCCTCTCGCGCGGCAAGAGCTACCTGCGTGCGCACCGCGAGGAGCTCCTGCCGCAGCTGCGCTCCTTCGTCGACGACCGCGGCTGGCTCGCCGCGCTGCTCGTCAGCGACCGTCGGCTGCGCAACGTCCTCGTCGACCTCGCGACGCTGCTCGAGGAGATGGAGCGCAACCCGCG
>Ga0070658_10002223_pt1 | contig 16293 bp, 9 predicted proteins | sample KBSC13metaG_FD_64664 | JGI IMG/M metagenome (GOLD analysis project Ga0070658, IMG submission 64664) | Corn rhizosphere microbial communities from Kellogg Biological Station, Michigan, USA - KBS C1-3 metaG | ecosystem: Host-associated > Plants > Roots > Rhizosphere > Soil ...
ATTAGCGGGATCGGCAGTGAGCGAGTGTGCGGGCTGTTGTAGGTGTGGGATTCACCAGAGCGCTAGCTTGCTAGATAGATTACAAAAGTTGTCTATCTTGACATCCCTACTCTACCGTGATAGACTCACGGCGCAGACTATACAAGTATTTCCAAATGTCCGTATTTTGAAATACTTATGATGTTGTTTGCAGCCAATGTCTCACGTAAGGAGAACTTTCAATGCCAGTGCAGCTTCGTATCGTATCGAGAATGGTCTGCATCATTGCGGCCTTCAGCCTGATGGTGCTGATGTCGCAAACCAAAGCTCAGGCCCAGAGTGTCAACATTACCAATTTTAGCGTTACGGGGACACCAGGCGGATACTACAATGTGACGGACACGGTAAACCTCAGCTTCACATTCAACGGCATTGCATCTAGCGGCGGGGGTTACGGCTATGGAATCACTGTGGCCGTGTGGTATTACTCGGGCCCAAACCTGACCGGGACGCTGCTCCAATATGTGCCGAGTAAGCTTGTGTATAACAATGGCGGCTCGCTGGTTCCGGGCACCAACAACATCTCCGTGAACTTTAACTCAAACACGCCGGCCATGCTGCGCGCTTCGGAACCCTCCGGAACGCAGTCATTCCTTTACGTGTACATGGTCCAGTTGGGTGGCGGGTGCTATGGATGGAGCGGCAGCGCTTCGGGCGGTGGGCCGAACTTCGTTGTGTATGGCTAGCCCAACTCAACACAACCTATTGCGACCGATTGACCGCTATATGGAAACCGATTTCCTATAACCGGGGGCCATTTCGATCACAGAGGCCGTGCCAGTTAGGCACGGCCTCTGTGTCGTCTAAACGGCGGGCGTGCCTTTGCGGCGGCACATGATGACTTTGAGCGGCTGCGTGGGCGGGGTGAAGGTGTTGTAGTAGGTCACCAGGTCCGGGAGCTTCATGTACGTCCACGGCTGAGTGAAGATGGCGCCGTTCTTGGTGAAGACGACGCCGTCTGCCAGGTAGGTCGCCGAGTGGACGAGCACGTTGTCCTGATTGACGAGCAGTATCACATCCCCGAACTGAGGGTCGCCGGTGATCGGCGAGTAGGCGTTGTCGAACGTCGCCTTGACGACGGCCGGGTCGGTATATCGATCGTCGAGTGCCTTGCCGAAGAAGTTGAGCGTGGTCCAGTGGCAGTCGCGGTGACAGATGGTCTTGTTGGTGGTGGGCGATGGGAACGTGTAGACGTGCTGTTCGACAAACTGCGGCAGCAGATGGGTGATGTCGATAGTACCGCCGCCGTCGACGTGGCTGAGGGCCATCAGTAACGGGCGAAGCTCGTCGGTGCGACCGCCGAGTCGCCAGTAGGCCGCGAACTGGTCAATGTCTGTATCGGACTTGACCCGCACTTCGACGCGGAGGGATGGCCTGTGGCAGATCGTTTTGAAGAGGCGGACTTTTTCGTCGTGGTCGGCGATTTTCGACATGGCCGTGCGCACATCGGCGAACAGCACCGAGTCGCCCTGCTGGTAGAGGAGACCGCGCAGGAGTTGCAGAGTCTCGGGCTTGAGACCGCTTTGCGCGAGGATCTCGTTTAGCTCGTCGGCGCGGAATGAGTAGGGCGTGCGCTGAGATTCGTTCTCGGGAAAGTCGTCGAGGATGCCGTAGATCGTCGCCCGTGTTGTGGGACTGAGACTGAGGACGAAGTCCTTGGTCGGCTGAAATACGACACCGTCGGGCCCGGTACTCCAGTTCCCGTTCTGCGGCGACATGGCGTCGGCCTGGGAGATGCCCGCGCCCTTGAAGAGTGACAGGACCTGATCCTGCGTGTAGTGCATGAACCGCCAATGCGGCCCCGCCCATGTCTTGAAATCGTCGACCGCGCTGAAATCACCCGGCGGCTCCAGACTCATGGGCGTGCAGGCGAGCTGGCCCCATGGGCCGACCTGGCCCCCAGCCGCGGCAGCACCGGCCGTGGGAGCCGCGCTAGTCGACCTGGCGCTTCCTACGCTTGCGTGGTTGGCGTGGGTCCAACCGTTGACGCACAGGCCCCAGGGAATCAAGCTAACCGCGGAAAATGTTGCGAGTGCGGGAATGAGCCAATTGCGGCGAATGGGCTGAGTTGTCGTATCGACCACCCTCAGGCGGCGGGAAGAAGAACTACGTGAAGGCATTACTACGGAAGAACCTTTCACTTGCACTGTGACATATAGACGTACCGGCAACTATACGGTCGTTCTATTCTACGCTAAACCTTGTTTAGTCAGCAAGGGAATTATCGTAAACATCGATATATTTTATCCTACCGGGCTCGGTGGGATCGATCTAATCGTTTCAATTCATTTCAAGGTCCGAATATATCCTTTGGAATATGGTTTCGCGATCATTACTATCCTCGATACACCACGCACGGCCTGATCGCTATGGCCGGCAACCTGGGCGATTCTCTCCGGATTGCGCGTCGTTTGGCGGCAATCGCGATCTTCATCTCGCAGCCATGGTTAGTATCGGTTGAACTCCGGGTAATTCCCAGTGTCGCGATGGATCGCGACTTAAGTTTGGGTTCGGAGGAGTATCCAATGACAAAACGTACATTGAGTCCGTCATTCTTGACGATTGCAACTCTGCTAATGGCAACAACCGCGATTGCGCCTACGGTCGCTTCGGCGGCGGTTTATCGCAACGGCGACCAGGTCATTCTCGATCCTGGCACGGTCATACCCGTGACGCTTAACGACGAGCTTTCATCGAGCCGATCCGAGGTCGGCGATACCTTTACCGCCAATGTCGACACTAGCCGGGATGCTTACAACAGCCTGCTGAGCGGGGCGGTGGTCGAGGGCGTGGTCCGCGATGTCACTCCGCAGTCGGGAAACGACCCGGGAACGCTGAAAGTCGCCTTTACTCGCCTGCGACTTCTGGACGGGAGTTCCACGGTGATCTCGGGCAAACCGACCAGTCTGGATTCGAAGAATCTCACGGTTGGCAGCAACGGACTGTTGGTTGCCAAAGCCGGCGCGAAGGATCAGAGTCTGACTTATGCTGGTATCGGCGCCGGAGCCGGCGCGCTGATTAGCCTTCTGGGCGGCGGAAAACTGAAGATCGAGGATCTCTTGATCGGCGGCGGCCTCGGTTACGTGGCCGGCCAGATCATGAAGCAGAAGAATCAGGAAGTGCACAATGTCGACCTGAAGCCCGGGACACCGATGGGCGTGCTTCTTGGCGATACCGTGATGTATCATCGACGCGGGTGGTCGACGTCGAATTCGGGATCGATGGCGCCGCTAAAGCTGTATACCTATAACGGTCAGCAGTGGTCGTACAATCCGAACACCGGCGAGCGACGCTTGATGGAGCCGATCGCGCGGACCACGACGACGGTAACGCGCACCCGGACCTTCCACCGCAGCAACCGGAAGTACTACAGCTTCAACGGCCATCCCTACTTCCTGGACCTTAACACCGGTGAGCGAGTGCGTCTGGACTAGAAGAAAAAATCGATAATGGATAATTGATAATGGACAATGGAGGACGGCGGTCCTTCATTGTCCATTTTTCATTGTCGACTATCAACTTATTCGCACAGTCGGCGCAGAGGTTTGGAGTCGAGGATCTCGATGCGGTGGTCGGTGTGGAGCTTGACGTAGCCGCTTTTACGCCACCCGGACAGCGTCTGGTTGACCCGCACGCGCGTCGACCCGGTGAGGCCGGCGAGGTCGGATTGGGTGAGGCGCAGGGCGATCATGGTCGACCCGCCCGGCTGGGCTTGACCGTATTCGTCGGCGAAGGTCAATAGGAGCCTGGCGACGCGGCCGCTGACGTCGAGGGTCGATAGGGCGCGGATCTGGGCGTTGGCAAGGCGCAGGCGTCGAGCGAGGAGTTCGGTGAGGGCGAGCGATAGCGACGGCATGCGGCTGCGCCAGTGGTTGAATGTCGCGCTGTCGACCCAGGCGACCAGCGTCGGCTCTTGCACGACGACCGACGCCGACCGAAGGCCAAGTCCCTCCCGAGCGTCGAGCACACTCATCTCCCCCACTATCTCACTCGGGCCAAGCAGGGCCAGTACGACGAGGCGGCCTTCGCTGTCTTCGTCGAAGACTTTGACCGAGCCTTCCAGAATCAAATAGACCATGCTGCCTGGCTGGTTGGCGTCCATCAACGGCTTGCCCGCGGCGACCCGTTTGTACCGGACGGCGGCCTCGACTTGCTGGAAGTCGTCGCCATTCAGATTTGCGAAAAGAGGAGATCTGCGCAGGTATTCGAGGCTTGAGAACATAACGTTACTATTATAGACTTAGGTGTGAGTATTACTTAAGTTAGTGTTGCTCGTTGATGTCTTGACATGCAAGCTGCAATCGCGTACTGTTAGACGATAAACGTTGAAACGTATAAGCAGCACTTCTCAGTCAGTTTCAGAAAACCAATCCGAGGCAATCGTCGCGGGTCCCTCGGATTCGGACACCCCCACCAACGTCCTTTCGACCACCCCCGAGCCCCCTGCACCAGAGGGGGAGACAAGGTGGGCTCGACCGGTCGGCACGGTCAGTCTCGTCTTCACCGATATCGTCGATAGTACCGCACATTGGGACCTGCTTGGACCCGCATTCCGACATACAAAGGAAGAACACGACCGAATCGTTCGCCGGCGCGCGGCGGAGGTCGGCGGTTTCGAGGCGAACACAACGGGAGACGGGTTCCTCATTGTGTTCCAATCGGCGGTCGCCGCTATCGACTTTGCGTTGTCGACAGTGCCGGAAGTCAGCGGCCTGATGGTGCCGCGGGCGACGCCGCAGCCATTGCGAATCCGAATCGGCATCCATACGGGGAGTGTCGTCGACGATGGCGGGGAGTATGTGGGACCGTCGACGAATCTCGCGGCCCGAGTCTGCGCGGCGGCGAGGCCGGGGCAGATCCTGGTGACGGAGTCGACGGCGTCGGCGACGGGGGCGCAGACTCGCAGGCTGGGCGTCTTCCGGTTCAAGGGAATCTCGCAGCCGGTCCCACTTCACCAGGTTCTACACGCGTCGCTGCCGACCATCGATGAGCCGACCCCGCTTGCCGTGTCGGTGCAGGCGACTCGCCTCCCCTACTATCTCACGCCCTTCCTTGGCCGCAAGGATGAGGTCGAGAATCTGGCGGCATTGGTGGCGAAAAGCGCGGGCAAGTGCGTGCTGCTGACCGGGCCGCCGGGCATCGGCAAGACGCGGCTGGCGGTGCGCGTGGCGGAGGAAATTGCGCCGGATTACGGAGACGGTGTTCGCTTTCTCAGTGCCGGGTCCGCGCGATCGACGGCCGAGTTGTACGGGCTTGTGGCCCAGGATCTTCAGCTTGCCGGCGCCCCGGAAAAGACGGATCAGAACCGGGTTCAGGACTATCTTTCGCCGCGACAAATGCTGCTGGTCCTCGACGATGTCGACGGCATCGACACGATCGGGGAAGCGATTTACGAGCTGCTCACACAGTGTCGACGGTTGACGATCATGGTCTGCTCGACATTGCGGCTGGGATTACGCGCGGCCGCCACGGTCGAGGTCGGGTCGCTGTCGACGCCACCGGTAAGTATCGCGGCTGATCGTGTCGGCGATTACGACGCCGTTGGGTATCTGGTGGCCCGCGCCAGGCAGACGTCGAGGTTTGATTTGACGCCGAAGAATGCGGTCGCCGTTGCCGAGCTTTGCCGGCTCCTCGACGGGCTTCCGCTGGGCTTGGAACTGGCCGCGCCGTGGCTGGCGCTCATGTCGCCGCTTGAGTTGGCCGGCAGCTTGCGGTCGACCATGGACCTGCTCAGCTCCGACTTTTCGGATCTTCCGCCGAGGCAGCGAACATTACGCGCGTCGATCGACTGGGTGTACGGTCGTCTTGCCCAAGAGGATCGCCGCCTCTTCGAAGACCTCAGCATCTTCGCCGGCGGCTTCACGCTGCCAACTGTGCAGGCGATTCACGGCGCGGGTGCGACGTTGGCTCTGCGATCGCTTCACGACAAGAGCCTGCTCATCTCAGAGACCGGTCCGGGTGGCACTCGCTACCGGATTTCGTCGCTGATGCGGATGTTCGCGGCCGAACGATTGGCCGAACGCGGCGACATCGACAGGGTGCGCGACAGACATGCCGCGTATTACTCGGAGCTGGCGATTAGAAACGGTTCCGCCGTTCGATCCGCCGGCGAGGCGGCGCTTAACAGGGAGATGCGCGATGAGATCGAGAACATCGCCGCCGCGTTCGACGTAATCTCCGCGGAGTCGACCGATCAAGGTTTGCGCGTCGCGCTATCGCTCATCCGGTACTACCGCCGCACCGGTCTACTGGAAAGCGCGTCGATGTATGTCGACGAGACGAAACGGCTCAAAGGCGGCGACTCGGGCCTTGAGATCGAGCTGGAAAATGAGTCGGTGAGTATTCTTCTCGACAGGCATCGGTTTCACGAGGCTGCCGCTCGTGCCCACGCACGGGAGAATGCGGGCGGTCTCGGATCGCCATTCGCGCACGCGCTCAACCTCGCGGGGCTTGCGGAGAAACATCTTGGCAAGCCGGCCAGTGCGGATGCCCATTTCGTACGCGCTCGCGTTGCGTTCGAAGCCAGCGGCGACCGGTTCGGTATGGCCATGGTCGACTGCAACGCCGGCCTTGTAGCCTATGAACGGGGCGTCGACGGGTTTGCCGAAGCCGAGCGCCTTTGGAGGCGCGCGCTGTCGATACAGCACGATGTCGATGATCGACGCGGGATCGCGGAGTCAACCACCAACCTGGGCAATCTGGCGGAGGCACGCGGCGACTTGCCGAACGCGTGGGCGCTCTACGGCGAGGCGCTACAGCACGAGCTGGCACTCGGCAATGTCATTGGCATCGCGCGGTCGGCGTACAACCTCGGCGGCGTCGCCCGGTTGACAGAGCGGTTCGTCGAGGCCGTCCCACTGTTCGCCGTGTCATGGCAGCTCTTCGACCGTGCCGGGTCGCCGTATGTGGATGTGGCCCTCCGCTCCTTCCAAGAAGTCGCCGACGCTCTCGGGTTGTCGCAGGGTGAGCGTCAGGCCATATGGGCCCCTGTCCGCGACACGCCGACGTCGGATATAGGGCCGATGATTTCTACGGTAGCGTAAGCCAAGGGCTCCGGCCCGCTAACCCCCAATCCTGGGGGGACCAGAATAGTGGGTCATGGCGAACGCGTGAACCAGTGGACCAGATTGGAGCGCACTGTTCCGCATTTTACACATTGGGTGTCAAATCGGGATCATAGTCGACGGCTTGCTATGTATCTATAAATTACGAACAGAGAATTGAGCCAGTGTTGAGATACTTTCAGGAGGATATCGGATGTATAAACGTACTATTGGTGTGACCTTGTTGATGGGACTGACCGCGACGGCGTCGTTCGCGCTGCCGGCGGGCTTCCACCCGCCCCGGTCGACAGGGGGCGAGGTTGTCACGGTCAAGGCGCGAGGTCTCACAGCGGAGGCGAAGCTGAGCCCGGACTTGCAGGCGCTGTTTGAGATGATGCGAGGCGCGCGCGGGCCGCAGCGGTATTCGCCGGCAGAGCTTGAGCGGGAGTTCGGCATTAAGAAGGGGGACCGGAACGCGACGGTCACTGTCGGGATCAAAGTAACACCGGCGTTCAGTACCGACAACCTGACGCGGTATGGCGGATCGGTGCTTTATAAAGTTGGCACTACCAACTACGCCAACGTGCCGGTCGCCGGTTTGGTGAGTGTCGCCAAGGACGACGCCGTGTTGTCGATCGCGTCGGTGACCAACAAGCAGCTGCCGCCGACACCGACGAAGGGCCGCGTCAAGATGCTCGACGGTGTGCAGATCGGTCGGGGCGAGGCATCGGCGACATCGTTCGACCACCACGGACTGACCGGCAAAGGCGTGATCGTCGGCATTATCGACACGGGCATCGACTTCAAGCACGGCGACTTCCTGAAGCCCGACGGCACCACGCGCATCATCGAGATCTGGGATATGATGGACAACTCCTGGACGACATCGAACGGCACGATCGGCAGTGAGCCGCCGATGAAACTCAAGGATAAAGAGATCGGCACCTTATACACACAGGCGCAGATCAACGACGCCATCGCCGGCAAGATCACCATTCCCGAAGTCGATCTCGTCGGCCACGGCACGGCTTGCGCCGGCACCGCGGCCGGCAACGGCGCGGCGACCGGGAACGACGTTCCCGCGGGAACCTACACCGGTGTGGCGCCGGAGGCCGATCTCATCATCGTTCGGGCCGCCAAGGACGAGAGCATCTCGTCGCTCTCGTTCCTCGGGACAAAGTTCATCGCCGATGAGGCCAAGCGCCTCGGCCAACCGTGTGTCATCAGTCAGAGCTTCGGGTCGACGACTTCGTCGCACGACGGCCTCGACCTCGAGGACCTGGCGACCAACGAGATCGTGCCGTTGGACACGGCCGGGATCGCACTGTGCGTCGCGGCGGGCAATGAGGGTCAGTACTCAATGCATGCCGGCGGACGTTTCGGGCCGGTCCGCGAAGGTCAGGCCGACATCGACAGCGACGAGATCGAGCTCTTTGTGAAGAAGCCGACCCTTCTCTCCGGCTACTTCGCACATGAAGACCAGTGGGGCCTGTGCATTGCAGGCCTCGACAAGGCGTTGACGTCGGCGGACGGCAAGCCGGCGCTCCTCTACATCGAGCGCAAGGACGATGGCGAGCCTAAGTTCTCGACGAAGAACAGCCCGGTGGACATGGACGCGGTGCAAAAGATAGTCGACAGCTCTCACTACGCGCTCTCCGACGATAAGAAGGGCGATAACATTCAGGTCACCCTGCCCGAGGGCAAGTATGTCGTGTGGGGATACGGCGCCACGGAGACGGTCACCAACGGCGCGTACGATCTCTATCTCCCGTTCAACACCGAGGCGAGCTTTGGGCGCGGCGCGGACAAGCGGATGATGGTCGACACTCCCGGCGATGCCGACTCGGCGATCACCGTGGGCGCGTACAACTGCCGCGGCAGCTGGGAGAACATGAACGGCAAACAGACGACGTACAACCTGCTCGTCGGCGACATCGCTCCTTACTCCTGCCCGGGCTTCCGCCGCGACGGGGCCGTCAAGCCCGACATCGCCGCGCCCGCGACCTACATGATCTCGTCGCTCGCCGACGGCAGCGGCATGGGCAAAGACGGTGACGACGTCGACGCTGTCCACATCACCAAGGACGGCAAGCACGTCGCCTGGCAGGGTACGAGCGCCGCGACGCCATACACGGCGGGCGTCATCGCATTGATGCTGGAGAAGAATCCCAAGCTGACGTCGGCACAGATCAAGGGCATCATCACCAAGACCGCCCTGCATGACAACTACACCGGCGGCGTCCCGAATACCATGTGGGGCTACGGCAAACTCGCCCCCGAAGCGGCCATCCTCGCCGCCGACAAGCCGTAACTATCGACAATCGGGGGCCGGCGCGATGTCCAGAGCGTCGGCCCCCTAGCCCCCGATCCTGGGGGAACAGGACCGACAGTTCGAACGGCAACGAAAGACCGGCCCCACGGAATAAATTCCGCGGCTAGTATCGAGGATTGTCCCTCCGGGACATGGAGGACGGGGCGCTCCGCCCTGTGTCCCGGAGGGACAATCTGCCATTCTAGCCATGGAATTCATTCCGTGGTCAGCATGGCACCCGGCACTCTATTTCCCAGAGGCCAACTGTTCCGTATTTTACACATCGGGTGTCAAAACCAGATCATAGTGGATGCCATGCTTTCGCATCTTAAGAAATAACAACGCGGAGTTGACCACATCAACCAGGCGTGTTACAAAGGAGATAGCGATGCATTTACGCACCATTGGATTTGGACTGCTCTTAGGATTGACCTCCACGGCAGCCTCCGCCATGCCCATGCCGGGCGACTACCACCCGCCCAGGTCGACAGGCGGCGAGGTCATTACGATCAAGGCGCGCGGCACGACGGCGTCGGCCAAGCTCAGCCCGGACCTACAGGCGCTCTTCGAGATGATGCGCGGAGCCAGAGGAGAGCAACGATATTCGGCGGTGGAGCTCGAGCGGGAGTTCGGCATCAAGAAGGGCGACCGCAACGCCTCGGTGACAGTGGGCATCAAGGTGACGGACACCTTCACCATCGACAACCTCACCCGCTATGGCGGATCGGTGCTCTTCCAGGTCGGCGCCACCCGCTACGCGAACATTCCGGTGGCCGGGCTTATAAGTGTCGCCAAGGACGATGCCGTCGTGTCCATCGCACCGGTCACCAACAAGCAGCTTCCAAGCCCGACCGGCGGACGCGTCAAGCTCGTCGACGTCGCCGGCATCGACGCGTCCTCTAACACGGTCGCGTCAGGCATAGCCGCCAATCACGACGGCTACTGGATACCGGACAGCAAGATGCACATTCTGGCAGTTTCTCAAGGGACGGGTTCGTAACTCCCGACCGGGAGAAAGCATTTACATGAACGCTTCTATTCAACTGAAAATAGCGATCGCGGCATTGGCCGGAGTGCTGGTAATTGCGGGGAGTGTCCACGCGGACACTCCCGCTCCCACTTCGACCACCGCGGCGGACTACCGTAAGCTCGCGGCGACCGCGGAGACGGCCGGCGACCATGCCACCGCGATTGCCGACTATGCGAAGGCTTCGGACCTCGACAAGGCGACGGCGCCGTCGGACGCTGCCGACGATCAGATGCAGATCGGCGGGATCTACGACGCCCAGTCGCAGTCCCAAAAAGCCATCGACGCTTACACGACCGGTCTCGACCTTTACACGACAGCAAAGTATCCGGGCGGTGAGGCATATGCGCTCCGTCGACGTGGGCGAACGTACACGACGATGCTGGCCTTCGACAAGGCCGAGGCCGATGAAACGCAGGCGTTGACGCTCGACCACGCCGCCAAGGATGGACACGCCGAGGGGTACGACCTGTACAATCTGGGCGAGATCCGCACCGCGCAGAAACGGCCCTCCGACGCCGAGATCTACTATCGAGGCGCGCTCGACTTGTTTCTCAAGGCGCAAGACGTCGACTTCACCGTCTACACGCTCAACAAAATCGGCGCCGCGCGATGGGATCAACACAAGTATAAGGACGCACAGACGGCCTACCTCGCCGTGGCCGCGGTCTGCGAAAAGCTGACGCGCCCTCTCGACGCCGGCGTGGCATTCGAAAATGTCGGCAATCTCTACATGGCCCAGCAGGACTGGGGCCATGCGAAGGGATCGTACCTCCGGGCAAAGGCAATCTTCAAAACGGCGAAATCGGTGGACGACGAGGCCGAGTCGACGAAACTCCTCGCCGACGCCCTCATTGCCCTCGCGCGGTTCCCGGAGGCGATCGACACCTACACGGAGGCCCGCAAGCTCAACGCGGCCTGCGGCGATACAGCCGGCGAGATCGAGTGTCTGCTGGGGGTCGCGGGGACCTACTCGGGCATGACCCAAACCCGCATGGCCATTCCGCTGGAGATCGACCTGATCGCCAAGGCGCGTACCATGAACCGGCCGGACCTGCTTGCCAGGGGTCTCACGTTCTACGCGCAGGATCTCATCTGCAGCGGCAAATCACAGGAGGCGTTCGCCAATCTCGACGAAGCCCACGCCATCGCGGTCGCCAATCCGGACTACGCCTACATGCTCTCCGGTATCGACCAGAACTACGGCATGGCGTGCGAGGAACTAAACCGATATTCCGAGGCCGTGAATTACTTCCACAAAGCCTACGCCGACGCCGGCAAGATCAAGGATGCCAACAGTCAGGGCCGCGTGCTCATCTGCCTGGGTTACGTCTTCGAGCGAATCAATCAGCACCACCTCGCCATCGACACCCAGCACCAGGCCATCGCACTGCTGACCAAGACCAAAGATCCCGAGGCGGTGGCGATCGCCCAGCTCAACATTGCGTTCTCGTACAACGCTCTCGGTCGCTATAAGGACGGCATCGCCCTCTTCCAAACCGCTCTCAAGACGACGAAGCGATCGGGCGTCGACGATGACAGCGGCCGGTGCCTCGCGTATATCAGCGAGGGCTACTACCACCTGGGCGATAACAAAAAGGCGCTCGCCTACCTCAATCGAGCGATGCCGTACGTGGTCAAGGTCGACGATAAGGAACTGCTCGCGATGGTCAATGTCGACCTGGGCATCGTCAACCTCGGTCTCGGCCAATTCGACAAAGCGAACCGTCAATTTCAAAGCGCGGTCATCCTCGCGCACCGCATCGGAAGCCGGGAGCGGGAAGCGTCGGCCCTGAGCGGGCTGATGAAAGTGGCCTCACAACAGAAGCGGACAACCGCCGCCGTCTTTTTCGGCAAGCAGGCCGTGTCCTGCTATCAGCAGATCCGCGGCAACATCGTCAACCTGGGCAACAAGTCACAGTCCAGCTATCTCATCGCCCACGCCGACACGTACCGCACGCTGGCTGAGATGCTGATTTCGATGGGACGTCTCCCGGAAGCCCAGCAGATTCTCAATATGCTGAAGGTCGACGAGTTCAAGGACTTCGTCCGACGCGACGCCGCCGACGCCTCCGCGCCCGACGCTGCCGTCGACTATCGGTCCAACGAGACCGACTGGCGCAAGCGGTACGACAAGATCGCCGACCAGATCACCGCGCTCGGTGTCCGTTTCGAAGAACTGCAAGCGCGGAAGCGGGCCGCGGCAGAGGGCGCCGGCACATTCACCGCAGCCGACGATGCAGATCTCAAGTCGACTGGAAATGACCTGGATGTCGCCAGTCAGGCCTTCAACGACGCCATCGAAGAGATCACGAACGAGTCCAACCTGACGGTCGCCCAGAACCGCACGCTTGGAAATCTTGAAGATACCACCGCCCTCGCCGGCGCTCTCAAGAAGATGGGGCCTGGAACGGTCGCGCTCTACACCATCATCGAGCCGGACAAGTACCGTGTGCTCGTGATCACGTCGCAAACACAGAAGGCCGAGCAGTACGTCATCCCGGCGACTGAGATCAACGCGAAAGTGCTTCAGTTCCGCGATCTACTGCAGAACCCGAAGCTGGACCCGCGCCCGCTGGCGAAGGAACTATACGATATACTGATCGGCCCCATCGAGAAAGACCTCGCCGGCGCGAAAGCCAAGGTACTGATGTGGTCCCTCGACGGCACCTTACGCTACTTGCCCATAGCCGCCCTCTATGACGGCTCACATTACCTCGTCGAGCGCTACGGCCTCAGCGTCTTCACGCCCGCCAGTATGACCCGTCTCGGCGACGCCCCGCAGGCTAAGTGGACTGGCCTCGGGCTCGGAGTATCGAAGCCACACGCCGTTACCGATCCTACCACCAAACAGGTGCTGAACTTCAACCCCCTGCCCGGCGCGCGCGCCGAATTGGCCGAAGTAATGGGCGCGACATCGACCACCAACCGCATCATGCCGGGTATGGTGCTGCTGGACGAAGCGTTCACCCGCGACACAATGGTCGACACCCTCCGAGGTGGCAACTACGCCGTCGTCCACATCGCCAGTCACTTTGCCTTCCGCCCCGGCCACGACAGCGACTCGTTCCTGCTGCTCGGCGACGGTTCCAGGCTGACCCTGGCCGACTTCAAGACGCTGCGCAACATCTTCCAGGGAACCGACCTGCTGACCCTTTCGGCCTGCCAAACCGCCGTCGGCGACGTCGGTGCGGATGGCAAGGAGGTCGAGGGCCTCGGTGTCGAGGCCCAGCGTCAGGGTGCGGAAGCCGTCATGGCGAGTCTGTGGTCCGTCGACGACAACAGCACCCAGATGCTCATGCAGGACTTCTATCACATCCGTGAAACCGTCACCGGCGTCAGCAAAGCGGAGTCGCTGCGTCAGGCACAGCTCATGCTGATCCACGGCTCGCCGACGTCCGCGCCGGCCGTCCCGATCACCCCAACAGCTCACCGCGGCACCGAGCGGGCCGATGAAGATCCGGCGCAGAATGTGCCCGCCCTGCCCTTCAAGAAGAACCCGAAAGCGCCCTACGCCCACCCGTACTACTGGGCGCCATTCATTCTGATTGGAAACTGGAAATAGCCATGTTGCGCATCAATGCCACCAACAACCATGGGCTGAACCCCATGGCTAAGCGAAAAACCCCCTCCGGGGCTAAAAGAATCAGAACGATGGCAATGCTGATAGGAATCGTACAAGCAATGACCTCGGTTCCTGCGTATGCCAATTCCTATCGTGGGATGGGCGGCCCGCCCGTCGGGCGGTCCATGACCGCTCTCACACCTCCCGCCGCCAAGCATGCCTTACTCATCGGAGTCTCACAATACGACGCCTTCGTCCACGGCAAGGCGACGACGACGCCGCTCTTCGGCAACCTCGACAGTGGCGAGGACATCAAACGCATTAAGGCCGCGCTCGTGAGCACATTCGGCTTCGACGCCGGCCGTGACATCACCATCGCGGAGAAGCCGGAGGAAACGACCCGCGCCGCCATCCTGGCCGCCTTCGACAAACTGGTGGCGTCGACGTCGAAGGGCGATATCGTTTACATCCACTACTCCGGCCACGGCTCGCAGGTGATCGACAAGACGAAGCCGTCAGGCCTCGAGGAGACGATCGTACCGGCCGACTATAACGACGAGCAGACGAACGAGATCACCGGCATTACGATCCGCGACTTCCTCAATCGGCTCGCCGCGAAGCAACCGAAGCAGATCGTGTTGACCTTCGACTGCTGCCACTCCGGTACGATCAGTCGCAAGGACGCTTCCAAAGCCCGCGGCATCAGTTATGACTCCTACACGACCTGGTACAAGAACGAATACAATAAAGCGCCGTCCGCGCCGAAGTCGGCGGCGGACGCCCCGGAATCGCCATCGGGGAGCGGCTTCACCGACCTCGACGGCGCTAACTATGTGGTGATCTCCGCCTGCGACAACGACAGCAGCGCCTACGAAACCGACGACAACGGAGTCGCCCTGGGTCGATTGAGCTACTGCCTGTCGCAAGTCTATGCGAACGCGACGCCCGAGACAACCTACGCGCAGCTTTTCGACCAGGTGCGGGCGATGTTCCTGGCGAAGTTCGACGACCAGACGCCGCAACTTGACGGCGCCCCCAACACACGCCTGCTCGGCGGTACGGCGGTTGCAGTCGACGCCGGCCACCTCGTCACCCCAATCGACGCCAAGTCGCTTCGCCTCGATATCGGCGGATTGCAAGGCGTCACCATCGGTTCGACCTACGCGATTTATGGCTCGGCCCTCAGCGGGACGCGAGGTCCAAGACTCGCCGACGCCACCGTCAGCGCGATTGACCTCGGCTCGTCGACACTGACACTCGATAAGTCGACGGCGGCTAAACTGGACGATTTCGTCGGCGCAAGGGCCGTCGAGGCCAGCCACCAGTACCCGGCGAACCCGCTGGTGGTCGACGCGGCTAGCATCAAGAAAGCCGTCCCGGAATATGCCGACGCGATCCTCGCACGGCTGAAGCTGATGTCTATGGTCAAGCTGTCGACGGGGGGCAAAGCGGATATCGAGTTGACCGGCGGCCTCACCGACACCCTCAACGGACAGCCGACCGCGGGCATGAACGAAGCCGTCTTCCTGGTGCGCAAGGATACCGGCAACCGTATCGGCCGGCCTGTCACGATGACGCGGGGCGACGATTTCGCCGACCAGATCGTCGACTCACTCCGCCGGCTGGCACAGTACCGATACGCAATGTCGCTGTCGCAGGAAGACCCATCGTCGACCGCCCAAGTGTCGATGCGGATCATAGCGGCGGATACGAAATCGGATCCGCCCGGCAGTCGCAAACTCGTCTACGTCGGCGACGCCAAGTCGAGCCGCGACGACCACTTCCAAATCGGCGACGCCTTCACGGTCGAGGTCACCAACCGCAGCCAGGTCGACATGCACATCGCCGTCCTCGACCTCGACAGCGACGGCAGCGTCAATATCGCCTGGCCCCGCAACTATCGCGGTCAGGACAACCTCATCCGCGCCGGCGAAACCAAACGCCTCTGGCGCGAAGGCAACGACACCACCCAAATCGCCCTCTTCAAAATGGCCACGGCCGACCCCAACGAAGTGTTCAAGGTCATCGCGACGGACGTCTACGTCGACTTCAACGGCCTCGCCAACAACGACCCCCAGCGCACCTTCGCCACGCCCCTCGACACCCTCTTCAAACCCGCCATCAGCGCGGCACGTGAGGGCGAAGGCGACGGCAGCATGTCCCAGTCGACCGATTCCTGGGCCACCAGCGCGGTGCCGTTTTCGGTAGAGTGAGAGCGACATCTGCGTGACGACAGCGAGAGGCGGCCTTCGGGTCCTCGCTCCACCCGGATCGCTGCGCGACGACCCGTACATTTGCTGGAGGGTGG
>Ga0070658_10002224_pt1 | contig 16290 bp, 16 predicted proteins | sample KBSC13metaG_FD_64664 | JGI IMG/M metagenome (GOLD analysis project Ga0070658, IMG submission 64664) | Corn rhizosphere microbial communities from Kellogg Biological Station, Michigan, USA - KBS C1-3 metaG | ecosystem: Host-associated > Plants > Roots > Rhizosphere > Soil ...
GCCGTCCGCGGGGTGCGCGACCACGTCGTCCTCGTCCTCCGGCACGCGGGCGACACGACGAGCACCGCCGAGCTGACGCTGACGGCGCCGGAGGGCGTACGGCGCGTCGGCTTCCGCTTCGTCGGCGCGACCGGCGAGGCCGTGCCGGACGCAGCCGTCACGACCTTCACGGCCGACGTCGCCTCGGCTGCCGCCCTGGCCGCGCTCGCCGACCAGGCGAGGACCGGCCGGCGCGAGGGCCCAGACGCGGCCTACGGGTTGCACGTGGTCGACGTGCTCGCCGCCGCCCAGCGCTCACTCGCCAGCGGCGCTGCGGAGACCGTGTAGGGGTCCCTCCCCTTGGCCACGGGTCAGCCCGTCCCCCGGCCCGCACCTGAGCGTGGAAGGCACCCGGTCACGGGCCGCCTGCGTTGCTAACCGGAGGGAGGGGTCCCGAAGAGGTCCAGGCGAGCGAACACCGGGTCGTCCGGGCCGGTCCGGCCGAGCTCGACGCCCTTGCCGATGAAGCCGTCGGCCGCCGAGGCCGCGCGCTGTTGCACGAAGTCCATGACGAGGGACCGGTGCCGGATGCGCCAGGTGCCGTCGCGGCGCGCGTACGTGTCCAGGTAGCGGCCGCCGATGACGACCTCCCTGTCACCGGTGCGGTGATAGGCGGTGTTGACGAGCTGCCCCTGTGCCCGGTCGCCGTCCACGACGTAGAGGGCACTGGTGATCTCGTGCCGGACAGTGTCGACGCGCGCGAGCATCCCGGGCAGCCACGCGACGTACTCGTCGGCCGTGCCGGTGAACATGGCGCCGTGCTCGTCGACGGCATCGTCAGTGTAGAGGCTCCGCAGCAGCGTCATGTCGCCGCGATCGACCGCGTGGCAGTAGAGGTCTGCCAGGCGGCGCAGCTCGAGGTGCACGAGCGCCTCGTCGGAGGTCAGGGCATGCGGTCCGAGCATGCCGCCGATCCTGTCAGGCGCCGCGAGGAGAGGGGAGAACGACGCTCGTCACCTCGGGCCTCGGCACGGGACGACCGAGCAGGAACCCCTGGGCGCGTTCGCAGCCGAGGTCGCGCAGGACCTGCGCCTGCATCGGCGTCTCGACCCCCTCGGCAATGGTGTCGATGCCCAGGGCCTCTGCCAGGGCGAGGATCGACCGCACGATCGCGAGGTCGTCCGCGTCCGTGCCGAGCCCGTCGACGAAGGTCCGGTCGATCTTCAGGACGTCCACCGGGAAGCGCTTCAGGTAGGTCAGCGAGGAGTAGCCGGTGCCGAAGTCGTCAACGCTGATGCGGACGCCCAGCGCCTTGAGGTCGAGCAGCATCCCGAGCGCCTCTTCGGCGTCGCGCATCAGCACGCTCTCGGTGATCTCGAGCGAGAGCCGTCCAGGCTCGATGCCGGCAGCCTCGACGACGTCGGCGACCCTGCGCACCAGGTCCACCCGGCCGAGCTGCACCCCGGAGAGGTTCACCGCCATGGTCAGGTGGGGCGCCTCCTCGCTCCACTGCGCGAGCTGCCTGCAGGCCTCGCGGAGCACCCACTCACCGATCGGGACGATGAGCCCGGTCTCCTCGGCGATCTCGATGATCTGGTCGGGCAGCACGAGCCCGTGCGTGGGGTGCTGCCAGCGCAGCAGCGCCTCGACGCCGACGACGCGACCGGTGCCGAGGTCGATGACGGGCTGGTAGTGCAGACGCAGCTGGTCCTCGGCGACGGCGCGGCGCAGCTCGACCTCGGTCTCGAGCCTGGCGAGAGCCTCCTGGCGCATGTCGTCCGCGAACAGCACGCACCGGGCCCGGCCATCGCGCTTGGCGCGGTACATCGCCGCGTCGGCGTCGCGCAGCAGGTCTCCGGCGTTGTCCTCGGCGGAGGCCGAGACGGCGATGCCGACGCTGACCGACAGCACGATGTCGGCACCGGTCACGGAGACGGGCCCGCTGACACCCTCGATGAGCCGGTCGGCGACGTGCATCGCCTCGGCAGGGTGCTGCACGCCCTGGCACAGCACCACGAACTCGTCGCCACCGAAGCGCGCGACGGTGTCGCCGGGCCGCATCAGCTCCGACAACCGTTGGGCCAGCTCGATGAGCACCTCGTCGCCGGCCTCGTGGCCGAGGCTGTCGTTGATGACCTTGAACCGGTCGACGTCGAGGAAGAGCACCGCGGGGGCACCGCGACCCCGGGTCTGCGACGACACGGCCTGGGCGAGCCGGTCGAGGAACAGGGCCCGGTTGGGCAGCCCTGTCAGGCGGTCGTGGAGCGCCTCGTGGACGAGCTGCTCCTCCATCTGCTTGCGCTCGGTGATGTCCCAGCAGATGCCGACCATGCGGGCGGGGTTGCCCTCGTCGTCGACGATGATCTCCCCCCAGCTCGCCAGGGTGCGTACCTGGCCGTCCGGCCAGACGACGCGCTCCTCCATCTCGTAGGGCTCGAGCGTCGACAGCGAGCGCTGGTGCACCGACGTGACGTGCTCGACGTCGTCGGGGTGGAGCATGCCGAGGAAGACCTCGTAGCTCGCCATGAACGACTGCGGCTCGCGCCCGTAGATCCGGTAGAGCTGGTCGCTCCAGATGTTGGTGTTCGTGGCGATCTCGAAGTCGTAGCTGCCGACCTGCGAGATGCGCTGCGCCTCCACGAGCCGCTGCTCGCTGCGCCGGGCGTCCTCGTAGGCCGCGCGCCGGGCGGTCGTGCGGGTGAGGACGTCCTCGACCTTGCGGGCGAAGTCCTCGTCCTGCCCCTGCGCGAGCTGATGGCCGCGTGCGACGAGCACCGGTGTGGGCTCGTCGCTCAGCGCCAGCTCGAGCAGCTGTTCCTCCCGGTCCACGCCCGAATAGTCACGGATGCTGCCGCCAGAGACATGATCCGTTGTGACTACTCCCTCGCTGGGCACTCACCTATTTGTGCGGGCCGGCCTGAACGATGTAGAACGTGTTCTAGCACTGACCCGAGGAGACACCATGCGCACGCCACTCTGCGACGAGCTCGGCATCGAGTTCCCGATCTTCGCCTTCACCCACTGCCGCGACGTCGTGGTCGCGGTCTCGAAGGCGGGCGGCTTCGGCGTCCTCGGCGCGGTCGGCTTCTCCCCCGAGCAGCTCGAGATCGAGCTCAACTGGATCGACGAGCACATCGGCGACCACACCTACGGCGTGGACATCGTCATCCCCAACAAGTACGAGGGGAAGGGCGCCGACGACATGTCCACCGAGGAGCTCACGAAGATGCTCCAGGGCATGGTGCCGCAGGGCCACCTGGACTTCGCGAAGAAGCTGCTGGCCGACCACGGCGTGCCGGTGGAGCAGGCCGACGGCGACGCGCTGCAGCTCCTCGGCTGGACGGAGGCGACGGCCACGCCGCAGGTCGAGATCGCCCTGCAGCACCCGAAGATGACGCTCATCGCCAACGCGCTCGGCACCCCGCCGGCTGACATGATCGAGCACATCCACGCCGCCGGACGCAAGGTCGCGGCGCTGTGCGGGTCGCCGTACCAGGCCCGCAAGCACGCCGACGCGGGCGTCGACATCATCATCGCCCAGGGCGGCGAGGGCGGCGGCCACTGCGGTGACGTCGGCTCCATCGTCCTGTGGCCGCAGGTCGTCAAGGAGGTCGCCCCGAAGCCTGTCCTCGCTGCCGGCGGGATCGGCTCGGGGCAGCAGATCGCCGCCGCGCTCGCCCTCGGCTGCCAGGGCGCCTGGTCCGGCTCGCAGTGGCTCATGGTCGAGGAGTCGGAGAACACCTCAAAGCAGCAGGAGGCCTACATCAACGCCACCTCCCGCGACACGGTCCGCAGCCGCTCGTTCACCGGGAAGCCGTGCCGGATGCTCAAGAACGACTGGACCGACGCCTGGGAGGCGCCGGGCAACCCGGAGCCGCTGGGCATGCCCCTGCAGTACATGGTGTCCGGCATGGCGGTCGCCGCGACCTCGCGCTACCCCAACGAGACCGTGGACGTCGCCTTCAACCCGGTCGGCCAGGTCGTGGGCCAGTTCAAGAAGGTCGAGAAGACCGCCACGGTCATCAACCGCTGGGTGGAGGAGTACCTCGAGGCGACGCAGTCGCTCGCCGCCGCGAACGCCGCCGCCGGCGTCTAGCCTCGGGGCCATGCTGACCCTCATGGCCGTGCACGCCCACCCCGACGACGAGGCCTCGACGACGGGCGGGATCCTCGCGCGCTACTCCGCCGAGGGCATCCGCACGGTCCTCGTCACGTGCACCAACGGCGAGCTGGGCGACACCCCTGACGTCCAGGCGGGCGAGCAGGGCCACGGCGACGACCATGACACCGAGGCGGTCGTGGCGCTGCGGCTCAAGGAGCTCGAGGACAGCTGCCGGGTCCTCGGCGTCACGCACCTCGAGACCCTCGGCTACCACGACTCCGGCATGGAGGGCTGGCCGCAGAACGACGCCCCGGGGTCCTTCTGGTCGACGCCGGTCGACGAGGCGGCGAAGCCGCTGATCGCGCTGATCGAGAAGTACCAGCCGGATGTCGTCGTCACCTACGACGACTACGGCTTCTACGGCCACCCCGACCACATCCAGGCCCACCGCATCACGCTCGCCGCGCTCGAGGCGACCGGGTCGCAGGCGCGGGTGTACTTCCCGACCTTCCAGCGCAGCAAGCTGCCGGAGTTCCGGGCGCGCATGGAGGCCGCCGGCATGGAGGCGCCGCCGATCGACGAGAGCGAGTTCGGGGCACTCGACGAGGACATCGCCGCGGTCGTCGACTGCACCGCCTACGCGCAGCAGAAGATGGACTCGCTCAAGGCGCACGTCAGCCAGGCCGGCAACATCTTCTTCATCCACTTCCCGATGGACGTCTTCACCGAGGCCTTCGGCCGGGAGGCGTTCGTGCGCCACTCCCCCGCCTGGACGCCCGGCTCGCCGCAGGTCGACGACCTCTTCGAGGGCCTTCGTAAGAGCGAGAGCTAGAGCCAGTAGAGGCCGGCGGGGTCGCTGACGCGACGGGACTCCCCGGCCTCGAGGTCGAAGCAGTCACCGGCCGAGGTCTGCACCTGGAACGCGTAGGCGCTGGCCGTCACCAGGTCGCCCTCCACCTTCACCTCGGCGCGGGGGCGGTCCAGGGCGACCGGGTCGGCGAGGAGCTGGCGGTTGCGGACCCCGAGCCCCTCCACCGAGAGGTACGAGGAGAGCCGGCCGGCGACGGCGAAGGACCCGACCGGCTGGCTCGACCCGGCGACCGCGGAGACGGCCACCGTCGACTCCCAGCGGAGGTCGCCGTCGAAGCCGCGCTCCCGGACGACGACCGACCCGTCGACGTCGACGTCGGTGGAGACCCAGAGCGTGCCGTCGGGCGTGAAGGACAGCAGCGTCGGGGCGAACGCCCGCTGGACGGCCCAGTACGCCGGCTTGCGCCGCCCCCCGATGTCGATGAGCGCCCAGCTGGTCGAGGGCCACACGTCGTGCAGCTGCCAGACGAGGTTGCCCCCGCACCGCGGCCACTGCCGGCGGTAGTGCTCTGTGCCGGTCTTCACGCCCTCCGACTGCAGCAGGTGGCTCAGCGCGACGTAGCGGCGCAGGTCGTCGGACAGCCCGACGATGCTCCCGAGCAGGAGGTCCATCTTGTTGCGCGGACCGAGCCGGCTGGAAGTGGTGCGGGCGGCCACCGACGGCGCCGCGAGGTACAGCTCCCCCGGCTCCGTCCAGTCGCGCAGGGTCTCGTAGGTGGCGAGGCCGCACAGCCCGTACTCGCTGGCGAAGAAGGTGTCGTCCGCGAGGTAGTTGCGCGGGTGCGCCGCGGCGACGAAGGCCTCGGCGTCGTCGGAGCCGGGGACGAGGGCGGGGCCGTCCGGCTGCGCGCCGAGCGCGTGGCGGTCGACCGGCTCGGTCAGGCCGTGCCACACCTGCCAGTTGTGGCGGTCCGCGCCGGCGAGCGGGGAGGTGGGGAGGTAGGCCGTGCCGCCGTCCTCGTCCGCGACCACGCGCGGGAGGACGCCGTAGAAGACGGACCTCGCGGGGACGGCCTCGTCCCATCCGAGGGCCTCGGCGAGCAGCTCGACCTCGTTGTTGCCGCACCACAGGGCCGTCGAGGGACGGTTCCGCAGTCGCCGCACCTGGTAGCGCGCCTCCGCCTCCACCTCGGCCACCCAGGCCGGGTCGGTGTCGCGGTAGTCCTTGCACGCGAACATGAAGTCCTGCCAGACGAGCAGACCCAGCTCGTCGCAGAGGTCGTAGAAGTCGTCGTGCTCGTACACCCCGCCTCCCCAGACGCGGACCATGTTCATGTGCGCGTCCTTGGCTGCCTGGAGCCGCTCGCGGTAGTGCTCGCGGGTGAGGCTGCCGACCGCGACCTTGGGCGGGACCCAGTTGGCCCCGCGCACCCAGCAGGGCTCGCCGTTGAGGACGAACCGGAAGGCGTCCTCGCGGTCCACGGTCAGGGTGCGCAACCCGACGCGGTGGACCTCGGTGGTGCCGGTCGCCTCGATCGTCAGGTCGTGCAGGACGGGTCGCTCCGGCGACCACAGCTCGGCGTCGACGACGAGCGCGACCTGGTCGCTGCTCGAGGCGGTGACGCCCGCGAGCGTGGCCGTGAAGGGCCCCGGCACGCGCACCTCGACGGTGACGGGGTCGAGGGAGACCGTACGGACCCGGACGTCGAGGGCGCGGCTCGTCGACAGCGTGATCGGCCGCCAGACCCCGATCGTGGGACGGCGGGGCGCGAAGTCCCAGCCGTAGGAGTACTGCTGCTTGCGCATCTGCGTCGTGTCCGGCGCGAAGTCCAGCGGCCGAGAGAAGCAGATCGCGAGCAGGCCGCCGCTGTCGAGATCGACCTCGAACGGCCGGAACATGTTGCGGCTCTTGCCGAGGACCTTCCCGTCGAGGTAGAGCGTCGCGTAGGTGTCGAGGCCGTGGCAGGTGAGCCGTCCGGGTCCGGGCACCCGCACGCGGTACCACCACTCGCGCTCCTCGACCCACAGCGCTGCGTCGTTGGCGAGCCCGAAGTCGAGGTCCGGAAGCCGGCCCGCGCGCGTCAGGGCCTCGTGCAGGTCACCGGGCAGGTCGACCGTGAGCCAGTCGCTGTCGTCGAGCTCCGGAGCCGAGAGGTCACTGCCGGGGTCGGCGTCAGTGACCTGTGCTGTCCTCATGCGCGAGCGGAGAGAGTCGCCCTGGCACCGAGCTCGTGCAGCTGCTCCAGAGCGCGCCCGACCGCGTCGCGGAAGCGCGTCTCGGGCAGCTCGGAGAACAGCTCGTCGAGGAAGCGACCCTCGCGGGCCGCCGCCATGACGCGCTCCTTCTGGGCGTCGACGACGTCGATGGGCCGGCCCTGCTCGTCGACGCCCTCGGCGTAACGGGCCCACGACGCGACGACGAGGGCGAGCTCGTCGACCGGCCTCCCTGCGTCGAGCAGCTCTCGGATCACGGGCGACAGCCAGTTGGGGATGCGGGCGCTCGACTCGGCGCAGAGCCGCGCGAGGGTGTCGCGGATCGCCGGGTTGGCGAACCGCTCGATCAGCGATCGCTGGTAGCCGTCGAGGTCGATGCCCGGTACGGGGCGCAGCGTCGGCACGACCTCGGCCATGAAGCGCTGGAGGAAGCCGACGAACAGGGGGTCGGAGCACACCTCGTGGGCGTAGCGGTAGCCGGCGAGGTGCCCGAGGTAGGCGACTGCCTGGTGGCTCCCGTTCAGCAGCCGCAGCTTCATCAGCTCGTAGGGCTCCACGTCCGCGACCACCTGCACCCCGACGTCCTCGAAGGCGGGGCGGCCGAGCGCGAAGTCGTCCTCGAGCACCCACTGCGTCCACGGCTCGCACACGACGGGCCACGGGTCCGGGGCCTGGAGCAGCGCCCTGTCCTCGTCGGTCGTGACCGGCGTGATGCGGTCGACCATCGAGCTCGGGAAGCGCACGCCGTCGAGGTCTGCGCCGTAGTCCTCCAGGGCGCGGCGCGCGACGTGGCCGTTGCCCAGGATGTTGTCGCAGGACATGACCGTGTACGCCGGGATGCCTCTGCGGCGGCGGAGCGCGAGCGAGTCGGCGACCAGCCGGAACCAGGTGAGCTCGTCCCGCGACGGCACGGCGTACCCGCCCTCGGTCACGGTGAGGCTGACGATGCGGGTGGCCGGGTCGGCGAGCCGCTCGACGGCCGCCTCCACGTCCTCGGGGGCGACGCTCATCCCGAGGACCGACCCGACGACCTGTCGCTCGACCGTGCCGTCGGGGTGCTTCACGGCCAGCGTGTAGAGCCCGTCGTGCGCCTGCAGCGCGTCCCGCATGCGTGCGTCCGCCGGCAGCACGCCGACCCCGTGGATCGCCCAGCTGTCGTGGTCGCCGCGCTGCAGGAGCGCGTCGACGTACGCGGCCTGGTGCGCCCGGTGGAAGCCGCCGACGCCGAGGTGCACGATGCCGGCTGTCAGCGCGGAGCGGTCGTAGGGAGGTCGCAGCACCCGCCCATCCAACCGGACGGGTGCGGTTGGATGCGACGGTGACCGTCATCGACCTCAACGCCGACCTCGGCGAGGGCTTCGGTCAGTGGGAGCTGACCGACGACGCGGCGCTGCTCGCCGTCGTCACCTCGGCCAACGTCGCGTGCGGCTTCCACGCGGGCGATCCCGCGCGGCTGCGCTCCGTGCTCGCGACCGCGGCGCGGCAGGAGGTGCGGGTCGGCGCACAGGTCTCCTACCGCGACCTGGCCGGCTTCGGCCGCCGGTTCCTCGACGCGTCCTACGACGAGCTGCTCGGCGACGTGCTCTACCAGACCGGCGGGCTGTCCGGCCTTGCGGCAGGGCTCGGCGTAGCCGTGTCCTACGTGAAGCCCCACGGCGCGCTCTACCACGCCTGCAGCTCACATCCCGTCCAGGGATCGGCGGTCTCGGACGCCGCACTCGCCCTGGGGCTGCCGGTCCTGGCCGGCTCCGGCACACCGTTCCTCGCCTCGCTGGGCTCGCGCGGCGTGGCGGAGGCGTTCGTCGACCGGGCCTACGCGGACGACGGCACCCTCGTCCCCCGCTCCGCCAGTGGCGCGGTCCTCACCGACGTCGGCGCGATCTGCGAACGCGCCGTGCGACTGGCCCTCGACGGGACCGTCACCTCCGTCGGCGGGCACGACGTCGCGGTGGCCGCCCGGTCGCTGTGCCTGCACGGGGACACGCCCGGCGCGGCGTCCGTGGCCGGCCGGGTTCGCGCCGCTCTGGAGGACGCCGGCGTCACGGTCGCCGCCTTCACGTGAGGGCGGTCCGCCCGTACGGCCCCGTCGCGTTCCTCCTCGAGTGCGCAGACTCCGACGACGCGGTCGGCCTGCACCTCGCTCTGCGGGCCGCGCCGGTCGACGGTGTCGTGCAAACGGTCCCCGGCGCCGTGTCGCTGCTCGTCGAGTGCGTCTCGCACGAGGCGATGCTGTCGGCCTCACGCGCCTGCGCCCGCCTGAAGGGGGTACGCCCTGAGGCGTCGTCACGCGAGCACGTGCTCGACGTCCGCTACGACGGACCCGATCTCGAGACGGTCGCGCAGCGTGCTGGGATTCCGGTCGCGGAGGTCGTGGAGCGGCACACCGCCGCCACCTGCACGGTCGCCCTCACCGGCTTCGCACCCGGGTTCGCGTACCTGCGCGGTCTCGACCCGGTGCTGGCCACCCCGCGCCTGGCGTCGCCCCGGCCGTCGGTGCCTGCCGGTTCGGTGGCCATCGGCGGCCCGTGGACGGGCGTCTACCCACGTCGTGGGCCCGGCGGCTGGAACCTCCTCGGCACCACGAGCGCCGCGCTGTGGGACCTGTCCCGGGAGACGCCGGCAGTGCTGCAGGTCGGCGACACCGTGCGGTTCCGGGCGGTCTGACGTGCTGCGCGTCGAGGCCACCGGACCGCTCGTCCTCCTGCAGGACGGAGGCCGTCCAGGACTGGCGCACCTCGGCGTGGGGAGGTCTGGTGCCGCCGACCCTCGCGGCCTGGCCCAGGCCAACGCCGCGGTCGGGAACCCCTGGGACGCAACAGGTCTCGAGGTGCTCGTCGGAGGTCTGGTGCTGCGTGCACTCGCCCAGTGCGTCGTCGCGGTCGGCCCTGTCGTGCACGAGCTGCGGGTCGACGACATCGTCACCGTCGGGCCGGGCGCGCTGCGTCAGTACGTCGCGGTCGCCGGCGGCATCGACGCCGAGCCTGTCCTCGGCTCGCGGTCGCGCGACACCCTGGCGGACCTCGGTCCACTCCCGCTCGCGGTCGGCGACGTTGTGCGCTGCGGGTCCCTGCGCGGGACGGCAGCACCTCCGTCGCACGACGGCCTGGTCCGACTGCACCCCGGGCCGCGCGCGGACCACTTCCACCCCGGCACGCTGGACCTGCTGGCCACGGCCGGCTGGACGGTCTCGCCGACGTCGGACCGGACGGCGGTGCGCCTGACGGGCCCCTTGCTCGTCCGCCGCACGACGGTCGAGCTCCCACCCGAGGGGCTGCTGCCGGGAGCGGTGCAGGTGCCGCCTGACGGCCAGCCGATCGTCTTCGGCGTCGATCACCCTGTCACCGGCGGCTACCCCGTCGTGGCCGTCGTGGAGCACGGCGACCTCGGGGTCCTCGCGCAGGCGGCGCCCGGGTCGACCGTGCAGTTCACGGCGACCTGGTAGCGCCCCCTCTCGCCTGCGACTTCCCTGCTCCTGTCGTCACCTCGCACGCCGGACCAGCGACCTCGTGAGCGTGGAATGCCCTCGGTGGCCCGCTCGAGGCGGAGGCAGGATCAGGGAAGTCGTCCGGGAGCGGCGGTTACCGGGCGGCGCCGCGGCCGGTGCCGACGTCGCCCTGGATGTTCTCGACCACGATCTGCCGGCTGGTGGTCGCCGCCGCGATCCGCCTCCGCAGCGCGGTCGCGGCGAGGGTGCCGTCGCGGTCGAGCTCGTCGATGCACCGCTGCAGCGCGCGGTCGACGGCCGCATCGACAGCGTCGCGACCGCGACCGCTGCTGCAGAGCTCGATGACCGCCGCCAGCGCCGCCGGGTCGAACCGGCACTCGTCCTCGACGACCGCCGTGCGGATCGCCCGGTCGACGGTCTCCGCGACGACCCGTTCCGTAGCCATCCGTTCATGGTGACGCAGTCAGGCACCGATCGTCAGGCACGGTAGGCGGTGCGCAGCGCGCGCACCGCCTCCTCCTGGCCGGCCCCGAGCTGCTTGGCCTGCAGGGCGAACGTCTCGGCGAGCCGCTCGAGCAGAGCGGGAGCGCTCTGCTTGCGCCCAGTGGCGACGAAGGACCCCTGCGCGCGCCGCGTGGTGATGAGCCCGTCTCGCTCGAGCTCCGAGTACGCCCGCGCCACCGTGCCGGGCGCGACACCGAGGTCGTTGGCGAGCTGCCGGATGGCCGGCAGCCGGGTCCCTGGCGGAAGCTGGCCGCTCGCGACGTAGCGCGCGACCTGGTCGCGCAGCTGCTCCCACACCGGCGTGCTGCTCGCCGTGTCGACGACGAGGTCCGTCACGTCGGCTGCCACTGCCGCAGCGGCACGGTCAGAGCGACGGCACCGACGACCAGGCCGGGGATCAGCACGTTGCCGACGACACCGAAGACCAGCAGGACGACCGAAGCGTGGCTCGCAAGCGCGAGAGAAGTGCCGAACCACAGCCCGATGCCCGACATGACGAGGCCGGCCGCGACGACAGCGCGCGCGTCGGCGACCCGGAGGGCGCACTCGAGGGCCATGTCGTCGGACCGATCAGGCAGACCGCGCCGCGATATCGCGCGCAGCGTCAGCTCCATCGCCGCCAGGCCCGCGAGCAGGACGGCCCCGTGCACGGTCAGCTCCGCCGCCCACCGTCCGCCCGCTAGCACCCCCGCAGCGCTGAGGACCAGACCTGCCGCGAACAGGGCGCGGACGAGCACGAGAACCCGGCGCGGCGCGAAGTAGGAGCTCGGTCGATGCGCGAGGGCGACCGCTCGTACCCTGCCGCGGCGCGCCTCGGGGAGGAGCAGCTGAGCCACCAGCACGCCGAGCACCACCGGCAACGAGAGGAAAGAGATCGTGGGCTGGGACAGCACCGCGAGCGTCCACGACACCGAGCCGACGAGCACGGTCGCAGAGGCACGGGCGAGGTGCTTGCGGCGCAGGTGCCGGCGCACCACCTCCGCGGACCGCGGATCCAGGAAGAGGCCGCGGTGGGCGCCCCAGGTCGTCACCCGGCGCGGTGAGACCGCCAGGGCGCGGGTCAGGTGGACAGCGGTGACGGCGACAACGAAGACGGTGACAGAGGCACCCGCGCCATACACGACCGCATGGCCCATATGTACCGATGACATGGCACATAGGTACACGGTCAGGCGACGACTGGCAACTCCTCCCGTGACGTGAGCACGAGCGGGCCGTCCTCGGTGATCGCGATCGTGTGCTCCATGTGCGCGCCGCGTGAGCCGTCCGCGCTCCGCAGCGTCCACCCGTCCGGGTCGGTGTAGATCTCGTCGGTGGTGTGCAGGAACCACGGCTCGATGGCGATCACGAGACCGGGCCTCAGGACCGGTCCGCGGCCACGCCAGCCGTCGTTGGAGATGTGCGGGTCACCGTGCATGGTGCGGCCCACGCCGTGGCCGCCGAACTGGGTGTTGACGCGCAGCCCGGCGGCGCGGGCGACCGAGCCGATCGCGTGGGAGATGTCGCCGATCCGCTTGCCGGCCTGGGCGGCGGCGATGCCGGCGTCCAGCGCGCGCTGGGCGGTCTCGATGAGCGCGAGGTCCTCGGGCCGGGGGGTCCCCACGACGAGCGAGTACGCCGAGTCGGCGACCCACCCGTCCACGCTCGCCGCGAAGTCGACGCTCAGCAGGTCTCCGTCCTGGAGCGCGTAGTCGTGCGGCAGCCCGTGCAGCACGGCGTCGTTCACCGACGTGCAGAGCACCTTGCCGAAGGGCGAGGCGCCGAACGAGGGGTGGTAGTCGATGTAGCACGACTGCGCGCCCCGGTCACGGATCATCCGGTGCGCGAGCTCGTCGAGCTCCAGCAGGTTGACGCCGACGTCCGCGGCGTCGGCCAGGGCGGCGATGACCTCAGCGACGAAGCGCCCAGCCGGCCGCATCTCGTCGATCTCAGCCGGCGTCCGGAGCTCCATGGGACGAGCCTAGGTGCGCGACCTGGCATCCTGGACGTCGGCAATCCCTCGACGAAGGAGTCGGTCATCAAAGGCATCGTCCTCGCCGGCGGTTCGGGCACGCGGCTGTACCCGATCACCAAGGGCGTCTCGAAGCAGCTCATGCCGGTCTACGACAAGCCGATGGTCTACTACCCCGTCGCAACCCTGATGCTGGCCGGGATCCGCGAGATCCTCATCATCACGACGCCGGAGGACCAGCCCTCGTTCCAGCGGTTGCTGGGCGACGGCTCGGCTCTCGGCTGCCGGTTCGAGTACGCCATCCAGGAAGCGCCGAACGGTCTGGCCGAGGCGTTCGTCATCGGCAGGGACTTCATCGGGACCGACAAGGTCGCGCTGGTTCTCGGCGACAACATCTTCTACGGCCAGGACTTCGGCGACCAGCTCGCGAAGTACACCGACGTCGACGGCGCGGCCGTCTTCGCCTACCACGTCTCCGACCCGGAGCGGTACGGCGTCGTCGAGTTCGACGAGAGCAACAAGGCGCTCTCGATCGAGGAGAAGCCCTCCGCGCCCAAGAGCAACTTCGCCGTCGTGGGTCTCTACTTCTACGACAACGACGTCGTCCGGATCGCGTCGGAGATCGAGCCGTCCGCGCGCGGCGAGCTCGAGATCACGACCGTCAACCAGCGCTACCTCGAGGCCGGCAAGCTCCAGGTGGAGACGATGGGACGGGGCACGGCCTGGCTCGACACGGGCACCTTCGCTTCCATGATGCAGGCGTCGCAGTTCATGCAGGTCATCGAGGAGCGGCAGGGCCTCAAGATCGGTTGCATCGAGGAGATCGCCTGGGAGCAGGGCTACATCAACGACGACCAGCTCCGGACCCTCGCCCAGCCGCTGGCCAAGTCCGGCTACGGCGAGTACCTGCTGGGTCTGCTCGACTGAGTGTGACCGCCGCCACGCTTACGGCGGCGTAGCGATCTCCTCGGCGGGGAGGGTCACTCCCGACCCCGTTCGAAGAGGAGACCAGGATGACTGACAGCCCGGCCGACACAGCACGGCACGGACTCACGGCGACGATCGCCGGCAAGGCCAAGGAAGTCGTCGGGGCCGTGATCGGCAACGACTCACTCGCGGCGGAGGGCCAGCTGCAGCAGGCGGAAGCCGCTGCCGCGCGCGACGCCTCGACGAAGCAGGCGGTCGCGCAGGCCGAGACCAGGGAGGCCGCCGAGGAGCTCACCGCCGAGACTCGCAGCGCCCAGGCCCAGCGAGAGGCCGCGGCTGCGGCTGCGGGGGCGCGCGAGAGCGCTGCCCTCGACCGCGCGGAACGGGAGGCGACCGAGGCAGAGATCGCGGCGGAGCAGCAGCGCGCGACGGAGACGGCGCGCATCGAGGCGGAGAAGAGTGCCGAGCTGCAGCGCGCCGAGCACGACAGGCAGCAGGCGCTGAGCGACGCAGCCCGCACGGAGGCGAAGGCCGAGGCAGAGGCCGAAGCCGAGCGGCAGCGAGCCGAGGCAGCCGAGGAGGCCGCACGCAGGGCCCGCGCCGAAGCCGACCGGATCTCGAAGGACTGAGGAGAGCGAACATGAACGTGCTGACCATCCCCCGCAAGGTCGCCGGCGTCGAGTACGCCGCCGCCCGCCTCCCCCTCGCTCTCGCCAGCCGGGTCGTGCCAGGCCTCGACAGGACGCTCGGCGTCCTGGACCGGACGGCCGGGCGCGTGCTGGGCGACGACCAGCTCCGCCGCCGCGGCGAGGCCACCATGCACCGCGCGGAGATCCTCACGACCGCGGTCGCGCTGGAGGAGAAGGCCAGCGAGCGCAGGGAGCGGGCCGCGGCCGCGGAGAAGACCGGCAAGAAGGTCGCCGAGCGGCAGCGGGCGCAGGCCACCGAGCAGGCGCAGGCGGAGGCCAAGAGGCTGCACGCGGAACGCCAGGCGGAGAAGCGCGCCGCCGAGCAGAAGGCGGAGGACACGGCGCGGGCGAGGGCCGCCGCCGCCGAGCAGCGGGCTGCGGCCGAGGTCGAGCGGGCCGAGACCCTGCTGGACAAGCAGGAGCAGCTCATCGAGGCGCGCACGGCCCAGCGGACCGCCAAACCCAAGGCTGCCCTGGCCGACGCCGCTGAGGTGGCCAAGGAGGCGCGTCGCGACGAGCAGACTGCCGAGCGACTGGCTGAGCTGGCGAAGGCGGAGAAGACCGCCCGCAAGACGAGCTAGACGGCGAAGGAGCTGCCCGTGTAGCTGAAGCACGGGCAGCTCTTCGTCCAGGCGAAAGCGCTGCCGGTCGCGGGCCCCGTCTGCCGCGTGCGGAAGTCCGTGGCCGCGTCGTAGAGGTTCGCGGCTCTGAACGCCCGCCCCAGAGCTGAGACAGCCTTGCGGAAGGCGCCCGCATCGGTCGAGCCCTTCGTCTCCCGCAGGACGCTGGCGGCCAACCGGATCAGGTCGCAGGCGCCGTAGGCCGAGAAGCGCCCCGCCGGCCCGGACGGCGCGTCGGCCCCCGCCTTGCGCAGGGCGCGCAGGCAGTCGTTGATCTCAGCACTTGCCGTCACCGCCGTGGTGTCGAGCGAGGGCAGCCACCCGACACCAACCATGCGGTCGCGCTGGTCGGCGAGGGTGGCGGGAGCGGCTGCGCTGGTGATGCCGTAGAGGGGCGCGAAGCGCTTGGCGGCGGCCGTCTTGGTGAAGGCCCGTACAAGTCCCGCCTCGTCACCGCCCGAGACGAAGACCACCTGCGCAACCTGCTTGGCCTGCAGCGACGCCACTGCCCGGCCCGCCTCGGCCGCCCTGCCGCACGGGACACCGGCCGTCGCCGCAAGAGTGAAGCCGCGCTGCTTCGCGGTCGGGGTCAGCGTCTGCGTGACGGCCCGCTCGTTCGGCGCACAGCTCTCGACGACGACTCCAAGAGAGCCGGTCTTGGGCGTGAGTACCCGGTCGAGGAGCAGCTTCACGCGGTCGTCGACCGTCAGCGCGGTGATCGCGGTGAGGCCCGCTGTCAGCTCGGTGAGAGCCGGGCCGGCGGACAAGACAGGGAAGGACGTGCCTGGGCAGGACTGGCCCTGGACGAGAGCGAGGTCGACACCGGACAGCTGCGCGCAGGAGCTGACCCAGGTGGCGCTCACGGCCCGGTTGCCGAGCGTGCGCTGGGCGTCGAGGAGCTTCTCGAAGGAGGGGCGATCCGCGGCGATGATCCCGACGCGCAGGACGGGAGGGGCAGGCGCCGCGCTGCCTGACGGACTGCTCGCAGCAGCCGTCGACGACGAGCTCGCCGTCGTTCCGGGGCGCGCGGTGGATGTGGAGCTCGAGGT
>Ga0070658_10002225_pt1 | contig 16283 bp, 16 predicted proteins | sample KBSC13metaG_FD_64664 | JGI IMG/M metagenome (GOLD analysis project Ga0070658, IMG submission 64664) | Corn rhizosphere microbial communities from Kellogg Biological Station, Michigan, USA - KBS C1-3 metaG | ecosystem: Host-associated > Plants > Roots > Rhizosphere > Soil ...
GACTACCTGGGGATCTCCGTGCCGCTGCTGGGAACGACGTCGGTCAGCGAGAACATCGGCGCCGGCGCGGGCACCCCGTTGCTGATGGGGACGGGCATCGATCGCAACGTGCGCGCGCTGCACGCGATGGCAGAGCTGCTGATGATCGACATCAACGAGCTGGAGGCGCCTCACTGCGTGCCGGGCGCGCGGCCGGAGGCCGTCTCCCCGCGCTGCTGTCTGCCGGGTCGTTCGGCCCGGGACGAGGCCGGCGAGCAGCCGGCGCTGCCGGTCCCGCTGGGCACGTACATGCGGCGCTTTCCCCGGTACCCGGTCGACTGGCACGCGCGCTACGTCTCGGACGCGGGACGCGACCTGGACGTGCGCGTCGTCGACGTCTCGCAGGGGGGCGTCTCGATCGAGGCGATCCCCAGCTTCGACCTGGGCCAGCGGGGCCTGCTGACGTTCACCCAGCTTCCCGGCCAGCCGCAGCTGTCGGTCACCATCGTGGACGCGCGCCGTCCCATGGGTCGGGCGGGCCTGCGCTTCGACGGGCCTCGTGGGGTCGCGCAGAACGTGGCGGGGATGGCCCGCGCGGCGGCGCGCGGCGGGGCGGTCCTCCCCCCCGCCTGAGCCATCGCCATCCCAGGATCACCCCGGAACCGTTGGCATTTCAGGCCGCCCCTCGCCTCGGTCGCCGACCGCCTTAGATTGGGGCGTATGGACGCGACACAGGTTTCTCCTTCGGCGGGTGAGGACGAGGCGTCCCAGGTGCGGCCGCACCGCCTGTACACGATCTGCGGCGGCACGGACACCGGCTCGCAGCGCAATCAGAATCAGGACACCTTCGTCATCGCCGATCTCGAGTCGGGGCGCATCGAGAGGCCTTGCATCAGCACCGACGTCTGGGTGGCGCGCCCCGGCGTGCTGATGCTGGTGTGCGACGGGATGGGCGGTCCGGCGGCGGGCGACGTGGCGTCGCGGCTGGCGGCGTCGTCGATCAAGCAGGGCCTGCAGGCCGAGGGGGACAACGTCGGCCGCGCGCCCGCGCACTCCCTGAAGCGCGCTGTGCTGCAGGCGAACAAGGTCATCCTGAACGAGGCGAACGCGCACCCCGAAGAGCGCGGCATGGGGACCACTTGCACGGCGGCGCTGGTCTCGCCCGACCGGCTGGCCATCGCCCAGGTGGGCGACTCGCGCGCCTACCTGATGCGCGACGGGAAGCTGATCCCGCTGACGCGTGATCAGACGCTGGTGGCAGATCTGGTCGCCTCAGGCGCCCTGAAGCCCGACCAGGTCGAACAGTTTCCCTTCCGCCATGTGCTGGCGCAGGCGCTGGGGACGAAGCCGAACGTCAACCCTGTCATCACCGACATCGAGGTGCGCGAGGGCGACCGCCTGCTGCTCTGCTCGGACGGGTTACACGGCTCGGTGCCCGATGCCACCATCGCGGCGATTCTTTCGGGGGCCGGGAAGGTCGCCGACGCCTCGCAGGCGCTGATCGACGCCGCGCTGGCCGCGGGTGGGCCGGACAACGTGACCGTGGTGGTCGCCGACTGCGGGCCGCTCAGCGATCAGCCGCCGCGCGCGCCGCGCGGCAACGCCTGAGCGCGCCGGCACCCGAAATAGCGCCCTGACCGACCAGCCGCGCGCCCGACGTACGCAACCGGGGGCGCGCGCGTGACTAGTTCAGCGACGCGTCGTCTTCTTGCTGGCTGGGCACGACGACGAACGCCTCCTGGGCGACCGGCGAGGCGTGGTGATGGACCATCTTCCACACGCCTCGCTCCAGCGCGAAGACGTTGGTGGCCACCAGGGCAGCCCCTGCCACCCGTTCCTCGCACAGCACGAAGCCGGCATCGCCCAGGATGTGCGGGGTGGGGTTCGTGCACACGACGCGCGGTGCCCGCCCGCTGGCCAGGATCGACCTCCAGCTGGCCAGCACCGCCTCGCGCCCGCGCAGCGCCGTCCAGCCGGGGTGAACGCACGCCACCGACGCCGTACCCGACCACAGGTTCTCCATCGCGGCGACGTCGCCTCCCACGAAGGCCCTGTAGAAGGCCTCGTTCGCCGCCAACAACGCCGTCGCGCCCGCCGCTCGTTCCGTCATGCATCTCTCCGGGGAGCCAATCTAGCATCTCGAAGCTGGTAGTCTTCCGCCCGTGCCGGACGATTCGACCTCACGAACATCAACACACTCTCCGACGCTGCGGCCCGACGCCGCCATCTCGCCCTCGGGGCGTCTGGACCTGCCGGTGTCTCACGGGCGGCTGGAGGCGTTGCTGAAGGAGCCGCCAGCGCCCCGGCGGGCGGCCGTGGTGTGCCATCCGCACCCGCAGGCGGGCGGGACGATGAACAACAACGTCGTCTATCGCGTGGCGAAGGCGCTGAACGACCGCGCCACGGCGGTGCTGCGCTTCAACTTCCGCGGCGTGGGCCGATCCACCGGCAGCTACGGCGAGGGCGTGGCCGAGTGCGAGGACGCGCAGGCGGCGCTGGACTTCATGGCCGCCCGGTATCCCGGGCTGCCCCTGTGGATGGCCGGCTTCTCGTTCGGGGCGCGCGTGGGACTGTTGACGGGCATCCGTGATCCGCGCGTGTCGCGGCTGCTGGGCGTGGGCCTGGCGGTGCGCATGTTCGATCTGTCGTTCCTGGAGGGGGCGCGCGGCGGCAAGCCGCTGGCGGTGATCCAGGGCGCGAACGACGAATACGGCGATCGCGCCGACATCGAGGGGCTGGTGGCGAAGCTGGCCGAGCCGAAGCGGCTCGCGATCGTCGAGGGGGCGACACACCTGTTTCCGGGGAAGCTGGACGAGCTCGAGCAGGCGGCCGGTGACGCCATCACCTGGCTGGACGCCACGGACGCGGCGAAAGTCTGAGCGGAGGCCGCGCCCGAGGAGTCGTCAGTAGCCCAGGTGCGCCTGACGAGGCTTGCCGGACTTGTCGGGGAGGGTCGTGGGGGAAGCCTTGTCGCCCGAGACCTTGAGCAGCAGTCCCCGCACGCCGTCGGGCCCCACGGTCAGCCGCTGCTTGGTGGAGTGCAGGCTGGCCTCGTGCCAGGTTTCCAGATCGTATTCGCCGGGCGGCACGTTCTTGATCTTGAAGGCGCCGTTCGCGTCGGCCTGCGTGTAGTAAGGCGAGTCCACCACGTAGACGTAGCCCAGCATGGACGCGTGGATGTTGCACAGGATCTGCACCATCCCCGTCTTGCGGAACGTCTGCGTGTACGAGGCGCCCTGCCGGTAAAGGCCCGTGTCGAAGTCGTTCGGTCGCGACAGGGAGAAGACGTTGTGGAAGATGTCGTCCTCGTTCCGGAAGTCGACCGTGGTCCCCACCGGCACGGCCAGCACGTGCGGCAGGAAGGTCTTGTTGCGCTGGGTGATGACCTTCCCCCGCGCGGGCGCGGGCCGCGGCGTGTGGCCGTCGGCGCGCTTCAACCAGATGACGGTCCCGCCGGGGCCCAGGGTGCCGCCACCGGAGACGGTACCGCTCACCGGCACGGGGGCGACGTGCGCGGCAGAGTTCGCTGAGGGCTCGGCCGGCGCGTCCGCCGGGCCGTCCTCGGCCAGCGCCGGCGGCGGCGCGCGCTCCGGCGCCGGCGCCGCACCACCGGCGCGCGCCCGGGCGTCGTCCGCCAGCGGGCGCATCACGCGCTCGATCTCGGGATCCAGCCGGGGGATCCGCAGCAGCGCGTCCCACTTCGCGGCCGCCGCCGTGTAGTTGCCGCTGTCGTAGGCGGTCTTGCCGCCGGCCAGCAGGTTGAAGATCAAGTACTGCCGCTCGGCCACCGCCTTCACCGCCAGGTCCTGCGGCGTGCGCACGGCCAGCGGCAGCGGCAGCTCCTCCGCCGGCCAGGGCCGGGCCGCGGGTGCCGGCGCGCTGCTTCCGCCAGCGGCCATCAACGCGGCTGGCGCCAGCCGGCCCGCGCCGGACACGAACGGTCCGGCGCCTGCCGCCACCGCCACCGAAACGGAGCCGGGGATGAACGCGCCCCCCAGCGCCAGCGCGCACGCACGGACCAGCGAAGCTCTCACCATTGGTACACCACCGAGGACGTGTAGACGTTGTTGGGGACGTTGGGCGCCCCTGCCCGTTCGCGGTTGATCAAGACCTCGCCCTTGACGCTGAGGACGTCCCAGAGATCCAGGCGCAGACCGCCCACCAGGCGGTCCACGGTGATCGGCACGAAGCCGTCGAACCAGGCGTGCCGCCACTCGTAGCGGACGTACGGCGTCACCTTCTGCAAGGACGAGGTGTCGACGGACAGCGCATAGGCCAGTTGCCCCCACAGCGCGCGGGCGTGGAACCCCGACGCCAGCGGGAAGGTGCCCAGGTTCGTCACCTTGGGCCCCGTGCCCTCGTCCTCGTCGACCCGCACGTACTCGCCCGACAGCGCCAGCCCCGCCACGAACAGGCGCAGGTCGGCGCCCTCCATCCTCTGCATCGCCTTGCGATCGCGCTGGTCGTTGCGCGGGCCGTGGAGCGCGCTGCCCCCCGCCTTCAGCTGGAACGGGCGCAGGTTCAGCTCGTAGCCGAGGCGCGCCGACAGGACGGGTCCGCCCGCCACGCTGCCGTCGGGCGGCTGCAACGACTCGACCATGTTGCCGCTGTTGGTGGCCGCGGCGTTCAGCGACACCGCCGAGCCGATGGCGCCGAGCTGCAGCCGATAGAAGACCTTGGCGCCGATCGACTGGCCGGTGGTGTAGCGCGCCGCCAGCGACGGCGTGACGCCGGTGCGGATGGGCGCCTCGTTGTCCAGGTACTCGATGCCGAACACGGAGTCGAACTTCCCCACCGAGATGGCCAGCTCTTGCGTGTCGAGCGGCATCAGGCGGCCGAAGGCCTGCTCGACCAGGAAGCGGCCGCCATCCCCCGACGGGGACAGCCGCGGCAGGAACTGCACGCGCGAGAAGATCATCAGCGGCGTGCCCGGCCGCTGATAGCGCAGATCCAGATCCAGCGTGTTGAGGAGAAAGGACGGGTTGCCGCCGATCCCCGCGCTGCGCGGCAGGAAGCCGTTCAAGAACCGCCGGTCACCCGGGTCGGTCGAGGCGACGTCGCCCCGCGCGTTGACGGCCGGCGCGAAGGTGTCGACGCCGTAGTCGGCGGGGACCGCGATGTCCTGGCCGGGAAAGCTGGTGCCGTTCCCCTGCGCCTTCGCAAAGCCCACGTCGACGTAGCCGTTGATGTGCAACGCCGACTCGGCCGGCGCCGCCGCGGGGGGCGTGTAGCCAGCGCTGTCGTTGCCGGCGTCGACCAGGTCGTCGGGCTGGGAGGTGTCGGAAGCGGACGGGTCCCCTGCCGGGGGCGGCGCCTCGGGCAGGGCGCGCGGCGCCTGGGCCCGCGCCACGGTGGCGAGCAGCAGCGTGGTGACCCCCGCCAGCAGCGCACCCCGTCTCAAGGTGCCTGCTCCTGCTGCTGGGCCTGTCCCATCAGATAGCCCCCGTTCGCGGTGAACGGCTGATTGCCCAGCTGCAGCAGCGGCGCCGCCAGCAGGATCTCGCTCGCGAAAATACGATCGGCGCCCAGCCCCTCGATGGCGGTCTGCCCGTCCAGCGTCAGACAGGGACCGGTGGGGATGCAGTCGGTGACGCGGCCGTCCCCGCCGGGGATGGGCGTGAAGGGGACGACCCAGTGAATGCGCCACAGTCCGCCGAAGCTGGGCCGCACCGCCACCCCCACGGGCACCGCGCCGTTGTCGCCCGGCCCGCCGGAGCCCGACGCGCCCGCGATCGGGTTCGACAGCGCGGGCGGCCCGGAGAACAGCGGGTGTGTCCCCCCGACCCAGGGATAGCCGAGAGGATGGAACACGCCGTCGGGGGTGCGGGTGGCGAAGACGAACATCGGCGTCTGGGTCACGACTGCGGACGCGTCCTGGGCGAACCCACCGTCGCCGAAGTCGACGAAGCGGTGATGGGCCGAGCCGTACCACGTCGCCAGATCGTCGACGTAGGTGGCCGCCGGGAACGCCGCCGCGCCCACCACGCCGTGCGGTCCCAGCGACGAGATGCGCCGCCCCAGCGACGTGAAGCCACCATGGCCGTTCGCCAGCTCAATCACGGCGCGCGTGTCCAGCACCGTGTTCACGTCCACGTCGTCGGGAACCTCGAAGCCGTAGACGTCCCAGAACGGGCTGTAGAACGCGCTGCGCGGTCCGATGCTGAACACCCAGGGCGGCTCGGCCTGCGGCGGCGCGAGCAGCACCCCGCCCTTCGTGGCGCGGTAGAGGGGTTGGGCCCAGACCTCTTCGAAGCCGACCCACAGCTCGGTGGTCGTCCAGACGGCGGCCTGGCCGTCGACGAAGCCGTGCGCGGGGACCAGCGCGGCCGTGCCGTCATCCGCCGGGGCCAGCCAGGCGGCGGCTGGAAAGCCGGCGAACGTGGGGGTGCTGCCCACCACGGCCCCGTTCGCAGCGGCGGGGAGCAAATCGTAAAGCGTTATCAGGTGCGCGGCGGGCGGCACCGACTGCGCGCAGCCGGCCGCCAGCGCTCCGGCCAGCAACAGGCCGGCCAGGCTGCGGACCGCGCGCGCCCCGGCCATCGCGACGTTGCCCGAGCGATGCCGGCCGCGCCGCGCCGCCGTCACGCCGGCTTGCCCAGCGTCTTCTGGCCCGGCTTCCATTCCACCGGGCACCGCTCGCCCGTCTGCAGGGCCTGCACCATGCGCAGCGTCTCGCTGACCGAGCGGCCCAGCAGGTCGGCGTTGTACGAGGCGTGCTGGACGATCCCCTTGTCGTCGATGATGAACGTCGCCCGCAGCGCGGTGCCGTCAGCGTCCCACAGGGCGTCGTAGTCCCGGGTGATGGTCTTCGTGAAGTCCGCCAGCAGGGGGTGGTTCAGCTTGCCCAGGCCGCCGGTGAGCCACGCCTTGTGCGAGTGCTTCGAGTCGGTCGAGACGCCCAGGATCTCGCAGTTGGCGGCCTTGAACTCGGCCGCCCGCTTCGAGAACTCCTGGATCTCCGTGGGGCAGATGAACGTGAAGTCGGCGGGGTAGAAGAAGAGGACCAGGTAGGTCCCCCGGTAGTCGCTCAGCGAGATGGTGCGGAACGTGCCGTCGCCGCTCACCCCTTCGGCCGTGAAGTGCGGGGCCTGCTTTCCAACGATGCTCATGTCTCCTCTTATTTACGATGTCGCGGTCTCGCGAGGTCGCGCTCTCGGCGCCGGGGCGGGCGAGCGGGCTCGCTCGTCGCGGCACCCTTCAAATGACTTGAAACGGAGCCGGCAGACTAACACGCCCGGGACGGCCATTGCGGTGCGACGGCCTGGCGCGGTTGACGTCGGGACCCGTCCCCATAATCTCGCGCCACCATGGCGCGCGCGCGAACGCTCCCCGTCCTGATCGTCTCGGCCTTCGCGCCCGAACTGGCCCCGCTGGTGGCGTGGCTGGACGCGCCCGCGCAGCGCGCGTTGCGGGCGGCGGTCACCTGTCAGCCGGCGGGCATCGGCGCCGTCGAGGCGGCCGCCGGCGCCGCCGAGGCGATCGCGCGGCTGCGCCCGGGGCTGGTCCTGTTCGCCGGCACCGCGGGCCGCTACGGCGACAGCCCGCCCACCGGCGCCTGCGCGGTGGCGCGCCGCCTGCTGCTGGCGCCGACGGCGGTGCTGCGCGGCGAGGCTTATCTGCCTGGCCCCATGCCCCACCAGCTGACGACCGACCCCGCCCTACGCAGCGCCCTGCGCGCTGGCCGGCGGTTCCCCGTGGCCGACGTGGCCACCACCCTTGGCATCACCGCGCGGCGGACGCTGGCGGCTCGCCTGGCCGCCACCGGCGCCGCGCTGGAGAACCTGGAGGTGTTCGCGGTGGCGCGCGCCGCCGCCCGCGCCGGCGTTCCGTTCGGCGCCGTGCTGGGCGTCGCCAACCGCGTCGGTCCCCAGGCGCACCGGGAGTGGCGCGCCAACGCCGGCGCCGCCACCACCGCCGCGTGCGCCGTCATTCAGGCGTGGCTGGCCACACGATGACCCGTCACCTACGACCCGGGGCGCCGCGCGACCCGGTCAGGGCGCCCAGGCCAGCGCGTCCTCGCTGGCGCCCGCGGGCATCAGCCCGGCCGCCCGCGCGCGCGTGAACAGCGCCTCCACGCCGCGGCGGGCGTCGTCGGGCATCTCGGCCGTGTCGGCGTTCGCGTACAGCGACAGGTAGTGATCGACCAGCGCCGGATCGGCCAGCGCCTTCTCGCCGCGATCCTCCGCGGTCAGCACCGCGATCAGCTCGTCGCGGTGGCCCAGCGCATAGCGGATGCTCTGCCGCAGCAACTCCGACACCTGGCGCACCAGCGCCGGGCCCAGTGCCCGCCGGATCACGTTCACGCCCAGCGGCAGGGGCAGCGCCACGTGCTGCTCCCACCACACGCCCAGATCCACGACCAGCTGCAGGCCGCGTTGCGGGTACAGCAACCGGCCTTCGTGGATGACCAGCGCGGCGTCCACGTCGCCGCTGGTCACGGCGTCGAAGATGCGGCCGAACGGGGCGATGGGGATCTCCACCGGCACCGCGCGCGGCTCGATCAGCCGCAGCACCATCCAGGCCGTGGTGGTCAGGCCCGGGATCCCCACCCGCTTGCCCGCCAGGTCGGCCGGGGTCATGGCGGCCCGCGACACCACCACCGGTCCGAACCCGCGCCCCACCGAGGCGCCGTGCGGCAGCAGCAGGTAATCGGCCGCGCACAGCGGGTACGCCCCCGCCGAGATCGCCACCACGTCCGCCTGGCCGGCGATGGCGATGCGGTTCAGGGCGGCCGTGTCGGCCCGCCGGTGGGAGAAGGTCAGGTCCGGCGCCGCGACCCGTCCGGCCCGCAGCGCGTGGAACATGAACGCGTCGTCGGCGTCGACCGAATAAGCCAGCGCGATGTCCCGGAGTGCCATCGCCTACGTATAGCGCGTCCGCACCCATGATAAAGATGGGGCCGCGTGAGCTCAGCCGTACCTCCCGTTTCCCTGCCGCGTGCAGCGGGGAAGCCCGCTCGCTTCGAGGTCGTGGACTGGCTGCGCGGCGCCGCCGTGCTGCTGATGATCCAGACGCATCTCTACGATGCGTGGGTCAGCTCGCCCGCCAAGCTGACCTCGGCCTATCAGTGGACGCGCTTCGTGGGCGGCATCCCGTCGCGGCTGTTCCTGATGCTGGTGGGGGTGTCCATCGCGCTGCGCTTCGAGGCGCAGCTGGCCAAGGGCGTGACCGATCGCAAGGCGCTGGTGCGGCCGGTGATGAAGCGCGGCCTCGAGGTGCTGGGCCTCGCGTATCTGTTTCGCCTGCAGGAGTACCTCCTCGGCCACATGAGCGCGGCCTGGTACGACCTGCCCGCCTACTGGCAGGACCTGTTCCGCATCGACATCCTGAACTGCATCGGCGCCAGCATGCTGGTCGTGCCCCTGATCGCGGCGCCGCGCCGGGGCCGGCCGGCCTGGGCGATCACCGCCGTGGCAGCGCTGCTGTTCGTGGGCCTGGGCCCCGTCATCGGCCCGGCCCACTTCCCCACCTTCATCCCCACGATGCTGTCGGCCTACATCGGCGGACAGCGACCGATGTCCTGGTTCCCGCTGTTCCCCTGGGCGGCCTGGCCCCTGGCCGGCGTCGTGATTGGCCACCTTTGGGTGCGCGGGTCGGCGCGCGATCGGCGACGGCAGGCGATGGTGTTCGTGGCGACCGGGCTGGCCGGCCTGGCCCTGATCGGCGTCGTCAACGGCATCCGCGCCGTCGACCCCTACATCATCCGCTATCCCAGCGAGCTGGTGCAGCAGATGGGGCCGGGCTCGTTCTTCTACCGGCTGGGCATGAACCTGATCCTGGCCTTTCTGGGCTGGGTCGCGATCGAGACGGTGGGCAAACGGTTCTCGGTCACGCGCCAGTTCGGGCGCACGTCCCTGCTGGTGTACTGGATCCACGTCGATCTGTGCTACGGCCTGATCGCCCACAAGCTGGGCCTTTATGGCCGTCTGAACATGCTGCAGGCGACCTTGGGGCTGGCGACGATGATCGCGCTGATGCTGGCCGTTTCTCTGGCGAAGACCCGCTGGCGGAAGTAACCTTGCGGGCCGTGCAGTCGTCGTCCCCATCGGCAAAACTCCGAAGATCAGCTGCAGTTCTGGCTCTCTCCGCGGTGCTGGCGGGACCGCTGGCGCTGGTGAATCAGCCGTCGGCCTGGGCAGCCCCGGCGCACAAGGGCGCGCGGGTGGTGAAGAGGACGTCCGGGAAGCATCCTCCCGCCAGGAAGAAGGCCGTCTGTCTGGAACGGCACGTGGCGGCGATCAAGGGCGGCCTGCCGAACATCCAGGCGCTGGGCGCCGTCGTGCTGGACGACCAAGGTCACGAGCTGTACGCCCGCAACCCCGATCAAGAGCGCCCCATCGCCTCGATCTCGAAGCTGGCCGCCACGCTCGTGGTGGCCGACCACGGGATCGACCTGGACGGGCTGTCGACGATCACGAAGGCCGACATCGAGGTGGCGCGCGGCGGGGCCCGCTCGCGTCTGCTCGAGGGCATGACGCTGTCGAATCGCGATCTGCTGCATGCGGCGCTGATGGGGTCCGACAACCGGGCCGTCCCTACCCTGGGGCGCGCCGTGAAGCTGGGCCCGACGCAGCTGGCCGCCGAGATGACGGCCAAGGCGAAGGCGCTGGGCCTCAAGCACACCCGCTTCCACGATCCCACCGGCCTGTCGACGGAGAACGTCTCGACGCCGCGCGAGACGATCGCGCTCTTGCGCGCGGTGATCCAGAACCCGATCCTGGGGCCCATCGTCGAGCGCGTGCAATACGAGGCGCACCCCGTGGGCCGGCCCGCCATCGTCTACAACAACACCTACCGCCCCGCGATCCGCAACAACGTGCAGGTGCTGGGCGGCAAGACCGGCTACAACGATGAGGCCCGCTACTGCCTGGTGCTGGCCGCGAAGATCGACGGCCACACCTGCTACATGTCGTTCCTCTCGAACGAGGGGAAGTTGACCCGCTTCGGCGACGTGGCGCGCGTCGCCGACTGGATGGTCAGCCGCAAGCCGAAGCCGCCCGCGGGGAAGACCCCCGCCGCGCCCGCGGGCACGATGCTGGCCGGGACGCCGGCGCCCCGCCCTGCCGCCCCTGTCATGGCCACGGCGACACCACCGGCCGCCTCACCCGAGCCTGCCGATCCTGCCGTTGTTGCCGATCCTGCTGCCGCGTCCCTGCCCGCCGCCGCCTTCGATCCGTCCGCGCTGGGCGCGCTGGCGCCGGGCGCGCCGCCGCCCCTGCCCATCCCCTCGGGCAGCAACGAGGCGGCATCGCTGGCGGTGCCCGAGCCCACGCCGACCCCGACGAACTGAGCTGGTCCACCCGGGGCGGTCAGCGCCGGCGGCGCCGCAGCAGCAGGGACGCCCCCAGCAAGGCCAGCGCCGAGGTGAACGGCGGCGGCGATCCGGCGACGCGACAGGCGCAGGACGAGATCGAGCCAGGAGCGCTACCCGCGTCGGCGCCGTCGGCCCCCGCGGCCGCGTCCTGGCCCGGCTGCCCCGGCATTCCACCCGCGCCGCCGCTGCCCAGGCCTGGCAGTCCGGCGGCGCCCCCCGTCGGCGTCGACAGGGGCGCGGGGAGGCACTGGCCCATCGAGCAATATTCGGTGTCGGGGCACAGCGCCAGGTAACAGGGGTCCCGGCAGATCCCGCGCGCGCAGAACATTCCGGCGCCGCAGGTGGTGTTCTGGCAGCCCTGGTCGACGCAGGTGCCATCCAGCCCGCAGCTCTGCCCCGCCGCGCAGGCGCGACACCAGCAGGGCGGCAAGCACTGCCCGTCGTCGCATTGCAGGCCCGCCGCGCAGGTCACGCCCGCGCAGGGATCCACGCACCGCCCGGCCCGGCAGACCTGGTGGTCGGGGCAGGTCACGTCCAGGCCGCTCAGCGAGCATCCGTCCTGGCAGGCCCCCTGGACGCAGCGCTGGCCCGCAGGACAGACCACGCCCGCGCAGGCCGTCGTCTTGCACAGGCCGGCCTCGCACACCAGGCCGGCCCGGCAGGGGTTGGTCGCGTCGTCGCAGCGATCGACGCAACGACCGCGGTCGCACAGCTGCGCCGGGTTCGCGCAGGCGGTGGGATCCGGATCGACGACGCCGTCACAGTCGTTGTCCAGGCCGTCGCAGACGTCGGCGCTGGGCGCGAGGTTCGCCACACACGACAGCGCGCCCATCTTGCCGCACTGGGTGGTGCCGGCCTTGCACACGCCCGGCTTGCCCGTGTCACACGGCTGCTCGCCGCCGTCGCAGGTCACGCCCGTCACCAGGAAGACCTGGTCGTTGAAGTCGCCGTCGTTTCCGAAGTCGGCGGGCGTGGTGGGAAGCTCCTCGAACAGGAAGTAGTACGCGTCCTTCATCGCCGTGGACTGGTACATCAGGCCGGTCAGCCAAGGCTGGTTCATGCAGGCGGGCAGGGAGCACGCGGCGTTGAAGGCGGGCGTGGTGAAGTGAGTCTGCGTGCACACGGCCGGGCTGTTCTTGTCGTTCCCCATCATGGCGAACCCGATCAGCCCGCCCAGATACCGGCTGTCCTTCCGGATCATCGCCAGCGTGGCGATGGGGTTCTGCACGCCCACCCCGGGGGTGTAGCTGGGCCGGGGCATGGTGACCGGGTCCGGCGCCGGCACCAGGCTGTAGATCTGCTCCGGCGGCGGCGGCAGGGCCTGCATGGGCAGCACGTTGTACCAGCCCAGATCGACGGCGCAGGTCCCCCCGCGCAGCACCAGCTGCGCCGTGATGTTGCACAGCGGGAAGAACCCCGCCGGCGCGGCATGAGCGTCCAGTTGCGATTCGAGCATCTCGCTGCGGGAGATGATCAGGCGGTCCAGGTGCACCTCGGACATGGCGGCGGCCGCGGCCGTCAGCTCGGACGATGAGGGAAGCTGGGGCACCGTCTGCCCGTTCGGCTCCAGCTCGGAGGCCCGGGCGCGGGGCAGCGAGGCGAGCCCCCCCAGCACCGCGACGGTGAGCAGCGAGAGAGGCGCGCCAGGGGCGCGGGGCCAGTCTCGGCGGCGGAGGAAGCACGGCATTCCTGCCAGTCTAAGCCCGCCCGTCCGGCCCCGGCGACAGAACGCCGTCCAGAAGTGTCCGAAACCACACGGGTTCCCGAAGCACATCACGCCAGTTAAATTTGGTACTAAAGAATACGAAGTTAATTGGCGATGACCTTCTCGTGGCCAGGAACTCTCTCTCTCGGATTGCCTTCGCCGCCGCCCTGCTGGGCGGTGCGACGGCGCAGGCTGCCACCGCCGCCCAGCCCGACGAGCAGGTCGCGGCCCAGGCCTCTCAGGCTCCCCTGGAGCAGAAGGTGCAGCGCCCCCTGCCCGTCCTGGGCCTGATGGTGGGCGCGGGCGTCCCTGACGGCGCCACCGGGTCGGCGGTCTACCGCCCCTTCTCGTGGGTGCGCGGCGAGGCGGGCCTCAGCTACAACATGATCAGCAAGGGCGTGCGCGCCGGCGTCAGCCTGCTGCCGTTCGGCTCGGGTCCCTCGGGCACGCTCGAGGCCGGTCACTACTTCAACGGCAACGCGAACGGCATCGCCCGCAGCATCGCCGGCGCCGGCTTCCACGACAGCGCCATCTTGCAGTCGGTCGGCTACGACTACGTCAACGCCCATCTGGGTCTCGACTTCGGGACGCGCCGGGTGGTGTTCTTCCTGCACGGCGGGATGAGCTACATCCGCGCCACCGTCCACAACGTGAACGAGCAGATCGCCAGCAGCACCGGCAGCTCGAACACCACGGTCTCGTTCAGCCAGGACCCCACGGTCCGGGTGGTGACGCCTTCCGCGAAGCTGGGTTTCATCTTCTACATCTGGTGAGGTCGAGGACGGTCATGAAGAATTCGTCGTTCATCGGTTCCCGCGGTTTCCTGGCCGTCGCCTTCGCAGCCCTGCTGGGCACGGCGGCGGGCGGCTGCTCGATCTCGGCGCAGGCGGACGTGCCGGACGTCGAGGTCACCCAGCACGGCATCTCGATCCCGGGCGTGCCCGCCGGCGCGGCGGCCTTTCTGTCCGGCGGCTCCAGCCCCAGCGGCGACACCTCGACCAAGGTCAGCTTCAACCAGTCGCTGCCCGACCTGAACCTGCCCCAGGACCTCACCTCGACGGTGAAGGCCGTGAAGGTCGACTTCATCGCCAAGAACGGCATCAAGGACTTCGCGTTCGTGCACGGGCTGCGCGTCACCATGACCCCCAAGGGCAGCACCACGGTGACCGAGCTGATCAACTACCAGAAGCCTGCCGGCGCCACCGTCGGCGCGACCCTGACCATCGACAGCCAGAACCCGGTCAACATCCTGGACCAGTGGCAGACCGACAGCGCGACGTTCAACGTCGAGGTCATGGGCGAACTGCCCACCGCGACCTGGACCTTCGACATGGCCGTCCACTTCTCCGGCGCGGTGACCTACAAGCTCTGAGGCGCCGGCCCGGCCCCTGGCTCGGCGACAGATCCGCTCGCTTCGTTCGCTCTGGCGTTGCATCGGGACGGAAGGCCGCGTGGACCCCTACCCCCGCCTTCCCCCCCATGCTGAACGGGCCTCCGGCCCGATGTGACGTCAGAGCGAACGAAGCGAGCGCCGCCCGCGGGGGCCGCGGCTTCGGCTGCCGCTACTTGCCCGCCGGCGTTCCGGCATCGGTCGGCTCGCTGGGCTTCTTGTCGACGCTGGGGACGGCGGCGGCGAACCGGGCCGCGAAGTGCTCCGCGGGTTGCGCCTTCGAGAGATCGAGCTCGAAGTCGGGAACGGGCGCCGGCGCCAGCTTGGCCAGCAGCTCGTCGATCTCCCGCGTCGACAGCCCGTGTCCGGCCAGCGCGGCGCGGTCCTGGCTGACGCCGGTCGGCTTGATGGTCTGTCCGTCGGTGCCCAGCAGCGCCCGCAGCGCCTCCAGCTCCATGCGCGAGACGTGGCCACCGCACACGTCGTAGTCGATCCAGGCCTCGTAGGACAGCGGGGCCACGCGCTTCAGCATCCCGGCCATCACCCGGCCGAACTCCTGGATCTCCCACTGGGCGTGCGCGTCGACCCGCAGGGTCAGGAAGTGCAGCAGGTTGTGAAGGTCGATCTTCCAGTACCACTGCGTGTACGTGGACAGCGGCAGATCGATGCGGGCCAGCTCGCGCGCCACCTCCTGTCCGGTCAGCCACTCGTAGCTGTCGACCGTCAGGCGGCGGCCGTCGGCCCAGCGACGGGCCGCCTCGGCGTGGACGGCCGGCGCGACCGACTGTCCGCTGCGCCCCTGGTTGTTGCGCGCGCTCTGCGTCTGCAGCTGCGCCTCCTCGGGGGTGTAGAACAGCATGGGGATCAGGCTGTACCGCCCGCTGTACTCGTTCACGTTCGCGGTGCGGTGCCGGATCCACTGGCGGGCGATGAAGATGGGCATGCAGCAGTGAAACTTCAGCTCCACCATCTCGCTGGGCGTGGTGTGCTTGTGCCGCCGCAGGTAGCGCAGCAGGCCGCGGGTCTGGCTCTGCTTGCGGGTGCCGTAGCCGTAGCTGACGCGCGCGGCCCGCTCGATGCACTCGTCGGTGCCCATGTAGTCGTTCAGCGACACGAAGCCGTGATCGAGGACGGGGAAGTACAGGCCGAGGATCTCCTCCGCGGCGGCGCTGGTGGGTCGCTTGGTCTCGGACACGGCCGGCGAGGTTAACATCATTGGGGCGCTGGCGAGCCCCGGCGGCGTTGGGATTCGCCAACGGAGGTTCCCCGGATTACGCTGACGGCATGAACGAGCGTGTACCGCTCGCGGTCCTACTCCCCTTACGCTTCTTGTCGGCCGCGATCCTGCTTCTCGAGGGTTACCAAAAAATGACGGGCGAGTGGTTCCACGGCGGCGCGCTGATGCGCACCACCGAGGCGTGGCTGGACGCCCACCGCGCCTACCACTTCTTCCTGCCCATGCTGCAGAGCGCGCACAACCACCCCAAGATCTTCGGCTCGTTGATCACGCTGGGGGAGCTGGCCGTGGGCCTGTGCCTGTTGTTCGGGGCCGCCACCCGGCTGGCCTCGTTCCTGGGACTGCTGCTGCTGGGCTCGATCACGGCCGCCTCCGGGCAGGGGCTGGCCCCGCCCGGGAACGCGCTGCTGATGGCGATGATCATGCTGACGTTCGTCATCGCCCCCCCGGGACGGGTGCTGGGCGTCGACAGCGCCCTGCGCACGAAGCTGCCCCGCTGGATGGTCTAGCAGGCTGCTGAAAAAGGACGGACCGAGCCGTTGCGGCCGCCGCGGGGCCAGCCGCAAGGCGCGAGGAGGGCGAATATCCCGTGATATTTAACCGACGAGCAACGCAGCGGATGGCCCTGCGCCGGCTGCAACGGCGACGGGAGACTTTT
>Ga0070658_10002226_pt1 | contig 16274 bp, 18 predicted proteins | sample KBSC13metaG_FD_64664 | JGI IMG/M metagenome (GOLD analysis project Ga0070658, IMG submission 64664) | Corn rhizosphere microbial communities from Kellogg Biological Station, Michigan, USA - KBS C1-3 metaG | ecosystem: Host-associated > Plants > Roots > Rhizosphere > Soil ...
TCCGTCCTCGAAGAATTCAACCTCAGGGGCGCCGTGACGGCGGCCCAGATGCTGCGGCCCGAAATCGCCATCCAGCTCGACCTGATCCTCGCCACAGACACGCCGGACATGGCGACGCGCGGCGATGTTCGGCTCGGTGGTGGACCGGCAATGAGCCTGTTCTCCTTCCACGGGCGAGGCACATTGAACGGGGTCATTCCACATCCCGCTCTCGTGGCCCTGTTCGACGGGGTCGCACGAGACAGCGGCCTCAACCTGCAGCGCAGCGCTCACATCGGCGCCCTGACGGACCTCTCCTATGTTCAGCTCGTCGGCGAGGGCGTGGCCTCGATCGACCTGGGCTTCCCCATGCGCTACAGCCATTCAGCGGTCGAGAGCTGCGACCTCAAAGACCTGGCAGGGCTGACACAACTCTGCGTGGAAGGATTGCGGCGCATCGATACCAGCCTCAGCCTCGACCGCGACGACTATCCATGAGCCGGTGTTATCTCGGCATCGACATCGGCACCTTCCAGTCCAAGGGTGCGCTGGTCGATGGAGGCGGCCGCATCCTGGCGAGCGCTGCAAAGCCGCACAGGATGATCGTGCCGCAGCCGGGCTGGGCCGAGCACCGTCCCAATGAGGACTGGTGGGACGACTTCGTCTACCTGTCCAACACTCTGATCGCGCAAAGTGGCGTTGCGCCGTCCGACATCAGAGCCGTGGCAGCAAGCGCAATCGGGCCGTGCATGCTGCCCCTCGATCTCGAGGGACGCCCGCTGATGAACGCGGTGCTCTATGGCGTCGATACGCGGGCGGCACTCGAGATCGCCGAGCTCTCGGACCGTATCGGCACGGATGTCCTGCTCGAGCGGTGCGGCAACACGCTCACATCGCAGTCTGTTGGCCCCAAGATCCTCTGGCTCCGCCGCGAGCGCCCGGCCATCTTCAACCAGACGGCTCGGGTGGTGACCTCGACCACCTACCTCGTCCGCAGGCTTACCGGCGAGTACGTGATCGACCACTATTCGGCCGCGGGGTTCTCGCCACTCTACCTGGCCGACAGACTCGGCTGGAGCGACGCGCTTGCGCCGGGGCTCATCCCCTTGGACAAGCTGCCGCGTCTCGGTTGGACCACCGACATTGCAGGCGGCGTGACTCGCGAGGCCGCCGCCGAGACCGGACTCGCCGCCGGCACCCCGGTCAGCATCGGCACCATAGACGCCGCCGCCGAAGCGCTCAGCGTCGGCGTCACCAGCCCCGGTGACATGCTGCTCATGTACGGCTCGACCATCTTTATCATCGAGGTCACGGACCACCGGCTTCGAGAGCCGAGGCTGTGGTATGCACCCTGGCTGTTTCAAGGCCAGCACGCATTGATGTCGGGACTGGCGACCAGTGGCACCCTCAGCCATTGGTTCCGCGAGCAATTTGCGAAGGAGCTCGGCGACGACGCGGTCTCGGTGCTCGCGCGGGAGGCGGCAGAGTCTCCGGCCGGGGCCAATGGAGTCGTGCTGCTGCCCTATTTTTCGGGGGAACGGACGCCGATCCACGATACCAATGCCAAGGGCATGATCTTCGGGCTCAACCTCACACATACGCGCGGCGACATCTACCGCGCGCTGTTCGAGGGCATTGCGATGGGGACGCGTCACGTCCTGGAGACCTACGAAACCGCTGGCGCGCCGCCCAGGGCCGTCTACGCCGCCGGCGGCGGAACCCAGAACACCGTCTGGGTCCAGGCAACCTCCGATGCTTCGGGGCAATCACAGATCATGCGTGAAAAGACCATTGGCGCCTCGTATGGCGATGCCTTCCTTGCCGCCCTGGCGATCGGTGATGTCCGGCTCGAAGACATCCGCCAGTGGAACCCGGTCACCACCGAGATCCTGCCCCGACCAGAGTTCCGCGCGCTCTATGACCGTCGCTACGGCCTCTTCCGGCAGCTTTACGAGAACACCAAGGGCCTGATGCGGGAGCTTTCGCCGTGAGCCCCTATCGCGCCGCCCTGGACGAACTGAGCGCTGTCGTGGACCGCATTGACGACAAGGCGGTCGACGGTCCTGCGACATGATCGCAGCCGCCCGGCACATCACCCTTTACGCCTGTGGTCGTGAGGGACTGCAGCTGCGCGGCTTCTGCATGCGGCTCTTCCACATGGGCCTCGAGGTGGCGATGGTGGGCGACGTTACGACACCGGCCATAGGGGCGGGCGACCTTTTCATCGACTGCGCCGGCCCGGGGTTCGTGTCGACCTCGGAGCCGCTGATGAACATCGCGCGGAGCGCCGGGGCACGAGTGCTGTTCATCACGGCCCGGCCGGATGCGCCGCTCGCTCGCCTCGCCGATTTCACGCTGCTGGTACCGGCCCAGACGATGGCGGACGATCAGTCTTCCGGCGCGAGCCGCGTGTTGCCCATGGGCTCGGCCATGGAGGGCGCGCTGTTCATTCTGTTCGAGGTGATGATCTATAAGCTCAAGGAGCGACTGGGCGTCACGGCCGAGGCGATGCGTAGCCGGCACACCAATATGGAGTAGCTATTTCACCGAGCCTGCGGTCAATCCCTTGATGATATAGCGCTCGAGCAAAACTCCTACGACAACGAGCGGCATGATTGCGGCCGTCGACACCGCGGCCATGGTCCACCAGTTGATGCCCTGCGACCCGGTCTGACTTGCAACCAGCACCGGGAGCGTCTTGGCGTCGGTGGAGGTGAGGAGCGCTGCGAAGAAGTATTCGTTCCAGCAAAGGATCAGACTCAGGATGAAGGCCGCGACCATTCCGGGAAGGGCGATCGGCAGGACGATCCGCAGGAAGGTGCCCCAGGGACCGAGGCCATCGACCTGTGCCGCCTCGTCGAGCTCGTTGGGGATGGTGTCGAACTGGTCCTTCATGATCCAGATGACGATCGGCAGCACCGTCAGCGTATAGAGCATGATGAGGCCGAAATGCGTGTCGAGTAGCGCCAGCTCCTTGTAGAGGACGAGGAATGGCAATGCGAGCACGACGGGCGGGAGGATCAGCTGGCTCAGGAAGAAGAACGAGATGTCGCGATTGCGCATCCACAGGAACTTGTATTCGAACCGGCTGAGCCCGTAGGCCGCCAAGGAGCCAAGGATGACTGCCAGGGCGGAGGCGCCGAAACCCACTACGACCGAATTGGTGAAGCGAAGGATGAACTCGTCGCGCACGGTCGAGGTCGAAGCCCACGTGTCGGGCGAGAGCCCCAGGCCCCGCCAGCCGAGCCAGCTCGGCTGAAAGTCGACCCAAGGGATCAGGTGCCCCAGCTGCACGTCCTTGGCGACCTTCATGGTCGTGGTGAGCGTCCAGTAGATCGGGAACAGCGAGACGAAGGCCCAAATCACCAGCGCGGCATAGATGCCGATCGTGGCGAGCCTGGAGCGGATGTGCCGCCGGACCGCTGCCCTGGCATCGTCCGAGGCGAGACTGGCGGTGGTGGCGGCAGTCACGTCATCCTCCGCATGCTCCTGCTCAAGACATTGAGCAGGATCGTTACGAAGACCACGATGATGACGAGATACACCATCGCAAGCATTGTACCGTAGCCCACATTCGAGCGGTCACGATACTCACGGTAGATGAAGCTGGACACCGTGTCGGTCGCCCCTCCGGGACCGCCTGAGGTGACGTTGATGACGATGTCGGCCAGCTTCAGCTTGAAGATCATGCGGATGACGATCGCGGTCACGCTGACCGGGAGCATCAGTGGAAAGGTGATCTGCCAGAAGCCCTGCCAAGGCCCCGCGCCATCGACTTTTGCAGCCTCCTGCACCTCCTTGGGCAAGGCCTGCAGTCCCGCCAGCAGCAGAATCATCACAAAGGGAATCGAGACCCAGGCATCCATCGCCTCGATCCAGATCTTTGCCCAGACGGGATCGCCGAAGAAGGATGGCGTTTGTACGCCGATCCAGCGCACGAAACGCGAAACCGGCCCGAAACGCGTCTCGAGCATGGACTTGCCGATCATCCAGCTCACCGCGACCGGCGACAGCATGAAGGGAAGAAGGAAGGTCACCCGCCAGAACTTGCGCGCCTTGACGTCGGCATTGAGCAACAGAGCCAGGCAGAACGCGATCGCGTATTCGAACAGCACCGCGCAGACATAGTAGATCATGTTCAGCAGCGCATTGATGTAGAACGGGTCGTGCACCAACTGCACCAAATTTTCGATGCCGTTGAATTTCTGGCCCGAGACTGAAGAAAGGTTCCAGTCGGTAAAGGCGATCGACAGACCAAACAGCGTCGGAAAGATCGCCACGGCGACCGTGAACAAGGCCGCCGGAAGCAGGAACAATGCCCGCCAGCCGCGCTCGCCTCGGGCAAGCACTATGCCGCTGCAGAGCAAGACGCAAAACAGGCCGTAGGCGTAGAGCGTGGGACGCCAATTCTCGAAGCCGAGCCGCCAAAGGCCGGTAGCGTCGAGCGTCTGTAGCGCGACGACCAGGGCGAAGGCGCAGACCGCCAGCCAGATGAGGCTTCGACCTATGAAGCTTCGCCGCGCCGAAACAGAGTTGGTTTCGGCTTCGATGAATCGACCGCCCGCTGCGGTGGTGTTCGCCATGAATATCCGAAGGACAGGCAGGAGCAGACAGCGGGCGGCACCGGCCGCCCGCCGATGACTTCGATCAGCTGATGCCGAGGGCCGCCTTGTATAGCTTCACTTGGTTGTCCCGGCCGAGTTGGTCGGTCAGCTTCTCCCACGCGGCTGCGATGGCATCGGCACCCTCCTGGGCCTTCATCTTTCCGGCAAAGGTATTGGCGAGAATGTCTTCGGCCGCCGAATAGTACTGGAAGATGCCCGGGATACGCGGCTCGATCGCCGCATTCGGATGGTTGTAGCTATCGCCCTCGGACTTGAGATAGCTGGTGATGAACGCCTCATCATAACCAGCATCCACCCACTCCGGGATATTGAAGTGCGAGTTGCGGTAAGGTTGGAAGCCCGACGGATACATGGCGGTCCAGATGCTGAGGTCCTTACCGCCCAGGTGAGCCGCGGCGGACCAGCCAGCCTTTTGCTTCTTGGGATCGCTGTCGACGGTCGCCATGACGTAAACGCCCCACCCGAGATAGGCGCAGTTGGGCGAATAGTTCGGCCCCGAGCTCAGCTTCTCCCACTGGCCCGTCTTGCGATTGAACACGTCGTCGGAGCCCGGCAGGATCGAGAAGCCACAGGTATCGCCGATCACCGACGAGTCGTTGGTCTTGGCATTGGAGCCGATGTCGCCCCACCAAGGTATCATTGAACCGGTACCGGCGAGGAACTGGCTGAAGCCCGTCGTGTTGGGGTCAGCATTGATCTGATCTGCCGGCTCGTAAGGTAGCGCGTCGATCACGTCCTGGATCGCTCGCACCCAGGCTGCGTTGTTGACCAGCGGCTTCATATTCTCGTCGAACAGGAACGCCTTGTCGCCGGGATACTTGGCATAGGCCGTGGCGCGGCTACCCAGGAAGTAGAACCCAAATCCACCCCAAGGCTTGGGTGCATCCAGATAGCCGTAGACGTCGCCGCCCTTGAACTTCTGGCTCTTGAGGAACTTTGTCACGACCTGCACCTGCTGCCAGGTAACCGGCACGCCCCACTTTGTGAGGCCCTTCTTGTCCTCGCCATAGGCGTCCCAGGCCTTCGCAAGGTCGGCGTCAGCAAACACGTCGGTGCGATAATTGAAGTTGTGCGTATCGCCGTCGATGGTGACGCGATACTGCTTCCCGTCCCAGGTGCCGACGGGCGGCTTGAGATAGTTGACCACATCATCGATGTCGGTCTGCGTCCTGACCCAGTCCGGCATCACGGAGGTGAGGCCCTTACCACACACGTCACCTTCGAATGGCGCTCCCATCTCGATCACATCGAAATCGACCGTCTTGGTGGCGATCGACTGCTGCAGGCGCGCGTTGTAGTCGGCCTGCGCCAGGTCGATCCAGGTGATCTTGGCGCCCGTGTAGGCTTCCCATGGCTTCAGGAAGCCGCGGAACAGCATGTTGTGGAGATTCTGGTTGTTGAGGCCCATGAAGCGCAATTCGACGCCGGCGAATTCGCCCTGCTTGACGCTGGCCTTGGTGGCGCCGAGGCAAAGCTCTCCGACCTTCTGCCACTCGGCGTCGCCCGGTTGGCCCTTGCCAATACCGGGGATGGCCAGGATCTGCTTGCGCAGGGCCTTCTCATCGTCGGTAATCGGCTGCGCGTCGGCGAGCGCCTGTCCGGCGAAGCCCGTCGAGAGTGCAGTCGTCGCAGCAAGAGCTGCGGCGCCTTTCATAAAGTCCCGCCGTCCCGCCTTCATGGCGAGCATACGTTCGTAAAGATCTACTCTCACGGTAGTCCCTCCCTGTTGGATTGCCGCATCGCCTTGGGGTCACGCCTCTTTGAGGGCTTTTCGAAGTGACCGCACATATCCAGGCGCCCCATCCTCCTGAGGCCGGACCTTTCTCTGGCGACTAAGCTTTTGACAGTAGGAACCATTTTTCGGCCAAGTCAACAAGAACCGGCGGGGTCCGCCGGCTCGCGGCCGATATGCGCCAAGCAACCGCCATCGGCGTGGAGGGAGGCAGGTCAGTCCGTGCGAACGCTGCCAGAGAGCCATACCTCCGCCGCAGGCCACGCGCTCAGTTCCCGTCTGGCGGGATCACACCCTTCTTGAACACAAAGCAGCCGTAGAATCGGCGCTCCCCGGTCTGCACGACGCAATAGGCCTTCTTGGCCAGGTCGTAGAACGCGAAACGCTCGATAGTTCCCATCGGCGAAGGCTTGCCTTCGGCACGGTCGATCTCCGCCTGGACCTCGGCGGCAACGGGCAGGATCTCGCTGGCGTTGCCGACCACCTCCATCCGGAGCGCGGGATTGGGCACAAAGCTGTCGAGGGGCAGCACCGAGAGAATGGCGCGCGCGGCGCGCGCAGCCGTTGGGGCATTGATGCGCACGATATCGCCATGGACGGTTTCCCTCGCCACCGAGTCCGATGGGAAGTTGGTATCGCTGATGACGAGGTCGTCACCGTGACCCATCGACTCGAGCACGTAGAGCAGATCTGCATTCAACAATGGATCGATGCCTTTGAGCATAACCACCCTCCCCGATTGCGCCTTTGACGGCGAGTTGTTCCTGGACGAGGATGTGCGCATGGATGCCTGCGACCGGCAAGGAGGATGGTGTTGCGATACGAGATGATGCTGCCCCATCAGATCCGTCGCGCCATCGCCGAGAACTGGCCGGTCGTCCTGCCGCTGGGAGTGCTCGAGTATCACGGGGAGCACATGGCTGTCGGTATGGACACGATCGCCGTCATCGACGCCCTCAGCGATATCGAGCGAGAGGTCGATCTCGTGATGCTTCCGCCGTTCTATTATGGCGCGGCAAGCTACGCAGTGGAGCCGCCGGAGGGCAACGGTTCTCTCCAGGTCAATGCAGACCAGCTCAAGCCCTTCGCGCAGGAAATGTTCATGGGACTGCTGCGTATCGGATTTCGCAACATCCATTTCTTCATCCATCACCAGTCCGAGAACTTCGCCGCCGGCATGCCGACCGATCTGGCTTTCAAGTTGGCGGCGCGGCAGGCGATCTTCGCCTTCCTCGAGCGGGAACAGGGGGAGGGATGGTGGGGCCGCGCCGACATGTCGGACTACTACGCCCGCCACGAGGTCCGAAGCGATCCCTTCAACTGGATTTCGGGCCACCCCTTGATGCCTCCTGAGGTCACAGCGCAATACCCTTTCGACCATGCAGGGATCGGCGAAACCTCGCTGATGCTGGCCATGCGGCCGGAGGCGGTGGACCTGGACCGCGTGGACGACACCAAATGGTACTCGAAATCGGCCAAGGACGCCTCCCTCGGCCTCGGCGAAAAGGGTCGCCAGCTGATCCACGACCATCTGCGGCGCGTGCTGGGCCATGAGCGCACCTGAATGCGTCACCCTGCACCCGTACCTGGCAGCATCCGAGGGCGCCCTTCGAGCAGTCCCGCCGGCGAGGGCTAAGGGCCCTCCGTTAGCAAGGAGCGATCATGCGCATCGTTGATACCCATTTGCACCTGGTCTACCCGGATCGCTTCTCCTACCCTTGGCTCGATGAGGCGCCGGCGATTAATCGGGCATGGCACTTCGAGAACTATTGGACCGAGGCCGAACGTCTGGGCATTGAAATGGCACTCCATATGGAGGTCGACGTCGCTGAGCAGCAGATGGAAGACGAGACGCGGCACGTCCTCAGCCTCGATCGCCGGATCTGTGGAGCCATCGCTGCAGCGCGGCCCGAACAGAAGACCTTTCCAGCCGAGCTCGATCGGCTGGCGACAATCAAGGGGGTCAAGGGCATCCGCCGCGTCCTCCATACCCAACCGGACGAGCTCAGCCGGAGCGAGCTCTTCGCCGCCAATCTGCGCCGGCTGCCGATGCACAATTTCACCTTCGATCTGTGCGTGCTGGCGCGACAGCTGCCCTTGGGCGGCGAGCTCGCCGCGAAGTGTCCTGACGTCCAGTTCATACTAGACCATTGCGGCGTACCGGACATCGCGGGGAACCGGTTCGGCCCATGGGCTGCCGACATCAAGCGCCTCGCCGAACTGCCCAATGTGGTTGCGAAAATCTCCGGTATCGTCGCCTACGCAGGCCCCGACTGGACTGTCGCGGATCTCCGCCCTTACGTCGAACACATCGTCGAGTGCTTCGGCTGGGACCGCGTGCTGTGGGGGTCGGATCATCCGGTGTGCACACTAACGGCCAACCTCACGCGCTGGGTCGAAGCCACGCGCGAACTGATTTCCGGCGCAAGCGAAAGCGAGCAGGCGAAGCTTCTGCACGCAACGGCCGAGCGCGTCTACCGGCTTACCCCGTTGCAGCCCCGGCGCTATGGCAGCGTGCTCCGCCTCAAGCCGGAGTCGATCGCGGACTACAGGCGCATCCATGAGGCGGTTTGGCCGAGGGTGCTGGCGCAGATCAAGGCAAGCAACATTTCGAACTACTCCATCTTCTTGCGAGAGCCGGAGCACCTTCTTTTTGCCTATTACGAATACACGGGGACCGATCACGCGGCCGATATGGCCAGGATGGCTGCCGACCCCACGACCCAGGAGTGGTGGAAGATGTGCATGCCCATGCAGGCTCCGCTCGAGACCAAGACTGCCGAGGAGTGGTGGGCGGGGACCGAGGAAGTCTTCCATATCGCCTGAGCGATGGTGAGTGCCGCGCTTGCGCCGGCCCTTCGCTTGTGAAAGTCCTGTTCGCGACGGAATTACGGTTGAGGACAGATGCCGATACCGGTCAACGAGCTGCGTCAGACCTGGCCGCTCCCACGATCGCCTCGACCGATCGTGATCATCGGCGCCGGCGGCATTGTCACCGACGCGCATCTGCCGGCCTACGGCCTCGCCGGCTTTCCCGTCGCCGGCATTTTCGACATCAATGCGGACCGCGCTGCGAAGGTGGCAGAGGGGGCGGGAACGCGAGCCTTTCGGACACTTGACGAGGCCATCGCCACGCCCAACGCAATCTACGACCTCGCGCTCCCCCCCGGCGCACACCTCGATGTGTTGCCCACCCTGCCCGATGGCGCGCCGGTCCTGCTGCAAAAGCCGATGGGCAACGACTTGGGGGAAGCAACAGCGATCCTGGCGCTTTGCCGCCGGAAGCGACTCCAGGCGGCCGTAAACTTTCAGCTCCGCTTTTCTCCGATGTTCCTTGCGACCGCCGACGCGATGGCCCGTGGCTGGCTCGGCGATATCGTGGAACTCGAAGTTCATCTCAATCTCGTCACGCCATGGTCGCTATTTCCTTTTCTGAAGGGCATGCAGCGTGTCGAGATCGCTGTCCATTCGATCCACTACCTCGACACCATTCGCGCCCTGCTCGGCAATCCTCGCGGCATTCATGCACGGACCATGGGCCACCCCGCCACCGAGTTGGCGCAGACCCGTACCAGCGCCCTGATCGATTACGGCCCGACGCAGCGGGTCATCCTGTCCATCAACCACAACCACGATTTTGGCCGCAAATTCCAGGATGCGAGCTTCCGTGTCGAAGGTGCGAGAGGGGCGGCGATGGTCAAGCTCGGCTTGTTGCTCGACTATCCCCGTGGCGAGCCCGACGAACTCTGGATCGCCACGACCGGGACCGAGTGGACGCCGGTTCCACTGGCCGGCAAGTGGTTCCCCCATGCCTTCATCGGCACGATGAGCAACCTGCAGCGTGTCGCCTCCGGGGAGGACCACCGACTGGTGACGGATGTGGAAGATGCGTGGCACACGATGGCGCTGGCCGAGGCTGCTTTCGAGTCGGCCAGCCTGCCGTCCACCCCTGTGAGACGCGCACCATGACCTCCTCCGCCGGAGCCCTTCTCGCCGGGGTGCTCGTCGTCGACATGTGCCAGTTCCTGAGCGGGCCCTACGCGTCGCTCCGCCTGCAGGACCTCGGGGCGCGGGTCATCAAGATCGAGCGTCCGGACGGCGGCGATCTCAGCCGCCGACTTTATTTGAGCGACACCGAGATCGGCGGCGACTCCACATTGTTCCACGCCATCAACCGGTCCAAGGAGAGTCTGGCTCTCGATCTGAAGAAACCGGACGACGTGGCGGCCCTAAAGAAGCTGCTCGCCAAAGCCGACATTGTCCTGCAGAATTTTCGTCCGGGTGTTATCGAGCGCCTCGGCCTCGACTACCCGTCCGTCAAACAGATCAATCCGGGTATCGTCTACGCCTCGATTACCGGGTACGGCGACGAGGGCCCATGGGCCGACCGGCCGGGACAGGATCTGCTTGCCCAGGCCCGGTCCGGCATCACCTGGCTCAATGGCGACGAGCACCAGGGTCCGGTTCCCTTCGGGCTCGCAGTTGCCGACATGCTCGCCGGCGCCGCCGTGGCGCAGGGCGTGCTGGCCGCGATGATCCAGCGCTTGCGAACCGGTGCCGGTGCACACGTCGAAACGAGCCTGCTCGAAGTGCTGGTTGACCTCCAGTTCGAGGTCCTGACGACCCACCTGAACGATGGCCGGCGGACACCTCGGCGCAGCGGCTTCCGCTCGGCCCACGCCTATCTCTCCGCTCCCTACGGCATCTATCCAACCGCCGATGGCTACCTCGCTATTGCGATGACGCCACTTGGCAAGCTGGCAGACCTGCTCGGCCTCGACGCCCTCGCGGCGTACAGGGACAATCCGAAGAGCTGGTTCACGGACCGTGACACGATCAAGCGCATTATTGCGGAGCGGCTCGCGACCGCGTCCACGGCGCATTGGCTGCAGACTCTGGAACCCGCCGACATCTGGTGCGCCAAGGTCCTCGACTGGCCGGAACTGCTCGATAGCCCCGGCTTTGAGGCCCTCGACATGCTGCAGACGGTTACCCGCGAGGACGGCGTGTCGCTCGTGACCACGCGCTCGCCACTGCGGATCGACGGCGTCCGCGCGAGGACGGAGCGCGCGGCTCCCCGCGTCGGCGAGCAGAGCCTGGCGATCCGCAAGGAATTCGATCTGTGACGTTGCTCAAGGGCATGACCTGGAACCACCCGCGGGGCGTGGACCCGATGCGGGCGACGGCGGCGGAATGGGAAAAGCGAACGGGAGTCCAGATTACCTGGAGCGCCCGCTCCCTCCAGGACTTCGAGACTTTTCCCATCGCTGTCCTGGCGCAGCAATACGATCTGATCGTCATCGACCACCCGCATGTCGGTCAGGTCGCTGCCGAAGGGGCCCTCGCGCCTTTGGAGGATGTTCGGGATCTGGCGGAGCACAGCCTTGGCCTCTGCTACCCGAGCTACCGCTACGGCGACCAGCAATGGGGCTATCCTATCGATGCGGCGGCACAGGCGCAGGCCTATCGCGAGGATCTCTGCAAACCTGCCGGCGACTGGGCCGGCGTCGTGACCATGGCGCGCGACGGTCTGGTCGTGCTTCCCCTGCTGCCGCCTCATAGCCTGATGTGCTTCTTCACTCTGGCGGCAGCGCTCGGCGCGCCTTGCGCCACCGCGAAGGGGCCGCTCGTCGATCGCGCTGCCGGGATCGAGGCGATCGGCATGCTGTCGGAGCTGTCGGGGCTCATTGAACCCTCCAACTTCGCCATGGATCCGATCGCCGCCTGCGATGCCATGGCGCGCACCGACGCGCTGGTTGCGGTGATGCCTCTCGGGTACGGATACGTCAGTTATGCGCGAGATGGCTTCCGCCCCCGGCGGCTGCGTTTCTGTGATATTCCCCTGCCCGATCACCAGGGCTCGACGCTGGGTGGCACCGGGATCGCGGTTTCGGCGTTTTCCCCGCATCGCGACGAGGCGAGTGCCTATGCAAGGTGGGTAGCCTCGGTTGAGGTGCAGCGGGGACTCTATGCAAGCGCCGGCGGGCAGCCGGGACACGCTGTTGCCTGGGGCGACGACACGGTCAACGCCGCGGCGCACAATTTCTATCGCGATACGCGCCGGACACTCGAGCGGGCCTGGATGCGGCCACGCCATAATGGATATATGGCGTTCCAGGACAGCGCCAGTCGCCGCCTCAATGCAGGGCTACTGGCCCGTGAACCGGCGGGCGCAATCCTCGAGGACATCGACACTCTGTTCCGGGGGAGCTTCTGAACATGGAAAGGCCGCGCTATTTCGAGGACTACCTGGTCGGCGAGCAGAGACAAACCTCGGCGCGCACCATTACGGAGACGGATATCGTCATTCATGCCGGGCACACCGGCGATTTCTTCCCGCACCACATGGACGCCGAGGCGATGAAATCGAGCCAGTGGGGCCAGCGCATCGCTCATGGGACGATGACCTTCTCCATCGGCATCGGGCTCACCGCCGGCGAAATCAACCCCTTGGCCTTCACCTATGGTTACGAACGGCTGCGTTTTCCCAAGCCTGTCTTCATCGGCGACACAATCCACACGCTCCTGTCGATCACGTCGCTTGAGGACGACCCCAAGCGAAAGGACCACGGACGCGTAACCGAGGAGATCCGTGTTCTAAATCAGCGGGGCGAGACCGTTCTTGCCTGCGACCATATCCTCATGGTCCGGCGGCGCTGAAGCCGTTGCAATAGGCTGACTGATTGAAACGCCTGGTCAAGCTCACAAGCGGGGGCGTGGCGAAATTGGCGCAGGGCCGCCTCGCGGTCCAGGCACCGCCCGAGGCTCGCGCGTCCCAGCCGGCGACGTGCCCGCCGGAGCGCTTGGCTATATACCCGCTGTGATCATGAGCTTGGGCGCCCCGCATCGACGACCGTTCTCATCTGGTTCTGGGAGACGGAACCAGTCCCTGTGAATCGCGTTCATCCTGACCAGCATTGGGACATGTTGGCTTACCTGACATTGCCGAGTAATGGCTTCCGCTTTGGAGGCGTTCGGTCTGAGGGCTACCATGTCGACGGATACGTTTGTCCAGATCGAGGCTGCAAGCACACTGGCGGTCATCGACGCGTCCTTCGCGCCCTTGGTGCTGCTCGACGGCGAGTTCAATGTGATCGCCGCCAGTGCCTCGTTCTGCGACACTTTTGAGATCGACCCGTCGGCTGTAACGGGGCGGCCGATGGCGACACTCGGACGTGGCGAATGGAAGGTGCCTCGGCTTGCATCCCTGCTCAGGGCGACGGCGTCGGGCTCGGCCGAGATCAAGGCCTACGAGATGGACCTTATACGGGACGGTCGGGAACCGCGGCGTCTCGTCCTGAATGCCCACAAGCTGGAATACGACCAAGACAACGTCAGGGTCCTCCTGGCGGTTGTGGACGTCACTGACGCACGGGCCGCCGAAAAGCTGAAAGATGATCTGCTCAGGGAGAAAGCGATCCTCCTGCAGGAGGTGCAGCATCGAGTGGCCAACTCCCTGCAAATCATCGCCAGTGTTTTGATGCAAAGCGCTCGCAGGATGCAATCGGACGAGGCGCGCTCGCACCTTCACGACGCGCGCCAGCGGGTGCTCTCGATTGCCGCGGTTCAGCGCCAACTGGCCGCCACGAGTCTCGAAGACGTCGCACTGCGCCCATATCTGACCGAGCTCTGCGATAGCCTCGGGGCGTCGATGATCCACGATCACGACCAGATTTCGATCGGCGTCAAAGTGGACGACAGCTCCATAAGTGCCAATGCCTCCATAAGCATCGGGCTGATCGTCACAGAGCTCGTGATCAACGCGCTCAAGCATGCCTTCCCCCAACATCGCCATGGCAAGATCAACGTCAGCTATGCGGCACGAGGACCGAGTTGGACATTGACCGTGTCCGATGATGGTATTGGCATGCCCGGTGGCGTCGACCCGGCAAAGCCCGGACTGGGAACCGGGATCGTCCAGGCGCTCGTCGGCCAGCTCAAGGCCAGGATCAGTGTTACTGCCGCCCCGGGCACGACCATTTCGATCTCGAACGAACCCGAGCCTGACCTGGCCAGACCCGATGACCGGCAACGCGAGCCCGGAGACGGCCAGGACCGGGGAAGTGTGCCGGTTTGACCTCCCCAGTGGTGCTCGTGGTCGAGGATGAAGGTCTCATCCGACTGGCAGCCGTGCAGATCGCCGAAGAAGCGGGATATGAAGCTCTCGAAGCAGCCAATGCCGATGAGGCGATCCGGCTCCTCGAAGCACGGGTGGATATCGCCCTTGTGTTCACCGACGTACACATGCCGGGCACCATGGACGGGATCAAGCTTGTTCATTACATCCGGAGACGCTGGCCTCCCGTTCGGCTCATGGTGGCGTCGGGCGTCGCTGTCCTGAGCGAGAGCGATCTGCCCTCGGGCGCGAGCTTCTTTCGAAAGCCCTACATGGACCATGCCATCGCCGACGAAATGAAGCGGCTGTTGCGGTGACTCCGCGCGTCAGGCGTGAAGCACCTTCCGCCGCACGGTTCCTGTGAGGTCTGCTGCCTCCGCGACCGTATTGAAGATCGTCCCATATTTTCGGACGTTGGTGTGAAGCAGCTCGATGCGCTGGTCGGTCTCGTCCGTTTCGACCACAAGCTCATAGTCGACTGAAACTATCCTGGGTGGAGCGTCCTGGCGCACCGCCGTGAGGTGAACCTCCACACCCTTGAGATCGAAGTGAAGGGTCGGCGTCACACGCTCGATGCCTTTGATCATGCAGGCGGCAATCGCTGCCAGAAACAGTTCGGCGGGGTTGAAGGCGTCACGCCTGCCGGCGATGTCCGTGTCGAGGACAAGGTTGGCATCTTTGCAGTGCGCGAGACTGCCGTGCTCATCAACGCGCTCCGCCGCAACCTGATATTCGAGCATCCGGGGCTCCGCTACTCGGTCGTCTGGCCTTCGAACGTCTCGGCGTCTGCTTCGGCGTCGGCCCTGGTGTGGTGCACGACACCGTCGCGATGATTGGGCGGGGAGTAGATGGTGTGGAGCTTCAGTGCGGTTCCGCCGGTGTTGATGATGTTGTGACGGGCTCCTGCGGGGACCAATACGGCGAAACCCGCTTTTATGGCGGTTCGTGTTCCATCGAGGACTGCGACGCCAGTCCCCTCTTCGACCCGGAAGAACTGATCCAGCTTGTGGACTTCCTCCCCGATCTCTTCGCTCGGTTTGAGAGCCATGAGCACGAGCTGACAGTGTTTCGCCGTGTAGAGGACGCGTCGAAAGTCGACGTTCGCCTTGGCCATATCGTCAATGTTCTTCACAAAGCCACGCATGGAAATTTCCCACGTTGAGGGGGGCAATCGCGGTCAGTATTCCGTACGATCGCGACGCCGGGAGCGAACGCCTACTTGCGCCGCAGGGTATCCTTGAGCCCACCGACGGCACTCTGCACCTTGCCCTCGACCTTTTCCGCAATGCCTTCGGCTTCGAGCTTCTTGTCGCCGGCTGCCTTGCCGATGGCCTGCTTGGCGCCGCCAACGACCTGCTTGGCCGAGCCTTTGATCCGATCCTTGTCCACTTTCGGTTCTCCTCATGGAACGCGCACGGCCGGTGCGCTCGGTCGAGCTTGCCTGTCGGGGTCTACAAACGCCCCATCAGCAGCAGGATGATCACGACGACCAGGATCACTCCGATAATGCCGCTGGGGAACGGTCCCCAGCTGCGACTGTAACCCCACGACGGCAAAGCGCCGATGAGGACCAGGATCAGGATGATCACGAGGATTGTGCCGAGACCCATTTGAACCGCCCTTTGTGTTGGTGGCGACAAAGCTAGTCTCAGTCCGCGGTGGCGACTTGATTTGAATCAACGGTCACCCGATGCCCCCGAGTCATCGTCGCACCTCATCAGCGAGGGTGGGCCGCGATGGCGTTGGCCGGTTCCCTCTCATCGAGACCTCAGAAGGAGGGAAGGCGAATGACCTCGACCAGAACCATGCTCAAGACTGCCGG
>Ga0070658_10002227_pt1 | contig 16274 bp, 12 predicted proteins | sample KBSC13metaG_FD_64664 | JGI IMG/M metagenome (GOLD analysis project Ga0070658, IMG submission 64664) | Corn rhizosphere microbial communities from Kellogg Biological Station, Michigan, USA - KBS C1-3 metaG | ecosystem: Host-associated > Plants > Roots > Rhizosphere > Soil ...
CGCGCTCTGCCTCGACAAGGCCCGCACGAAGGAGATCCTCCGCGCCCACGACGTCCCCACGGCTGACTGGTTCCTCGTGCGCTCGGTGAGCGACGTCACCACTCTGCTCGCACGAACGCTCCAGTTCCCGCTCTTCGCCAAGCCGGTGCACGAAGGCTCGTCCAAGGGCATCACCGAGCGGAACTTCGTCGCCTCCATCGATCAGCTCCGTCCCGTCGTGCTCGACCTGCTGGAGCGCTACCAGCAGCCGGTGATCGTCGAGCGCTATCTCGCCGGCGCCGAGTTCACCTGCGGCGTGCTCGGCAACGGCAGCGAAGCGCGGGTGCTTCCCCTCGTCGGGATGAACTTCGGCTCGCTCCCCGAAGGCGCGCTTCCCATCTACGGCTTCGAGGCCAAGTGGGTCTGGGACCGCGCCGACCGTCCGCTGCAGATCTTCGAGTGCCCGGCCCGCATCCCCGATTCGCTGCGCGCCGAGATCGAGCGCGTCGTGTTGCGCACCTTCAACGCGCTCGGCTGTCGCGACTGGTCGCGCGTCGACGTGCGGCTCGATGCCGAGGGCCGCGTGAACGTCGTCGAAGTGAACCCGCTGCCGGGCATTCTCCCCGACCCCGCCGACAACTCCTGCCTGCCCAAGGCGGCGCGCGCCGCGGGCCTCGACTACGATGGGCTCATCGGTGCCTGCCTGCAGGCCGCGGCCGCGCGCAGCGGCGTACCGCTCGAGCGCAACGAGCGGGAGGCGGCGTGAAAGTCGGCATCCTCTACGACGGCGCGAGCGCCACTGCGCCCGATCAGCTCATCACCGGCACGGTAGACGCCGTGGCCGCCGAGCTGGCGAGCGAGGGGAATGAGATCGTTCGCATTCCCGTGCACGACGACGCGAAGTGGATCGAGCGTGTCCGCCGCGCCCGTCTCGGGCTCGTGTTCAACCTCTGCGAGTCCATCGACGGCGTCGCCGCGATGGAGCCGCCCGTCATCTCCGCGCTCGAGTTGCTCGGCCTGCCGTACAGCGGCAGCTCGAGCTGGACCACGGCGCTCTGCCTGCGGAAGCACGTCGTGAACGGCGCGCTCGAGCGCGCCGGCTTGCCGGTGCCCAGGTTCGCCGTCGTGCGCCGCGGCGGTGACATCCCTTCCGTCGGCTTCCCCGCCATCTGCAAGCCGGCGGCGGAAGACGCGTCCATCGGTGTGGAGCAGCGCTCGGTGGTCCGCACCACGCGACAGCTCACCGAGCGCGTCGGCGCGATGCTCGAGCGGTGGGACGAGGTACTCGTCCAGCGCTACATCGAGGGACGCGAGATCAACGTCGGCATCCTCGGCGATGCCGTCCTGCCGATCGCCGAGATCGACTTCGGCCGCATGCCCAAGGGGATGTGGCGCATCGTCACCTACCGCTCCAAGTGGGAGACCGGTTCCGACGAGGACATCGGCTCCGCGCCGCGCTGTCCGGCGCGGCTGCCGGCCGCTGTCGCCACCCAGGCACGAAAGGTCGCCATGGCGGCGTGGCGGCTCGTCGGCGGCTCGGGCTATGGTCGCGTGGACATGCGCATCGACGAGCAGGGCCGGCCGTGGATCCTCGAAGTGAACTCCAACCCCGACATCGCCCCCGACGCCGGTCTGGCGCGCATGGCGCGCGTGGCCGGTATCGAATACGGCGCGCTGGTGCGCCGCGTGTGCGAGATCGGCCTGCAGCGCAAGCGCGATGAGGTCGACGTCGCCGAACGCTGGGCGATGGCGCAACGACTCTCCGGTGTGACGGCGAGCGAGCTCGCCGAGCTGGATCTCTTCGCCCGCGAGGCCTGACGACGATGCGGTTGGGCCCGATCAGTCGCCGCGACCGGCCACGCCTCGCCGAGCTGCTCGCGGCCACCGGCGCGTTCAGCCCCGACGAAGTCCAGGTCGCGCTGTCGTTACTCGATGTGTCATCCCGCACGAGCGACAGCGAGCCTCGGGACGTGCTCTCCCCCTCGCAGGCCTCCGAGGCCGACTACGAATTCCTCGGCGCGTTCACCGAGGACGACCAGCGGTTGCTCGGCTACGCCTGCTTCGGCGCCACACCGGCCACCGACGGCACCTATGACCTCTACTGGCTCGCCGTCGATCCCGCCGCGCAGGGGCGCGGCATCGGGAGTGCATTGATTCGCGCGGTCGAGGAGAAACTTGTCGGCCGGGGAGCGCGTCTCCTCGTGATCGAAACGTCGTCACGCCCCGACTACGAGGGGACCCGACGGTTCTACGCCCGCAGCGGCTACGCGGAAGCCGCTCGCGTGCGCGATTTCTACGCTCCGGCAGATGACCGGATCGTACTCACTACACGCCTCACCACACGGTAGCGCGGAGCAGCAGGCGATGAGCGACTGGCAGAAGATCCTGCGTGACGACAGCATCAGCACGCTCGACGAGCTCAAGGCATACGTGGCGGAACGATTCGGCGCCGAAGCCGCCGACCGGGAGATCGACGTCGAGGCCCTCGGCCCCGCGTTCGACAACTTCCAGATGCGCATCACGCGCGAGTCCCTGTCGCAGATCAAGGAGATCGGCGACGCCAACTGGAACCAGTTCATTCCCACCGTCCAGGAGCTGGAGATCGTGGACGGGGTGATCGACTCCCTCGACGAGGACGGCGACTCGCCGGTGCCGAACATCACGCACCGGTATCCTGATCGAGTGCTCTTCCTCGTCAGTCCTGTCTGCGCCAGCTACTGCCGCTTCTGCACGCGGCGGCGCAAGGTGGGCGACCCGGAGAAGATCCCGCTCAACCAGTACGAGTCCGCGTTCGAGTACATCGCCGCACACCCTGAGGTGCGCGATGTGATCATGTCGGGCGGTGACCCGATGATGCTGAGCGATCGGCGGCTGGAGTACATCCTCCAGCGGCTGCGCGCCATCCCGCACGTCGAGATCATCCGCCTCGGGAGCCGCATCACTTCGCACCTCCCGGAGCGCATCACGCCCGAGTTCTGCGACATGGTGCAGAAGTACCACCCGATCTACATGAACACCCACTTCAACCACCCGGACGAGCTCACCCCCGCGTCGGTGGCCGCGCTCGACCGGCTCTCGCGAGCCGGCGTGGTGCTCGGCTGCCAGACGGTGCTGCTGAAGGGAGTGAACGACGATCCGAAGGTGATGATGAAGCTGATGCACGAGCTGCTGAAGGCGCGCGTGCGTCCGTACTACATCTACATGGCCGATCAGGTGGCCGGCGGCGAGCACTTCCGCACCACGGTGCAGAAGGGCCTCGAGATCATGAAGGCGCTGCGCGGCTGGACCTCGGGGCTCGCGGTACCGCAGTTCGTCATCGACGCACCGGGCGGCGGCGGTAAGGTCCCGCTTCTCCCCGAGTACGTGGAGGAGATCAACGATGACGAGGTGATCTTCCGCAACTACGAGGGGAAGCGCTTCACCTACAAGCAGCCGAAGGTCGCGGTACCCGACGTCGCGCCGGCGGTCGCCGCCGAGGCGGCGGACATCGTGCCGATCGAAGCCGGCAAGACGGTGACGAAGCGCGCCGCGCGGAGGAAGTCGGCCTCCGCGTGATCAGAGTCGGCGCCTGACCTCAGCGAGGGCTGCGGGATCGATCCCGTAGCCCTCGTCTGTTGTCGGGAAGGTTCGTGAGCGGACGTCGGCCGCCCAGCGCTCTACGGCATCGACGAACAGTTCGTGTGCTTCCGCATACCGCCGCACGAACTTCGCCTTCCGCCCCTCGCCGTAGCCGAGCAGGTCGTGGTAGACGAGCACCTGCCCATCGGTCGCTGAACCGGCACCGATGCCGATCACTGGGACCGTCAGTCGCTCGGCGATCAGCGTTCCCACCTCCGACGGCACCGCCTCCACCACCACTGCCGCACATCCAGCCTCCTCGAGCGCTGACGCGTCGGCGATGATGGCGAGCGCCTGCTCCACCTCCCGCCCACGGGCGCGATAGCCGTCGGGTGTCGTCACCGATTGCGGGAGGAGGCCCACGTGACCGATCACGGGGATTCCGGCCTCGATGATCGCTCGCGCGCGCGGCAGCATCGCACCGGCCCCTTCGAGCTTCACCGCGTCACACCCTGCCTCGTCGACGAACCGCCGCGCCGACGCGACAGCCAGCTCGTCACTCCCCTCGTAGCTTCCGAACGGCAGGTCGCCAACGACGGGAATCACCTTCACCGCACGGCGCACGGCGCGGGTGAGCACGAGCAGCTCGTCCACGCTGATCTCGCGGGTGCTCGAGTAGCCGAGCACCGTGTTGGCGGCTGAGTCGCCGACGAGCACCACATCCGCTCCCCCCTGCTCCGCGATCCGGCCGCCCGGATAGTCGTACGCCGTGATCATCACGATCGGCGCGCTGCGCCGACGCAACGCCGCCAGCGACGGGAGCGCATCCTCACCGCGAACGGTACGTTGCGTCATGACGTGCGATCTCCCGGGCGCACGATCACGTTGTCGATCAGTCGCACCGTGCCGACCCGCGCGGCAATCGGGACGAGCGTCTCACCGGTGATGGTCGCCACCGGCGCCAGCGTCTCCGCCGACACGGCGGCCAGATACTCCGGTTCGATTCCCTCAGCCGCGAGGACCTGTCTGCCTTCGGCGAGCGCGCGATCGGCGTCACGCTCTCCTCGCGAGACGGCACGTGTCACCGCGATCAGCGCCCGCGAGAGTGCCGTGGCGCGAAGTCGCGCTTCGGGATCGAGCAGCACGTTGCGGCTCGACATTGCCAGGCCATCCGTCTCGCGCACCGTCGGACACACCTCCACCTGCACCGGAAAGTCGAGATCTCGCGTCATGCGACGAATGAGCAGCGCCTGTTGCGCGTCCTTCTGGCCGAAGAAAGCATCGTCCGGTTGCGCCATGTTGAACAGCTTGGCCACCACGGTCGAGACGCCGCGAAAGTGCGCCGGTCCACGCATCGCGCCCTCGAGCGGCTCCGACACTCCCGATACTTCCACCGTGGTGGCGAAACCGGCCGGATACACCTCCTCCACCGTCGGCGCGAACAGCACGTCCACGCCGACCGATTCCGCCATCACCGCGTCGCGTTGCTCGTCGCGCGGATAGCGATCGAGGTCGGAGCGCTCGTTGAACTGGGCGGGATTCACGAACAGCGACACGACCACGAATCCGCAGCGCTCTCGCGCGCGGCGCATGAGGCTCAGGTGGCCCTCGTGGAACGCCCCCATCGTCGGCACCAGCCCGATACGTTCTCCACGTGCCCGCGCTGCCGATACCGCCGCGCGCAGCGCGCTCACCGTGCGGACGATCCTCATGCGCGGTGCGACGTCGCCGCCAGCTCACGCGTTCCCGTCGCGAGCGCGTCCCAGAGCGGGATGAGATCCGGCGCGCTCGCCGCCACCGCGGCGCGCTGTCGAGCCGCCGTCTCTTCGTCGCCGCGAACGATGGGACCGGTGAGTGCGGCCGCAGCGCCGTGCTCCACCCAATTCTCCACTGCGCCACGCACCAGCGGCGCGAGCGCCGAACGCTCGATGCCCACCAGGGCGCCAAGGCGTTCGGCCATCCCCTCGAGCGTGACGAGAAAGTTCGACGCCGCCGACGCCGCCGCGTGATACAATGCGCGCTCGCGCGGCGCGATCACGCGCGGTGTCATGCCCAGGCGTTCGGCCAGTGCGCGTGCGAGGCCGAGGGCTCGCTCGGTGCTGCCGTCGATGGCACACGTCGCCCCGCGAAAGTCGGCGCCTCCACCGAGCACGCTCAAGAGCGGATGCAGCCCGAAGCGCTCGTGCGGTGCGAGCAGGTCGAGGGGTGCGGACGCGCTCACGTGGCCCACGACCGGCCCATTGACGATGAGGCTCGCCGCACTCGCGATCTCGCGGTCCGGAACACAGAGCAACACGATCGTCGCACCCTCACCAGTTGCGCCGCGCCCGAGCGGACCGCGCACCGGCACGCCGGCATTGTCGAGCGCCGAGGCGAGTGCCTCACCCATCCGGCCGCGGCCGATGATGGCGAGTTCGCCGGGTGGGAGCTCGGTGGGGGAGAAGAGGTCGTCGGGCACGACTCAAAGATAGGCGAGGCACGCGAACGGGCTACGGAAGCTGCCGAACTACGTAGCAGGTACTTCGTAACGCAGGACGAGGTACGGATGACCGTCATCCGTACCTCGTACGCGATACCCGATAGCTGCTACCGCGCGTCGCCGTTCAGTGTGCCTCCACCCCGATCTCCTGTTCCTTCGAGATCTCCGCCACGACCCGCTGCGCGGCGTCTGCCGGCATCTCCTCGTACCCCCGGAACTGCCGCCGGAACGTCGCGCGTCCGTGCGTCATGGACTGCAACGCGCTCGCGTACAGGTGCAGCTCCGACTGCGGCACGATGGCGCGCACGCGGGTACCCGACACGTCGGCGGCCGAATCCGTGCCGAGGATCTGGCCGCGGCGAGACGAGAGATCGCCCAGCACGTCGCCAAGCGATTCGTCCGGCGTCACGATCTCGACCTCGTCGAGCGGCTCGAGCAGCACCGGCTTGCACTTGGGGGCGATGTTCCTGAACGCCTGGATGCCCGCCATCTTGAACGACATCTCGTTCGAGTCAACGGAGTGGAAGGAGCCGTCGAACAGCTCGACCTCGATGTCCACGAGCGGGAAGCCGGCGATGACGCCGCGCTCAGCGGCTTCGTGAATCCCCTTCTCCACCGCCGGAATGAACTTGCTCGGGATCGCGCCACCGACGATGTGGTCCTCGAACCGGATTCCCTGTCCGCGCTCGGCGGGAGCGATGCGCACCCAGCAGTCGCCGAACTGCCCGCGCCCGCCCGACTGCTTCTTGTGGCGACCCTGCCCCTCGGCACGGGCGCGCAGCGTCTCGCGATAGGCGATCCGCGGTTTCCGCAATTCGGCCGTCACGCCGAATTTCCGCTTGAGCTTCGCCAATGCCACCTCGAGGTGCCGTTCGCCGAGCCCGGAGACCAGCGTCTCGTGCGTCTCGGCATTGTAGCGTGTGTGGAAGGACGGATCCTCCTCGTGCAGGCGATGCAGTCCCGCCTGCAGCTTCTCCTCGTCCACGCGGTTGACGGGATGCACCGCCATCTCCACGAGCGGATCGGGAAACTCGATTTCGGGGAGCCGTACCGGGTGCGCACGCGTGGAGAGGGTGTCGTTGGTGTGGGTGTCGCGCAGCTTGGCGACGCAGCCGATGTCGCCCGCGTGGAGGCAGCTCACCTCCGTCCGCTCGCGGCCCTGGGAAACGGAGAGGTGGTTCAGCTTCTCCGCACTGTCGCGCGAGACGTTGTAGAGATCGTCGCCGTTGCGCGCCGCGCCGGAGAGAATGCGGAAGATGCTCACGTCCCCGACGTGCGGCTCGCTCTGCGTCTTGAAGACGAGCGCGGCGAATGGCGCGTCGTCACGGGCGTGGATCTCGACCGTCTCGCTGCCCTCGGCGCCCTTGAAGGCGTGCAGCTCCTCCATCTCGTACGCGTTCGGCATCAGTTCCACGATGGTGGAGAGCACGGCGCGCGTGCCGTAGTTGAGCGTGGAGGAGACGCAGAAGAGCGGGAAGAGCTCACCGCGCTTCATCGCTTCCTTCATCGCGCCCACGGCCTCGTCGCGCGAGATCTCGCCGCCCTCGAGGTAGCGCTCGAGCAGGCTGTCGTCGGTGGCGGCGATCGTCTCGATCAGGTCGGCGCGATAGCGCTCGACCTGCGGCCGCACCTCGTCGGGGACGTCGGTCTCCTCGTACTCGCCGGTGCGCGCACCACGCGCGTACACGTGGGCACGACTGTCGAACAGGTTGACGATGCCGTGAAAGTCGGCCCCTTCTCCCACGGGTACCTCGATCGGGATGACGCGCGAGGTGAGCTTCGTCCTGATCTGCTGGTAGATGGCGTCGAAGTCGGCGTGCTCCTTGTCCATCATCGAGACGACGAAGAGCACCGGGTCCTTTCGCCGGACGGCCTCGTGGAACATGCGCTCGGTGGCGACCTCCACGCCGGCAGTGGCGCTGACTACGCACAGCGCTCCGTCGGCGGCGGCGAGGCCGGCGATCGCATCGCCCTGGAAGTCGAGGAATCCGGGCGTGTCGAGCAGGTTGATCTTGGTGTCCATCCACTCAGCGTGAGCGCAGCCGAGGTTGATGGAGTAGCCGCGCTCGATCTCTTCTGGCGCGGTGTCGGTGAGGGCAGTGCCATCGGCGGTGCTGCCGTGGCGCTTACTGGAGCCGGACACGAAGGCGAGGGCGTCGACCAGGCTGGTCTTGCCACTCCCTCCGTGTCCGACCACCGCGATGTTGCGGATTTCCGATCCCCGGTACTCTCGCATGCGCGTACCTCACTCGTGCCAGGAGAGGGTGACGATGCTGGGGGCGCCGCCGGCCCGCTCGCGACGCGGTCGTCGGGGGCATGGCGAAGGCAGGGGGAGAGCCGGGGTCCCCGCGACGGATTGCGCCTAACAGATGCCGCCGACGGGACAGGGTGTCAAGCAGGGTGAACTACTGATCGTATTGGGGACTTTCCCCTGGTCACTACGACTGAAGTACTCGGTACCTGGTACTTCGTAGCTCGACCTGTGCGCTCGCTTGGTCCAATGCGGCTCTGGGCCCTCTCTCGGGGCGCGCGCCTGGCGAAGCGAGGGAACGGAAAAGGCCGGGATTTGAAGTGCGAAACGGCAGGATTCTCTTCTCGGTCGGGATGCCTCCATGCGCGGCGGAGGATTCCAAGGCCGTTCCCACTTCAGCAAGAACTTCGGGGGTAAAGCGGCCGGCCCCGGCGCGCGGAGCCGAGCCCGAACACGGGACAGATCCTGCCGTTTCAGTCCGTTCATCCGGCCTTGTCCGCTCGCCGCTTCTTGATCGGTCGAAAAGCCAGAAGAAGAGGGCCAGCCATTCATTGGAATGGCCGGCCCCCTGGTCCTGCTACGAAGTACGAGGTACCTGCTGCTGCGGTTGCAGTCAGTCTCCTTCGTACGCCATCCCATCCTCCTCCCGGAGCCGATCGAGCAGCGACTCGAGCGGGGCGAGGATCGGGGCGGCGATGCCGACCACCGGGCCGATGGAGATCGTGAGTGCGCGACGCGCACCATCGGGCCAGTCGGGCATCGCGAGCCCCGCGACCAGTCGGCGGATCATCTGGCCGCACTCGCCGAGCAACTGGGTGGCCGTGGTCTGGAGAATCTCCAGCGGGATCTCGAGGTCGCGCGTCACCAGCTCGCCCGTACACGCGTCGCGCCAGGCAGCGTCACCGATCGCTCCATGTTCGGTGGAGACTCCGAGATGGCGAATGGCGCCCGCCTTGTCGTGGCCATCACCACGCCGGCGCGATTCGACGGCGGCGGCGAGCGCCAGCGCCAGCGACTCCGCATTCGGCGCGCCGTACAACGTCACGATGTCTCTCGCCGGACGCTCCGTGGCCACCGGTGAGGGAACGGAGTTCACGTGCGCGAGGACCGGAGACTGATCCCGAGTGTCCTCGAGCATCACGAGGATATCCATGTTCCCTCCAGAAATAGGTGCTGCATGGCGACGTCCAACACGACGGTACTACCCCAGCACCTGCGTCCTGCTCCCTTCACCGGGTGGAAGGGCAAGGCGTATACCACCTGCGAGTGCGACTGCCAGCGTTACGTAGAGTGCACGCAGCTCTCCCACCGAGAGGAGGGCAGCGAGTCCGCCCGGCGTGCGAGCGGCGAGGTGCAGATGCAGGAAGTACCCGGCGAGAGCCACACCGACCGTCGCCAGGATGACGTACGGAGTCCGACGCGACGCGGTGACACACGCGGCGACGAATCCCGCCATCATGCTCAACACAAGAACCACCAGACACCCCATCGGCGTCACATCCGACTGAAAATTCCAGACACCATCAGCGCGCACACCGATGATCAGCTGCGCCGCGGCGTTGAGCGGCCGCCACGGCGTCCCCGCACGACGGCCGATGCCGAGCAGGAGTCCCGCCACTGCCGCGAAGCTGACCAGACCCGCGCTCACCGCGCGAACGAGCAGCGAGGCACCAAAAGCGAACGCGCCCGCTGGTGGGCGGGCGCGTTCGTTGTTCGACATCAGTGAGCCTCAGAAGCCGTTGCTTGTGTCGCTCGTGCACTCGCCAAGCGCGCTCTCACAATCGCGACCGGCCGACGCCGTGTAGCCACTGAAATGCTTGATCCGGCGGACCGAGATTCCCGTCCGCGTATCGACGTAGGTGCGGAGGGTCGGGTCGCTGGCCGCGTCGTCCACCGTCACGCCACCGATGCTCTGGGCGTAGAGGATGTTGAACCGCGACAGGTCGCCGGTCGCGCCACGCGCGTCCGGCGTGTACATGTACATCCACACCCAGCGCGACGGATCAGCCGACGGCGCGAAGCGGAGCTCGGGGCTGAAATCCACCCAGGTGCGCCCGTTCTCGTTGCGAACGACGGCGTGGATCTGGATCGGCTTGCCGATCGTCCTGCAGGGCGCGTCCCACTCACCGTACACGGAGGTCTTGGGATCGCAGATGCTCATCTTCGGGAAGACCACGGCGTGGTTGCCGACGAAGAACACACCGCCCTGCGGACCGACGGTGAAGTCCGACGACGTATTGCTCGGCCCCGTGCCGCTCAGGCTGAGCGAGGGACGACCCTCAGGCGCGGCCATCATCGTCACTGGCGCGCTGCTCGAAGCAGCGTCCTGCTGCGCCGTGGGGGCAACGAAGGTGTTGTCGGAGCAGCCGGCAAGCGCGGCGATGACCGCCACGTTGGCAACGACGACCCAGTAGTTACGCTGACGCATAGATTACCCCGCGAGACGCGGATGGCGCTCGGGCGCACTCGTCATGTGGACCGACGACGAGGTTCCGGAGCGGTGCTTTTGCAGGTCTGGTGCTGCCCGAACCGGCTGCATCGCCAGTCCGTTTTCCTGTGGCTCCAGTCTACCGATCTCGGCCGGTTCGGTCAATAGTGGATTTGCTGTCAAATAATAAGACAGCGAACCGATCCCGGATCCGTGGGTTGGCCAATACCTCCGGACGGCTGGCGTACCGATTCAGCGCCTCGGTCACCAAGTCCGGCGCGTGGGGCCGCATCTCCTCCCCGAACTCCGCCGTAAGCCACGCTGCCCCATAGACATCGCTGGGGTTGGCCAGCGCCAGCGCCTCCGTCAGCCGCGCCACTGCGGCAGCCGGTCGGCCCTCCTGAAGGTCCAGGCGGAGCGCCAGCGCCTCCCCCAGCTCCCGCCCCTGGAACCAGTCCGTCCGGCTTTCCAGAAAGGGACCCACCAGTTGGGCGGCATTCCGGGCCGACTCCACGGCGCCCGTCGCCAGCTCGCACAGCCCGAAGCCGGCCCTCGCCCCGTACTCCACCTCCGCCTGACCGATGCGCTGGGCGAGCGCCATCACCAGCTCATAGGTCTCGCCCGCCTCGCGGATCCGACCGCGATCCCGCTCGAGGTGCGCGAGATTGTAGGTGGCGTAGAGCTGCAGCTCGCTGTTCTGCACGTTCGCGCACAACTGCAGCGCGTCACCGAGGTACTCCGCCGCGGCGTCATACTCACCCACCCGAGCCGCAAGCACGCCGGAGTTGAGAGCGGCGCGCCCCCAGAACTCGGTGAGCCCGGCCGTTCGCGCTTCGTCCACCGCCGCGCGAAGCACGCTGCGCGCTTCGTCCCAGTTGTTCTCGATCAGCTCGAGGATGCCGAGGTTGTTGAGCCGGCCGACGCGACGAACCACGTCGCCAATGTCCGTCGCCAGCACCAGCGAGCGATTGAACAGTGCGCGCGCGTGCGCCGCATCCTCGAGCTGCACGGTGATCGCGAGGCGATTGCACGAGTCGCACAGCAGCGCCGGATCGCCCACCCGCTCCGCGATGTTCACGCACTCCTCGGCGACGCGCTTGGCCGCCACCGGATCGCCGAGTCGCCAGTGCGTCTGGGAGATGAGGAGCAGGATGGCGGCGCGCTCGGGATCGGCATTCACCTCGCGCGCCTCCTGTTCGAGCGCGTGAAGGCCCGCGAGCGTGTCCTGCGCCGACTGACCGCGCGTCATGCGTACGAGCATCCGGGTCCGCTTCACGCGCAGCGCGCGCAGTCGGTCGCCCTGCTCCTCGTACCAGCCCAGCGCCAGCTCGCAGAGTGCTTCCGCCTCCTCATAGCGCCCGGCCACTTCGGCCAGCGACGCCATGCGAACGCGGACATCCGCCAGCGCTTCCGGCGACGGGGCCGTGCGCTCGGCCGACGCGAGCAGCTCGGCGGCAGCGCCGGTCTCGTACAGCGCCAGGGCGGCGTCGGCGGCGAGGAGTGCATACTCGTGCGCTTCGAGGCTCGCCCCCGCGGCCTCATAGTGTGCGGCGATCTCCGTCGGCGATACGCCAGGTCGCGTGCTGAGCACGTGTGCTGCCTGGAGATGCAGCGCCGCACGCTGCTGTTCGTCGAGCAGGCGTCGCGCCGCCCGGGCAACCTCTTCGTGCGCGAAGGCAAGCGCGCCGCGCACGCGCTCGAAGGTCGGCACCAGCAGGTCGGCGGCGGCCAGCTGCGCAAGACCAGCGGCGACGTCCTGCGCCGGCAGTCCCGTCATCTCCGCGACGAGTCCCTCATCGCAGTCACGCGCCAGCACCGCCGCCGCCTCCAGCACCTGCCTCGCCGATTGGGGCAGTCGCTCCACGCGCCGCGCCAGCAGCTCGTGCAGGCTGGCCTGCGGCGGCAGCTCGGCGGGCGGACTCCACCGCCACCGCCCCTCCTCGTTGGCGAGGTGCCCGCTCTCCTCGAGGTCGCGCAGCAGATGGCCGACGAGGAGTGGATTGCCTTCCGTAGTGCGGTAGACATAGCTGAGCAGCTCGCGGCCCACTTCCTCACCCCGCATCGACCCCTCGAGCCAGCGCTTCACGTCGTCGCGGGTGAGTCGCGTGAGGCGCATCTCGTGATGGCGCGGTCGCGACGCGAGCCGACTCCAGCGCTCCGCCGCGTCATCGTCGTCCTCGCGCGTGCGAAAGCTCAGCGCGATGAGGATGCGCTCGCTCTCGAGCTGCGGAATGAGGTACTCCAGCGCGTCCCACGACGCGCCGTCGGCCCACTGCAGCTCTTCCAGATGGATGAGAAGTGGTCGTTGCTGCGCGGCGAGCCGCAGGAAATCGGCGAGCTCCTCGAGCAGGCGGATCTTGCTGCGCCCGCGCGGCGGGTCGTTCGCTGGCCGCTCGAGTGAGCGATCGAGCGACGGCAGCTCGCGCCATCCGCGCGTGCTCTTCACCGGCAGGCGGCGCACGCCGCGAAGCACGTCGCTCCACACGGCGTACGGCGCGGACAGGGTGCGCTCACGCGCCGCCGCCGCGACGAGCGAGCCGCCACGCATGCGCACTTCCGGCTCGAGCGACCGGACCAGCGCGCTCGTTCCAACGCCCGTCTCCCCGACCACGGCCACGACGCGGCCGACGCCGCGCACCATGTCTTCGAGATAATCGGTGAATCGCGACAGCTCCTCGGTGCGCCCGACGAAGCGACCCACCTCCAGCGCACCCACCCGTCCCGCACTGGCAAAAGCGAGGGCGTCCTCGCCCGCCGACGCCCGAGCGGCACGCGCGGCGTCGAGCAGGGCGCCGAACGTCTGCGCGTCGGCGGGAGACGCGGCGATCCCCAGCGAGAGGGTCAGGCGGAGCGATCGATCGGATGCCCCGCCGGAGAAGACATGGCCTCGACTGGCCGCGAGCAGTCGCTGACCAACCGTCTCGGCAAGCGACGTGGCTGCGCCGAGCAGGAGCACCAGTTCGTCGCCGGCCATGGCCACGGCGTCGCTGCCGCGGAGGTTCCGTCGCACGAACAGGTTCAGCTCGCGCATCAACGCATCGGTACGCGTCTCGCCAAGGTCGCGGCGGACGGCAGCGATGCCATCGGGGCTCAGTGAGCATACGACGACTCCACGTTCGGCCATCGTCGCGCTGGCGAGGGCGGCGAGGTCGTCGAACGGGAGCTGTCGGGCGAAGTCGTCGGCGGGGGTGAGCGGACTGATCACGCGGCGGCGGGGAGGCGGAGCGGCGGCAGCGCCGGCTCACTTAGCCTAGACGAACTCGTGGCTGTTCCGCAAGCGGACGGAGGCAAACGGTCGTCAGGGGCGCCGGGAATTAACCATTGGCCGGCTTCGCCGTCTTCCATGTGTCTCTTTCCAGTTCCGGGTTCAACATGTCCAGCCGACGGTCGCTCGTCGCGATCCTCCTGTGTCTCGGCGCCTGCGCGGCGCCGGTCGCACACCTGCCGCAGTCAGGCAGTCCTGCCACGTCGCCGCTCATCGTCGTCCCGCCGACCGAGCCGCGCGAGCAGACGGCCGATCAGCAGGTGCAGCAGGTGCTCAACCGCCTCGCCTTCGGAGCTCGCCCCGGCGACGTGGCGAAGGTGCGCGAGCTGGGCGTGGACCGATGGATCGCGCTCCAGCTGGCACCGGACCACATCGACGACCACGCGATGGACTCCCTCGTCGCCACTTCATATGAGAGCCTCGACCGCCCGACGCGCGACGTCGTGGCGGATTACGTGAAGGGGCAGCAGGCACTCCGGCAAACGCAGGCGCAGCTCGCGCGGAGCGGGGACTCGGCCGGCAAGAAGGATCTCCGTGCGGAGGTACTGAAGCAGAATACGGATCTGCGCGAGCAGCTCCGCCGCAGCCAGCGCGCGCTCGGCGAGCTGCAGTCGGCGAAGCTCGCGCGCGCGGTAGACAGTGAGCGGCAGCTGCAGGAGGTGATGACGGACTTCTGGGAGAACCACTTCTCCGTCTTTGCCGGCAAGGGCGTGACGCGGCTGTTCATTCCGGCCTACGACCGCGACGTCATTCGGCCGTACGCCATGGGCCGGTTCCGCGACCTGCTCGGCGCGGTCGCAAAGAGCCCGGCGATGCTGTTCTACCTGGATCAGTGGCAGAGCACCGTGGACAGCCTGCACCCGGCAGAAGTGGCGATGCAGGAACCGGCTCGCCGGCGCATGCCGCGACGCGGCGGAGTGCTGATGCCTGCCCGTCCGGTACCCCAGGCTGCCCGGGCGAAGCGCGGGCTCAACGAGAACTACGCGCGCGAGCTGATGGAGCTGCACACGCTTGGCGTGGACGGCGGCTACACCCAGCACGACGTGATCGAGGTCGCGCGCGCACTCACCGGCTGGACGATGAACCCGCGCCAGAACGCGGAGTTCACCTTCCGACCCGCCATTCACGATGCGGGCGAGAAGGTGGTGCTCGGCCACCGGTTGCCGGCGGGGCGCGGCATCGAGGATGGCGAGGAGGTGCTCGACATCCTCGCCCGCGATCCGCACACGGCGCACTTCATCGCGCGCAAGCTGGCGGTGCGCTTCGTGAGCGACGATCCGCCGCCCGCCCTGGTGGAGCGCGCGGCGCAGACCTTCCTCCGGACCGACGGCGACATTCGCGAGACGGTGCGGACCATCGTCACGAGCCCCGAGTTCTTCAGCCGCGCGGCATATCGCGCCAAGGTGAAGTCACCCTTCGAGCTGGTGGCGTCTTCGCTGCGCGCGCTCGGTGCGCAGCCCGACACTTCGATGCGCTCGGCACAGGTGGTGGCATTTCTCGGCCAACCGATCTTCGGTCATCGCGATCCCAACGGCTGGCCCGAGACGGGCGAAGCGTGGATGAATTCCGGCGCGATCCTGAACCGAATCAACTTCGGCGCGGCGCTCGCCGCCGGACGTCTGCCGAATGCGAGCGTGGCGCAGTGGTCGCAGGCGGAACAGCTGCGAGGCGCGCCGCGCGACCAGCAGGTGGACGCGGTGGTGGACGCGTTCCTCGGTGGTCACGTGTCGCCCGACACGCGACAGATCCTGATGGACGGCGAGAATCCGCTCGCGCGCACCCTGTCGGCGCGTGCGGACACGACTGGCGCGATGACGGTCGACCCCTCGATGCAGAAGAGGGACGACCCCGCGATGCGCGACGCACGGCCAGCGAAGGGTGGCGCGGCGCGACCCGCGGTCGCGCGCGGGCTTGGCAGGCCGGTGCAACTGACCGGACTCGCGCAGGTGGTCGGACTGGCGATCGGTGCGCCGGAGTTTCAGCGGCGCTGAAGCAAGGATGACAGACGCTCTCTGAGGTACCAAATGGACAGACGCGTATTCATGAAGTCCGGCGCACTGGCGCTCGTGACGATGGGGCTCAGTCCGAGCTTTCTGCGGCGCACGGCATTCGGTGCGGAAGTGCTGAAGGGCGCTGCATCGCGCGGCGCGGCGCGCGGGAAGACGCTCATCTGCCTCTTTCAGCGCGGCGCGGCCGACGCGCTCAACGTCGTGGTGCCGCACGGCGAGGCGGCGTACTACCGTCTGCGTCCGAACATCGCCATTCCGCGTCCGTCGCTCGGCGCCGGCCCTGCCGGCGCGGTGGATCTCGACGG
>Ga0070658_10002230_pt1 | contig 16256 bp, 16 predicted proteins | sample KBSC13metaG_FD_64664 | JGI IMG/M metagenome (GOLD analysis project Ga0070658, IMG submission 64664) | Corn rhizosphere microbial communities from Kellogg Biological Station, Michigan, USA - KBS C1-3 metaG | ecosystem: Host-associated > Plants > Roots > Rhizosphere > Soil ...
CGGCGGCGAGTGGCGCGGCGGCGAGCGCCCCGGTCTTGAGGAAATCGCGGCGGCTGGTGGTGCTGTGCTCCACGGTCATCTCCCTTTCCGCAACGGGAAGAAGCGTTCGACATCGAACTTGCCGGCATGGCGCGAGGGCGCGCCGACCGCGCTCATGCTGAGGCCGCCCTGCTTGCCGCAGTGATAGCCGATCCCGGCGTCGTGCATCGTGCGCATGTTGATGAGGACGGTGCCGAGCGTGCCGTTGCACGCCTCTTCCTGCCAGCGACCGAAATAGAGCTGGTCGCGGATCTTCACGAAGTCGCCGCTGCCGCTCCATTCTGTGGCGAAGTGGCCATCGGCCGTCGGGATGATCCACGAGGTCGTGTAAGGCGTCGAATACAAGTGCATCGAGTTGAGGCCCGGCGAATACTCCCAGGTGAACGCCCGGCCGAGCATGTCGCGGGTACGCTGGTGGCGCTTGCTGCCCGGGTTGGGGATGCCCTCGCCGACGATCCTGCCGAACAGTGTCTCGCAGCCTGCTTCGTTGGCGAAGTAGGGCGTGTTGAGATAGCCGTGAAAGTTGGTGGCGAGGCCCGCATCGAGGTCGGCGACGACGATGTGCCCGTCGTGGTTCGCCTCGCCTTCGAGCAGGTGGCCGAAGATGAACGCGCCGGGCATCATTTCCCACGCGTTGTAGCGCGTCTCGCGGAAGCTGGCTTTTGCGTCCTTGCGCCATTCCAGGGTCTCGGGGCCGGTGAAGCGGTACTCCATCCGCGGGCCCGCATCGTATTCGATCGCGAACTGCCTGCCGGCGAGCGCGCCGCTCGACGCGGTGCCGTTGCCGGCCATCGGGCTCGGCTTGTCGAACACGTGAACGTTGCCGGAAGCGACGAGGGCATCGACTTCGGCGCGGCTCATCTTGTCCATCGTTGCGAGCGGGCGGTAAACGCGCCGTTCGCCCTTCTTGCGGTTGGGGATCGCCAGCGGATCGGCCGAGAAATCGCCGAGCTTCTCGAACCGGGCGATTTGTCCGAGCCATTCGCCGGTGCCGCGGAACATGTAGAACTCGAGTTGGTCCGCGCCGTTAAGGCCGAATCTGAGACCAGCCTGCTGCAGCCGGTTCACGTCGGCGAGGTACAAGTGCAGCAAGCCCGAGAACTCGGCCTCGATGCGGGCGACGGCGTAGACCTCCTCGGTCAGCTGGACGTAATCGGTCGGCGCCGAATAGCCGCGGTAATCCTTCAGCCGGTCCAGCTCGACCCAGTGGCTGTAGGTGCTGCTGGGATAGTACTCGATCGTGCGGTTGCCGGTGTCCTCCTGCCACAGGAAGGCGCGGCCTTCGACGCGCAGGGTGCGCCGGTGCGGCTCCTTCGGCCTGCCCGCACCGGCCACTGTCCCGAAATAGACTTCGCGGTTGAGTTCGCGCGCCCGCGGTGCCGGGCCGTCGCCGAACCACAGCTCGAATACCGTCGCCGCGTTGCTGAGGCGATCCCATGCGACGGCGTAGGCCTTGGTCGTGCCGGGGACCACGTGGGCGAACAGCGTCAGATGGTCGAGGTCGAGCGAGCCGTAGCCGCCTTCCTTGCCCTCGAACCTCACGCGGTTGCCGGCGCCGAACGTCCACGCCAGCTGGTTGCCGCCTTCGCCGGTGAAGGTGAGCACCTTGCCCGCAAGATTATTGTCGAGCGGGCGTTTGCCGGCCGGGCCGGAGCCGGCCGGCCCCACCAGCGAGGCCTGGATCTGCGCCAGGCTGAGGTCGGTGTACGGATACCGGAACAGCGGCACGTCCGGATAGGCCTGCAGGGCCATGGCTCCCCCTCGCTCTTATGTCGTTGACTTTATCCTGCCACAGCTCGGGCGGAGCGCAAGCGGGGAATCGCCCGCGGCAAGGTGCCGCGACGAGGCCCGCGTGGTTGCCTCGCGGTTAACCCCATTCGATAGTCCCATCTTAACCTTGCCCGGCGATGACGTTTCGAATGGGCATGTTCCAACCCGAAAACGGAACCTTCGTGATCGAACGCCGCGCCGCCAGGCGCGCGCGCGCCACCTGCGGCGCCAGCCTCCAGACCCTGACCGGGGAAACCTTCGGAGAGTTGTGGGATATCTCCGAAACGGGCGCGCGGATCCGGATCAACAATCCGCCCGAACGAGGCGAAACCGCGATCCTGCGGTGGAGCACCGAGCACGCGATGTGCCGCATCGTCTGGAGCGAGGACGACATGTGCGGCATCTCGTTCGAGAGCCCGATAGGCCCGGAGGTCGTCTCGTCGACCGCGCGCTTGATCGGCGTCGTCGAGCAGCCAGTCGCCACGATGGGCAACATCCCTGTCGGCCGCAAGCGATCCGCGCCGGCGCTGGCGACGACGCTTGCCGCAGAACAGGCCGCAAGCCCGATCAACCTGCTCGTCCCCCTGTCGCGGCCCAAGAACACCGGCGATCTCGGCGATCACCTGCCGCTCACGGCGGCCGAGGAAATGTTCCTCCACGGCTCGCCGCTCTCGCACGTGCTCGCCTACGAAGAGCAGGCAAGGCCCTCCGACGAGGGCTGACGCTTCTATCGCCGGGGGTCGCGACAGCGCCCGGGGGCATTCAGTTCGGTTCGACCCATTCCGGAACGCGTCATACGCAAGTTTGGCAATTTTGCGCGCGCTCGCTAGCTTCGGGGCGGGGGAACTCGCCTTTGACTTTGCTGCTGCTGTTCATGGCGATTGCGCTGCCGGCGCTGCTGATCGTGTCGCTCGTCTGGTTCGCCCGCCTGATGGCGGCGAACGACGTGCCGCAGGACACCCTCGGCCGGGGCACGGAACCGAGGGGAGCAAGCTGGCTCGGCCGCTTGCGCATCTGGCTCACGGCGAAGCCAAAACGCCTCGATTATCGCCGCGACAAGAGGGGCCGGTTCCGCAAGGTCAGGCGCGGGTAGGCTACCACACCAGCGGCAGCAGTCGCCTGGTCCTGGCGCGGTAGGCGGGCCACTGATCGGGAAACTCGCCCGCCATCAGTGTTTCCTCGCGCGCGAGTTTCACCCGAAGCACGATCCCCGCCACCATAAGCAGGAACAGCCCGGCAGGCGCTTCCCACAGCACGGCGACGGCGGTGAACATCAGCAGCATGCCGGTGTAGATCGGATGCCGGACAACGGCATATGGCCCGGTCGTGACCAGCTCATGACCCAGCTTGAGCTCGGGAAGCGCGCTCCAGTTGCGGCCGAGCGCGGTCCGCGCCCAGAGAGCGATCGCCAGGCCGGCATAGGAGAGGATTACCGCTGCCGCCCCGACAGCCGGGCTGAACGGCCACAGCGGGCGGTCGAACCATGACGCGCTCCCTTGGCCCCACTTTCCTGCCAACCAGAAAGCGATGAGGCCAAGTCCGACGATGAGGTGCGCTCCGAAAAGCCGCTTCTTGCCGAGGAGAGCCGGGCTGCGCGATGGCTTCACCCTGCGTGCGCCGGCGAGCCAATAGAGACCGAAGATCACCCACGACAAGCCAAGCAGAATGCTCGCAACGCGCATGCCCGAGATTCCTTCAGAGTAGATGGAACGCTTCCGAACCTAGCGTCTGCGACTGATCGGGTCACGTTTTTCAGTTGTGATAATGAATGAGCATTTCTGGCGCTCGAACAAGGACCCGCCGTTCTTCGATTGGTTCGGGGTCTTTTTATCATATGTTTATCTTCGCGTGTGAAGACGCGCGAATGGCAAGCACGGGGGCCATCCGCGCAAACGAGCGATTCCCGATGAGGGTCTCGATCGAGGTCACGCATCCGCGCTCGGCGAGGCGGATCGAGGCCGAAGTATGCGACCTATCGACGGGCGGCTGTCGCATCGCCGGCTCCGACCTTCTCTCGATCGGCGACCAGCTGCTCGTGACGATCGACGGGCTCGAGCCCTGGCCCGCTGCGGTTGCGTGGACCGGACACGGCTGCGCAGGGGTCGCCTTCCATACGCCGCTCGATCACTCGGTCGCCGAACACTATTCGCGGATCTTCCGCTCGCGATTGCCAGCCAGCCCTGCGGCTCGAGCGAGGGCGAACTCATGACGAGGGGGCCCCATGACGCAAAAGGCAAATCCCCCAGCCTGATCGCCCAGGGCTGGATCAGCGGCGCGGTGGTGGCCGTCGCCGCGGCGATGTTTGTCGGCATCGGCTCGAGGCTGACATTGTCGCTCCTGGGCTCGACCGGCTCGCACCGGCATCCCGACCCCGGCCTGGCGACGGCGTTCATCCTCGACATTGCCCTGCTGCTGCTGGCGTGGCGCCGCTCGGTCGAGCTGAAGTCGGCCTTTGCGGCTCGCGACGTTGCCGAGCAGAAGGCGATCGAGCTCGCCTGGACCGACGAAGCGACCGGCCTGTCAAACCGGCGCTTCCTCATCGAACGGCTGGGCTCGCTGTGCTCAAGCGGCGCCAAAGTGGCGCTCATCTTGCTGGACCTCGACAAGTTCAAGAATATCAACGATCTGTACGGCCATGCGGCCGGTGACGCCTTGCTCAAGACGGTCGCGTCGCGCATCGAGAGCCTATGCCCGGGCGCCGCCTGCCACGCGCGCCTCGGAGGGGACGAGTTCGCGATAGCCGTGCACGGCGACAGCCTTTCCGAGGAGGAGGTGTCCGCCCTGGCCGAGCGAATCCTCGCCGAATTGATGAGACCGATAGAGCTGGAAAACACCGTCGTGGTCACCGGGGCGTCCATCGGCTTGTCGATGACCGACCAGGACTGCAACCAGCCTTCGACGCTTCTCAGACGCAGCGACATCGCCATGTACGCCGCCAAGACGCAGGGGAGGTGCTCGTTCGCCTGGTTCGATCCGGCCATGGAGCGCGACCTCAATCGCAAGAACGAGCTCGAGGCCGAGATCCGTTCGAGCATCGCCGCCGGCCGGTTCATCCCCTACTTCCAGCCGACGATCGATGCCGGCACGGGCGAGATCAAGGGCTTCGAGGTCCTTGCCCGCTGGGACCATCCCGAGCGGGGCATCCTCGAGCCGGGCGAATTCATCGCGCTCGCCGAAACCACAGGCCTGATTTCGGACATTTCCGTCTCCGTCATGGGCCAGGCGCTCCGGATCGCGCGGCATTGGCCGCAGCACATTCACATCGCGGTCAACATTTCGCCGGTGCAGTTCAAGGACCAGTGGCTGGGCGAGCGCGTGCTCAAGGTGCTCGCCGAGACCGGCTTTCCGGCCAATCGCCTCGAGCTGGAAGTAACCGAGAGCACGCTTCTCGCCGACCAGCGGCAGGCCCTGACGACCATCGAGAGCCTGAAGAACCAGGGCATCCGCATTTCGATCGATGATTTCGGGACCGGCTATGCCTCGCTCTCGCAACTTCGCGCGTTGCCGTTCGACCGGATCAAGATAGACAAGTCCTTCGTCGCTTCGCTGCTCGAAGATCACCAGTGCAAGGCGATCGTCCACGCGATAGCCACGCTCGGCAAGAGCCTCTGCGTGCCGATCACCGCCGAAGGGGTAGAGACGAACGACATCTTCGAAGAACTTTACAGGCTCGGTTGCGAAGACTTGCAGGGTTGGCTGTTCGGCAAGGCCGTGCCGGCTGACAAGGCGGCCCAGATGCTGCCCGGGCACGGCGCTTCTGCGCATGGGGGGGCGACCGATGACGCCGAGGCGAGGGCGCCGATCGAAGCCCCGTCGCCAGCTCCAAGGAGGCGCAACCGGCGGGCGTGAGCCCCCCGCCCAGGCCTTCAATTTGTCGCCTGGGGATCGCCCATGCGACGCCTCATGGCGGGACAAGAGCGCCTCGCACTCCACCAACCGCGGTCGCGCGATGCTCTCGTACCGGCGCGGGGTTCCAGCCCCGGTTTCGCGATCCTTCGTTCGCTGCCGAATCCGACACGGCGCTTGCGCCCGGCGTTCGCATCCGCAAAGGCGCTCGCGCGATGTTTGACGAGACGCTGATCGAAGCCGCCCGCGTGTCCAAGGCCTGGCCGTTCCAGGAGGCGATGAAGATCGTCAAACGCTATCCCGACGGCAAACCTGGTGGCGTCCCCGTGCTGTTCGAGACCGGCTACGGCCCCAGCGGGCTGCCGCACATCGGCACCTTCCAGGAAGTCCTGCGCACTACGCTGGTCCGCCGGGCGTACGAGATCGTCAGCGGCGGCGCGCCGACGCGGCTGGTGGCGTTCAGCGACGACATGGACGGGCTGCGCAAGGTGCCCGACAACGTGCCGAACCACGAGCTGCTCGCCGCCAACCTCGGCAAACCGCTGACGCGCATCCCCGATCCGTTCAACGCCGGGTTCGAAAGCTTCGCGCACCACAACAACGCGATGCTGAGGAGCTTCCTCGACCGCTTCGGTTTCGATTACGAGTTCGTGTCGGCGAGCGACCGCTACAATTCGGGCGCGTTCGACGATGCGCTGCGCAACGTGCTGAGGCACTTCGACGCGATCATGGACATCATGCTGCCGACCCTGCGCGAGGAGCGGCGACGGACTTATTCCCCGGTGCTGCCGGTCAGCCCGACGACGGGCGCGGTGCTGCAGGTGCCGGTCGAGGTGGTTGACGAACAGGCGGGCCTCGTCCGCTTCGAGGACGAGGACGGCACGATCGTCGAGCAGTCGGCGCTGGGCGGCATGTCCAAGCTGCAATGGAAGGTCGACTGGGCGATGCGATGGTACGCGCTCGGCGTCGACTACGAAATGTGCGGCAAGGACCTCACCGACAGCGTCACCCATTCGGGTCGCATCGTGAAGGTCCTTGGCGGCCAGCGTCCCGAGGGGCTGATCTACGAGCTGTTTCTCGACGAAAAGGGCGAAAAGATCTCGAAGTCGAAGGGCAATGGCCTGACGATCGAGGAATGGCTGACCTACGGCACCGAGGAGAGCCTCGGCTTCTACATCTATCGCGAGCCGAAGAGCGCCAAGCAGCTCCATGTCGGGGTGATCCCGCGAGCCGTAGACGAATACTGGCAGTTCCGCGCCAAGATTCCCGGGCAGCCGCTCGAGCAGCAGCTCGGCAACCCGGCGTGGCACCTGCTGCGCGCCAACGGCTATCACGGCGGCGATGGCGACGAGCTGCCGGTCACCTTCGGCCTGCTGCTCAATCTCGTCGGCGTGCTCGGCGTTCACGCGACGCATGAGCAGGTGTGGACCTATCTGGGCAACTACATCCGCGACCTCGATCCGCGGCACCGGCCTGCGCTGGAGGCGTTGATCGACCGCGCGCTTGCCTACAACCGCGATTTCGTGGCGCCGACCCTTCAGCGGCGCGCGCCCGAGTCGAACGAGGCCGAGGCGTTGCGGGCGCTCGATGCGTACCTGGGCTCGGTCCCATCGAACACTTCGGCCGAGGACCTCCAGACCGAAATCTACGAGATCGGCAAACGAGGAGAATTCGCTTTCGAGAGCTTGCGCGACTGGTTTCGCGCGCTTTACGAAACGCTCCTCGGCAGCTCGCAGGGGCCGCGCATGGGCAGTTTCATCTCGCTGTACGGCATCGACAACACCCGCCGCCTGATCGCCGAGGCGCTCGCGCGATGAGTACAAAAGAACCGCCGCATCGTCACGCGGCGGTTCGCGCCACGCGAAAGCTTCGGCTTGGCCTCGGCCGGCTCGGGCCGGGGCTGATCACGGGCGCGGCCGACGATGATCCGAGCGGAATAGCCACATATTCGCAAGCCGGGGCGCAGTTCGGGCCGAACATCCTGTGGACGCTCGTGTTCACTTATCCGCTGATGGTGGCCGTCCAGGTGATCAGCGCACGGATCGGGCGGGCCACCGGCAAGGGCCTCGCCGCGAACTTGCTGGAAGTCTTGCCCCAGTCGGTGGTGGTGGTCCTCGCGATCCTGCTGTTTGTCGCCAACACCATCAACATCGGCGCCGACGTCGCCGCGATGGGCGCCGCCGCCCAGCTCCTGGTGGGCTGGGGCGCGATACCGTTCACGATCGCCGCGGCCGCGATCTCGCTGCTCCTCCAGGTCTTCATCCCCTATCATCGCTACGTGCGCTACCTGAAGTGGTGCACGCTCGTCCTGTTCGCCTATGTCGGCGTGATCTTCTTCGTGCAGATAGACTGGGTCGAGGTGGCGATCCGGGTAGTGATGCCCAAGGCCGACTTTTCGGCCGAGTGGATCACGGTCGTCGTGGCCGTCTTCGGCACGACCATCAGCCCGTACCTCTTTTTCTGGCAGACGTCGGAGGAAGTCGAGGACATGGAGCTGAAGCACCAGAGGGATCTCAATCACACCGGTCGCGAAGCGGCCCGCCGCGAGCTCAGGCGGATGGCGATCGACACGTTCACCGGCATGGCGATCTCGAACCTGATCGCGTTCTTCATCATCCTGACGACCGCGGTTACGCTTTATCGGTCTGGCACGACCGATATCCAGACCTCCGCGCAGGCGGCCGAAGCGCTGAGGCCGATCGCCGGGCAGTTCGCCTTTCTCCTGTTCAGCCTCGGAATAATCGGCACCGGATTTCTTGCCGCGCCGGTGCTCGCGGCGTCCGCGGGGTATGCGATGGCCGAGGCATTCGGCCTGCCCAAGGGCCTGGAGAGGAAGCCCGCCGAGGCGAAGACCTTCTATGGCGTGATCATCGCGGCCATGATCATCGCGGCGGGGGTCATCTTCATGCCGGTCGATCCCATCAGGATGCTGTTCTGGACGGCGGTCATCAACGGGGTCATCTCGGTGCCGATACTCGGCGCGATGATGATGCTCGCGAGGAAGCACAGCCAGATGGGCGCCTATGTGGCCGATGGATGGCAGCACATCCTTGGCTGGGCGGCGACAATTGCCATGGGGGCCGCGGTCGTGGCGATGTTCGTATTCAGTTGAGCACGGAAAACCCAAAAAGCCCTCAGAACCACTTTCGCGTCCGGTACCATTTGGTGATGATGTACTTGACGCCGGCCTTCACCGCGGTGCCCGTGTGGTTGGTCCAGGTGTTCGGCACACCTTCCCGGTCCGCGTTGTTCCACATCAGGATGGCCCCCTGCTTGGGAGCGATCGACAGGCCGAGGTGGACGAAATCGGTTGATCCGCCCTCCTCCACGTCGTTCAGGTAGACCATCGCCGTCCAGCTGCGCTGACCGCCGCGCTCGGCCTCGGTCGGCCAATAATGCGCATCGGCGAAGAACCAGTCGCAATGCGGTCCGAACTTCTGCCCCGGCAGGTAACGCTGGCCCTGGATCGTCTCGCCCCAAGTAGGATCGAGGCCGAGCAGATCGTCAATCCTGCGGGTGATCTTCCTGACGAACGGATCGTGGGGATCGACGTCGCCCGAATAGGAGGTGCGGTACTCGTCGCCATAGCTCCGGTCGAAAGTCGCGCTCGGCCGCGCGACCTCGTCGATCATGGCGATCATCTTGCGGCATTCCTGAGGGCTCATGAAATCGCCCATCGCGAAGATGTCCGCCTTGTCGGTCGGCAGCGTGTAAATGGCCTTGTTGGCGGCAAGCCGCTTGCGGACTTGCTCGCCCACCCGCTTGTTCGCGGCTTGGTCGGGAACTTCGGATTTCGTAGAATTACCAAGTGAAAAGGCGCGCATCGACGTGACTTATCCATCCTCGCGCCGTCGATGCAAGACCCGCTATTGCCGCCGACGCGTTGGGCGCTAGGTTGATCGACGAAAGGAATGCGCATGCCGACCAATCGCTATTCCATTGGGGCCATGGTCCTGCACTGGGCGATCGCCATTGCCGTGATCTGGGACTGGCGCCTCGCCGATGCCGCAGAGCACGCGCCGCGAGGCCAGCATTTTGCCGTGCTCCAGCCTCACTTCGCGCTCGGCATGGCGATCCTTGTGCTCACACTCGTGCGGCTGATCTGGCGGCTGGTCCATCCCGCTCCGCCCTTTGCGAGCGATCTAGCGGCGTGGGAGCGCGGCCTGGCGCGGACCATTCACGTCATCTTCTACGTCCTGCTGATCGGGCTGCCTTTGATGGCGTGGATCGGCACGTCGATGTGGAACCAGCCGACCGACTTCTTCGGATGGTTCACGATCCCGAATCTTCCCGTCGGCGCAAACCGCGGTCTCGGTCACGAGTTGCAGGAACTCCACGGCACGCTCGGCGAGATCATGCTCTACCTTATCGTGCTGCACGTCATCGGCGCGCTCAAGCACCAGTTCTGGGACAAGGACGGCAACCTCTATCGGATGCTGCCGTTCGGCAACCCGAAGTCCTGAGAGCGATAAGCATGAGCCCCCGGCCTTTCGGCCAGGGGCTCCGCTTCCGCCGGTCCACTCAATCCGGCAGCAAGTCGATCTCGGCTTACCAGAAGAAGTCGTAGATCACGTCGACCACTTCACCGGTGTAGACGTCCACCAGCAGCGCGTCGTCGTAATAGCGCACCCAACGGTACGGGCCGTACACGTCCGGCAGGCGATAGTAGCCGGGGTCGCCGATCAGGTAATCCTGGCCGAAAAACAGCGGGTCGAGGTAGAACCCGATGCCAAGGCGCCGATACGAGTAGTTGCGGTAAGGCGAGTAGTACGGCCGCAGGTGATAGATGTTGCGGTTGTAGGTGCGATACTGTTGCCAGTCGTAACGCCTGTCGTTGCGCCAGCCGCGGTTCCACTGCCGCGAGTTGTCGCGGTTGTCGCGCCAGTTGCGGTCGTTGTCGCGACGGTCGTTCCGCCAGCGATCGTAGTTGCGCCGGTCGTCCTGGCGCTGGCCGCGATATTGCGTAGCGCGGTTGCGATCGAGGTAGGTCTGGTTGCGGTTCGGATCGACGTACGTGCGATTGCGCTGGGTCGTCGTCGCGCGAGCGCCGTCGCCCCATCCGCGGAACGCCTGCGTCTGACGCGGGGCCTGCTGGGCGCCGCGGTCGACATGGCGGTCGGTCCACTGGCCGCGCGACTCATTGGCAGCAGGGGATTGCGTCCGCTGCTGGGCGCCATTGTTCCAGTTACGCTGGGCGGGCGCAGCCCGTTGCTGATTCCGGTCGCTGGACTGGCGGTCGCCGGAGTGGCGGTTGCCGCGGTCCTCGTGCTGGGCGCCGCGGTCGTGGTCGTTGTTGTCGTTGTGCCAATTCTGCGCTGACGCGGGAACGGCGGTGAAGGCAAGTGCGGCGGCCAAAGCGGCCAGAGCCCCGCCGGAAAGATACTTAATGGTCATTGTGGCATCTCCTGGTCAGCCGCCGAATGTGAACGGCCGGTAGTGACATGAGAATTATGCGATGGGCCATGAGCGATCTCTGAACCGGTCAGTATGCCCGCCGTTCAGGTTCGGATAGAGAAGACTGAATAGATCGTCAGCTTTGCCGCTCAGGTTAGCAAGGCCCGTGCACGACTGGACCGCGCACACCGGCGGGGGGCGGCCGAGGGGAGCCTTCTTCGCAAACCCGGCCAGGCCTTAGCCAGGGCGCGCGTTCGAACCTGGCCGAATTCGGGAAACGGCGCCGGCGGCTGGCGCTGCCGGCCTCGACGCGGCTCGTCGGCTCTGCTTGCGGCAAGCGGCGACCTGTCGCATGATTTCATGGCGCAAAAGAGCCGGATGGGGCCAGCTGAATTCCGATGATCGCCCGCCATCTTTCGATCAATGGGCGCGTGCAGGGCGTGTTCTATCGCTCCTGGGCGGTCAGGACCGCTCGTGAGCTGGGCCTGACCGGATGGGTGCGAAATCGGCATGACGGAACGGTCGAGGCTGTGGTGCAGGGCGCCGAAGCGGACGTCGAGCGTTTCATCGAGCACGCCAGTGGCGGCCCGCCTTCGGCGACTGTGACACGCATCGAAGTCGGCGCGCGCGCCGTCGCGGATTTTGCCGACTTCAGCCAACGGCCAACAGCTTAAACACCGGCCGAGTTTACGCGAGTTTAAGGGCTGGTGTGGCATGGGGGGTCGATTGCGGCTTTGGGGGAGCAAGCTCGTGAACGCTCGCATGCGGGTGCTCTTGTTGTTCGACAACAATGGCAATGAATATGTATCCCGGATTCGGGAGGCGGTGACCCGTTGCGGGCTGGCTTGCGGAATACCCGTGCAGGCTGAAAACCTGTTCTCGAGCCGACGGGCCATTACCGAGGTTGTCGAGTCGGAGGCCCCGTCCGGAATCATTCTCACCCCGCCTCTTTCCGACGACCGCCGGGTGTTGGGATTGATCGAGGAGCAGGGCATACCTTACGTGCGGATCGCCCCGCTGCTCGACCTCGACCGCGGATGCACGGTGGTGATGGACGAGTACGACGCGGCGCGGGCGATAACCGGCCTCTTGCTTCAGAAGGGCCACCGGCGGATCGGTTTCGTCCGCGGGCCAAACGTTCACCTGGTCAGCATGCGGCGGTACAATGGCTATGCCAATGCCCTGGGCGGCAAGGGTCTCCGGATCGATCCCACGCTGATCGTGCAAGGGGACTTCTCGCGCGAATCGGGACGCGGACAGGCCCCCACTTTATTCGCCGCAAAGCCGACGGCCATATTTGCCAGCAACGACGAGATGGCTGTCGGTGTGATCGAAGCCGCCCAGTCGGCCGGTATCGACATCCCCGGGGAAATTTCGCTGGTCGGATTCGACGACAACGCCATCGCCAGCAACGTCCGTCCTCGCCTGACCTCGGTGCGCCAGCCGCTCGAGGAAATGGGTGAAGCGGCGGTCAGGCTGTTGGTCGATCGCCTGCGGCTCGCGGCACGGACCAACCAGCACGTCCAGGTTCCGTTTCAGATCGTCGAGCGGGACTCGGTGATGGAATTCGCCGCCTGAGGGGCGGACGGACTCAGCGGGTCAGCTTCTTGTAGGCCAAGCGCGTCGGCCGGTCGGCGGCATCGCCGAGGCGCCGCCGCTTGTCCTCCTCGTAGGCTTCAAAGTTGCCTTCGAACCATTCGACGTGGCTGTTGCCCTCGAAGGCGAGGATGTGCGTCGCCAGGCGGTCGAGGAAGAAGCGATCGTGGCTGATGACCACGGCACAGCCGGCGAAGTTCTCGATCGCATCCTCGAGCGCGGCCAGGGTCTCGACGTCGAGATCGTTGGTCGGTTCGTCGAGAAGTAGCACGTTCCCGCCCTGTTTCAGCATCTTGGCCATGTGGACGCGGTTGCGCTCGCCGCCGGAAAGCTTGCCGACGTTCTTCTGCTGGTCCTGGCCCTTGAAGTTGAATGCGCCGACATAGGCGCGCGTCGACATCTCGTTGCCGTTCACGGTCATGTAGTCGTGCCCGCCGGAGATTTCCTCCCACACGTTCTTCGACCCGTCGAGGTGATCGCGGCTCTGGTCGACGAAGCCCAGGCGCACCGTGTCGCCGATGGTGATCGAGCCCGTATCGGGCGTCTCCTTGCCGGTGATGATGCGGAACAGCGTCGACTTGCCGGCGCCGTTCGGGCCGATCACGCCGACGATGCCTCCGGGGGGGAGGGTGAATGACAGGTCCTCGAACAATAGCTTGTCGCCATAGGCCTTGGAAATGTTGCTGACCTCGATGACCTTGCCGCCGAGGCGCTCCGGCACCTGGATGACGATCTGCGCCTTGCCGGGCTTGCGATCGGCCTGCGCCTCCTGGAGCTGCTCGAACTTGCGGATGCGCGCCTTGCTCTTGGTCTGGCGCGCTTGCGGGGTCTGCCGGATCCATTCGAGCTCGCGGCTGAGCGCCTTCTGACGACCGCTTTCTTCGCGCTCTTCCTGCGCGAGGCGCTTGGCCTTCTTCTCGAGATAGGTCGAATAGTTGCCCTCGTAAGGAAAGTACTTGCCGCGATCGAGCTCGAGGATCCAGCCGACGACGTGATCGAGGAAATAGCGGTCGTGGGTGACCATCAGCACCGCGCCGGCATACTCCTTGAGATGGTTTTCGAGCCATTCGACGCTTTCGGCGTCGAGGTGGTTGGTCGGCTCGTCGAGCAGCAGGATGCTCGGCTTCTGGATCAGCAGGCGGGTGAGGGCGACGCGGCGTTTCTCGCCGCCGGAGAGGTTTTCGACCGACCAGTCGCCCGGCGGGCAGCGCAGCGCCTCCATCGCGATCTCGAGCTGGTTGTCGAGCGTCCAGCCGTCGACCGCGTCGATCTTCTCCTGGAGAACGCCCATTTCTTCCATGAGCGCGTCGAAATCGGTGTCGTCCCCGGGATCGCCCATCTCGGCGCTGATCGCGTTGAAGCGGTCGACGAGATCGGCGATGTCGCGGGCTCCGTCCTTGACGTTTTCAAGCACGGTCTTGCTGGTGTCGAGCTCGGGCTCCTGCGGGAGATAGCCGACGGTGATGTTCTCGCCCGGCCAGGCTTCGCCGGTGAATTCGGTGTCGATCCCGCCCATGATCTTCAGCAGCGTCGACTTGCCGACACCGTTGGGGCCGACGATGCCGATCTTGGCGCCTTGGTAGAACTGCAGGTTGATGTTGCTGAGCACCGGCTTCTGTGCGCCGGGGAAGGTCTTCGTCATGTTCTTCATGACGTATGCGTACTGGGCGGCCATCGGGGGTCCTTGGGCGTGAATCGGGTTGTCCGGAGTTGCCGCGCAGATAGGGGCTGGGGCTGTTCGGAGCAAGCATGCCCTTGCGTTGAGGTTGGCCCTGCGCGCTCACGTCCCGTCCTTCGCGCCGGAACCTTTGCGCTGCCGCACGATTGCCGAACCGCGAGGGGACCGGACGCAGGAGATTTCCGATGAAATTCAAGTCAGTCCCAATGCTTGCGCTGGCCAGCGGCCTCGCCCTTGCCACCACGGCGTGCGGCAAGACCGACAGCGCTGACGCCGGTCCGACGGCCACCGACACGACGGCGGCGACCGATACCGGCACGCCGGCGGGTACAGGCACCGCCACGCACGACCATGCGGCCCAGTTCCTGACCGACGTGATCCAGACCAACAACGCCGAGATCAGGTTCGGACAGGCGGCGCAGGCAATGGGCTCGGCCCGGGGTGTCAAGGATTTCGGCAAGATGCTGGTCGCCGATCACACGAAGGCCAACGACCAGGCGAAGCAGCTCGCGATGGCCCTCAACGTGCCGGTGCCCGGCGGCACCACGCCGCAGGCCGACTCCGAGCTGAAGATGGCGACCGGCACGTCGGGTGCCGCGTTCGACAAGGACTTCCTCGCCGACATGGTCAAAGGCCACCAGCAGGCGATCGACAAGTTCCAGCAGGAAGCGGGCAGCAGCGACCCGGCGCAAGTCACCGACTTCGCCAAGCAGACGCTGCCGACGCTCAAGAAGCATCTGGCAACCGCGCAGTCATTGCAGAACTAGGCGGCGCGAGCTGCCCGAGCGCGAGCCCGGCTATTCCGCCGCTTCCCCGTCCCTCAATCCGGCTTCCTGCGCGTCGAGGACCTTGCGCTCCCGCCGTGCACGGCGTTCGCGGCGGCGCATGTTGCGCGGGGAATTGCGGACGTATGTCCACCAGGCATAGAAGCCCGCGGCGATCATCAGCGCCAGGAGCAAGTAGCCGATAAAGTGCCTTATCGTCATCGCACCTCCCTGCCGGTGCAAGGTCCGCAACTTTTCGCTGGAAAAGTGGCCCTGGCTGCAAGCTTGAGCCAATTCCATTGTGAATTCCGGTCGGCCATCTGGGGTAGCAACACCCGCAACAGGGCCGGTCGTCAATGTCACATGATAGTCGGCGCGCCAGCGTGGGCACCGCATGCGGCAGACGGGGCTCAGCCGGTGATGGTGGCCAGTTCTTCCGCGGCGGCGAGCACATCGCCCGGCTCGGTCATCGTGTTGCCCGCGAGCGCGATCGACAGGCCGCAATCGGGATAGAGAACGAGGGCGCAACGACCACCGGGCGTTCCTCCGGCGTGGTGCCATCGCTCGCGCCCCCGCCGGTCGCGATCGAGGCGCCAGCCCAGCCCGAGCGGAGGGCTGGAATCAGTCGCCTCGGTCAGGGGAGTGAACAGGAGGGAGCGTTCGCTGCCGGTAATTGTCGCTGCCGGGCTGTCGAACAAGGCGGCCCCGAAGCGGGCGAGATCCGGCATGCTGGCGAGAAGCCCGGCACCCGCCCAACAGAAGGCTGGGTTGCCGAGGCCGATGTTGGCGTGCTCACCGTCGATCGGCGGGGCATCGAAGCCGGGCTTTGTCGCCAGGAACTCGAGCTCGCGCTTGGTGAAATAGCCGCTCACGCGACCTCGCACGACCGCGAACGGATCGTCGGCAGCAAGGCTCGGCAATTCGAAAGGGCGCGCGATCTCGTCGGCGATGAGGGCGAGGAAATCTTGGCCGGATGCGGCCTCCATCACCATCGAGGCCAGGGTGTAGCCGTAGGAGGAATAGCTTACCCTCGCTCCGGGCTCGGCGACGAGCGGATCCTGGATAAACAGCGCGAGGATCGATCGGCGGTCAGGGTAATGGCGGTGGGTGACCGGACCGCCCGGGCCCTTGGGATCGAGGTCCTTCGCAAGATAGTGCCTCACTCCCGC
>Ga0070658_10002232_pt1 | contig 16249 bp, 9 predicted proteins | sample KBSC13metaG_FD_64664 | JGI IMG/M metagenome (GOLD analysis project Ga0070658, IMG submission 64664) | Corn rhizosphere microbial communities from Kellogg Biological Station, Michigan, USA - KBS C1-3 metaG | ecosystem: Host-associated > Plants > Roots > Rhizosphere > Soil ...
CGGGGCGGGTGTGGGCATCGACTTCAAAGTCATGTCGTGCTCGAATGCGCGGGAAAAGTGTCCGCGCGGAGAGAGAATGGGCGGCGGCAGCGGTTTGCCGTTCGGGTTGTGGTTCGAAGATGCGTCGGCCATGATCCCGGTCATGCCGTCCGCTTCGGATTTTGATTTAAGAGCTGCGCGCCAGATGCCCTGGGTGCCGGTTGAGCCGGAAAGTCGGTTGCCTTTGCTGTCTACCGCGTTGAGGTCAAGGCCGGGGATGGGTTTGCCGGAGCGGGCGTCGGTGGCGTAGACAAGAACTTCTTGCAGCGAGCGCTTGGCGACGAGGGAGATATTGGTGACGGCGAACCAGGTGCGCGCTTTTGCGCCGGCTCCGTCGGCTGCGATTAGGTAGGCGCCGGGCGCGAGGCGCGGAGTTTTGACTTCACGCTCGTCCCATTGGTCAGGGTAGATCTTTCCCATTGCATACGCGAAGGATTTGGCCGGGCGCATGGCGTCGATTGGGACGGTGGCGATCGACTTGCCGAAGTCTTGAAGAACGGTGCTGTTCGGGACGAGTGTGGCTAGATCGACGCGGTAGAGGCTGAATGCGACGCGGTGGACGTTATAGGCGCTGAGACGGACGACGACATTTTCGTCGGTTGTGTAGGATCGACGGTAGACGCTGAGCTCGACCTTTGGCGTGTGGACGGCCTTGGCGGCGGGTGTCGACGCGAGTGCGTGGGATGGTACGAGTAGGAAGGCCAAGCAAAGGAGGATGAAGGTTGCGAACGCGAGGCGAGCCCCCTCCCCCGGCACCTCCCCGAAGCGGGAAGGGGTGCCTGATGGTCGCATGCGGGATGCGCGGCGAAAAGCTTCGGCGTGTAACGCCGAGGACGGGCAGGGACGCCCATCCCACGATAAGATTGGCATTGGCATGAGAGCGCGCATTAGAGTCCCTCCATCAGGCGGACGTCGTCGATTCGAAAGAATTCCACGTGGGTTGTTGGGCCGGCTCCGGCCCTTTTGCGGCCCCATTTGAGCATCAGTGAGCTGTCGGCGGTTTCGCCGGAGAGCATGACGCCGAAGCGGTCGCCGTTTTTGACGACGAGGCCGTCCTTGACGGGATCGAGGTCGCCGGCGGTGTGTTCGTCGATAGGAATGGGGCGGCCGACAATACTGACGATGAGTCGCAGGGTCGACATTTCGGCGGGTTTGATCGGTCGAAACCTGCGGTCGCGGCCGGCGGCGGTGACGGCGTTGGCGATGATTTCGTGGGCGATATCGACTTCGAGCGGATACACCGTGCCCATGCAGCAGCGAGGTGCGCCTCCGGGGGCCATGGTGCTGACGAATATGCCGGCCCTCGACCTCAAGAGCGTCGGCAGGTCGCGGGGGCAGTCGATCACTACATGCTTGGTGATGTAGGTGTCAAAGGCGCGGCGAGCAAGAGTGAGGACGTAGGCCTTGGTCGACGGGTCGACGTGCTGCCATCGGTCGAGGATGGGGTCGGCGAGTGTCGGCGATGCCAGCGACGTCAACAGGATCAGTGTGCGGATGATGTTCTTCATGGAGCCTACAGTCATTATATCAGAGACTACTTATGTAGTCAATACGAATGAACAAGCTCAAGAGTTCCGTCGTCTATTGCAGGTGACCCTTCATTACTGGGAAGGCTTCAAAGTTATCGGCGTAGAATCGTTGTGCAGTGGGAACAAATTGCATTCGAAATACGCATATGTAATATGTTCCCAGACGTCGGGAACGGTGTGGCGTCCCAAGTAGTTGTAGCAGTAATAGTTTCAAGTTAACGAAGTAGTGTTCACCCGAACTAATGAACGAGAGAAGTCGCCCGCGTCTTGGCGCGCGGTAAGGTATAACACTCGATAACAACGCACTATAGGCAGATGCCTACTCTTCGTGGTCGATTGATAAGTAACGGCCACGGCGTATCGTATTCGAAAGGGCAGTACATGAGGGCTAGAATGTATGCCGGCTTAATAGCCGCAACCGCTGTCGTAGCGCTCACCAGCGTCGTACACGCGTCGCCTGTCGCGATGGCGTCGAACATGGTCGGCAAGCCGACGTTCAAATCAGGAGCGGGTCCGTGGAAACCGCTTGGGGTTCTGCAGCGTCTTTCGCCTGGCGATGTCGTGAAATGCGGTCCGGGTCAGCAGGCCGTGATTATGATGTTCACCGACGGTATCCGGTTCAAGGTGGCGTCCAACTCGACAGGCACCATCCAGCCGACGTCGGTTCGTGGCGGCGTCTCGGTGGGCGATATGGGCGGCGCGACGATCCGCGTGGCGAAGGCGATGACGGGCCTCGACACACAGCCGTTCCTGGCACGTGCCGTGTTGGAAGCCCAAGAGCTTTCGCTGCATGACAACGGCATCATTGTCCAGGGAACGAAGTCCATCACTATTAATTCTCCTGACGCCGGAGTTGCCAGCTATCTTCTGACTATGTTCAACCAGCAGGGCAATGTGATCTGGAGCACAAAAACCAGCGGACCGGACATCGATCTGCCGGCGGACCTTCCGGTTTCGACGCGCAAGCCTTATGTTTGGACCCTGACCGAGTTCGGTCAGATGGGCAAGCCGCAACTCGCTCTGAGGTGGGGAATTGTGACGTTCCTGTCGCAGACCGATGCAGACGCGTTGAACGCGGATGCGGCGTCGTTGGAGAGCCAGGCCGCGTCGGGCGATGACCATACGTCCCCATTGATGGTTGAGGCCGAGCTCTATAAGCAGTACCATGTTTACCAGGGCGCGCTCAGAGTCCTCGACCCTCTTGTTAAGAAGGACGAGCATCTGGGCATCGTCAAGGCTCAAGCGGATATTTGCAACCAGGTTAGCCCTTATGCAGGCCTCCTGTTCGATCTACACAATAAATCGGCCGCGGCATCGGGCGACACGACCGCTCAGAACGATCCACTGCATTAAATACTAAAATCACGGGCCGATTCGACGGCCCGTGATTTGCCATGTCTGCACTCGATATCATCGACGAAATTCGCGCGAATGATAATCTACTGAGGTGTGATGATGAGATTCAGAACTACCCCAATTCTCCTGTTACCGGCCGTCCTTGGCTTGTCGACGGGCGCATATGCCGTTGTCAGCAAGCCCGCCGCCAAGGTGGCGGCGAAGGCGGGCGCCGTAGCGAACGCGGCGAGGGGCAAGAAGACATGGGCCCTGCTTGTCGGCATCAGCAAGTATGAGAGTCCACAGATCACGTCCCTGACGTACCCCGCGAGCGATGTCGCGTCAATCGCGGATGCACTTAAGGACCCGACACTGGGGAATGTACCCGCCGACCATATACTGATGCTGACGAACGACCAGGCGACCGCGGCCAACATCAAGGGCGCCGTGGACACGTTCTTCAAACCGAACGTCAAGCCAGGCGATTCGATTATCATCTTCCTGGCCGGGCATGGTGTTGCCAAGGGAGTAGGCAGCGCGGCGAAGGGGTACTTGCTTCCTTACGATGTTCGCGGTTTAACGACGCCGGCGCTTGACGCCTCGGCGGTCAGCCTCCGTGATCTATCGACGGCGCTTGGCCAGCTTCCGGCGTCGCAGTTCATCGCTTTTGTCGATGCCTGTCGCGAGGACCCAACGCCGGGTCGGGGTGTCATGGGCAACGTGCAGAGCGATGTGGTTATGGACAGTATGCAGATCGTCCCGGACACGTCGAACTTGACGACCCATCCGAATTCGGTGACTTACTTCGCGTGCTCGGTCGGCCAGCGGGCGTATGAGGATCCGAAGTTCCAGCACGGCGTCTTCACGTACAACATCCTGAATAGCTTGAAATCCGGCCCGATTGTAAAGTCCGACGGTGAGATCGACATGGCGTATCTGGCTAACAGTGTGGGAGACGGTGTGGCGACCTGGGCGAAGGAACAGAGCTCATCGGGCGATTTTGAAGTCGACCAGACTCCGCAGCTCGTGCCGGCCACGACGAATACGGCGCTGGTGACTCTGATGGATGTTGCTCGGCCACCCACAAGTGACTTGCCCGCGCTCCCGCAGCCGGCTATGCAGGTTTCGACGTATCCCGAGGGTGCAAACGTCAACATCGACGGTAAGGATTACGGGGCTGGAACAGTGCTGGCGTCGATCACCGGGCCGGGGCAGCACATCGTCAAGGCGGCGGCTCCCGGATATGCGCCGTTCGAGAAAACCTTCAATGCATTGCCTGGCTATCCGGCCGTCATCAACCTCACGCTCCCACCGGCTGGACGAGGAGTGACAGGGGATACGTCGCCTGCGGCGGATATTCCGGAGTCCTACACCAAAGCGGTGGATCTGGAACAAAACAAAGAATATTCGACTGCCAGGGCCGGATTCAAAATTACTATCGCCGCGCATCCGGATTTCGCGCCCGCCTATGAGCACCTCGCCAACCTGGAGCGACTGAATGGGTCGATCATCGACGAGGTCGGCACGTTGATCGACATGACCGGGCAGACACCTCCGACCGGGCGTGATCTCGCGTTGCTTGCCAACGCGTACACGGACTTCTGCCTGCACGGACCAGGCGTCTCAGACGGCTACTCCACCGGCTCCAAGGGCAAAGACTACAAATATCCGCACAACCAGAAAGAAGCAGGTGATTTCGCGGTTAAGGCAGCCACCGCCGCTGTGGCCGCCGATGCGTCGCTCGCGGAAGCTCAGCGGGCGCTCGGTTTCGCGATTGTCGCTCAGGATACGAAGCTGAAGAATGAGGCAGCCGCAACGAACGCGTTTTCCGCCGCCAACTTCATGGACGACAAGGACGCTGCCAATCATTACGGCGTCGGGTATTGCAAGCGCATCTACGCCCAGAACATCAAGAACAAGGATCAGCAGAGCTCGCGCTTGCAGGAGGCCATCGCCGAGTTGAACAAGGCCATTGCACTGAGGCCCAATTACTACGAGGCGCATCGCGAGCTCGGCTATTGCTATCACATGATGGACGACCGGCCGAACGCCGAGAAGGAGTATCAGATCGCTGAGGCCAATCGAGGCCAGGCGTCGGACCCGAACGAATTCGCCGGGACTCAGTGCGCCATGTCCGCCCTGTACGGCGAGGATGCGAAGAACACGAGCGATCCCGATAAGAAGAAGAACTATTTGGCAGCATCCGACGGCTTCGCCGCCGATGCCAAGGAACTTGCGCCAAACCTGAAGGTAGCGCTCGGCTTCCTGCGTCAAGCGGGCATCAGCACAGACTTGCTGGACGCTCTTCCAGGGAATTTGAGGGATATAGCCGATAAAATCCCGGGAGCCGGCAGTCTTGGTAACCTAGGAGGCCTCTTCGGCCACCACTAGCTTTAACCTGCGGAACAGAAGATCAGGCGCCGATGTTGTATAGACATAACTTCGGCGCCTGATTGCTTTCTCACCCAACACTATGACCATGTCTGATTTTTGGTGGCAACGCGACGACCTCGCTTATGTCGACGGTGACTTGACCTTTGCCGGCCGGAGCGTGCAGGCTCTGGCCGAATCGCATGGGACTCCCCTCTATCTCTACAACGCCCATCGACTCAAGGACAATCTGGAACGACTACACGGCGCGCTCGATGCCCGCGGGCTGCGTCACCGCGTCTTCTACGCAATGAAGTCGAACCGGTTTGCGCCGCTGCTAACTTATCTCAAGACGCTTGGACGATGCGGAATCGACTCGTGCTCGCCGGGCGAGATGAATCTGGCTCAGCAATGTGGCTTTTTGCCCGAGGAGATCTCGTACACGGGGACGTCGCTATCGACTTCGGACTATGGGACGCTTGCCCGCAATCCGGGAGTGCGGCTCAATGTCGATTCGTTGACGGCGATCCGGCGGATAGGCGAGATGTGCCCGGGTCGACGGATCGGTCTGCGGATCAATCCTGCGCTGGGGATCGGCTATGAGTCGAATGAGCTGCTACGGTATGCGGGAGAGCGAACGACGAAGTTCGGAATTTACCGTGAGCAGTTTGGCGACGCTCTGGCGCTGGCTCGCAGCTACGGACTGGAGATCGCCGGCATTCATTTGCACACTGGGTGCGGCTACCTCTCGAAGCAGTTACCGGCGTGGAAGACAATTCTAAAAGGAGCGCTGTGGTTTATCGACCGTATTCCCGATATCGAATATGTCAACGTCGGCGGGGGCCTCGGCATCCCGCTCGTGGAGGACGATAGCGCCCTCGACCTGGGCGAGTGGAGCGGGGTCCTGGCGGAGGTGTTCGACAGGCGTGGATTTGAAATCTGGGTCGAGCCCGGCGACTATATCGCCAAAGACGCGGGCGTTCTGGTCTTGCAGGCAAACTCCGTGGAGAGGAAACGCGACACGGTTTTCGTGGGTGTCGACGGGGGCTTCAACATACACATTGAGCCTGTTGTCTACAATCTGCCCATTGAGCCGGCCCCGTGTCGATGGCGTGCGGATGTCGATGTGGAGACGGTGACCGTCGCCGGCAACATCAACGAGGCGATGGATCTTATCGCGCAGAATGTCAAGTTGCCATTGCCGGTCGAGGGTGACTACGTCGCGTTTCTCAATGCGGGTGGATACGGCGCGGCGATGAGCTCGAACCACTGCATGCGCGGCCAATTCACTGAGATGCTGCTATTGTAGGCTAATCGCAGCAATATTCGAAAGTCGCTATGTAAAACCAGTATAAATACTGGTATGATAAAATTGCTTTAAAACTATGGATGAGACACAGTATAGCCGCCTGTCTTCAGTTAACCGGCAGGCTTGGGACAGCCTCTACGGCAAGACACAAGACCTTGTTTGGGGCGCCGAGCCGGTGGGGTTTCTAGCCGAGTTCCAGCCTGATATATCACATCGGATAGGCCCATGCGCTCAGGCGCTCGACGCGGCGACTGGCGAGGGCCGGAACCTGACCACCCTGCTCGAATGGGGGATGCGCGTGGTCGCTTGCGATGCCTCATCGCATGGCATGATGAAGATGCCGCCCTCACTTGCGGGGCAGATCAAGCGGGTTATTTCGGATCTATACTCGCTCCCGTTTCGAGACAGCCAGTTCGATTTCGTGTTAGCATCGGACATCATCGAGACGCTTCCGAGTCCCGAGCGTGCGTTGTCGGAGCTGCAGCGTGTACTTCGACCGGGCGGGTTGATGCTCTGCAACATCCCAGGCATGGAAGATGGCATATCGTCCATTGAGATGAACGCCATCGACGACAACCAGTACCTCTTCCGCGAGCACTTTTTCTACCAGTTCTTGACCGAAGCGCAGGCTATTGACTTGCTGATCTCCAGCGGCTTCCGTGTCATCAAATCGTCGCTGTGCAGTTGGATCGAAAATGCCCATCCGGAGTTCCGGGACTCCGAGCATGAACATACCAGCCGTGTATTCCTCGTTGAGCGACCGGCGTAAGAGCCGGTTGGAGCGTATAACGCCCTCAGGCAAGGACGCCTGTGCCACGATAGGATTCGATCCGGCGACTGCCCTATTTTACGATACCGGTCTGGCGTCGCATGCTCGTCCGAGGCAATGAGCAAGCACCCGGCGGTGCGCATATTCACCATGGACAGATTACGACAACTATTCCGCGTGCACAAAGGTGAAGGATTGAAAGTCCTTCATTTTGCATTTCTGGGCGCACTCCTACAGGCAGGAGTCGCGATCGGGATCAGCACGGGTGATTCACTGTTCATCTCCAACGTCGGCGCCAGCAAGCTCCCGATCCTCTACATGGTGATGCCGATCGTTATGCTCGGCTTCGTCGGGTTTTACAGCTACCTGATCGCCCGGTACCCCATCCAGCATGTGCTCTACGTGAGCCTCGCCCTGGTGATGGTGGGCAGCACCATTTTCTACGACACTCTTGCGCTGAACGAAGGGCACAAGGCATTCTGGCTGGTCTATTGGGTGGCCAAGATCTTCGCCGGTATCTGGTTCATCGCCCTGTACACGGTTTACTGGACGTTCACGGACACATACTTCGACCTCCAGGACGCTAAGCGCCTCTATCCGGTGTTTGCGGGCGGCGGGGCGACGGGGGCGATGATCGGCGGTTTGTTGGTCCATACGATTACCGATCACGCCGCGGTTGACAAGCTCTATCTTGCCTGGCTGATCATCGTGGTCTTGACGTTCCCCGTGGCGATTTGGCTCGTACGTCGATGGAAGCGCATCGAGACGGACGACGAACCGGAGGAAGCCGGCGGCGTCCTCCAGCAGATCGCCGGGACAGTGGCGAGTCTTGGCCGGTCGAACTATGTTCGGATGTTCCTTTCGATACTGTTTATCGGCGTCGTACTGAATACGGTTGTCGAGTACCAGTATTCGCAGATCTTCCAGTTCAAGGGCCTCTCACAGTATGCAGGCCAGTTTGCGCAGCCGCGGAGTGAAAAGGAAGTTGCGCAGATCTTCGGAACGTGGTTCTTCATTGTCAACTTCTTCAACCTCATCGTCAATTTCTTCCTGTTCAATCGCATGGTGACCCGTTTCGGCGTCGGAAATATGACGCTGATTGGCCCGATCGCCTACCTCCTGACGTTCGTCGTGCTTTTGATGAACTACGGCTACAGCGCCGGCATCCTGGGATTCATCGCTTACCAGGGGATCATCACGTCGATCGATTGGAACAACGCTAATTTCCTGTTCAATGCCGTTCCCGCCAATTTTAAGGCGCAGGTTAGGACATTCGCGGAAGGGCTTTTGGAGCCCCTCGCGACGGCGACGGCGGGTGGATTTCTGTTCCTGGTGGAGGCAAAGAACTGGACGCCGGATAAGATCTCGGGGACTGCCCTACTGGTTGCTGGCATCTACTTCGTGCTGGCGCTTGGCGTGCGGAGCGGTTATCTGGTGGCGATCGTGTCGAACCTGAAGCAAGAGTGGCTCGACTTTTCGCGAAGTGAGGAGAGCGTGCTTGCGGGGCTGGGGCCGGAAGACCATCAGTTGCTCCTTGAGCGAGGCACGTGCGCGGATTGCAAGTCAGCGCACTCGGCCATCCGTATCCTCTGGTTGAACGATCGGCGGGGGGCCGTAGACTGTCTACTCCAGGTGATGAGCCGAAGCGCAGAGAACATGGCGTTGTCGGTTCCGTTGCTGGAGTTAATGCTTCGCGACGAGGATTCGGAAGTGATCCGCCAGGTGCTTGACTGGCTCGACCAGACGCAGGTGTCGCTCAATTCGAAGATCCTGGAAGAGCTCGGCGACCACGGGCTTGTGCACGCACAGGACGTCACCCACCTGATCGTCTCCTCTGATCCCGACGACCGCGCGGCGGCTGTTGTGGCGTCGTGGGATAGTTGGACGACGCAGGACCGACTTACGGCTCTGGAGACGGTCAACGGGTTGCTGCAGGGGTCGACGGAGGAGGTTGCCGCGGGCATCCGGGCGCTTGGCCGGTCTAAGCACGAACGTCATGCCCATTTCCTTCAGCCGTATTTCAGCGACGCCGATCCGAGGATCCGCCATGAGGCCCAGGTCGCGGTCAACCGGCTGGCCACACCGGAGTCGACCCGGCTGAATGCCCAGCTCCTGCTGGCGATCGAGAACGGTTCGACCGAGGAACGTGAGATCTGCATGGACACGCTGGCGAAGATCGGCGCCGCGGACAGCATCGGGCCGCTCCTCAACTTGAGCGAGCTTTTTTCGCCTTATGAGAAACGCAAGGCGGAGCTTGTAATCCGCGGTATCGGTCTCAAGAGCGTTCCGGCGGCGGTTGCCGTGATGCGAAACAATCAGTATCCGTACGTCGCCAGGTCGATTGCGGCACGCGCGCTGGCGCAGTTGGCATTCCCCCAACTTGAGGCAATCTCGCCGGCAATCATTCAGGCAGAAATACGGCGGGCGTATGAGTACCGGTACTACTATCAAGTCCTGAGTCCTGCCCCGTCCTCCGCTCGAGGGAAGGAGTCCATAAGCCCGACGGCGGCCGCGGGAACAGGCAACGTGGTTTTGTCGCGGTTCTATCGCGATATGCAGGCGATCGTTCTGGACTTCGTGCTGGAACTGCTTTCCGTTGGCGGCCGACTGCCGGACTTCGAACTTATCAGCGCATCGCTAAGATCCGAGAACCGGCGCGACCGGGCAAATGCTATTGAGACGATCGAGCAGGGCGTGGAACGACAGATCTTCAAGATGCTGCTTCCCTTGATCGACACCGCCCGCGAGGGCGACACCACCGCCGTCGCGTTCCGTCAACGAGAAGGCCTGACGCCGCTGGGTCCGGTCCAGATCGCCGAACTTGCGCTGCAGAGTACTACGCCACTTGAAGCCGCCGCGGGCGCGCAAGCGTTGTGGGACGCCGAACACGGCGCCGCGCAAGAGAAGCTGCGTGTGCTCTTACGCTCGTCGACGATTTCGCTCCTGCGAGACACCGTTGTCTCGCTGCTTTCGGGCGTCGGCGGACCGCTCAATCCGATCGAGCGCTTACGGCTGCTCGGCGACGCGCCATTCTTAAGCCTGCTGCATACGCACGAACTCGATGTGATCGGCCGCTCGGCACGAGAAATCAACGTTGTGGCGGGCGAGATGCTCTTCAAATCAGGAGATCGGCCTGCAAACATCTATATCGTGATCGACGGCAGCGTAGAGGCCGGCGGCCAGAGATTCGAGCGTGGCAGCATCGTCGGTCTCGAAGTCGTGCTCGGCCGACCGGTTTATGCGCTCGACACGGTGTCCACCGGAGCGACTGTGCTTTGCCTGCCGGTCGCCGAGATTTTGGACGCCGCGAGAACGTATTCGAACATCGCCCTCACTTTGCTTGCGGAGAAGATGCATGTCAATGCGGTCGACAATGACGACGACGAAGAGGACGACATTGTCAACATAGCGGAGCCTGAGGAAGCCGGAGGAGTGCGCCTGTGAGCAACTTCAAAATCCGGATGCACACTCTCATCCTCGGTACGCTCCTCCCCTCCCTGTTGATCATCACCTGTGTGGCAGGCGTCCTGATTTACAGCCGAATCCGGGACGTGATATCGGAGGGCTTCGATCAGAAGCTGTTCGCCGTCAGCAGTACGTCGGCGGCGTTTGTCGACGGAGATGTTCACCAGGCTATTCTTGCGCAGAAGCCGAGCGAGGAGAGCCGAACGTATTTGCAGTATGTCGCCCCCATGCGGCGCATCCTAAACAAGGCCGAGTGCAAGTACGTTTATTCGCAAATCGTCGGCCCAACTTCCGATCCCAAGCAGAATATCACGTACGTGCTGGACGCTACGGTGGGCGACGCTCATTCACACATTGGCGACAACGACGTGACGCCGGCGGACGAACGGATTGGCTGTGAAGCCGTGCAGGCCGGCCGTTTGGCACATTATCTGACGGGGATGCGCCAGTGGAAGCAATGGGGCCTGCTGAGCAGTTGCTTCACGCCGATCTTCAACCACGCCGGCAAGATCGTGGCGATGATGGGCACCGACGTCGACGTTAACATTGTGTATGCGAAGACGAACGCCCTGCTGGAGCGGGTCGCGTTCGTCTCAATCATCTGCATACTGCTCGGCGCCATTCTGGCGATGCGCGTGGCGCGGCGATTGACTCAGCCGATCGCCGTGGTCAAGGACGGCGCCTTGCTGGTTGCGGCGGGGCAATATGGACACCGGATCGAAATCCGCCAGCCAACCGAGCTTGCGGACCTGGCCAGGTCGTTCAACAAGCTGAGCACGGCTCTGGCGGCCACTGTCGAGGAGCTGAGCAACGCGAACCGGGAGCTGGAGCAGCGGCGGCGCTCGCAGGAGCTGCGGCGATTGCTGGCGGATACCGTCGACGTCAACGGTGCGGAGTCGCAGGCGGCGTCGGTCAACGGAATCTACGGAAAGTATGTAGCGGCAGGACGAATCGGCAACCGAAATATGGTAGCCTCGAACTCCGGTTATGTTTTTTCGGCAGACGGCACTCACTTGATTATCTGGCTGTCGCATTCCGCGGCCGACCAGTTGCAGAACGCCCGGATGCGGGCGGAGATTGCGCAGACGGCGGAGCGTCTGCTCGTCAAGAATGCGGAGCGGCCTTCCGCGACTGCCGCGGACCTTGCTGCTCTGTTCCCGTCGGTGAACAGCGTCCTGTCGATAGACAGCGAAGCGCGGACGGTGAGGTCAAGCGCACGCGTCGCGACACCAGCGGTTGTTATCGACACGACGGGTGATCAGCCGAAGACCATCGATCTGGCATCGACGGAGGTGTTTTCGCTCAAGCCGGGTCAATCGCTGATTATGGGGCAAGGGGATATCGCGAGGTATGCGACTATCCTGTCGCGGACGCACTCGGGAGGCGATTCCACGGCGGCGGGTATTCTGTCGAGGATTCTGCGCACGACGGAGTCGCTTGAGACGGAAGAGATCGTGGCGGTATTGGTGGCCTGATGACAATCTCCGAGAAAATATTCGCGTTGAAGTCGGTGTCGCCGTTCAATTTGCTGCGGGATTCAGAGATAGTGCTGATTGCGCAAGAGGCGCGCGTGAAGCGGTTTGAACCTGACGAGTACGTTTCCAGTCCCGATAAGCCGTTGCGACGGCTGCACGTAGTGACGGGCGGCGAGGTGACGGCGGCGACGGGCGGTAACGTTCTGCCGATCTTTGGGGTTAAGCCACTGCTCTACAATCAGGGTGCGACCGAAATCCTACGCGCCGGTAAAGGCGGGGCAACCTGCCTGACGATCAAGCGTGGTAATTTTTTCACCATCGCCAACGAATGCCCCAGTCTGATCGTGGGCTTCGTCGAACTGGCGGAGCAGGGTCAAGTGCTTTGAGAATCGGCACACAAAATACCTTATTCATTGTCCCACTCTTCCTCTTTTTGGCCGTTGTTCTGGGAGGCGTTCTCTACTTCGGCGAATCCAGACAGCGTCTGTGGGGACAGGAGCAAGAGGCGAGTGGATACGCAATCTCGATTGCCGAATTCGCGCAGGATCGAGCGATCGACGCGCATCTCGACATCGACGATCCGGTAAAGGATCCTGGCCTAGCTCGCTCTCTTGACCATATCCTGGCGGACAACCGCCTCAAAGCCGTTTACGCTATCAATCCACGTACACGTACGCTCCTGTGGTCTTATCCAGCAGGATCCGTAACCGCGCTTCCATCCGACATTCCGACTGACCTGGCCGGCGCCTTGCTCGGGGACGGGGTTTGGACCTCCGACGTCGAACGAACCGGACCCAAAACGGCGACGATGGAGGCCTGCTCATCAATTGTGGGCAAGGACGGCAAGTTGATCGGGGCCATTGGCGTGGTCGACGATGCCACCGGCTACGTTCGTGCGTCGCAGCAGACGTTCACAAGTGTTGCCATCGCGGCATCGATCATCATCGTTGTCGGATTGATCATCACGCTTCTGGTGTCGTGGCTAATCAGCCGAGAAGTTCGCGATCTCTCGCGGACCGCGGCGCTTATCTCAAGCGGCAACCTCGACGTTCAAGCCAGCCCCGGCCATATCCAGGAGATTGGGGATCTCGGCAATACCTTTAACACGATGAGCGATGTCCTCAAGGACGTCCTGTCTCGCACCAAGCGCTCACTGATCGAAGGCGAGCAGTTCCGCACGCACGCGGAGTTGGCCGCATCGTACGCCGGGATGTTCAGGCCACCGATCTCGGAAGATGTCGGCGGCATGCGGGTAGCGGTGACCGCGGCGGGGCAGGACTTCGGCCTCTTCTGGACCGCCTTCGAGACAGCCGGAACGATTTGCATCGCACTGGGTCATCTGAGAGGGGACGATGATGTCGATACGGTTATCACGGCGTCGGCGGCGACACGGTACCTCAAGCATCGTCTGACGCGGGAAGAGGCGGGCGCGACCATCGGGGAGATCGTCGATCTCTTCAAGCCGGACTTCTTCGAGTGCTATTGCCTCACTGGTGACGCCGTCGACCATTGGACGCTCGTGCCGATCGACGATGCGCGGAAGACCGGTGAGGGTCACCAGACTTTGAATGCTCTGCGCCCTGCGGTACAATCGTATCCGGCTGGATCTCGCACGTTATGGACTATTCACAGGTTTAGCCCCAACGCGGACGCTCTTGTGGAGCAATACGTTCGCGTCTTCGGACACCACGGTCCCGACGACCTCGTCCACGACATCGTCGCCGCGCTGCCAACGGGTACCGAGGGTGCATTGCTTGTAGCGGGGGCTGCGAAACCGGTGACGCCCCTGGTCGCTTAGGCTCCCTTCCCCAATAATGGGGTTGCGCGTTTGGTGTCGATGTTCCTGCCGGGAACCACAGCGGGTCGGCCTTCGGGTCCTCGCTCCACTCGGATCGCTGCGCGACGACCCGTACATTGCTGTACAGTGGGTGACCCGGAATGGACACTTGCGGACCTCTCGCAGTCAGGACGATAAACGTCCCGCTAGGCCGCCTTCGGCGAATCGTCCGTCCCGGACTGAAGGACTGGAAGGATTTGCGTGAGTGGGATGGCGGGAACCAAGCGGACGACTGTGACATTATAGAGTATAAGGTACACTTACTAAGGTGACCTTGAGAAGTCGACGATCACACATCTATGGCAGACATTTTTATCTCGTATTCGCGGAAGGACAAGCCATTCGTTGTAAGACTCAACGATGCGCTTAAGAAAACCGGGAAGGAGACCTGGGTCGACTGGGAGGGTATTCTGCCCAGTGAGGAATGGCTCAAGGAGATCTATGCCGGAATTGAGGCGGCGGACACCGTCGTCTACGTGCTCAGTCCCGATTCGGCGGCGTCGGAGGTTTGCGGTCAGGAGATCGCCCACGCGATCAAGTTCAACAAGCGATTGGTGCCGATCGTCTGCCGGGATGTCAACCCGAAGGATGTGCCCAAGTCGGCGGCGGCGCACAACTGGATATTCTTTCGCGAGGGGGACGACTTCGAGGCATCTTTCGAGCTGCTGCTGAAGGCGGTCAACACCGACATCGACTGGGTGCGGACGCATACCCGGCTACTGACCCGGGCGATCGAGTGGGATGGCGCAAAGCGAGATCCGAGCGTGATGCTGAGCGGTCGCGAACTCCGCCGTGCGGAGCAGTGGCTGGCAAAAGCGGGCGCGAATATGGAGCCGCATCCGTCACCGCTGCAGACGGAGTACATCCTCTCCAGCCGGCGTCAGGCAAGTCTAAACAACTTCCGGGTGTTGGTGGTGACGGTGATTATCGCATTTGCGGCGGCGATCCTTCTGCTGCTTGTTCGCGAGAATAAGCAGCGGGCCAATCTGTATCTGGCCGAGGAGTTGCAATCGAAGGCGATCTGGGCGCTGACGGACCACGATGTCGACACCGCGGAGGTGCTGCTGGCAAAGTCGATGGCGCTGGATGATCGGCCGGAGACGCGCGAGCGCTTCCTGGAGGCCCGCTCTCGGGCGCCGAAGCTGGCGCAGGTCATCGACAATCCGGGATACCGCGTGATGGCGGTAAGCCGCAACGGAAAGCGATATGTGCTCAGCGCCGACCAGAAGAGCATGGTGATCGGCCGCATCGACAAGCCGAACAACTTCATCCGGCTTGCGTCCGTCTCCGGAGTTCCCACGGCGGTTAGGTTCGGACAAAACGGCAGACTCCTGGCGGCGGCGACACCGGATGCTGTCAAGGTCTTCGGGACCGAGGATGGACGGCTACGGTTTTCGATACCGACAAAGAACAATGTCACGCAGTGCCTTTCGTTCACGCGGGATGGAAAACTACTGGCTACCGGCGGAAAGGATCTGGTTGTCAAGGTATGGAGCACGGCCGACGGGCACCTGATTCGTTCATTCGTGGGGCATAAGGAGCAGGTGAGCTGCATTGCGTTCTCGCCGGATGGTAAGACGCTGGCGTCGGCGGGGTGGGAACATGACGTTTTGGTTTGGGATGTGGCGACAGGAAAGAACCTGTTCCGGCTGAAGGGTCACCAGGACATCGTTAACTGCCTGGCGTTCAGTCCGGATGGAAAGACGCTGGCGTCAGGAGGTCTCGACAACACGATCTATTTGTGGGACGTCAAGACGGGACATAATCTGAGGACGTGCGAGGGCGAATCGACCGGCATCGTGTCGTTGACGTTTACGCCGGACGGTAATCTGCTCTTCTCAGGTAGCGACGCCGGTAGAGTGCGCACCTGGGACGTGGCGACAGGGCACAACCTGTTGACCATCAAAAGCAACGACACCAGCATCAATAGCATGGCGTATCTGCCCAATACGCGGCTCCTGGTGACGGCATGCGACGACGGCTTCGTCGAGATATGGGACATGGGCTATCCGGATCGAAAGCGCGAACTGACGACGCTCCGGGGCCATAAGGGCGTTGCGTCGATGGTGACGTTCGCGCCGGACGGGCGGACGTTGGGTTCGTCGAGCGAGGACAATACGG
>Ga0070658_10002233_pt1 | contig 16247 bp, 10 predicted proteins | sample KBSC13metaG_FD_64664 | JGI IMG/M metagenome (GOLD analysis project Ga0070658, IMG submission 64664) | Corn rhizosphere microbial communities from Kellogg Biological Station, Michigan, USA - KBS C1-3 metaG | ecosystem: Host-associated > Plants > Roots > Rhizosphere > Soil ...
CGCCATCTGGGACGCCTGGGCCGACGCCTACCAACTGATCCACCAGAACCTGCGCGCCGCGCTGGACGCCGTCGGGGTCACTCAGGCGGGCAAGCCCCGCAACGGCCAGGCGGCCTCGGCCGTGTTCTCCGCCTTTGAAGGCGCGAAGCTGCGGTTCTTCGGCCACCTGCTGTCGGGCCTCAAGGCGCCGAGCCTGGTCCGCGCGATCCGCGCCGACCTCGCCGAGGGCCGCTCGGCGATCGTCCAGGTGGTGTCGACCAACGAGGCGGTCATGGATCGCCGCCTGGCCGAGATCCCGCCGGAGGAGTGGAACAACCTGGCCGTCGACCTCACGCCGAAGGACCAGGTGCTCGACTATCTGATGGGCGCCTTCCCGATCATGGCGATGGAGGCTGCGGAGGACGAGGCGGGCAACGTCACCCTGACGCCGGCGTTGGTCGATGGCGCGCCGGTGGTGAGCCAGGAGGCGCTGCGCCTGCGAGACGAGCTCGTCGACCATCTGGCCGGCCTGCCGGCGGCGCCGGGGGTCCTCGACGCGGTGCTGGACGCGTTCGGGACGGAACAGGTCGCGGAGATCACCGGGCGCAGCCGGCGGGTGATCCTGCGGGAGGGCCGCCGTGTCGTCGAACGGCGCAGCGCGTCCGCCGGCAAGGCCGAGGCCGACGCCTTCATGGCGGGACGCAAGCGCGTGCTGGTCTTCTCCGAGGCGGGTGGCACCGGGCGCAGCTACCACGCCGACCTGGCCTGTCCGAACCAGCAGCGTCGCGTCCACTATCTCGTGGAGCCGGGATGGCGGGCCGACAGCGCCATCCAGGGTCTGGGCCGCTCGCATCGCACGAACCAGGCCGTCGCGCCGCTCTTCCGGCCGGTGACCACCGACATCCATGGCGAGAAGCGGTTCCTGTCCACCATCGCGCGGCGCCTGGACAGCCTGGGCGCGCTCACCCGCGGCGAGCGCCGCACGGCCGGCGCCGGGCTGTTCCGGGCGGAGGACAATCTGGAGAGCCCCTGGGCGCACCGCGCCCTGCAGGCGTTCTACGTCGCCCTGCACTTCGGCAATATCGAGGCCATGGACCGCGCCACCTTCGAGGCCAAGACCGGCCTGCGGCTGCTCGACCACGAGGGCGAGCTGCGGACCTCCGACGACCTGCCGCCGATGACCACCTTCCTCAATCGGCTGCTGGCCCTGCGGATCGCCGACCAGAACGGCCTGTTTGCCGCCTTCGACCGGATCCTCGACAGTATCCTGGAGCGCGCGGCGGCCTCCGGCCAGCTCGATCGGGGCATGGAGGACATCGTCGCCGACGACGTGGCCGTGGTTTCCGAAGAGGTGATCCGCACCGATCCGGCGACCCGCGCCGAGACCCGGCTGACCACCTTCCAGGTCCGCGCGCGACGACGGCTGACGTCGGCTGCGGACGCGCTCATCGGACTCGATTCCGCGGCGCAGGGCTTCGCGGTCAACCGCAAGTCCGGACGCGCGGCCCTGGTGGTGCGGGGGTTGACCACCACCACCGACGAGGACCGGCTGGTTCCGGCGGTTCGGGTTGTCCGGCCCGAAACCCGCCACCTGGTTGCGCAGTCCGCCTATGAGGAGTCGGCCTGGGAGCCGGTGGACGAGGCGACCTGGCGGGCGGCGTGGGAGGACGAGCTGCGCGCGGCCGACCCCTGGGCCGTCCGAACGCTCGTGCTGGTCAGCGGCCTGCTGCTGCCGCTGTGGACCGCCCTGCCGGACAAGCGGGCGTCCGTGCGACGCCTCAAGGCGCCCGACGGGCGGCGCTGGCTGGGCCGGGTCCTGGAGGCCGCGCAGGTGACGCCCCTGAAGATCGCGCTTGGGCTCACCGACGTCGCCGCGGCGGTGCGGGACCAGGGCGCGGCGCGGCGCCTGGTGCTGGAGGACGGCGCGTCCATCGCGCTCAGCGGCGGTCTCTGGCTTCGGCGGGCCAAGGTCATGGACCGCCCGCGCCTTGAGGTGGTCGGGGCCGGTCCGCAGCGCTCCAGCTTCCTGGCGCTGGGCTGCTTCGTGGAGATCATCGCCTACACCCCGCGGGTGTTCGTGCCGACCGACAAGCCGGAGGTGCTGGCCGCTGTGCTGGACCGGTGGCCGGCGCAGACGATCCTGCCCGCGGCGGCGTGAGCGATCTGGAGGCGGAGGGGGAGGTGGACGGGCGAGCCGGGCCGGGGGGTGGTCCTCCGGGCCGGCGCGGACGGTTCCCATGACCCAAGTTTCCTGGACTGACGATCGCGTGGAGCAGCTTGAACAGCTCTGGCGCGAGGGTTTGAGCGCCTCGGAGATCGCCGCCAGCCTGGGCGGCGTCACCCGCAACGCCGTGCTGGGCAAGCTGCATCGCCTGAAGCTGTTGGGCGGCCGGGCGCGGACCGGACTGACCAGCGCCAAGCCCCGGCGCCCGCCGAAGGCGCGCAGGCTGCAGACCGTTCCGCGGCCGCCGGCGCGCCGGAGCGCCGTTCGCGCCCCGCGGCCCGACCTTGCCGCTGCGATGGCGCTGTCCGGCACGGTGGGCCGGTTGGAACAGCTCGGCGCGCATGTCTGCCATTGGCCGATCGGGGATCCGGCGGACGCCGGGTTCTCCTTCTGCGGCCGTTCGGCGGCGGGAGGGCCGTACTGCGCCGCGCATGCGACGGTGGCGTACCGGCCGATCGCGGCATCCGATCGTGGTGACGCGAAGGCGGCGACGCTTCGCTGCGTCGCCTGAGGCCGGGCGAGTCCGGGACCGGGCCCAGGAGGCCAGGGCCGGGGCCGCCCGCAAGGGAGGCTGCGCGCCCTTCGGGCCCCCTGCGGGCGGCCCCGGTCCTGGCGGAGGGGCCTCGAGCCCCGGCTCGCCCTCAACCTCAGGAGACCGTCATGTCCGCATCTGCTCCCTTCCTCAACACCGCCGAGTTCGGCGGCGCCTTCGACGCCTTCGCCGCGGCGCTGGAAGATCCGCGTCCGCACCCCACCGAAGCTGCGCTTGTACAGCTCGGTCACGCGGTGATGGACGAACTGCTCGATGTCCTGTTGGGGAGCGCCCTGGAGGATCATGCGTCCGTGATCGCGGAGGCCTTCATCGGCGGCCTGCACGCCGGCGCGCAGCGGCTGGAGCGCGTCGCAGACCGCAGCCGCGAGACCCTGGCCCGCGGTTTGCGCGATTTCGACGCCAGCGAGGTGGCCGACCATGACCTGCAGGCGGCGCGCACCGAGACGGACGCCGCCGATGTGGCGGTCCGGGCGGCGGAGCTGGTCCGCGACGCCGCCGCCGAAACCTACGCCACCGCGACCGGTGAAACCTGGAGCCCCTGGCGCGGCAGCGTGCGGGGCAGCGGCGTGACCGCGGCCCAGGTGGACGCCGCCCACGCCCTGCGGGCCCGCGCCGACCGGCGCCTGGCCGATCACGACGCCGGCGGCCAGGTCGTGGCCTTCCGTGGATCTCCGACCGCGGTCACGCCCGAGGACGCCATGCGCATCTTCGACGCGCTCAACTGGGCGCAGGCGACGTGGCCGCACATGAGCCTGGCGCTGACCGGCGCCAAGGGCTCCGAACAGATCGCCAAGCGCTGGGCCGCCCAGAAGGGCGTGCGCCTGGTGCTGGCGCGGCCGGACTTCGAGAAGCACGGTCGGGCGGCGCCGTTCCGGGCGAACGACACCTTGATGGCGTTGCGTCCGGTCTGCGTGCTGGCGCTCTCGATGTCGGTGAACGACGGGCTCGCCGACGGCGCGAAGCCGTTCGGGCCGGTGTTGAGCTTGGCCGAGCAGGCCCACAAGGCGGGTGTCCGCTGCGTGCGCATCTCGGCGCGGCGGGCGGAGCCCGCCTGATCCATGGGGCACAGACTGCGAATCCCGAGCGAAATCAGCCCGATTGGTGGCCCCATGACTGAACGGGGGTTGTGATGGCGGGCCTTGCAAACCTCGCTAGGGAGTCACTTCAGAACCAAGGTGTCCTGACTCGGCTGCACGGCCCCGGGGAGCGGGGTTGTCCGATCAGCCGCGCGGGTTCCTGGCGCTGCTCCACGGGGATCGATAGACGCCTTCCGGGCGACTTGGCTTCGGCGCGTCGAGCCGGCGCAGCGGCTGGTACCCGGGGTTCGCGTCGCCCATCTTGCCGAGCGCCGTGCGTGCGCCGGCGTTGCCACTGAAGACCCAGTCGGCAAGCGCGTCGAAAGGCCGGGAAACCGCGTATTGCTTTTGCAGCGTTGATTCATTGCGGCCGGGCGTGGCGTGGTTGGCCGTGAAGCCGCAGGCCGCGTTGGACTGCACCAGGAAATAGAAGCGATCCGTGGCGTGGCTCGTGTTGTAGAGGTCGATCGCCATACGATGGTCGTTCACTTCGTCGTTGTCGTAGACTTCGATGAACTGAACGGCGCGCGCCGGCAGCGCCGCAATCTTCGCGTCGGTGATCTGATAGGAATACCAGGGCGCTAGCTCCATCAGGAAGGCGCCCTTCTTCCCCCACCCGCGTTCGACGAGGCCCCTATAGGCCATCGCGGGAACGGCGCCTGCGCCAAAGGAATGCCCGATGAACGCGACGCGGCTAAGGTCCATTCGTGCGCCAGATTGCGCAGCGGCGGCCTCGAAGCCCTGCCACAGGCTGTCATAGCGCTGATCGATCGTGACGCCGCGCATCGGATAGGTCGAGAACACGACGATGTCGCCCTTGCTCACCATGTGCCGGATGATGTCAGCGTAGGTCTCCGTCCTGCCGGGGCCGAAGCCGTGTCCGAAGAAGATGACCGGCCGTGGCCCCTGTGCGCCTTGCGGCGAATAGATGGTCACCTCGTCATTGGGATCGCCGGGATTGGCCAATGCCCTTGTCTCGACCTTGTAAGGTCCATCGGCGCCGTAACCCGAAGTGATCGGACGCGCGGCGCACTGGGCCGTCTCCGCCGCTGCGGCGCTCGACAAGCTCAGGGCCCACAGGGCAAGGGCTGCAATCAACGGCTTCACAATCATCTCCGAGACTCCTGCGAACAGGCCTGCTCCGCCGGCGGCTTGGCGCGCTGGGATGGCGCGCTGGCGAGACCGCGCCGCAGGAAGCCCGGGCGGAACCTCGCCAAGCATCATCGCCGCACGACGCACCGAAACCCGACATGGGACGTCGAGGTGTCGAGAGGCTGCGGCCAGCGGGCCGCGGGGCGGTAGCGCTGGCAGTAGTTCGGCGCGCAAAGATGCGAGCCTCCCTTGAGGACCCGGCGTGGGGTTTCGGTGAGGGCGGTGGGCCGATCGTCCTTGCCGTCCCGCCGGCCCTCGCGCGATCCGCCGCAGCACGGGTTCGACCCCGCTTCGGAGCCCTGCCCATACTCGTCGGACGTCCACTCCCAGACATTGCCGATCAGGTCGAACAGGCCATAGGCGTTGGGCGGGTAGCTGCGCACCGGGGCCGTGCGATCGAGGCTGGGCGGGGCCAGGTTCAGGGTCGGAAAAATCCCCTGCCAGATCTTGGCCATCGCCCGGCCGCCTGGCTCGAGCTCGTCGCCCCAGGCGAAGATCCGGCCCTCCAGGCCGCCGCGGGCGGCGTATTCCCATTCGGCTTCCGTCGGAAGGCTCTTGCCGGCCCAGGCGCAATAGGCCTCGGCGTCGGCGGCGACGACGTGCACGACCGGGTGGTCCTCGAGGCCTTGGAGATTGCTCGCAGGGCCGATGGGATGGCGCCAGTCCGCTCCGACGACATAGCGCCACCAGCCCTGCGCCGCGGCGTCGGCCTCGGGCGGGGTGAACACCAACGAACCCGGGCGCGCCAGCTCGGCGGCCATCCCGGGATAGGCGGCGGGGTCAGGCGGAAGCTCCGCGAAGGTGACATGGCCGGTCTCCGCCACGAACCGCGCGAACTGCCGATTGGTGACCGGGGTCTCGTCGATCCGAAACGCAGCCACGTGCGTCAGGCGCTCCGGCCCCTCGTCGGGATAAAAGGCGCCGGCGCCCTGCCGATAGGTCCCGCCGCGCACGCGGCGCATGCCGGCATGGCGCGGCTGCGCCGCCGCGGCGGCGTCCCCGGCCCGTTGGCCACGGCTCACCTCAGGCCTCGGCCGAGGGCGCGGCCGCGCGGGTCGGACAGAGCCCGGCCCTCCTGCCCGCCGAGCATGGGTTTGCGGAACCCGTGCAGCACCTCGAAGTCGTCGCGGAACGCCAACAGCGCATCGGAGGCGGCTTCCGGGTGACGATGGATTGGCCGGGTCAAAGGCGTTCGACCGGCGGCAGGCGATAGGTTCCGTCGACCATCGCCCGGTGCGGCAGGTAGGCGCGCATCAGCAGCACAAAGCGGCCATCGGGCGGCGCGGGCAGCCAGTTCGCCGATTTCCGGCCCCCGGGATCCTTGGGCCCGATCCACAGGCTCACGGCCCCGTCCGGGTCGACCGCCAGATGCGAGCGGTCGCCCAGCGAATACCGGTCCAGCGGATTGTCGTAGTAGACGACAGCCCCGTCGGCCTGGGCCTGGTAGAGGGTCAGCGACCAGAAGGCGTCGACCGGCGGCAGTCCGCCCTTGGGGAAGCGCAGGCGACAGGCTTGGCCGCCGGCGTAGAAGAAGCTGCCGTCGTCGCCCGCCCCGCGCATGTACATCGTCTCCTGCGGGACCAAGGCGCCGATGCCCCACTGGCAGGTCGCCGCGCGCAGCCGGTAATCCTGGCCGTAGTCGCCGATCTGGCTGCTCTGGTAGGCCCAGTCGCCGACCCGCCGGAACACCGCGTCCAGCCCCTGGATCTCGGTCCGGCCAGCCGCGACTCCGGCGGCGATCCGCCTGCGATCGATGGGCGAGAAGCGGTTGGCGTCGAAGCCGCCGGAACGGGTGATCCCGAGGCTCGCGATGCGGCGGAGAACCGCCGCGTCGGTAGCCGGCGGCGGGTTGCGGACCAGCAGTTGCTGGACGCTGGCGAAAACCTGGGGCCAGTCGGCTGCGGCCGGCGCGGGCTGGAGCGGCGGCGGAGCGACGCCGCTGGCCGCCAGGGTCAACCGGTCCTGCAGCGCGTGCGCTGCGGGCAGGTCGGCCTCGCCGTCGACCAGCATGCGCCCCAGCGCCCACACCGTGGGCGTCGGCGCGCGGATCGCCCCGGCAGGCGCCGCCGCCGTCGGTCCCACGAGGGTGAAGACGCCGCCGTCCGGACCCGTGGTTCGCGAGCCGAGCACGCAGAAGGTGTTGGTATAGGCGTCCATCAATTGAAGGGAGAAATATCGCTCGCCCATGCCGGGCAGGGCGATGCGCACCGGGCCCGCCGAAAGGTCGATGAAGGCGCTCGACGACAGCGTGTCGTTGTTGGGCGCGGTGACCTTCTGCGTCCGGGCGTTGCTGAGCGCGCGCGCGTGCCGAAAGGTGTTGGCGGGCAGTCCGGCCGCGGCGGAACGGGCCTGCACCGCCGCCAGCGCGACCAGGGGCAGGCCATAGACGAACGCCTCGCGGGCGGCTCCTTCGAGCCCGTCCGGCGGCGCCGCGGACGGCTTCGGCGCGCCGGCCTCGGCGGCGGCCGCGCCGAGCAGGGGGGCGCCCGCGGCCAGGGCCAGAATGTCCCGTCGGGTCAAAACATCACTCCTTCCGTCCGGCGTCAGTCGAAGAGCTGCAGGACCGTGCCGTCGTACTCGCGATAGGACTGTCGCTTGCTCGTCCACTTCGGCGCGACCAGGGTCTTGTCCCAGGCCTTGAGCTTGGCCTGGAGGCGGGCCACCAGGTTAGGCTTGGCCGTGGCCAGGTTATGGCGCTCGGCGGGGTCGCTCGCGAGGTCGTAGAGCATGACGTGCCGGCCGTAGGGGCCCACCTCGGCGACCAACCCGTCGGGGGCGATCTTGCCGGCGTCCTGTCCGGCCACGACGCCGGGCGCGGCCTTGTTGGCCTCCCACAGCTTGTTGTCGCCGTCGCGGATCGCATAGGTGACCCCTGCGCGCCAATAGAGCGTCGGGTTGGGCGCGGCCTTGTTGCGGCCCGTCAAGTAGGGGATCAGGTTCACCCCGTCGTAGGTCCTGTCGGCCGGCAACTTGGCCCCGGCGACCGCGGCCGCGGTGGGCACGATGTCGAGGCTGGAGATCTGGCGGTCGTCCACCGCCCCGGCCGGCAGGCGCTCCGGCCAGCTCACGATGTAGGGCACGCGCACGCCGCCCTCCAGATGGTCGCCCTTGAATCCCGACAGCGGCGCGTTGGAGCAGGCGCCGTGGATATAGCCGGCGCAGCCGTTGTCGGAGAGGAAGATGACCACCGTGTTCCGCTCCAGGCCGGTCGCCTTGAGCTTCGCCATCACCGCGCCGACGCCGTCGTCCAGCGCCGAGACCATCGCGGCGTAGATCCTGGGCCCCTTTTCCGGAATGTCGCGGTAGCGGTCCAGGTACTTCTTGGTCGCCTGCAGCGGCACGTGTGGGGCGTTATAGGCGAGATAGAGGAAGAACGGCTGGGACCGGTGCCGGTCGATGAAGCTCACCGCCTCACGGGTGAAGGCGTCGGTCAGATAGTCCTCCTCGTCGACGACGACGTGGTTGCGCGAGATCGGCGCCCGCGAGCGGGCCGCCTGCAACCGTTCCTTCGGCGACATGGTCGCCAGCCGCGGATCAGGCGAGTTGGTCGTCCGTTCGGCGGCGTCCGCGCCGGGGTAGGTGTAGAACTCGTCGGTGGGCTTGGGATCGACGATGTAGGTCGAACCGCCCGCGGCCATGCCGAAGAACTCGTCGAACCCGCGGTCGCTGGGATAGTAGCCGGGCGCCTCGCCGATGTGCCACTTGCCGACCATCCCCGTCGCATAGCCCGCCGACTTCATGATCTGGCCGACCATGATCTCGTTCAGCGAGACGCCGCCGGTGCGATCGCGGCCGACTGGATTGAACTCGTAGCCGAAGCGCTCCTGATAGCGCCCGGTCAGCAGGCCCGCGCGCGACGGCGAGCAGACCGGATGGGTGACATAGGCCGAGGTGAAGCGCACGCCGCGCGCCGCCAGGGCGTCGATGTTGGGCGTGTGGATCGTCTTCGAGCCGTAGACGCTGGTGTCGCCATATCCCAGGTCGTCGGCGAGGATGACGATGACGTTCGGCCGCGAGGCCGGCGCTGGGCTCGCGGCCGCAGGCTTGGCCGTGGAGGGGCCCGCCAGCACTCCGCTCATCGCCAGCGCGCCCACCGCAACCCCCGCCGCGGCGAGGCCGCCCAGCACCGTACGCTTCGTCATGACCTATCCCCGTGTTGTGGCGCGTGCGGCAGGACCGGGGGCACGCGGTAGCGGCCGGACACGAGGTCCGCCCCCGGGCGGAACGCCCGCAATTCCAGGCGGTACGGTCCGGCCGGCGCGGGCAGCCAGTTGTTGGTCAGCGCCGGGTCGGCGGGCCGGTGGGCCGAGAGCAGGATCTTCACCGCGCCGTCGGCGGCGCGCGCCAGGGGGCCGGTGTTGCTGCCGATGGAATAACGGTCCATCGGGTTGTCGAACAGAAAGCGTTGTCCGTCCGGCGTCGCCTCGTAGAGGGTGAGCGACCAGAAGCCCTCCGCCGGCGGCAGCCGGCCGTCGGCGAAGACGAGGCTGTGGTCCGCCCGGCCGTCGTAGACCTGGTCGCCACGGTCGCCGGCGCCGATCAGGTAGAACGCCTCGGCGACCGTCAGGGCGGCCAGCCCGGTCAGGGCGATCCGCGCCCGGTACTTGTAGTCGACGCCGAAGTCGCCGGTGTCGGGCTTGGCGTAGAGCCAGCCCTTGTAGGGTTTGACCTCGTCGTGCTGCAGGTCCTTGAGCGCACGCCGGGCGCCGGCCACGACCTGGCCAACCTGATCGGCGGACAGCCCTGGCGGCGGAAACACCTGCTCGGGTCCGACCCCGACCGCCGCCAGGCGCTTCAGCATCGGCGCGTCGCGATCCGGCGGCGGATTGGCGGTCATGGCCAGGTTGGCATACTGCAGCAGCGCAGCGATCTCCGAACGCGGCGGCGGCGCTGCGGGCGCCGGCGCGGGCTTCGACGGGCCGATGATCCGCAGGGTGTCCTGCGCGGCCTGGGCCGCGGCCATGTCGCCGCCGCCGCCGGTATAGGTCCGACCCAGCGCCCAGACCGTGGGCGTGGGCGAGCGGATCAGGCGCACGCCGGCCTGCGGCGCCGGGGCGTGGTCGCCGCAATAGAGCCGTACGCGCTCAACGCCCGCGCGCTCGACTCCTCCGAGGACGGCGAAATTGTTCGAATAGATGTCCATCAGCGCCAGCGAGAAGTAGCGCGATCCGACCCGCGGCAACGCGATCTCGACGGGCTCGGCAAGGTCGAGCCAGGCCGTGGAGTAGAGGGTGTCGGTGTTGGGCGCGGTGACCGCCCGCGACTTCGCGGTCGACAGCCGGCGGCTGTGCAGGAAGACGTTCTGCGCCAGGCCCGCCGCCAGGGCGCGCGCCCGTGTGGCGGACATCTCGTAGCTCGGCAGCGCATAGACGAGCGCGTCATAGCCGAGCGGGTCCAGATCCTGCGTCATCGGTTTTGCCGCCACCGAGGCGGCGGCGAGGCTCGCTGCGCCTCCGATCATTACTGTCCGCCGCCTCACCGTCACGCCTTGCAACCTCCTGAGCCCGGTCTCGTCCGCCAGCCGGCTACCACCGGTAGGTCACGTCAAGACCGTAGGTCCTGGGGATGTTGAACCGGCGGACGCTGACGGATTCGAAGACGATGTAGCTGTCGTTGGCGAAGTTGTTCATCCAGAACGCCGCCTCCCAGGGCCCCTTGGTCGCGCCCACCCGCAGATCGTAGATTTGATAGTCGTGCAGCGGCGGCGTCTGGGCGATCTCCTGCACGCCGCCCCCGCGTGTGCTGCCCTTGAGATTGATGAAACCGTCGGCGTCGCCGGCCAGCGGGTGGCGGTAGTTGAGATTGAAGGTGCTGGTCCAGTCCGGGCGCTGCGGCTGGCTCTTGCCCGCATCCGGGCCGGAGGTGACCTTGCCCCATTGGCGCGAGCCCCCGAGCGTCACGCGGCCGACCCCGCCCAGGAACCCGGCGCGGCCGTTGATTTCGAGTTCGACGCCCGAGCTTCGCGCGTCGCCGGCGTTGTAGATGAAGTTGGTCGCGGCCACCGGGCACGCCGGGTTGCCGACGTTGCACCCGTTCTGGGTCTGCACCAGCACGTTGCTGATGTCGTTGCGGTAGGCCGCGGCGGTGACGAAGATGTTCGGGGTGATGTTGCCCTTCGCGCCGATCTCGAAGCCGCGGGTGTCCTCGTCGCCGAAGGTCGGCGGGACCGGGATCGGCGCGCGCGGATCGCCCAGGCCCAGGTTGAAGCCGCCGGCGCGATAGGCCGTTCCGACCTTCGCGTAGGTCAGCCAGTCTCCAAGCCTGTAGCCCAGCGTCACATTGTAGGAGAAGTTGCTGGACGTGCGGCCGTTGGTGAACGCGAAGCCGACCCCCGAGGGCGCCCCGGTGCCGTAGTCCACGCGATTGGAGTCGATATCCTTGTCGTCGTGGGTGTAGCGGCCCTCGGCGGTCAGGTTGAGGGCGTCGGTGATGTCGTAGCCCAGCGACCCATAGGCGGCGAGCGACCTGAAGTTGATCAGTGCGATCGCCTCGGTTCCTCTGGACGGATTGGCCGGTGTCGGCGTCCTCGACAGGATGTTCTTCACGGTGTCGTTGAGGTCGTAGTACTCGACGCCCGCCAGCCAACTCAGCCGACCGCCCCGGGTCCCCACGACGTGCAGGTCGTTGTAGAGGATGCTCGAGTAGTCGAGCGCCAGGCCGCCGGCGTTGGGATCGGCCTGCGCCCGCCCTGGCGCGACGAGCCCCTGGGCCAGGGCCTGAGCTTCGAATTGCGGCGAGGCGCCGTCGGCGTCGAAGGCGTTCTGCGAGTGCCGCTCGCGCAGGGAACTGGTCAGGGTGGCGGTGGCGAAGCCCAGGTCGTAGCCGCCGACGAATTCGTAGTAGTTGGTCCGCATCTTCGCCGTCGATGGCGAATTCCAGTGCATGTTGTACTTATCGTCGAAGACGCCCTTGGGATAGGTGGCGTTCGTCCCGGGCAGGATGAACACGGAATACATGATCCCCGGCAACTGATCGGCGCCGTGCTCGGCCAGGAGGTTCGCCGTGACCGGGCCGTTCTTGTAGCCGAGCTGGACACGCAGCAGGTCGGTCTTCTGCGCGTCGAAATAGGAGCCCGTGATGGGGGCGTAGAAGAAGCCCTTGTCCTGCTTCATCTCGTCGATGCCCACCCGCAGCGCCAGGGTGTCGCTGAGCGGCTGGTTGACGACCAGGATGCCTTCGCGGTTCTGGTTGGTGGCGGTCTTCGCCGTCGCATAGCCGCTACGCTCGCCCTGCGCCGGTCGGGCCGAGACGATGTTGATCGAGCCCCCCACGGCGTTGCGGCCGTTCAACGCCCCTTGCACGCCGCGCAGCACCTCGATGCTCTGGGCGTCGAAGAAGTCGGCCTTCGAGAAGGTGCGGCCGCCCTGGTAGCCGCCGCCCAGATAGGCGCCGTCGCGGTAAAGCCCGACGCCGGATTCCGCAGCGGTCGCCCGGCTGGTGCCGGAGCCGCGGATCGAGACTTCGGACGTCACCTGGTTGGAGGTGTTCGAGAAGTTCACCCCGGGCACGTTGCTCAGCAGGCTCTGCAGCGTCGGGACGCCGCCCAGGTCGCGCAGCTGCTGGTCCCCCAGGGCGGTGGCGGCCACCGGGATGTCGCGTAGCCGCTCCTCGCGCTTGCGCGCGGTCACCACGAGCTCGCCGACCAGGGTGTCTGTGTCACCCTGAACCGCCGCGGCCGGCGGCTCGGCGGCCTGGGCGGGCCCCGCCGCGATCAGGCCGCACCCCCAGCCAAGCGCCACGAACGAGGCGCAGCTCGCGAGTCGTCGTCGCATCGTATCCCCCTGACGTTTCCCATCTGGTCTTGGGCCAGATCTCTTGGGCCGACTATGCGTCGGCCGGCAGGCCGTCACAAGGGAATTTTTGTTTGCGGTATTTTTTCGTGTCAGAGATGATCTCATTGCCGCCGGACGCCTGATCGCGTTTCCGCTAAGGGCGAGCTACGTGTGAGGGACGTCGGAACGTTTTCCGTAAACCTAACGCGACGGGTTTTTGTTTGGGGTATTGGAATGAAGGCAAGACGCGGAACCCGCGGATCGCGCCGATCACAAGCTGGCCACGGCCCCGGGCGCTTGCGCCTTACGCCGCCGCGCGCGATGCGGCATGAGTCGGGGGCATTGCGGGTTTGACGAACGAAGGAGAGCCGATGGGCGGCGAGAGCCGGGCCAGAACACCGACCAGGAAATATCTCGACCGCCAGGACGAAATCGTTCGGGTGGCCAGCCGCATCTTGAACCGGAAGGGGCTCAAGGAGATGACCCTGGCGGACGTGGCGGACCGCTTTGGCCTCGTCTCGACCGGCATCGCCTACTATTTCCGCTCCAAGGAGGAGCTGGCGGCGGCCTGCTTTCGGCGGGCGATCGGCGAACACAGCAGGCTTATTCTCCAGGCGGCCCAGGAGCGAACGCTTGAAGCGCGGCTGGCGCGACTGGTGGCCAGCTATTTCGAGATGTTGGCGGCGATCGCGCTCGGCGAAGCCGACGACATCGCCCTGTTCGAAGACATTCGGTCGTTGAACGACCGCGCCCTGGAGCAGGACTATGTGGAGATGTTCCGCAACCTGCGGCGGCTGCTGGTGGCCGGCGGGGGCGACCCTGCGCAACGCGCGCAGCGGAACGCGCGCACCCATTACCTCGTCCAGCAGCTCATCTGGGCGCGCTATTGGCTGGCGAAATATGAACCGGGCGACTATCCCCGCGCGGCGCAGCGCATGGTCGATCTCCTGCTCCACGGTCTCGACGCGGATCGCCGCGCCTGGTCGCCGCAGGCGCTGCCGCCCAACGCCGCGGCTGGCGGTGTCGATGACCGGCGCGAGATGTTCTTTCGCGCGGCCACCCAGCTCATCAACGAACAGGGCTACCGGGGGGCGTCCGTCGATCGGATCGTCGCACGCCTAGATGTCACCAAGGGCTCCTTCTACTATCGCATCGACGCCAAGGACGACCTGATCGAGATTTGTTACGAGCGCACCATCACCGCCCTGCGGCGCGCCCAGACAGAGGCTGAGGTCTTGGATTGCGACGGCCGCCAGCGCCTTGCCTCAGCTCTGGCGGATCTGGTCGGCCACCAGCTGGACGGGCGCGCCCCACTGCTCCGCATTCCTACCGCCTCTGTCCCGGACTCTATCAAGCAGAAGATCCTGGTCGGTTGCGACCGGATCGACGTCCGCTTCGGCTCGATGTTGAGCGATGCGATCGCCGACGGCTCCGTACGGGCAATCGACGTGCAGATCGCTGGCCATATGTTGACGGCCACCGCGATCGCGGGCGCCGAGCTGGCGGGATGGCTGTCCGGCGAAGCTGATCCGCACACGGCCGAGGCCTTTGTCCGGTCCGCGTTCGAGGGGCTGGCGGACTAGCGCTTGGCCGTGGCCGCACGAATGCTCTCGGCTGCGGCGGCCTGGGCTATCCAATCGATGTCGTCGTCTGCGGCCGGCCAGGCCGAATTGAAGACCACCACCAGCCGGTCGCGCGGAAAGACGTAGATCGCCTGTCCGAAAATGCCCTCGGCGGCGTAGCCGCGCGGCTGGATCCACCAGAAATAGCCATAGCCCTCCGGGGGCGCGCCGGTTCGGATCTGGGGGCTCGTAGCGGTCTGGACCCAGCCGCGCGGAACGACCCGGCGTCCCGCGGCGATCCCGTCGTCGAGCATGAATTGCCCGAAGCGGCCGTAGTCCCGCAGCGTCATGGAGATGCAGCAGCCACCGCGTTCCTGACCCGCCGGGTCGACCATCCAGGCGGCGTCCTGCTCCATGCCGAACGGCCGCCAGATCTTCTCCGACAGGTACTGCGCCAGGCCCTTGCCCGTGGCCTTCGAGACGAGGATGCCGACGAGGTCGGTCTCGCCGGTGTTGTAGTGGAAGCTGGCCCCCGGCTCGTGGACCCGCGGCAGCCTGGCGAGGTAGCTGACGATCGGGTTGCGACCCGGCTCGGCCGGCGTCTGCCCGGCGCGCGCGACGTCCGAGTTCGGATCGGCATAATCCTCGTTCCATTTCACGCCCGAGCTCATCGTGAGCATCTGGCGGATGCTGACGCGCTCGTAGGCGCTGCCGTTCAGGTCCGTGACGTAGTCGCTGATTGGGTCGTCCAGCGACTTGATCTTGCCGTCCTGGATAGCGGCGCCCACCAGCGTCGAGGTGATCGACTTGGCCACGGAGAAGGAGGTCCATCGGTCCGTGGCCCGGCGGCCAAGGCCATAACGCTCGAGGACGATCTGCCCGTCCTTGATCGCCAGCAGACCGGAGACCCGGTTCGCCGCCATATAGGCGTCCAGGCTCATGCGCTTGGCTCCGATGACCAGGGTCGGCGTGATCGGGCGGCGAGCCACGGGCAGCGTGTGGACCTTAGCGCCCCGCCTGACGGTCCTTGTCGCGTAAAGATGCTCGATGTCGCGGAATCCCTTGGCCTGCTCGGCCTCGCGCCAGGAGAGGAGGTTTGTCAGGCCGGGCCTGAACGGCGTCTGAGCGGCGGCATCGAGCGCCGCGAACGTCGCCAGGAGCGCGAGCCCGAACACGACAGATGTTTTCACGAGCAGCTCCCCGGTCGGGTCGTCCAAAGGCCCGAGGGTTCGGAGCTGAACGGCATCGCGGAGAGCCGTCAACCACCGTCGATGCACCGCGCCGGCCGGCGTGCGCCAGATCGTAGCTGGCCCTCGCTCTCATGCGCTGTCGACGAGAGCCGAGCTGCTGAAGGTCGACAATCGACCCCGGCTCCAGAGGCAGTCGCCGGCGTGTTCTTATCGCTCCCGAATCGCACCCTTCAGGTCTGCGCGCCCTCGCCCTTGCGGGATCTCTCGCCGGCAATCTTGTCGACCTCACTCGCTGAATATCCTCAGCGCGGCATGCGCCAGATGGGCGCCGGCGTCGGCTAACCCTTCCGCTTCCGCCGCGTTGCGCGGCGCGCATCTGCAGTTGGCCAAGATTGCAATCCCGCGCCCGCGTCGCGGTTGCTAACCCTCGGGCATGGCCAATGGCGCTGACAGCTCGCAGGGCGATCGCCGCATGGCGGGCGCCCCGTCGCGCGCCGAAGAACCTTGGACGCATCTCGTCGACCTGGATCGGCTGCGAGGCTGGATGGATGCCCGGGGCCTGGGGGAAGGCCCGCTGGAGGACGCCCGGCGTCTCTCCGGGGGCACCCAGAATGTACTGCTGCGATTCACCCGCTCGGATCGCGCCTACGTGCTTCGTCGGCCGCCGGAGGACCCGTACCTCGACGGCAACGAAACGATGCGGCGCGAGGCGCGGGTCCTGCGGGCGCTGGCGAACAGC
>Ga0070658_10002234_pt1 | contig 16243 bp, 8 predicted proteins | sample KBSC13metaG_FD_64664 | JGI IMG/M metagenome (GOLD analysis project Ga0070658, IMG submission 64664) | Corn rhizosphere microbial communities from Kellogg Biological Station, Michigan, USA - KBS C1-3 metaG | ecosystem: Host-associated > Plants > Roots > Rhizosphere > Soil ...
GAGCATGCGCGCGAGGTCAAGGTCGATGGGGGCGCCCGGGCCGAGATCGGTGTCGACGGAAGCGGCGCCGTCCGAGCGCGTTGTCCGCGACGACCAGCGTCCGCTCTCGTGGGCGAGATCGATCTGCACCAGCACGCGCTCCGGCACGCGATCGATGCCCAGCTTCTTCAGGTCGCGCTTCAGTCGCCGGACCATGACGGGGGCCAGGTCGGTCTTGCCCTCCACCGGTACGCCGCGCGTGAACCGCACCGGGTCCAGGATCTCCAGCAGCGCGCTGAAGCTGTTCGAGTGGCCGTTGTGCGGCGTCGCCGACAGGAAGAGCCTGTTGTCGAAGCGGGGCGCCAGGTCGCGAACGGTGGCGGTGATCTCGCTGTCGACGGCGTAGCGGCTGCGGGTGGCGGGCGCCGCGACGTGCGCCTCGTCCAGGACCAGCAGGCTCTTGTGGGCGCGGTCCCCGAGGCGCTGCAACAGGGGCTCGCGGTACTCGGGCCGGCGCAGCAGCGCGTGCGACACCACGAAGCGGTGGTGGGTGGCCCACGGATTGACCCCGAACCCGCGCTGACGGCGCCGATGCGCGATGAAGGCGCGGGTCATCACCTCGAAGTGCAGGCCGAACCGGCGCCGCATCTCGCTTTGCCACTGCAGGCAGATCGAGGCCGGGCAGGCGATCAGCACAAAGTGCGCCTGCTGGCGGAGGATCAGCTCCTGCATCACCAGGCCGGCCTCGATGGTCTTGCCCAGACCCACGTCGTCGGCGATGAAGAGGTTGGCGCGCGGCAGCTCCAGGGCCTTCATCAGCGGCGTCAGCTGGTGGGCCATGTGCTCGATGCCGGCCCGGAACGGCGCCTGGAAGCGGGTGGCGTCGGCGGCGCTGACCGCGTTCCACCGCAACGCGTGCAGGTAGGCGCCGAAGTGCGCGGGCGGATCGAGCCGGTCGACATGCCCGAGGGCTTTCTTGTCCGGATCGATCGTCTGCGCGCCGAGCTCCAGGTCCCACAGGACCTCCAGGCGGCGCCCCGGATCGTCGTCATCCAGACAGACCAGCGTGATGCGCGGCGAGTCCTCGGGCCGAGCGTCCTCCACCTCCTCGACCAGCCACTGGCGGTGACGGGCGCGCACGATCTGGCCGGGGCGCGGGACCCCATCGTGCACCGGGGGAGGTGGGATGAAAGACAAGTCGGGATCGATCCCAGCCGCGACGAGCAACGCCTCGATCAACGTCCGCCGGCCGGGTGCCTGTGCCGGAAGGCCGTGCGCCTGGCAGGCGGCTGCCAGCTCCTCGCGGCCCATCTCCCGCAGGATCGCCGGTAGCTGGCCAGCCAGCGCCGCGCCGAGCGCCTGCACCAGTTGCGACTTCGGCGCCGAGACTGACGTGCTCCGCAGGGGCACGCCAAAGACCCGCGCCAGGTCCAGGAGGCGCCGTTGAGGCAACGCCGCCAGGGTGGATGCCGGCGTGGGAGCGGTCGTCGTCGTCACCCGGGCAAGAGAGTACGCTGTGAGGGCGAGCGCCTACAAGGCCGAGCACGGCGCACGTCGCGCAGATGTCGGCGAGGCGGAACTGCTGACGACAGCGGCGAGAGGGGTGCCCGCCGCGCCCCGCCCGGTTTGCTAGGGTGGCGGCCGTGAGCGACGGCAAGAAGACGGCGGGGCGCGTGCGCGCGGACCTGGCGCTGGTGGACCAGGGGCTGGCGCCGTCGCGCGAGCGGGCGCGGGCGCTGATCCTGGCCGGCGAGGTGCTGGCCGGCGATCGTCCCATCGAGAAGGCGGGCGATCTGGTCGCCCCCGACGCGGCCCTGCGCCTGCGTCACGCGCCGATGCCGTACGTGTCGCGGGGCGGGGTGAAGCTGGCGCACGCGCTGGCGACGTTCGAGATCGACCCGAAGGGGCTGACCGCCGCCGACGTGGGGGCATCGACGGGCGGCTTCACTGACTGCCTGCTGCAGGCCGGCGCGGCGCGCGTCTACTGCATCGACGTGGGCTACGGTCAGCTGGACGCGAAGATCGCCAACGACCCGCGCGTGACGGTGCTGGATCGGACCAACGTGCGGAACGCGCCGCCCGATCTGCTGCCGGCCCCCGCCGACCTGGCCGTCGTCGATGTCTCGTTCATCTCGTTGAAGCTGGTGCTGCCCGCGCTGCCGGCGCTGTTGCGGCCGGGCGCCCCGGTGGTGGCCCTGGTGAAGCCCCAGTTCGAGGTGGGCCGCGCCCGCATCGGCAAGGGGGGCATCGTGCGCGACGAGGCGGCGCGGGCCGACGCGCTGGTCGCGGTGGCCGCCACGGCGCGCGAGCTGGGGTTCGCGGTGCGCGGCGACACCGTCTCGCCCATCACCGGCGGCAAGGGCAACATCGAGTTTCTCCTGTATTTGAACGCGCCCGACCCCGCGCGTGCGCCGTAGACCTTGCGCCCCACCGGGGCCCCTGGGCTATCCTGGCCAGCGTGCGCGTTTTCGTCACCGGCGCCGCCGGTTTCATCGGGTCTCACCTGTGCGAACGACTGGCCTCCCGCGGTGACGTCGTGGTCGGCTTCGACAACTTCGACGCCTTCTACGGCCGCGCGATCAAGGAAAGGAATCTGCGCGAGGTCCTGACCGGCGTGGACGCCTCCAGCACGCAGACGGGCTCGTTCGCCTTCGTCGAGGGAGACATCCGCAAGTCCGACGCGCTGGCGGCGGCGTTCCGGACGGCAGCGCCGGACGTGGTGGTGCACCTGGCCGCGCTGGCGGGCGTGCGCCCCTCGATCGCGGAACCGGGCCGCTATGCCGACGTCAACGTGCGCGGCACGCAGAACATCCTGGACGCCTGTCAGGCGCAGGGGGTGACACGGCTGGCCCAGGCGTCGTCGTCGTCTGTCTACGGGCTGGACAGCGCCGTTCCTTTTCGCGAGTCCGATCCCTGCCTGCGCCCGGTCTCGCCCTACGCGGCGACGAAGCGGGCCTGCGAGCTGATCGCCTTCACCGCGCACCACCTGAACGCGCTGAGCGTCACCAACCTGCGCTTCTTCACGGTGTACGGCCCCCGGCAGCGGCCCGATCTGGCCATCCACAAGTTCACGCGGCTGATCTCGTCGGGGCAGCCCATCCAGCTGTTCGGGGACGGCAGCACGTCGCGCGACTACACCTGGATCGACGACATCATCGACGGCTGCGTGGCCTCGGTGGACCAGCTGGCGGCCGATCAGGCACCCGCCTTCCGCACGTACAACCTGGGCGGGTCGCAGACGACGACGCTGCGGCAACTGGTCGACCTGATCGCGGGCGCGCTGGGCCGCGAGCCGACCATCGAGTCACTGCCGGAGCAGCCGGGCGACATGAAGCGGACGCTGGCCGACGTGACGCTGGCGGCGCGCGAGCTGGGCTATCAGCCGCACGTGCCGATCGCCGAGGGGATCACCCGCTTCGTCGAGTGGTTCCGGCGCACGCACGCGGCGTGACGGCCGGCGGGCCGTGTAAGATCCTGTTCCCGTCCCGGCTTGCCCGCCTCCGCTCGCTCTCGTTCCCGGAAGGCCCCCCATGCGACACGTGAACCGGTTGCTCTTGCCGCTTGGTCTGCTCGTGCTGGGGGCGCCGATCTCGCCCGGTGCGGCGCTGCTGGGCTGTTCGTCGTCCCCTGAGGGGGGTGGCGCGGCCTCGGGCGGAGCGGCGGCCGTCGGCTCGGGCGGCAGCGGGACCGGGGGCGCCAGCGGGTCGGGCGGCGTTCGCGGCTCTGGCGGCGTGACCAGGGGCGGGGGCGGTTCCGGCGGTGTGGGCTCCGGCGGCAGCGGCGCGGGCGGCACCAGCGCGGGCGCGGGCGGACAGCCAGGCTCGGGAGGCGGCGGCGCGGATTCCGGTGGCAGTGGTTCGGGGGGCAGGCCTGCGGCCTCGGGCGGCGTGACCGGCGCCGGCGGATCGCCCGGCGGAGGCGCGGGTGGCCCCGGCGGCCACAACGGCGCCGCCGGAAGGGGCGGGGCGACCAGCTCGGGCGGCAGCAGCGGCGCCGGGGGAGGCAGCAATCCCAGCCGGCTGCGCCTGATGCCGCTCGGTGATTCGACGACCGCGTCGATCTGCTACCGCTCGCACCTGTGGCAGCTGCTGCTGCCGGTCGACCACATCCAGTTCGACTTCGTCGGTACGCGCAACGGCGATCCCGGATGCAGCTTCACCGGTTACGACAAGGACAACGAGGGCCACGGCGGCTACATCGTCACCGATCTGCTGAAGGCGACCAGCACCGGCCGGCCGTCGGGCGCCGATGCGTCGGACCCGTACGACGCGTCGGCGAAGGATCTGGCCACCTGGTTCGATGGCCACCCCGCCGACGTGGTGATCATGCACTTCGGGACGAACGACGTCTGGAACAGGAAGGCTCCCGCCGACATCCTGAAGGCCTACGCGGCGATCCTGGCGCGGCTACGGGCGAACAACCCCGGCGTGCGGCTGATGGTCGCCCAGATCACGCCCATGAACCCGTCAGGGTGTGGCGACAAGTGCACCAGCGGCGTGCCCGCCCTGAACGCGATGATCCCGGACTGGGCCAGCCAGAATTCCACGGCCGCGTCGCCCATCACCGTCGTCGATCAGTACACGAACTTCGATCCCGCCACCGACACGAAGGACGGCGTGCACGCGAACGACACGGGCGCGGTGAAGATCGCGACGAACTGGTTCAACGCCCTGGGCCGGCTGCCGTAGGCGGCATGTCCATGTCCGGGCGATGCCTCCCCGCCGGGCGACACGCACCTTCGGCGGCAGGTCCGCGATAAGGTCCGCGATAACCCGTATGCTGGATGGCGCATGCAGCTGGTGATCGCCGAAAAGCCGTCGGTGGGCCGCGATCTGGCGCGCGTGCTGGGGGTGCGCGGCGCCGGCAAGCACGCCATCGCCGACGGCCAGCGGACCATCACCTGGTGCATCGGCCACCTGGTCGAGCTGGAGGAGCCGGCCGCCTACGACGGTCGGTGGAAGGCGTGGCGGCTGGACGCGCTGCCGATGATCCCGCAGGCCTTCAAGCTGCGGCCGGTCGAGGGCACGCGGCAGCACCTGCACGCCGTCAGCGCGCTGCTGCGCGATCGGCGATTCACCGAGGTGGTGAACGCGTGCGACGCCGGCCGCGAGGGCGAGCTGATCTTCCGCTACGTCTACGAGCTGGCGGGCTGCCGCCTGCCGGTGCGGCGGCTGTGGATCTCGTCGATGACGGACGAGGCGATCGGACGCGGCTTCGCGGCGCTGCGGGCGGGGCGCGACTACGACGCGCTGGCAGACGCCGCCCGCTGCCGGTCCGAGGCCGACTGGCTGGTGGGCATGAACGCCACCCGCGCGGTGACCGTCGCCCGCCGCAGCGAGGCGCCGGCCCGGCCGTCGCCCGCCGGCAAGGCGGGCCGCGGGACCGAGCGCGGACTGCTGTATTCGATCGGCCGGGTGCAGACGCCCACGCTGGCCATCGTGGTGGCGCGGGAGCGGGCCATCGATTCGTTCCGGCCGCAGGACTACTGGGAGGTGCGCGGGCGCTTCACCACCAGCGGCGCCGGCCCGGCCACGTTCACGGCGGGATGGAGCACCCCTTCGCCCACGGGCAAGGGAGCGGCGTCGCGCCTGGGCGCGCAGGCGCTGGCCGCCGAGCTGGTGGCGCGCACGGCGGCCCACGCCGCGGCCACGGATCCACTGGGTCCGGTCGTGGAACGGGTGAAGGGGACGAAGTCGCGCGAGCCGCCGCCCCAGCTGTTCGACCTGACGACGTTGCAGCGGACGGCGAACCGACGCTGGGGCATGAGCGCCACGCGGACGCTGGAGGCGGCGCAGGCGCTGTACGAGCGACACAAGCTGCTGACGTATCCGCGGACAGATTCCCGGTACCTGTCGAACGATCTGGCGGGCGAGCTGCCGAAGCTGTTCCGCGGGCTGGCCGCGATCCCGGATTACCAGGCGTTCGCCGAGACCTTGCAGGGTGCGCCGGCGGCGCGGCCGAAGCGCGTCTTCGACGATGCCAAGGTTCACGACCACCACGCCATCATCCCGACGGGCAAGGCGGCCCGCCTGGAATCACTGCCCGAGGACGAGCGGCGCATCTTCGATCTGGTGGCGCGCCGGTTTCTGGGGGCGTTCTTCCCCGACGCCGAGTTCGCGCTGACCGACGTCGTGCTCCGCGTCGGTCCCGTCGCCGACGCCGCCGCCGTCCGGAAGTCCCAGCCCGCCTCGTCGCTGGTCGAGCCGGTCGCCGACGAGGCGATGCTGGCGGCGCTGCCGCCGCCGCCCGATCGCTTTCACACGCGCGGTCGGGTGCGCCTGGTCGCCGGCTGGCAAGAGGTCGCCCAGCTCGGGGGGGCGGCGGGCGGCCGGGGCGCGCCGAAGGACGGCGCGGGGGCGCGCGGGGACGCCGACGGGGAGGGGGAGGCGACGCTGCCCCCGCTGGCGGAGGGGCAGCGCCTGGACGGCGCCTTCGAGAGCGTGGCGCGCCAGACGAAGCCGCCGCCACGGCATACCGAGGCGACGCTGCTGGGCGCGATGGAGTACGCCGGCCGTGACATCGCCGACGAGGCGCTGCGCGCCGCCATGAAGGACACGGGGCTGGGCACGCCGGCGACCCGGGCGGCGACGATCGAGACGCTGGTGAAGCGCGGGTTCGTGGTGCGGCAGGGCAAGCAGATCGTCGCCACGCCGACGGGCATCGCACTGATCGAGGGGCTGCCCGTGGCCAGCCTGGCCTCGCCCGAGCTGACCGGTGCCTGGGAGGCGCGACTGGCGCGCGTGGCGCGCGGCCACGAGGCCCGGTCGGCCTTCATGAGCGACATCGTCCGTTACGTGGGCGACGTCGTGACGGCGATCCGCGGCGGGGCGCGGCCCGCCAACGGCGGAGGCCCCGCGACCCGGGGGAGCGTCGCGAACGTGGCGAACGGCGCCAGCGTCGAAGCCACGGCCAGGGCCACCCCGCGCCCGACCACCGCCCCCGTCGGCGATGCGCGCAAGCAGGGACCAGCCCCGCTGCAGCCGGAACGGGCGCGCTCCGCGAAGAAGGTGGCCAAGGCCGCCGAGGCGTCCGCGCCGGCGCTGGTCTGCCCGCGCTGCCGGCAGGCGGCGCTGGTCACGGGAAAGCGCGGCTGGGGCTGCGGTCGCTGGCGCGAGGGGTGTTCGTTCGTGATCTGGTTCGAGACGGCGGGCCGCCGCCTGACCGACGCGCAGCTACGCGAGCTGGTCGGGAAGGGAAAGACCCGCAAGGCGAACTGGAGCCCCAGCGGCAACCCGGACGAGCGCCTGCCGGGCCGCCTGGTGCTGGACGCCGCGGCCGGCCCGCCTGGCGGCAGCGCGCGCTTCGAGCCCGCCTGAGTCGCCCGCCTGAGCCGCCGACCGGAGCTCCGCCACGCCGCCAATGGGCGCCGGGGAACGCCGGCCGCGATCCGACCGGCGGCGACGGCTGGCTGGTCGCCGGCGACAGGGGGCGCGCGCCGCCGTGCTGCGTGCAGCAGTTGTCTCCGCGAAATGCATCGCGCTAGAACGGACGGACATGCGAGCCAAGAACGGCGTCGGGCTCATCGGTCAGACTGGCGTGGCGCTGATGATGCTGGTGGCGGCGAGGGATGCCGGCGCCGCCGTGCCCGATTGCTGGGGCAAGTGGCATCTCGAGCTCGCCCGGCCGACCGCCGACAAGGAGGCCTGGTTGTCACCCGGCAGCTGGTGCCGGAGTGCGACCCTGCCCAGGGCCGTCGACCTCGAGGTGCGCCGGAACGCCGCGGGTGCCCTGTCGATGACCGGAAACCCGCTGGCGCCGTCTGACGTGCTGGTGGGCGCCGGGACGTGCACGTTCGCGTTCTCGGGAGCGGAGAGCCACGTGCCGCCGAACTTCGAGCTGACCGTCGAGGTCGCGGCAAGGGACGCGAAGGTCGAAGGGTCGGCCCGGTGTGCCGAGAAGACCCCCGCCGGCGGCGGCAGCGCGGGCGTCACCGTGAGCGTCGCCGTGAACGGCAGCGTGACGGGCGAGGCCGCCGCCGCCCCCGTCGACACCCGCGAGCTGGTCGCCTCGGTCACGCGCGCCTGCGCGCGCCACGACGCCGACGCCCTGTGGGGCCTGTCGACGCCCCGCTTTCAGGCCGCCGCCGACGAGCGCGCCCAGCAGGTCCGGACTGCGGTCCCCTCCGCGGAGCTGCGGCGGCTTTACGGCCATCACGGAAAGCCCGAGGCGTTCACGGGGCTGAGCTTCCTTCGTTACGCGGTCAAGAGCGGTAAGGCAGCCGAAAATCCCTGCGCCGACGCCGCGCGATGGAAGATCGACGAGACGCGAGAGCTGCCGGACGAACGCACGGTGGCGATCAAGCGACCGAACGGCGCGCTGTTCGGCCTGACGTTCGTCCGCGGCGAGCGTGGCTGGAAGCTGGATCAACTCTCGAAGAGCTTGCCGCCGAAGCGGTGAGCGTGAAGCGCGCTCAGTACGCGTAGTCGCAGAACTCCTTGGCGGAGTGCGTGAACTGCTTCTTGTAGTCCTCGTAGGCGTAGAAGCCCAGGTGCACGATGGCGACCTTCTCGTCGTCGGACAGCGCGCCGCGGTCCTTCTTCACGCTGGCGGGCAGCTTGTCCTTGAACTGGGCGTGGTACTTCCCGTCCCACACGGCGCCGTACCAGCCCAGCGCCACCAGCGACTGGTGTTCGTCCAGCGTCAGATCGTCCCACTGCGTGTCGGGCGACAGCAGCTCCTTCAGGCTGCGTCGCTCGAAGAAGCCGGGCGCGTTGCTGGTCACCGCCAGGATGGTCTCCTCGCGCGTCCCCACCAGGCCGATCTGCACCTGTAGCTCGACCCCTTCGATGTAGCCGGCCCAGCGATCGAGGAAGGCCGACTTGCCTTTCATCGCCTTGGCCAGATCTTTGCCCTTCAAGCTGACGCCGCTGCCGAAGACGCCCGACTGGGCGTTCAGCTCGCTGTCCAGCCACACCCCGGGCGCGGCCTGGACGCTGAGCTTCGTCTTTCCCAGCGTGTCCACCTCGATCTGGTACTCGCCGATCTTGACCGAGGCCACCTGCTTCTCCGGGTTTCCCAGGCTCTGCTTGAACGAGATCTCGACCGGCACGCCCTTCTTGGTGACCTTCTGCACGACGCTGTCCAGCTTCACCTTGCCCTTGATCAGGGCGTCGCCCTTCGTGATCACCTGGAACTGGCCGTCGACGACCTGGATGTCGATGTTCATCTCGAACTCCACCTCGGCCGGTGTCTTCTCGCTGATGTCGGGAAGTCCGGGGCGCAGGAAGTTCTTGATCTTGTTGACCACCTTCGGGGTGGCCACGTACTTCGGCTTGATGCGCAGGAACGGGTAGCCCTGCGACAGGCGATTCGCGAAGTGGTCCAGCTGGTGGGCGATGGCCACCCACGCGTCGAACTCGCCGGTGTTCAGCGCGTCGAAGATGTCATCCATCTGCTGGTCGGTGGCGCCCGCCGGCGTCGGCATCTCGTAAGGCGGGCGCGGCGGTCCCAGCTTTCGCAGCTCGTCCTCGTTGGCGGTGTTCTTGACCTTCTGAACGTACTGCTGCACGTAGCCGTCGTAGGCCAGCTTGATGCTGTGGCACACGGCCAGGTTGCGACCGTGCACGGACCGGTTCACGTCGCCGTCGTGGCCGTAGTCCTCCAGCCTGCCTGTTCCTCCCAGCAGCCCCAGGAACGCCAGCTGTCTGGCGGTGGGGGCGTAGTAGACGACCTCGACCTCGCCCGCGTGCTTGTTCAGCGCCTGCACCAGCCCCGGTCCGTCGTCGACGATCTGATCAATCTCCAGGCCGTCGTTGTTGCCGGGCAGGGCGATGATCGCGGACATGGTGGTCAGGTCGACGAACGTGTTGCCGCCGATGTTCTCGAACAGCGCGTAGGCGCCGAACAGGCCGCGTGTCTCCACGCCGTCGGCCAGGGCGAACTTCTTCTCTACCTGGCCCGCCGAGCTGAGCAGGACCAGCGTTCGCGCCGTCGGCTGCAGCAGCAGCACGTGGTAGCCGCGCGCGATGGCGGTCGGGTGGTAATCGCGCAGGAAGCCGTGCAACACCGTCTGGGCCAGGATCTTCGCGTTCAGGTCGGCGTAGTCGCTGGTCCAGCCGGCGGCCAGCGCCAGGTTGTCGACGGCGTAGTGGTGCGAGCGACGGGTGTCGCCGGTGGTCTCCTCTCCCCGTCCGTCCAGCGCCGACGTGGCGCCCGGGCGCCGATAGATCTGCTTCAGCAGGTGCCGGGCATCGCGCTCCTGCGCCGTCGCGTCCAGCGACACCACGACGCGCGTGATGGCGCGGGTGTGGTTGCGGGTGTCGATCACCGCCTCGACCAGCTGGCTGTCCTCCTCGGTAACGGCCTGCCCGGCGGGGAAGATGTAGACAGGCTTGCCGCCCAGCAGGACGCGGTAGCGGCCCGCGCGGACCTTGTCCAGCTTGCCGTAACCCGATGCGCCCACGTGCAGGGGGACATCCGGCAGCCCCTCGAGCGAACGCAGGATCAGGTCGACGTTGCCCGAGCGGAAGCCGAGCTCGTCGACGGTCTGCAGCTCGACCCGGGAGTACATGATCCGGCGCTTCACGCGCACCTTGTGCTTGTTCCCGGTCGGCAGCGACAGCGGCTTCACCGGCTTGGGGATGTACAGGATCCCAGGCACGTCGCCGTCGCTGAAGACGTAGTTCTTGCCGTCCGCGGTGCGCCTGGTGCAGCCGGTGTACTCATGCAGACAGCGATTCACCTCGGCCGGCACGTCCGTGCCGTAGTTGAACAGCGCCAGCTGTTGCCAGGTGACCCCGTTCTTCTCGGCGAGCCCCTCCAGGGTCTCGCCGCTCTTCACCTTGTGTTCCAGGAACGACTCGTAGTCGATGTCAGCCATCCGTCACCCTCACCAAAATGTCTCGACGCGCTCGGAAACCCAACTGGACGAACTCGACCGCCGGCCTCAAGGCAGCGCGATCACGAAGGTCGTCACCGAGAAGGCGGGCACGGTGGCGACGAAGCTCCAGTTCTGGATCGGCGCGGCCGTGACCGTGACCAGGTTCTCCGTGCGGGAGGTACGGTGCACCTCGACGGTCGACCCCAGCGACGGCAGGGCGGTCAGGTCGAACGTGAAGCCCTTGCTGGCGCTGGTGTCGCCGTTGCGCACCACCAGGGTCAGCATATGGCCATCGCCGCTGACCGCGGCCACCATGTCGCTGCTGTTGATGTCGATGAACGTGGCGCCCGGGCGGATGTACCGGCTGAAGCCGGCCTGCATGTAGAAGCGCTTCAGATAGCCGAACGTTTGCTTCTTGTCGTCCAAAGTGAAGCTGGCCCACGTCTGGCCGGGATCGCCGACCTGCCAGTCGACCCACGCCTCCGCGCCGAGATCGCGCAGGTCGGTCATCTCGCGGCCGGCCATGAACAGCGCCGCCTCGGTGTCGTCCGCCAGATCCTGGTTCAGCGGGCCGGTCTCGGACTGCCACAGCCGCTTTCCCTTCGACGTGGCCAGGGTGCGCAGGTCCTTGCGCGCGCTGCCGGCGTAGGTGTGCGTGTTCATCTGGCTCATGCCCGCCAGCGTGGTGGCATCGTAGCCCTTCATGTTGTTGTAGGCGTCGTCGATGCTGTTCTCGTCCGACGCGCTGACCGTCGTCGCGGTGAGGGACTTCGCTTTCAACGCGGCGCTGACCGCCTTGATGATCGTCTGCTGGTTGCCGGGCGAGAAGTGACAGCCCTCCTGCCCGCCGTTCGACTTCCACCAGCTCGCGTTCGGCTCGTTCAGCGGCTCGATGGTACGGAAGGTGATCCCCCACGCGTCGTGGAAGTGCTTCACGACCTCGGTCAGGTAATCGGCGAAGGCGTCGTACGAGTCGTCCTTCAGGTTGTTCGACCCGTCGCTGCTGCCCGAGGCACAGCTGCTCTTCGTCATCCAGTACGGCGGCGAGTTCGAGAACGCCTCCAGAATCAGGCCGGCGTCGCCGGCCCCGCGGTCGACGATCCGTTGCAGGATGGCGCGCTGGTTCGCGTCCGCCTCCCAGTTCCACTTCCCGTCCGACGACTGGAAGCCGTCCATCTCGCGCCAGTCCCCCATGTGGTCGTGGGCGGGGTTCTCGCCGCCGCCGATGTTGTAGCGAAAGACGTTGAACCCCAGACCGTTCACCGGATCGACCACCGCGTCGACGACGGCGTTCCGCGCGCTCGCGGCCCAGCTGCCGACGTGGTTCGCCCACCAGCACAGGCTGGTCCCCCAGCCCTCGAACGTCTGGTGCCGCGTCCCGTAGGCGACCTTGATCAGCGTGGTGCCCGACATCGGAACGACCGTGGGCCGAGCGCCACCGGCGCCCCCCGTGGCGACGGAGCTGGCGCCGCCCGAGCCGCCCGCCGCAGCGCCGCCGGCTCCTCCGCTGCCACGTCCGCCGGCCCCCCCGCTGCTTCGCCCACCAGCGCCCCCGCTGCCGGTGGCGCCACCGGAAGGGGCGCCGCCATTTCCCACGCCGCCGGTTCCCGGCGCGCCGCCCGAGCCACTGCCAGGTGGCGTCCCGCCCGTTCCCGGCGCTTGCCCCCCGCCCGAGCCGGTCGCGGACGCGCCGCCCGAGCTGGCGGGCACCCCGCCACTGCCGCCCGTGCTGGCTCCGCCCGAGCCCCCGCCCGAGGTGCCGCCCGACCCGGGCGAGACCGGGCTACCGCCGGAGCCGCCCGTCGATGCGCCGTCGCTGTGGCAGGCCGCAGGTAGGAGCAACAAGAACCCGAGCGCCAGGAGCGCGCGCGGCACGACGGTCTGCCCCTTCATCCACGCGATGATACCCCGGGCGCGCGGACGAAATGCCAGGCGCAATGCGTCCCGAGCGACGTGCACGCGCCGTCCGGGTCAGGTGTCATGCGGGCGGAGCGCTGCTTCGGGCCAGCGGTCCCGGCGCTCGGGCGAAGATGCGTCGCGCCGCGCATCACCGCTGGCCCAGCGTAGCTGTCCCGGACGCCGAGCTTTCTCAGGCCTCGGTGATTGTCATGCTGGACAGCCCGGGAAGTCGAAGCAGCGCCAGGACGCCTCAGTGGCGTCGTACCGGCACTCACGCGGTAGCGTTGGCGGCGGCCTCGTGCAGTCGGTGTCTTCGACGCAGCTGTCGTGAGGCGTGCGGCAGTAGTACCCGACGGCCCAACCGCTGCTGGTGGAATACCCCGGGCATGCGGCCAGGGAATTTGAGCAGTAGCCGCCCGGGCCGCAATCAGCGTCAACCTGACAGTTACCGGCGGCACAAACATTGGCGCCGCCGAAGGTCGCCCGGCAATCGCACGGGCCGCCGGTCTGGCAATCCGCGTCCGCGAAGCAGACGTCGTACGAGCACACGCTGCAGTAGCCCGCGTTGGGGCTGACCGCGACGCAGCGCCCGTTCTGCCCGTCGCTGCAGTCGCTGTCGACGGCGCAGTTGCCTCCGTCGATGGGCAGGCCGGATGGATTCGGCGTGCAGCTGGCGAGGGGCCTCGCCTGCGGGCACGGCGTCGCCGCGGGCCGGTGCGACGTCGGGACAGCGGAGATGGCGCTGCCTCCGCCTGCGTCGCCAGCACCGGCGTCCGTCGGCGCGAGCACGCCAGCGGCGCTCCCCAGGGAGCAGCCGCACGGGCCACTCATCTTGGTGAAGGTGATGCGTGAGGCATAGCTGGTTCCGTCGATGAATTGCACCCGGACGTCGCAGACACCCTCGCCGGTGCGCGACACCAGAATTCGGCTGGCGGACGGCTGGTATTCGGCCGAGCAAGGCTTGTCCGTGGAAGCGGTCGCCACGGCGGGGAAGGAAGCCCCCAGCGTAACCCCGCCGATAGCCTGAGAAGACGAGGAGCACTGGTCACAACCCCCCTCTGGGCAGTGGCAAACGTGGCTTGCCGAGCTGCAGCTCCCCAGCGTGAGTGCCAACAGAGCGATAGACGTTCTCATCGTTCCTCCTGTTGCACGCGGACTTGCTGTTGCACGCGAGCTTGCCCCAGTCGGCCCGACAGTAAGTATCCCGCGCGCGGGCCGGCGATGCCTGGATACGAACGCGCTCTGGCGGCCGGACGCCAGAGCGTCGGTTGAATCCTAGTCGCCGCCCGGGTTGTAGAAGCCGGGCAAACGCGGGCCGCGGTCGCGGTTGCGATGACGGTCGCGATCGAAGCCGCCGTTACCGCCGCCGCCCTCTCGGCCTCCGCCACCGGCCCCACTGCGTCGCCGCCGGCGCTTGCCGGAGCGACCGCCGTCCTGATTCCGATCGCCGCCGCCACCGCCATTGCCGCTGCCGTGAGCGCGGAAGCCCTGCTGCTGCGGCTTGCCGCCGCCGCCGCCGCCGCCGGGGCTGTGGTGGTGCTGGTTGTGGTTGGCGCTCGGCTGGCTTGCGCCCGGGCCACGCGCCATGACAGGCAGCGAGACGGGGTCGACCACGCGCCAGTCGACGTACGCGCGGATGTTCGCGTCGCGCACGGCATCCCAGCTGGCGCGATCGGGATCGAGGCTGGCGGGCGGCGTGGAATCGCTCCCGGCCGGTGCCTGTTCTTCGGCCGCCGCCGCGCCCTCGGCGGCGAGCGGCGCGACCGACTCCGCAGGCGCAGGCGACAAAGTGACCGCCGGTGAGCCGACGGATGTCGACACGACGGGCGGCTCCGCCAGCGCGGGTTCCTGCGCCGGCGGCCACAGCGCCTCGAGCTCGGCCATGTCCAGCACCACCTCGCCGGACATGGGCGCGCCCGCCTGGCCGTCGACCTGGTCCCACACCGCCGGGTCGAACACGTTCTGCGACTCGTCGGCCGGACCGACCAGGACCGGCGGCAGCGGCGGTTGCACGTCAGCCGGAACCGGGGTGGCGAACACGAACGCCGGCGCCTGCGGCTGCGCCGGGCGGGCCGGCTGTGCATGCTGGCCGTGCTGGGGCTGCCCGTGCGCGCTGATCTGCGGCTGCTGCTCGCCACCGCGACGGCGGCGCCGCCGCGGCCGCGCGTGGAAGTCCGTCGCCGCGTGCAGCCCGTGCCGCACGTCGGCTGATCCCGGATCGAACACCTCGCTGTCCAGCCCGGCGCACGAATCACACAGGCCGCACTTGTCGCCCTCGGGCTCGCCGAAGTACGCGCGCATCATCTGCACGCGGCAGCGCTGCGTGTTCATGTACGCCAGCAGGGACGCCAGGCGACGGCGATCGGAGATACGCCGCGCCTCGAACACCGAGGCGGCCTTGTCGATGCGCTCGCGCGTGGGCTTCGGCTCGACGCCCTTCCAGCGCGCCGCCTTCACCTCTTCGGCGACGCCCATCGCCTCCAGCACCGACAGGATGACGCGCACGCGGCGCTCGGGCAGCGCCATCGACATCGCCAGGTCGCGCACCGAGACTTCCTTGCCCTCGTCGCTCCACGCGTACAGGCCCTCGGCCACCATGCGCGCCTGCGACTTGGTGGGGTGCGCCTCGCGCAGGAAGTGCTCCTGGATCTCGATGTCCTCGGGCTGGAACAGCAGCACGCAGCGCGCCGGCTTGCCGTCGCGACCGGCGCGACCGGCCTCCTGCACGTAGGCCTCGGGGGACCCGGGCATCTGGTAGTGGATGATGTAGCGGATGTCGGGCTTGTCGACGCCCAGACCGAACGCGTTCGTGGCCAGCATGACCACCTTGCGACCGCCCTGCATGAACGACGCTTGCGCCTTCTCGCGCTCGTCCTGCGTCATCTTGCCGTTGTAACGCTCGACCGGGATCTTGCCGTGGCGAAGCGCCACGTACAGATCGTCGACGGCGCGCACGGTGGCGCAGTACACGATGCCGGGCCGCCGCAGCCGCTGGATCAGCTTGCCCAGCTGGCGCAGCTTGTCGGCCTCGCCCGCCACCTTGCGCACGTCGAAGGCCAGGTTGGGGCGATGGAACGAGACGCGACACACGTTCGAGTCGCGCATCCCCAGCTGCACCAGCACGTCGTCCGAGATGGCCGGCGTGGCGGTGGCGGTCAGCCCCAGGATGGGGGGCCGCCCCAGCACGTTGGCCGCGCGCCGCAGCCCCAGATAGGCGGGACGGAAGTCGTGGCCCCACTGCGACACGCAGTGGGCCTCGTCGACGGCGAACAACGAGAACTTCACGCCCGCCAGCGCCTCTTGCACCGTGGGCGAGCCGATCGACTCGGGCGTGATGATGACCAGCTTGATCGCGCCCTCGCGCACCGCCTCGAGGTCGGCGGCCCGCTCCTTCGCGGTGCGGGTCGAATCGATGCGCGCCACGCGCACGCCGGCCGCCTGCAGCTTGGTGACCTGATCCTCGATCAGCGCCAGCAGCGGCGACACGACGATGGTGGGCCCGGGCAGCACCAGCGCCGGCAGCTGATACGTCAGCGACTTGCCACT
>Ga0070658_10002235_pt1 | contig 16242 bp, 17 predicted proteins | sample KBSC13metaG_FD_64664 | JGI IMG/M metagenome (GOLD analysis project Ga0070658, IMG submission 64664) | Corn rhizosphere microbial communities from Kellogg Biological Station, Michigan, USA - KBS C1-3 metaG | ecosystem: Host-associated > Plants > Roots > Rhizosphere > Soil ...
CAAGACCGATCCTGCATCTGGAACCGAGTCGAGAAGATCAACATATGACTGGGCGCCAGCAATAGGCGATGGCGCCGAAGGCGCAGCTTGGGTCGCGCCCGCTGTTATCAGAACGGCTGCGCTGCTAAGCAGGAATGCGAGATGAGGTTTCATTCTTGAGGTCCTCTAGAAAAAATTGTCGCCAAAGCTTGAACTTGCAGAAGCCACGGTCGTTCCTTTCGGCGCAGGGCCGTTGGGTTGAGACCGTTAAAAGACCGTCTCAGGTAAGGCGGCCTTAACCGTATCTGCCACGACTCAGCGCACATGGCCCGCGTGGGTGTTGTCTTCAACGCGCCGGCGTCATGCCAGTGGTGCTTCGGCGCAGCTTCAGATGGCCGGGCGCATATTTGGAGGCGCTATGCCGCGAATTGCGCGCTCGAGATGCCCCGGGGCGTAGCCTGATGCTCCGGTCGTGCCCGCGACGGGCCCACCATTTCGCTGCGTTTCCTGACCGGGCCCCTGGCTCTTGGCACTGTTGCCAGCGGCGAAGGCGAAGGGCGTGGTCATGATGACGGCGATGGCGGCAACGGCTGTGATTGAGAATCGCATGGAAACCTCGCGATGAGATCACCCACGCGCAACGGGTCGGCGAAGCGTTGCGTTCCGTGAACAGCACAAATTGGACCTTTTCATCGGGCATTCATTGTGGTGCGCGTGGGAAGCGGCCGCTATTCTCGAACAGCGGACCTAAAGCAAGGACCCGACCTCGCGAGGGCAAGGATTCCTTTTGGAAGGCCATGGTCAACTCGATGCTCGTCAAGCCGCAGTTGCGGCCCACTTGGAACGAACGAGTAACAAACAACTTTCAGCAAATTGCGATCTAAACTTTCGCGGAAACTACAGTCCTTGGGGCTAATTTGGCTATCGGATTGCAGGGTCGCCGCATGGGAAAAACCCGAGACGAAGAGATGGTTCGCGCCGCCAGCGTCGTGATTGCTGATGGCAGCCAATTCGGCCGGCGGCTCACTCGTACTATGCTCGTTAGCCTGGGAGTGCGATCCATCACCGAGGTGGCCGATGGCCCTTCGGCTTTGGAGGCCGTCTCTTCGAGCAGGCCCGATGTTCTGATCACCGATTGGGATCTGCCCATCCTATCAGGCATCGACGTCATCAAGAGAATTCGATCGCCCGAGTCCTTCCCATACCCCGATGTCCCTATACTGATGCTCACCATGCGCACCGAGCGTCGCCACGTCTTAAAGGCGCTGGGGCACGGCGCTAACGAATTTTTGGCCAAACCGACGAGCACCCTCGCCATAAGGGACCGGGTGATCTCGGCTTTAGCTAAGCGGAGACCGATGGTGAGGTTGGGGGAATACTATGTGCCCACACCGAGAGCCTGGCCGCCGAAGGGCAGCCAACCAGAGCTGCTGTAGCTGATCGCATCGCCATCCGACGGAGAACCGAGTCGCCGGGCAAACGAGTCACTTGAATTCGACCCCGACGCGCTGAAACGATCGCCAAACGACTTTGCAGTTACGCATCGAGCGGGAGGACGGACGGAACAACAGGAATTGTTCCGGCAACGATATCGTATCTGCTGGTGGCGCGACTTCCAGGCACGCGCCGTACGAGGATAGATCTCGAATTACGCAGCTGATTGATTTGTTCAATCCATATACGATCTCTGCAGCTTCGCTGCTCGGCTCTCGCGGCGAACGTCTTCTTTCCATATCCGGTACCCTTGGAGGCCGCTTGGAAATCGCCCGGCTGTCTCGCAACCGGAATCACGGTGCAGAGCCATCGTAGCCTCAAATGGGTCACACGAGCATGGTGCTTGCGGGTTGATCGCATTTTCTCGGTGCTAATCCAGTAAATTCGAGCGCGCGAAAACGGCGCTAATGTTCCCGTCGAAATGCGGGGTTGGTGGGGCAGGGGCTGCTCAGAGTGATGAGACAATGCGTGATATTGAACGAACAATAAAACAATTGAATCCGTTCAGCTCAGTCCGCCTCAGTCTGCCCACATCGGACCTCGGCTTCTTAAATCGCCGCCCTACCCTCAGAAGTCACTCATAAGCCGGCGGCGGGCCTTCGCGAGTCAGTCGGGACGCGTTGTATTCAAAAACTTGAGACGACGCTCCTGTCCGAACAGAGATAAGGCGGACAGTGCGACGGCGCCCATACTTGCAGACTGGCGTAATCGGTCCACGTGCCGGCGGCGATGCCAACGAGGGCTCCCCAGGGCCAACACCACGAACGATACGAGCGGCCTGCCCATCGCAAACGGGCCGCCTATCAGATACAGGAGTGCAGCCGCGGCGCCGGCCGAAGCTCCGTTTTCGAAGCCGTGGCCGCTGCTGATAATTTCGCCAATTCCGCCTATTCCGACATCGAGCCACTCGAAGCCGAGCGTCAGAAAGGCGGCTATTGAGAGGGCGAAGACGACGATCCGCATCGGTCGATCCGAGCGGGGATGTAGCCATGGGGCCCCGCCGTCAGAACAATTCCCGGAGCCGTTCAGGTTCTGCCGGAATCACTGGCGTTCGCCGCTGGCTTGTCTTCGTTCTCGGGTCACACCGCCTTTTGGTCGGGATTATGGGAGATTGCGCGCGACAAGGATTACACCTTGAGCGCGCTCGTGGCGCAGATCGACTCCGAATGTGTCGGCCCGAACCCATCGAGCGCCATTCGCATGTACGTCTTGGAGCATTTCAATGCGCTTCATGAGAAGCGGTCCGGACGCTAGCGACACGATGCCGCCGAGGTAGTCCACGAGCGCATGCCTTGGCGATAGGCAATGCCCCCATTCCTCTGAAGAAACTGGCCGCGGACACATTCATCCTCTACGGCCCGCCCGGCACCGGCATGTATGATGCTATCATCGCGGGGTGCCATGCTGCAGACTTCGACCCGAGCGTCGGAAATCTCGGTGCCTCCACGCAGCAGGCGCCGCGCATCGGCTCGACACTGAGTTTGGTTGCCGCGGGTCTAGGCGTCACATTTGTGCCAATTTCGCTTAAGCGAATGAATATCGAAGGCGTTGTTTATCGACCAATTGAATCTACGACGCCAATGATCGCACGTCCTAGCTTAGCGGCGTGGCGATTTATCGGCGACTGTGAAGCAGTTCATCAGCGTCGTCAGACGTATTTGCAAGGCCAAGATGCAAGGCTGATGGAGCGCGTGGCCCCGACCGAGCATTTCAGAAAGTCTGCGGAAGCAACTCCCGCCCACCGGTTCGGCAGGAGTTGACGGATTGATAGCAACGCCGAATGGCGGAGTTCTTACGGTACAATGGCGTCCATCTCGGGGTAGAGCACGACGCTTTCCTGGGCAGTAGGTTCATTACGTGTGCCGATGCAGACCGCGGGTTTTTCTCCGCGATTGACGGCAACATGCAGGACGTTTGCCGGAATGTAGATGTAGTCGCCGGGTCGCACCGCTTCGCGATGCTGTAGCTGGTCTCCCGTCCATATCTCGAGTTCACCGCTCAGCAGATAGAGGGCAGTCTCATGCCGCTTGTGCACGTGCGCTCTGGTTCGCGCTCCTGCGGGAAGTGTCACGCTCCCGAGAAACAGGACCTGCGAGCCGACTGTCTCTGTGCTGACCCCGGGCTCGTAGTCCGACCCCTGTTCCGACCTATATTTGGTTCCTGCCCGGACCACAGATGCCTTCTGGGAGGCTCCGGCCCGCTTGCCTTCTGACCTGGCGATTTCTCTCATGACTGTCATGAAACCCTCCTGTTTGTTGAGATCAACGCAACGTCAGGAGGGTCGTCGGTCCAGCGCGGAAAAGTCTTGAATTGAGTGCCGAAAAGTTCCGAAATCTTGCGAACGGCGCTAAAATTGCCCCCATGGCCACCAAGATCGCCTTTGGCCCGTTCGTCCTCGACGTGGATCGCGGAACGCTTATCCGCGAGGGCCGGCCAATTGCTATCAGCAGCAAGGGCCTGCAGCTCTTGCAGACGCTTCTTGATGTGCCCGGTCAGGTAGTCAGTAAGGCCGATCTGATGCGAGCCGCCTGGTCAGACGCGGCCGTCGAAGAGAGCAACCTTTCCGTTCAGATTGCGGCGCTCAGAAAGCAACTAGGCCCCTCGCCCGATGGAGGGGACTGGATCGCAACGATCCCGCGCGTCGGATACCGCTTCGTAGGCAGAATTGTCGCACGAACTGAGGCCCATGACGGCGAGCTGCCGAGCGCTGAGGGTGAGCAACGCCCGTCGATTGCCGTGATGCCCTTCGTCAATTTGGGCGGCGACCGAGAGCAGGAGTATCTCGCGGACGGTATAACCGAAGACATCATCACGGCACTGACCCGATTTCGCTGGTTCTTCGTGATCGCGCGCAATTCTAGCTTTGCCTACAAGGACAAGTCGCTCGACGTGAAGCAGGTCGCTCGAGAACTCGGCGTTCGTTATCTGCTGGAGGGAAGTCTGCGCAAATCTGGCCAGCGCGTCCGTATTTCCACGCAGTTAGTCGATGCCACATCGGGGACCCATATTTGGGCGGAACGCTATGACATCGAGCTGACAGAGCTCTTCGCCATTCAGGATGAGATCGCCGAACGGGTTGCTGGCGCCATCGAGCCGGAGCTGCTTAAGACTGAAGGTGCCCAATCCGCGGCCCGCCATACAGGTAATATGACGGCGTGGGATCTGGTACGTCGTGGCACCTGGCATTTCCATCAGGTGACGCGCGAGAACCATCTCAAAGCGCGGGACCTGTTTCGCGAAGCCTGCAAGCTCGATCCCGAGCTGCCGGAGGCACACATTTGGCTCGCTCGGGTCAGTGGCGGGGTCGTTCCCTATGGTTGGGCGGAGAACGCCGCTCTTGAGCTGCAGGAGGGAATGCAGGCAGCCCTCAAGGCCATCTATCTCGATGAGCGCAATCCCTACTCGCATTATGCATTTGCAATTGTCAGCATCTTCTCAGGACATCTCGAACAGGCCATCCGAGCGGCACGGAAGGCCATCGAAATCAGCCCAAGCTTTGCGCTCGGTCACCTCGGTCTCGGAATGGCCCTTTTATTCAGTGGACGCGCATCGGAAGCGATTTCTCCCCTGGAGCATGGGATACGGCTTAGCCCCCACGATCCGCAAAACTTCGTATGGTTTAACATGCTCGCCTTGGCCCGTCTTTTCACGGGCAGCGCGGATGCCGCGCTTAAAGCAGCCATCCGGGCCCTGCAGGTTCGGCCGGACTGGTGGACCACCTTGGAAGTTCTCACCTGCTGTTATGCCAAGCTTGATAGATGGGACGAAGCGCGTGATTTCGCCCGCGAGATGGGCAAAGCCGAAAAACTTCCGGGCGACGTCTTAGCAGTTCTACGAGCTAAGAACCCGGACTGGACAGCTCAACTTAACGAAGCCCTGCAGAAGGCGAGCGAGCAGCCGCCGCAGCACCACTAATTTCCGAAATTAACGTGACGAGCCTTTCTATCGCGGGTGGACGCGTCTCTACGGATGCGAACACAAGGGACGCCATCTCTGCGGCTCGGCCTTACGGCGGCTCCCCCCGTCATCGATCAAGCGGCTTTGACCTTTTCGTAGGCGCGATAAAACCAACCGCCATAGCCGTGTCAGTAGAACTCTGCGGCTTTCCTGCGCAGGATTGGTCAGGAAGCTCGAGCCGCGGCCAATGGCGATCGGTCGGATTTTGTTGAGCCGATCGCTACTCCGCAGGTGCCATCCGCGCAGGAGTAGCTCGAACCATTGAGCGCTCTACGCGATAGACCAGCCAAGTAAAAAACATCATTGCACAGAACACAACGATCGCGCCGATGGCCGCAATCGGATCGCCAGATTCGTGTCCCGTATGAACCATGCCTACTCCGACCACCATCACTACCGTTCCTACACACCAAGCGACCACCTGCCAAAGCGCGGCGCGGCCAGAATCGAGCCGCGGGTTGAGGCGGTAATACACACCGAATAGAAAAAGGGACACCCAGCCCAAGAGATTGAGATGCGCATGCGCCGGGAACGCTGAATGATCGTTTGAGATGGCCATTTGCAAGCCCCAGATCATGCCCGCGAGCACAAGTAAGGGAGCAGTTAGGAAGCAGACGGAAGACGCCTTCATCGTACCCTCCTGTTTGACTGAGCGCCTACGTAGTTTAGCGAGCTGGAAAAGCTTGAAAAGACGATTCCGCACTAGCCGATCCGGTTCTCAGCTCATTTCACAACAATCGAAGATCCGAGCCTCTAACCTAGGCGGCGCAGACCGCTTCCGCGTCTGCCACATCAGACCCGGTGTCTCAAATCCGCCACCCCACGGTCAGCAGCAACTCATTGGGCCCCTCCCATCCATCGGTCGTGTTGAACGCGCTCAGCTTGGATTCGATTTCGGCCCAGGCTGCGTCTTTCGCGGACACGTCGAGCTGGCTCAGGATCTGCAAGATCGGGCTGGCCGAATTGCGGATGAAGCCGAGATAGTCCGTCACCGACGGCAGCCTGAACGGCGCCGCAAGCTTCGTGGTTGCCACGCGCGAAAAACCCGCCTGCTGGAATAGTTCATCGGCAAGCCCAGGCTTGCCGAGGCTGAGCAGTCCGCCGGGCTGATACGGGTCGCGTGGTGGCAGTCCGGCATACTTGAACGCGGTCGAAACCAGAATGCTTACACATGGGTTCTTATCGGGCGACGAAAAAACCATCGTGCAGACGCGGCCGCCCGGCTTGAGCGCGCGGTACATTTTGCGCAGCCCTTTGCCGGGGTCCGGGAAGAACATCAGGCCGAGCCGGCAGACCGCAGCATCGAAAACGCTGTCTCCGGCATTCAAGCTTTCGCCATCGACGGCGGACGTTTCGACATTGTGGTAGCCGGCAGCTCGGGCCCTGTCCCTGGCAAATTCCACGATCACCGGCGACAAGTCGGTCGCTAGCACCGCTCCGGCTGGGCCGACCCGCTCGGCAATGTCGAGTGTCTGATCACCGGCGCCAGCGGCGACATCCAATACCCGATTCCCCGGTCCGATGTCTGCCATCGCCAACATGGCGTCGGTGGGCATCCGTAGCCACTGCCGGATTTGATTGCTGTGCGCATCCCAGTCCTTGGCGTGCTTATCCCACAAGTCCCGGATGGCGGCCTTAAATGCGGTCGGATCGAAAGGCGCGTTCATGAAGAGCGCTCCATCAACTGAATCTATGGAGATTCAGTACGCGGGCGGGCGCGAACGCGGCAGCCGCATGATTGCGCCAGGGGGCCCCAGAACTGCATAATGCTCCGATGTTTGACTGGAACGACCTCAAGTACTTCCTTGCCGTCGCGCATCACGGCAGCACGATTGCGGCAGGGAAGGCCCTTCGGACTAGTCAGTCGACCGTGCAGCGACGGCTGGTTGAACTGGAAAGGAAAATCAAGCGCAAGCTGGTGTCGCGCACGGTGTCCGGCTATCGCCTCACCGATTTCGGCCGGGAAATCCTGCCTTATGCCGAGCGCATCGAAGCTATGGTCGGCGATTTCGAATGCCGTGTAAGTGATTCGGGGCACGACCGCGGCGTCATCCGTGTGACTTGCCCCGAACCGATCGTGCAGCGCATGAGGCCGTTGATCGAGCGCTTTCATGCGCGGCATCCGCATTTGCGCGTCGACTTCGTAATGAGCGACCGTTATCTCGATCTCTCCAAGGGCGACGCGGACGTTGCCTTCCGCTCAGGCGATACCGATGACGAATTAATTGGACGCAAGATCGCGGACTCGGCCTGGGCGGTCTATGCCAGCCAAGATTATATCGAACGGTACGGCAAACCGGCGGGTGTCGATGATTTGTCGCGACATTACCTGGTCTGCCTAGATGAATCCATGAGCGGCCACCGGGTAGCCAAATGGCTGAAGGCGGTTGCGCCGGACGCCAAGATCACCGCCCGCAACAACAGCGTGCTCGGTATGATGTACGCTGTGAAATCCGGCGTGGGAATCGGGCCACTGCCCACGGCGATTGCGGACGGCGAGCCCGGCCTGGTGCGCGTATTAGGACCGGTTCCGGAACTCGCAAGGAGCTGGCGGCTATTAACGCACCCCGATCTGCGACGAGCGCCGCGCATTGCCGCGTTCTTTGATTTCGTCGCCGAAGAGCGTGACTCCCTGAAATCTATATTAACGGGTTAGCGTGGCGATGTAGCAACTGGCCGGACTGCGCAGACGCCGGGAGGTCGGCTCTCGGGAGTAGGACAGACTCGCACAGCCTAGTCGCCAACAGCAGCAGATGGCCCGAAGCTGACGTTCGCAAGTAGGACGCAGCATGTCCGCTCCTGACCGCGGAGCAGAAATCGGCGAGCGTTGAACTCAGGGCGATAGCGCCCACATTGCGAATCCGACCTCCAATCGGATGAGGCCGTGATCACACTATCAATTGTTAATTCTGGACGAGGGCGAACGTCTGCGAATGACGCGGCAGTAAAAATTTGCGCTGGCACTGCCGCTGGCATCGATAAAAAATCGCGCACAAATATGTTATTAGTGTCAACGACTTATAGTATAAGCGCGGCTCCGCCCCTGGCACCACTTTTCGATTCCGTCCCGAAATCGCCTTGCGTCCGTATCTGCTGCCGGAGCAGCAGCAGACACCTAGCTGTGCGGCTGCGATGTCCGCGTGTGACCCAAGACAGCCTCTCAATGCTGAGATATATGTCGGACTGCTGCGTTGCGATGTAGTCCGGTCCGCCGGGTGGCGGCCGAACACCGTCTGCGATCGTCTTGTTTCGCCCGCTCTTCCAACGTCTTGTATGGCCAGATGTGGATGAAGCGGATGACCTCGCGCATCTCGGCTGCGGCGAAGACGCACATGCTGGCGACGACGCCGGTCGGGCTCGTGTCGCACCACTTCAACGAGATACTGAACGATCCCAAATTCAACATCTTCTACGACGCGCCGGTCCTAGTCGTGATTTGCAGCACGACGCTTCGTGGTGCGCCGGTAAGCCGCCCGTCCCTCACGCCGCGCGTGACGCTCCCGCCTTGAGTAGCCCCGCCGCTTCCAGCGCGGCGGCGATGCGCGCCACTTCGGCGCGTTGCAGCTTCACCAAAGGCGGCCGCACCACGGCGCGCGGAATACGGCCGAGCAGCACCAGCGCCTCCTTCATGCGGTTGTGCATGTCGACGAACGGGTCGGCGTAGAACACCTGCGCCAAGGGCCGGATGCGCTCGTTCACGGCGCGGGCGCGCGCGAGATCGTTGCCCTTCACCGCCTTGAACAGCTCCGATTGCAGATCGGCGATGACGCTGCCGGCGCCGGACAGGAGGCCGTTGCAGCCGAGCACGAGCGAACTGAACAGCCACGAGCTGTGCGTCGTCAGCACGGTCACCGGCCGCGGCCGGCTCTGCAATTCGACGATGTGCCGCTCGTGCTGCGGCACGTTGTTCGACCAGTCCTTGATGGCGCGGATCGTCGGCACCGCATCGAGCAGCCGCATCAGCGTGTCGCGCGGATAGCCCTGGCCGCCGGCGAGCGGATACTGGAAGGCGATCAGCGGCAGGTCGGTGGCGTCCGCAATGTATTTGAAATGCGCGATCGCCATCTCGGCGTTCTGCCCAAGCGTGAACGGGCCGGGCGGGAAGACGAGCAGCGCCGATGCGCCACCGGCGTCGGCCTGCTTCGCGAGCCGCGCCGCTTCGAGGCTGCCCTCGGCATAGATGCCGTGCACCAGCGGCAGCCGGTCACCGACTGCGTCGGCCGCGGCGTCCATGATGGCGCGCTGCTCGTCGACGGTGCAGGAGCCGACCTCGGTCGAATGCGCGTTCACGGTGATCGCCGACAACCCGTCGACCGCCGCTGTGTCGTTGAGATGCTTGGCGAAGGATTTCAGGTCGAGGCTGAGGTCATCGTGGAAGGGCAGGATGCACGCCGGAATGACGCCTGCTGGAACGTAGTTCTTGAATCTCGCCATGGCTTCGTCTCCCTGCCAGTCGCTGTCATTCTATATCACCGCGGGCGAGCCCGCGACCGCGGCGGCGGCGCCCATTGCGGCGGCGTTCAAGCAGCAGGAACAATGCTTTAGCCTCCGCGCCCGCCGCTCCTGCATGGGCCTCGCGCGCCGCCTTTCCTTGATTCCCGCAGGCCATGGCGCCTATTGAACGGCTCCCGCCTCGAAACGAGATTGAAGCACTCCTTTGAACCCGTCCGCCGCCGACACGCTCCGCTATCCGCATGCCGCGCCCCCGCCGTCGGGTGACGCGATCCAGATCGCCGACGGCATCCTGTGGACGCGGTTGCCGCTGCCGTTCCGGCTCGACCACGTGAACGTCTACCTGATCGAGGACGAGGGCGGTTTCGCCGTCCTCGACACCGGCGTCGACACGCCGGAGAGCCGCGCCGTCTGGGAGACGCTGTTCGCCGGCGTGTTGCGCGGCAAGCGGCTCACCAAGATCATCGTCACGCATTTCCATCCCGATCACATCGGGCTCGCCGGCTGGCTCTGCCGGCGTTTCGACGCGCCGCTCTACGCGGGCCTGACGACCTATCTCTCCTCGATCAACATCTCGATCCGGCCGGACTCGCTCGAGGGCGAGCATTACCGCGACTTCTATCTGCGGCACGGCCTCGCGCCGGAGATCGCCGCGATGGTGGCCACGCGGGGGCACGAATACCTCCGGCTCGTGCACGCGCTGGAGCCGACCTTCCGCCGCATCCTCCCTGGCGACGCCCTGTCGATCGGCGGCCGCACCTATCGGCTCCTGTCCGGCGAAGGCCACGCGCCGGAACAGATCATGCTCTTGTCCGAGGCCGACGGCCTGTTCTTCGCCGCCGACCAGGTGCTCGCCAAGATCACGCCCAATGTCAGCGTCTGGGCGGTCGATCCCGACGGCGATCCGCTCGCGCTGTATCTGCGCTCGTTGCGTGGGCTGAAGGAACAGGTGGGGGCTGACGTCCTCGTCCTGCCCGGGCACCAGCTGCCGTTCCACGGGCTCCACACCCGCGCCGAGGAACTCGTCGCCCACCACGACCTGCGCTGCGACATGATTCTGTCGGCCTGCAGGGGCGCGCCGCATTCCGCCGCCGAGCTGGTACCGGTCCTGTTCCCGAAGGCGCTCGACCCGCACCAGATGAGCTTCGCCTTCTCCGAGACGCAGGCGCACATCAACTACCTGATCGGCCGCGGCGCGCTCGACGCCGCCCTGAGCGCCGACGGCATCGAACGTGTGCGCTGCCGCTGACCGGGCCTTAGACGCGCCCGCACTTCCGTGGGAACATTCTTGCTGATTCGCCGATTCAACCCTGCGGAGTCCAGTGAGGATGCCCATGGCCCAGCGCGCGAAGAAGAAGCTCAACACCTACCACGCGACGATGATCGTCACGCGCACCGAGGAGTGGTGCGTCGACGCCGAAAACGAGGAGGAAGCGCTCGCTCTGCTCGAGGCCGGCGAGGGACATCGTTGCGACACCGGCGTCGCCGAGCACGCCGAAGTCGAGGAGCTGCATACGAGCCATTGACGGCCGTCACACCTGCTCGGCGTTGAGATAGGCCAGCCGCGCGCCGCAATAGGCGGTGACGATGCCGAGCGCGAGCGCGGTCAGGCCGGCGATCACGTCCGGAGTGCCGCCGCCTTCGCCGCCCTTGCTCATGACGCCGCCCGCGGTCGCTACGGCAAAGACCAGGGCGATCAGGAACCGCTGCGCCAGCTTGTAGACGACGGTGCGCTCGCGCGCCGCGGCGATGAGGTAGGCGCTGGTCGCCCAGCCGCCGGCAAAGCCGGCTGCGGCGATCGCCCACCACGACAGCGAGGCGACGAGCTGCATCTGCGGGCCGAGACTCGCCTCGCGCAGCGCCTTGTCCATGCCGAAGCCGAACACGGTGAGCACGATGTGCAGCGCCAGCGCCGCGAACACGCCGCAGGCGATGGCGGTGATATAATGCAGGCGTCGGGTGGCGTCGGCGTCCATGGGCCTCGTCTCGAACCGGCCGCACAATAGCCGATTGCGACGCCGGCAAAAGCGACGGCGCGCGGGAATAGGGCCGGGCCGCTGCCGGTTCGTCACAAGCGGGGGGTTGGGAACGGCCCGGGTTTCAGGTTGCGGAATGTCGGAAAAGCCGCCTTCGTCCTTGGTCTAAGGCCGGTCCCAATGCTATTGGTACGGTGAAGCTTTCCCGGCGATTGCACCGCATGAAATTGCGCGTGGCGATCAGGGATTGATTGTCCCCCGAGCGGCCTTTAATGCTGAACCGGGAATAAAAAGGTCAACAAAGTAAGCGTAAGGGAGGATGCGTTCTGAGCTCGCATCATTATCATCGCGGGGCTGCCGGTCTGGTCGAGCGCCTCATCCGCAAGAAGGATTTCTACGCCGGCGGGCTCATGATCCTGTTCGGGCTCGTGATGTCGCTCAAGGGCCCGAGCTATCGCCTCGGCTCCCTGATGCACATGGGACCGGGCTTCCTGCCCACCGCGCTCGGCATCATCCTCATCTGCCTCGGAGTCGCGATCGCGGCCGGCTCGCTCGCCACCGCCGACGGCGAGGAAGAAGACATCCTTCCCGAGAACCGTGAATGGCTGGCCTGGGGCGCCATCCTCGCCTCGCCGCTCGCCTTCATGTTGTTCGGCGCCTATTTTGGCATGGCGCCCGGCACGTTCGCGTGCGTTTTCGTTGCCGCGATGGGCGACCGTGACGCGACCCTGAAAAATTCGATCGTCCTGTCGACGATCGTTACCGTGTTCGGTGTCGCGCTGTTCTCCTATGTGCTGCAGATCCCGATGCCCGTGCTCACGTGGAGGGGCCTGTGATTTCAACCGCCCTGACGGACCTGTGGTACGGCTTCGGAGTTGCGCTCGAGCCGCACAACATCATGTGGTGCTTCATCGGCGTGCTCGTCGGCAACATGGTCGGCGTGCTGCCGGGCATGGGCCCGCTCGCAACGATCTCGATCCTTCTGCCGCTGACCTTCGGCATCAAGCCGGTCGGCGCGGTCCTGATGCTCGCCGGCGTGATGTACGGCGCGCAATACGGCGGCGCGATCTGTTCGATCCTGTTGAACCTGCCGTGCCATCCACCGCACGCGGTCACGTGCCTCGACGGCTTCCCGATGACGAAAGCCGGCCGCGGCGGCGCCGCGCTCGGCGCCACCGTGTTCGCGTCGTTCGTCGGCGCATCCTGGGGCATCACCGAGATGATCTTCCTTGCGCCCGTGCTGGTGCGGGTGGCGATGGAATTCGGGCCGGCCGAGATTTGTTCGCTGATGTTGCTCGGTCTGCTTGCAGGCTCGACGCTGGCGCGCGGCTCGCCGGTCAAGGGCGTGGCGATGACCGTGGTCGGGCTGATGCTCGGCATCGTCGGCACCGACATCGAAACCGGGTCGGAGCGCTTCACCTTCGCCATGACCCATCTCGATGACGGCATCGAGCTCATTGCGCTGGCGCTCGGCCTGTTCGGCATCGGCGAGTTCATGAACTCGGTCAACCAGGTGTCGACGGTCAACGCCAAGTACGCCAACGTCACGCTCAAGGACATGCGGCCCTCGCGCGAGGAATGGCGGCGCACGATCGCGCCGATGTTCCGCGGCACTCTGGTCGGCAGCCTATGCTCGCTGATCCCGGGCACGGGCCCGACGATCGCTTCCTTCGTCGCCTACGCGACCGAGAAGAAGGTCTCGAAGACGCCGGAGAAGTTCGGCACCGGCATGATCGAAGGCGTGGTCTGCCCCGAAGCGGCGACGCATTCGTCGATCCAGGGCGACTTTATCCCGACCATGAGCCTCGGCATTCCGGGCGACGCCGTCATGGCGCTCTTGCTCGGCGCGCTGATGATCCAGGGCATCGTCCCGGGTCCGCAGCTCATCAAGGAGCATCCGGATATCTTCTGGGGCCTCGTGGCGAGCTTCTGGATCGGCAACATCATGCTGGTCGTGCTCAACGTGCCGCTCATCGGCATCTGGGTGAAGCTGCTGACGATCCCGTACAAGTACCTCTATCCGAGCGCGATGTTCTTTGCGTGCATCGGCGTCTATGCCGCCAATAACGACATGTTCCAGGTCGGCGAGATGGCGGTGATCGGCTTCGTCGGCTACGTCCTGCTCCGTCTGGGCTTCCATCCGGCGCCGATCCTGCTCGGCTTCGTGCTGGGGCCGCGCTTCGAGGAAAACTTCCGGCGCGCCATGCTGATCTCGCGCGGCGACATCATGGTGTTCATCGAGCGCCCGATCTCGGCGGTGTTCATCGGTCTTTGCGTGCTCTTGATCGGCCTGCAGGTCTACGTGCGGCTGCGTCCGAAGAAGCCGGGTGACATCGTCGTGCCGGCGGCCGTGGCCGAGTAGGCGCAGCCACATCGCACGAACTCGTGAATGCCCGGCCTCGCGCCGGGCATTTGCTTGAGGGCAGGGGCTCGCCCCGGCAGACGAACGATCCTAAATAAGGGCCGACAGAACGCGGAGAGCCCGACCATGGCCAAGCAGTACGCCGTCAGCCATACCGACGCCGAGTGGCGCCAGATCCTGACGCCCGAACAGTTCCACATCATGCGCCAGCACGGCACCGAAATGCCGGGGTCGTGCGCGCTGCTGCACGAGAAGCGCGCCGGCACGTTCCGCTGCGTGGCCTGCGACCAGCCGCTGTTCGAGTCGAAGCTCAAGTTCGAGAGCGGCACCGGCTGGCCGAGCTTCAACGATCCGCTGCCCGGCGCGGTCGAGAGCGATACCGACACCAGCCACGGCATGATGCGTGACGAGGTCCATTGCAGCCGCTGCGGCAGCCATCTCGGCCATGTCTTCGAGGACGGCCCGCCGCCGACCGGCCTGCGCTACTGCATCAACGGCGTCGCGCTCAAGTTCGAGGCGAAGTAACACCTAATCCGTGTGTCCCTGCGAAAGGGGGGACCGAGCGCTCGTTCCCGCTTTCGCGGGAACGGAGACTTGGCCTCACGCTTCCCCGATCTCCTTGAGGATCTCGTCCGTGTGCTGGCCGAGCAGCGGCGCCGGGTTCTCGCTTGCCGCCTTCCAGCCGTCGATGACGATCGGGGTGCGCACGCCGGGGATCGAGCCCTTCTTCGCCGCCTTGCTCGGCAAATCGAGCTTCATGCCGCGGTGGACGACCTGCGGGTCCTCGAACACCTGATCGACAGCGTTGATCGGACCGGCCGGCACGCCCTGCGCCTCGAGCTTGGCGAGCAGATCGTCGCGCTTCATCGTCGACGTCAGCGCCGACAGTTTGCCGATCAGTTCCTCGCGGTGAGTGAGGCGGCCGACATTGTTCTGGTAGGCCGGGTTCTGCGCCAGGTCGGTCGCGCCGAGCACGTTGCAGAATTTGACGTACTGCGCATCGTTGCCGGTGGCGACGATGGCGTAGCCGTCGGCGGTCGGGAACACCTGGTACGGAACGATGTTGGCGTGCGCATTGCCGATCCGCTTGGGCACCTTGCCGGAGACCAGATAGTTGAGCGCCTGGTTCGACAGCACGCCGACGGTGGAATCGACCAGCGCGGTGTCGACATAGGCGCCCTTGCCGGTGCGGTGGCGCTCCTGAAGCGCCGCGAGAATGCCGATCACCGAATAGCATCCGGTGAAGATGTCCGACATCGGAATGCCGATGCGCGTCGGCTCGCCGTCCGGCATGCCGGTCAAGTCCATGACGCCGCCCATGCCCTGCGCCATCAGGTCGTAGCCGGCGCGCTTGGCGTAAGGCCCGTCCTGGCCGAAGCCGGTGACCGAGCAGTAGATCAGCCGCGGGCACTCGTCCTTCAGGCTCTTGTAGTCGAGGCCGAACTTGGCGAGCCCGCCGACTTTGAAGTTCTCGATCAGGATGTCGGACTTGGCGGCGAGCTTGCGCACGAGCCGGCGGCCTTCATCGCTTTCGAAGTCGAGCTCGATCGAGCGCTTGCCGCGGTTCGCCGAATGGAAATAGGCCGAGCCGATCGGCTTGCCGTCGACGCCCTCGACGAAGGGCGGGCCCCAGCCGCGCGTGTCGTCGCCGGCGCCCTTGCGCTCGACCTTGATCACGTCCGCGCCGAGGTCGGCGAGCATCTGCCCGGCCCAGGGGCCGGCGAGAATGCGAGCGAGTTCGAGAACGCGGAGACCCGCCAACGGCTTCGGCATGATGAAACGGCTCCTTCAGGCAACGGCACGAATGCGCAAAGTTCGGGCGCGTTATAGGGCGATCGTCCGGCCCTGGCCAGAGGGCGGAAAGCTCCATACGGCCATGCACTTGCCCGTCAGATAAAAGACTCCCTATGGTGCCCCGGCACGCCGCCCGCTAAGGTGCAGAGGGGCGGCTGAAGCCGTTTTTTGCGATCGCCGATGCCGGCGGCACGTTCGGCAGGTCGGTCGTTTTGAAAAAAGTACCCA
>Ga0070658_10002238_pt1 | contig 16233 bp, 9 predicted proteins | sample KBSC13metaG_FD_64664 | JGI IMG/M metagenome (GOLD analysis project Ga0070658, IMG submission 64664) | Corn rhizosphere microbial communities from Kellogg Biological Station, Michigan, USA - KBS C1-3 metaG | ecosystem: Host-associated > Plants > Roots > Rhizosphere > Soil ...
CTACCGCCGCCGTGTTCGAAAATCGGCCTAAAAATCAGCGTTTCCGCGGGTCCGTCGCCGCGATGATTTCGCTCACGCCGGTCTGGTTGAAGCCCTTGAAACCGGCGTTGCGCTCCAGGTTCTCCAGGTGCGATCCCAAGGCCCCCTTGGCCCGGAACGTCTCCGCCTGCTCCGCCGTGATCAGGCCCAGCTTTAACAACCGTTCGATACGGAAGGCCGGCACCATCCACCGCTCCCCTTCCGTAAATGCCTGCCGGAGATAGCCGAAGTCGGTGAACGGCTTCATCACACCGACGCCGGCGTTGGTGAGTTGATCGCGCAGCGCGTCGAAGCCGAACATCGCCTCCAGATGGTGCATACCGGCGCTCGTCAGCGATTCGCCGTGCAGCCCGCACCACAGCCCGATCGTGCCGAGACGGTCTCGCGGGGCCAGGCCGTCGTGGGAGAAGTCGCCGAACAGTTCGTCCGGCGACAGATCGACGTCGTTGAACGTCACGATGCCGGTGACCGGCTGTTCCATCACCTGCGCGCCCCACCCCGCTTCTCGGCCAGCGTAAAACCGCTCGCGGCAGATTAGGCCGAGCTTTTCCCACAACGCCACGAGCTTCGAAAAGTACTGTCGCGAGCTGCGATACGTGTGGTGGTCGTGATTCGCCCAGCCGATGCCGAGGCGTTGCTGGCGGTTGTATTGCAGGACGGCCGCCCGGTTCCGCTGCATCCAGAACTGGCGTTCGGCCGCGAAGAAGAGCGCACAGGCCACATCGCGATTCGTTGCATCGATCGCCCGATCGACCAGGTCGTTGACCGCGTCGAAAATGATCGCTTCATCCACCGCCTGGCGTGGCCGAAGCAGGAACGATTCGTAAATCCGCTGCCGCAGCGACACATCTACGCCCGGCGCCCCTTCCAGCAGCCCCGCCCAGCCGAGCCGTTCCGTCACCGCGAGTTCGGCCGACTCATTCCGCGCGACGCAGGCCCGGCGGAAGCAGTCGTCGACGTCGCCGGCGATATCCCGACTGATATCGCTGTGCAGGCCGTGGACGAACAGGAAGTGCGCGACCGATTCCACCTTCAGATCCATCCCCACGTACGCCGTCGCGATGGCCGCCGAACTGGCGATCTGCGGGAAGACGCCTTTCGCGTTCCGCCACAGCTGCCACGGCCCCGCCTTCTCGGCCCGTTTCCACCCGACCGCGTGGGCGGCCGCCAGCAGCGGTGCATCCCCAGCGACGTAAAAAGTATCGATCAGGTCCCCCAGCCGCACCCCCGCCTCGGCCAGCAGGCGGTCGCGCAGATTCGAAGCGATCGGCAGCGCGTCGCAGACGTGCTTAAGCGCCGTCTGCACCACGCGTTCGGCCGCCGGCTGGGGCTCCCAGGTCTTCTGCTCCGCCAGTCCCGCCGTCGCTGACATACCGCCTCCTAATTCATCATAGATGATTAAATTTACATCTATGTTGATAATTCTCCTTCCCTTTTGCAATCGTTTTCTTTACGATAGAGGCGCTACAAGCGCCTGCTTCATAACTTGTCCGTCTAGAGACGCCGCGACCCAGGTCGCGGATATCTGACGAGAATCCGCGGCCCACGTCGCGGCGTAGAGGTGTCGCCTATGCCTCCTTCGATGCTGCCAACCACGCATCGTGTTCTGCTCCTGGGTGCCGGAAAAATCGGGTCCGCGGTGGCCAACTTCCTGCACGATTGCGGCGACTACGACGTGCTCGTCGGCGACCACGACACCGCCGCCCTGGCCCGGCTGGAGCGCTCGGCGAACATTAAAACCGTCCTGCTCGACGTGGCCGACCCGCGGCAACTGGCGGCGGCGATGGCGGGCCGCGATTCGGTGCTGTCGGCCGTGTCGTTCGCGTCGAATCCCGTGATCGCCCAGGCGGCGCTCGACGCCGGCATCAGCTACTTTGATCTTACGGAGGATGTGCAGACGACGGCGAAAATTCGTGCCATCGCCACGCAGGCCAAGCCCGGCCAGATCTTCATGCCCCAGTGCGGCCTGGCCCCCGGGTTCATCTCCATCGCGGCCCAGCAGATCGCGCGGCAGTTCGACGTGCTGGACGAAGTCCGCATGCGCGTCGGCGCCTTGCCGATCTTTCCGACGAACGAGATGAAGTACAACCTGACCTGGAGCACCGACGGGCTGATCAACGAGTACGGCAACCCGTGCGAGTGCATTTTCAACGGCCAACTGACGCGAACGCTGCCGCTGGAAGGGTTGGAGCACTTCTCGCTCGACGGCATCGATTACGAAGCGTTCAACACCAGCGGCGGCGTGGGAACGCTGGCGGAGACCCTGGCGGGCAAAGTCCGCACGCTCAACTATAAAACCGTTCGCTACCGCGGCCACCGCGATCTGATGGCGTTCCTGATGAACGAATTGCGGCTGAACGAGCGGCGCGATCTGCTGCGCGACATCCTCGAAAACGCCGTCCCCGTGACGCCGCAGGACGTGGTGCTGATCTTCATCACCGTGACCGGCCAGCAGGCGGGACGCACGGTGCAGATCACCGACGCGCGCAAGATCTACCACGGCAACTTCCGCGGCCAATGCTGCTCGGCGATCCAGATCACCACGGCCGCCAGCCTCAGCGCGGTCGTCGATCTTCACGCGGCCGGGAAGCTGCCGACGCAGGGATTCGTGAAGCAGGAAGACGTGAGCCTGAGCGATTTCCTCGCCAACCGCTTCGGCTGCTGCTACGACGTCAAACAGCAGGCGTATTCGCCACTGGTGGTGAGCGATGCTTGAAGTCGCCCCCGAACTCGTGACGGCGCGCGGAGGCGAGATCGTCTCGCGTTCGCCGATCGACGGCGCGATCCTGGGACGTGTGGCCGCGGCCTCGACGGAGGACGCCGTGGCCGCCGTCTCGCGCGCGGGGGAGGCGTTCAAACAGTGGCGCCTCGTTCCGGCGCCGCGGCGCGGCGAACTCGTGCGGCGGTTCGCCGAGGTGTTGAGGGCGCGCAAAAGCGAGCTCGGCGAACTCGTCACGCTCGAAACCGGTAAGATCCGGGCCGAAGCGCTCGGCGAAGTGCAGGAGATGATCGACATCGCCGATTTCGCCGTCGGCCTGTCGCGGCAGCTCTACGGCCTGACGATCGCCAGCGAGCGGTCGGGGCACCGGATGATGGAGCAGTGGCACCCGCTGGGGCCGGTGGCTGTCATCAGCGCGTTCAACTTCCCCGTGGCCGTGTGGGCGTGGAACGCGATGCTGGCGTGGACCTGCGGCAATCCGACGATCTGGAAGCCGAGCGAGAAGACGCCGCTGTGCGCGCTGGCGTGCCAGAAATGCTTCGAAGAAGCCGCGGCCGACATGGCCGACGTGCCGGCGGCGCTGTCGCAGGTAATTGTGGGCGATGCGAACGTTGGCGAAGCGCTCGCCGCCTCGCCGGGCGTGCCGCTGGTGAGCGCGACCGGATCGACCCGCATGGGCAAGGCCGTCGCCGCGACGGTGGCCCAGCGGCTGGGCCGATCGCTGCTCGAACTCGGCGGGAACAACGCCCTCATCCTCACCCCTTCGGCCGACCTCGATCTGGCGCTGCGCGCGATCGTCTTCGCCGCCGTCGGCACTGCCGGACAGCGCTGCACGACGTTGCGGCGACTGATCGTGCACGAATCGATCGCGGATCGCGTCGGCACGCGACTGAAAGCGATTTACAGCCAATTCCGCATCGGCGACCCGCGCGAGGACTCCACGCTCATCGGCCCGCTGATCGACAATCACGCCTTCGCCGCGATGCAGCACGCCTTGGCCGAGGCACGGCACGACGGCGGCGACGTTTTCGGGGGCGAACGGGTGACGGACGGCGTGCCGGCCGGCGGTTTTTACGTGCAGCCGGCCATTGTCGCAGGAATCGATCCGCAGTCGCCGTTGGTGCGGCGCGAGACGTTCGCGCCGATCCTCTACATTCTTACCTACCGCGATTTCGAGGAAGCGATCGCGATCCAGAATGACGTGCCGCAGGGGCTGAGCAGCGCGGTCTTCACGGGCGACATGCGCGAGGCCGAGTTGTTCATGAGCCCGGCCGGCAGCGATTGCGGGATCGCGAACGTGAACATCGGCACGAGCGGCGCCGAGATCGGCGGCGCGTTCGGCGGCGACAAAGACACCGGCGGCGGCCGCGAGAGCGGCAGCGACGCGTGGAAGGCGTACATGCGCCGCGCGACCAACACCATCAATTACTCCCGGGCACTGCCGCTGGCACAGGGCATTCGGTTTGACGTCTGAACTGCTGGACAATGTCGACGCATCGCGCGCGGCCCGCGCGAACGTTCCCCCCTACCGCGGCGGACGCGCGGCGGCGGTCGCGAGCGACCCGCCACTAACTTCAGACGCCAGACGACGCGCGATCAGCTTCCGCAGCATCGCGGTCGGCACGATCGGCGCGGCAATGATCGCCGGACTCACGCCTTACAACGACCTGATCGTGGGCAACACGCCGCTAACGGGCAGCTTTTTCCCCCCGGCCATCACGATCACGGTGCTGGTGCTGGTGGCGCTGAACACCTTACTTCGCCGCTTCGCGCCATCGCGTGCGTTCAGTGGCGGTGAGTCGGCGGTTGTGATGGCGATGCTCCTCGTCGCCTGCGCGGTGCCGGGCAACGGGCTGATGCGGTACCTCGTGCCGCTGCCGGTGACGTTCACCTACATCGGGCAGAACGACGAGGGATTCAAAACCCTGTTCGACCATCTGGGCCTGCCGCAGTGGCTGTTCGCGGGGAGCGGGCGCGCCGTCAGCGAGTTCTACGGCCGAACGCCCGAAGGCGGCACGATCCCCTGGTCGGCCTGGCCGTTGCCGCTGCTCGGTTGGGGTTCGTTTGTGGCGTGTATGTATGCCGCCCTACTGTCGCTGGCGCCGATTCTTCGCGAACAATGGGCCGTGCGCGAGCGGCTGGCGTTTCCGCTGGCGGAAGTCGGCACGATGCTGGTCGAAGCCCCGTCGCCGGGGCGGATCGTCAACAAGCTCCTCGGCAACCGCGCCTTCTGGATCACGGCCGGGATCGTTTTCGTTATTCACAGCCTGACCGCGCTGCACGCGTACGAGCCGACGATCTTTCCCGATCCGCCGCTGCAGTTTGATCTGAGCCACATCCTCACCGAGCCGCCGTGGTCGGAATTGAGCGCCTTTGTCAAAAAATCGACGATCTACTTCACCTTCGTTGGCATCGCGTATTTCGTGCCGTCGCGCGTGGGTTTCAGCCTCTGGGCGGCGTTTCTCATCGAACAGTTCGCCGCCATGGGCGTGCGCAGCGCCGGCGGCGACGTGCCGAACGGGATCTGGAACGACCAGCACCTCGGCGCGTGCGTGGCGATGCTGGTGAGCATCCTGTGGGTCGGGCGGCATGTCTGGCTTAGCACGCTGAAGCAGGCGTTCGGAGCGAAGCCGCAGAACGGCGATTCTGCTTTAGGCGGCTGGGCGCGCACATTCCTGATCGCGGTCGTCGGCATGTTCGTCTGGCTGTTCGTCGTGGGCGTCGGGCCGCTGGCGGCGACGGTGATCGTGGCGACGGTGTTGGCGGTGCACGTGATCGTCGCCCGCGTGGTCACGGAGACGGGTCTGCCCTTCGTACGCATCATGCCGACGGTGCCGCAGATCGCATCGAATTTTCCGCCGTCGCTGGTCAGCGGTCGCGACATCTTTTTCGGCGGCACGTCGACCTTGTTCGGGGCGATGAGCACGCGCGAGAGCCTGCTGCCGCACACGCTGCATGGGCTGCAGATCGCGCGGGCGGATGAGGAAGGCTCGCCCAGTTCCCGCGGCCTCATCGGCGTGCTCGTCTGGGCGCTCGCCGTCGCGATTTGCGTGGCGGCCGTCTCGACGCTCTGGTGCCAGTACCGCTACGCCTTCCCGCTGAACAATCCGACGGCCGTGATGGAAAACCAGAACGGCGCGATCGACGTACCGACGAATTACGTCGCCGCCAACGTCGTCGAACACGCGGCCGGCAAATACACCGCCAAGACGTACAACAGCGGTGTGCAGATCGGCATCGGCGCCGGCGTGACGTTCGTCCTTCAAGCCTGCGTCCTCCGCTTCGCCGGCTGGCCGCTGATGCCGGTGGGCTACCTGATCAGCCACACGTGGTACGCGCAAATGGCCTGGTGGAGTATCTGCCTGGGGTGGCTGGCGAAGGTCATCATCCTCCGCTTCGGCGGGGCCAAGGCGTACGCGAACCTCAAGCCGATCTTCGTCGGCCTGGTCGTCGGCGAGGCAATTTCGGCCGGCGTCTGGCTGATCGTCGCGGTAGTGCTGGTGTGGCTGGGACATCCGTACCAGGTGGTCAACTTCCTGCCTTCGTAAGGTCACTCAGCCGCCGATAGATTCCGTAGCTGCGACGCCTGCGTCGCCTCTTCCGATACGTTTTTTTAAGCAACGGCGACGCAGGCGTCGCAGCTGCAATTCATCCTTTCCCCTGTAAATGCAGAAAGCCCGAACGGCCGAGGTCGTCCGGGCTTTCTGTCGGTGCCCCCTAGACACGATTCGTCGAGGGATCAGGCGTTGCGACGTCGACGCAGCACGCCGCCGGCGATCAGCCCGATCACGGCCAGGCTGGCCGGCTCGGGGACGGCGATGTTGCTCAGCGTGATGCTGCCATTGTTGTAATTCACCTGGGCGGTCCCCATCCCAACGAGGTTGACGATACCGCCGGTGACGTTGGCGAAATTGGCGCCGGCGAAGTTGGTACCGCTGGCCGAGACGATCGTGAGCACGTCGCCGGCGAGGGCGGCCTGGGTGACGCCGGGAGCGATCTTCACGAGCAGGTTGGCGTTGGACAACCCGGCAAGGGTAGCGCTGCCGCCGATGGCCAGCTGGTCGAAATCGGTGCCGGCGATGGCGTTGCCGCCGGTGACGTCGATGTTCAGGCCACTCAGTTCGCTGCCGTCCTGCGCGAAGGCGATCTTGCCGGCAACCGTGAGGATGCCGCTAGTCCCCGCCCCGCCTGGAGCGACCGCCGCACCGGCAAGGTTGCCGGCCGTGGTGCCGCCTTCGAACTGCACGGTTCCGCCACCGGAAAGATCGTTTTTAACCGTCCAACTCGTCAATCCGTTGGCGAACAAACCGGTGCCGCCCGCATCAACCGACAGCGAACCCGTGCCCAGGCCCCCTTCATTTTGCACCAACAGCGTGGCCCCGTTCTTGACCTTGACCGCTCCGCTGTAGGTGCTGGAAGCGTTTGTCACCGCCACTTGCCCCGTGCCGTCGACAGTAAGGTTCCCCGCCCCCGTCAACGATCCTGCCCGGAACTCCAACGCGAATCCGCTGGGCTTGGTCACATTGACAGTCGCGTTGCCCGAGAGGTTCAACGAAGACGTGCCGATGCGCACAGGTTGGCCCGACACGCTCGATCCGGTGATGTTGCTGGTGGTGTTTACCGTGAGCGTCTTGCCCCCACCGAGCGTAACAGCACCGATGGTGCGTGCCAGATAACTCACCTGAGCGGGGTTGGAATTGCTGACGGCCGTGCCGGCGGAACCGAGCTTATCGAGCGAGAAGGTCGCGTCGCCGGTGACGTTATAGCTGACACCGCTGATGACTGAAGGCGTGCTGCCGCTGTTCGTGCTGCCCGCAAGCTTGACGTTCCCACCCGCGACCTCCAGCACATGGCTTCCGCCACCGAGGGGGGTAGTCGTGACAACACCGCCGGACGATCCCTGCAGGCTGGCGCCCAGAACGAGTGTTCCGCCCGCGAGCTTGTAATTGCCCAGATAACTGTTGCCGTAGCCGTCGTAGACGTTGATGGTGCCGGGGCCGTCGAAGGTGACAAGGCTGTCCGCCGCCCCGCCGGCCAAGCCGCGGGTGACGTTGAAGATATCGCCGGAGCTGGCTGTCTTAATTGAGACGCTGGTCCCGGCGGCGCTATCAACCGTGATCGTATCGACGCCGCTCGATCCGCCCCCAAGGGTCGCGGTACCCGTACCGAGAAGCGTGCCTCCGTTTTTAAGGGTCGTGGTAAATCCGGTCGTGGTCGCGTTGCGGATTTCGTAAGTGCCACTGTCGCCGACGGTGACATTCGATCCTGCGACGCCCATGCCGTTCGACGAACGGCCGTTGGCCACCGTCCCGTCGAGGATCAACCAACCGCCGGTCTTGGTGCTGCCTGCGGTCGGCAGGACGAGGGTGCCACCACCGGTTTTTGTGGTCAGGCCGGTGCCGATGATGGTTCCCTGAGTACCCGTGCCGCTGAAGAAGTTGACGGTCGTGTTGGCACCGATATTGACTTGCTGAGCGCCGTTGAAGTTGACGCTGACGGGCTGAAGCGAGGTGGTCCCGCCGCCGCTGACATTCAGGCCTTCAATCACTCCCCCGCCGATGTCGACGCCGTTGATTTGCACGGTGCGAGCCGTGCTGCCGGTGGCGGGCAGCAACTGCCAGGCATAGCCGCCGCTGTTATCGACGACAATTCGTCCGACAACTTCGGCGTTAACGAAGAAGGGCGTCTGCGCCGGGGCCGCGGCCGTGGCGGCGAAATTCGCGGTGTCGGCGCCCGTCGGGGGGCCGCCGGCCGACCAATTCTCAGGTGTTCCCCAGTTCGAATTGCTGCTCGAACCGCCCGTCCAGTTGTAAGTCGAGGCCTGCCCGTTGCTGTTCAGCAGGAAAACGGCCGCCGCGGCGGCAGAAAGCACAAGGTGTGTGTGACGCGTGCGCATGCAACTCTCCCAACTCCGAATTGATCGGGCGGCCGTCACAATCGAACGTCGATCGCTGGCGGTGGCCGTTTTTGTTGGGCGCTTCGACGTGCTGCGGGCGTTACCGATAGAACAAGCCCGCAATGAAGTACCCGGCGTTGCAATATGTGCGTCTTGTCAAGAACCGTCAAGCAAAAAACTTCATCTTATCCGAAATTATTATCATCATTGATGAAAATATAGCATTGATGGAATCCGGACATAAACCCTTTCAAGCTAGGGGGACATAGGCCCACAGTCGGACGCCAGGGCGACAGCCGTAGCCATAGTTCTTCATCATAGATGATTAGTTCTTCAGAATAACTGAAATAATTTCTTTGACCTGCCGTCTGAATCGGGTTAATTTTCGATTCCAGAGTACTTCCGGTACTTCAACCCGTTGACGGCCTTCGCGCAGGGGAGCGCGAGTGCGGTCAGAACCATTTCGGGGCTTGGCTTTTCTCGGCCGTACGAAACGGGAAAAGCAGTTTGCGGTCGACGCAGGAACGGAAGTTGTCATGAAGACCAACAGCCGCCTTGGCGCGTTCACTCTGGTGGAACTGCTGGTGGTGATCGGGATCATTGCGACGCTGATCGCCATCCTCATCCCGACGCTCAGCCGCGCCCGCGATCAGGCGATGTCGACCAAGTGCAAGAGCAACCTGCGCCAGATCTACATGGCGCTGACGATGTATGCCAATGACAACAAGGGGTGGATCGTCGAACCGAATGCGAATTGGAGCCCCACCTACACCGGCTCGCCGAGATGGTTCCAGTTCATCTATAAGGACGGACCAACGACCGGCGCGAACCCATTTCAGGCGCCCACCAACTACATGAACGACGGCCAGGCACTCTATTGCCCGCGCGAACAACGGGTGCTGTCGAGCATCATTCAGGTGTCGTACGGTTTGAACGATAACATGTTTTTCACCAACGGCGTGCCTTGTCGCGCGGTGAGAAGTGATTCCTACGGCCGCCCTTATTACAACCTGCAGAAAACACGCAAGCCGACTGAGATGTTCCTCGCGGCCGATTCCAACGGGCCGACGAAGGCGTACCAGATTCGCGGCACGAGCAACTACGCATACGAGCCTGATTACCGTCATGACACCCGCACGGCGCTGGGTGGCTCTAGCGCCTCAGCTACCGCCAATATGCTGTACCACGACGGTCACGTGGAACCGGTGACGTACACCTATATCCGCACAATTCCCGGCTACGACTTCGGCCATCTCCCCTGGTACTTCGAAAACCCGTAGCGATCGATGTCACAGCGACGGCACACTCTTCCGAACAAGGCCGCCTTATGCTCTCCCGATCACTTCTCGCCGCGGCGCTGCTCATGATGGGCACCGCTTCGACATTCACTCCCGCGGCCGACGATAGCTTCGCCGCGTTCAGCAAGTACGCCGCCGACACGTTCGGCGTGAAGCACGAACCGCTGACCACCCAGATCCCCGGCGACAGGCTCGCCTTCCTCGCCGACGGCGGGTGGACGTACGTTAGCGAGGATTCGGCCACGGTCGCCGTCGAGACGAATCTGCCGGCGGCGGTGAAGGTGGAATACGGCGTCGGCGGGAAGTTCGATCAATCGGCCGAGTCGTGCAGCACGGCCGGGTACATCCACGTCGTGTCGCTGGTCGGGCTGAAGCCGGGGACGACCGTCAGCTACCGCGTGACGGCCGTCGACGAGAACGGCAACAAGGTTCAGCAGCCGGCCAAGACGCTGTCGCCGAAGAAGGTCGCGAACGCCGTCTACGTCACGGGGGCCACCCCGCTGCCGCTGGTGTGCAATCAATCGGGCAAGACCTACGTGCTGAAGGACGACCTCGTCGCCGCCGGTACGGGCATCAGCGTGACGGCCCCGGGCGTGACGATCGACCTGAACGGCCACACGCTCACGTACAACAACACCGCCGCCCCCAGCGACGCGGCCGGCAGCGAATTCGGGCAGCTGGCCACGCAGGGCACCCAAGGCGTCCGCTGCAGCTACGGCACGAGAGGAAGCACGAAGCTGTACAACGGCACTATCAAACAAGGGGCCGGCAACGGCGGGTATGGGCACGTGCCGGTGCTGTTCCGTGGCGACGAAATCGCCGGCGTGTTTATCGATTACAGCGGCTCGCAGGTCAGCGGCATCGTGAACGAGTGCAAGCAGACCCACCACAACGTGATCCTCGACCGCGGCACCGAGCTGACCAACCGCCACCAGGGCGTGCAGTGCGTTGGCGTGACCGGCGACGTGCACCACAACCTCATCCGCCGGGCTCGCCAACGCGGCATTGAAGCCACTAGCGGCGCGAAGATCGATCGCAACGAGATCTACGTCGATAGCTGTGCGACCAACTCGTTCGGCATCATGTTCTACAAGACCAAGGGCGGTGAGGCGGTCGGCAACCGCATCTTCGGCACCGGTTACCTGGCGATCGGCATCGGCACCGTCAGCGAAGGGGTGAGCGACATCCGCGTCGCAAAAAACTTCATCCAGATGCAGGCCCACGCGCCCGACACCCGCTGGGCAGAGTACGGCGACCAGAGCGGCGCCTACTGCGTCCGCCTGACCTGGGGCGGCGCCAACATCACCTACGAAAACAACGTGCTGGTGAGCAAGGGCCGCGACGGCGGGATGGTGCGAGGCGTGTGGTTCTGCCCGGGGCCGAAGATCAGCAACGTGGTGTATCGCAATAACATAATCAAGGTGATCAGCGAGACGCCCGACACGACGGCCAAATGGGGCGCGGTGGTGGTGTGCGGCGAAGATTCGCCCGACACCCAGCCGGGGCTGTTCGAGAACAACACGATTATCAGCAACTTCTGTAACGTGCGGCTGGGCGAAGAATACGGCACCGGCAAGAACGCCCGGTTCGTCGGCAATACCTTCGTCCGCGAGGGCGACGTGGCCAGCTATGCCACGGTGATCTGCGGCTTTGACACATTTAACAACAACGGCACGGTGTTCCTGAACAGCAAGTTCGAGGGCGGCGCCGATTTGAGCAAGAACCGCTGGGAAGGCACCGGCGACAACGGCTTCGCCGCCGGCAAGATCGATGGCGGGCGGGACGTCATCGAACAGACATTCAAGCCGCAAGCGGCGGCGAACCAGTGAACAGCCTCGGCGAATCAAAGGAGCGAGAACAGTGCGTAAGCATCACCTAGTCGGTGCCAGTATGGTGGCGATGGCCGCCGCGTCAGTCGGGCAGGGCGCGTCGTCGGATAGTGCGCCGATGATGCAGTACCTGGGTTACACGACGCTGCTCGGCTCGTCCCTGAACGCCCCGCTTGCCGACGGGTCGAACGTCCCCGTCGCCATCGCCGAAACCACCCCTACGGGGCAAAACGTCTACTACCCAGACACCACTGCCGGCCAGTTTGCCGCGAAGACGATGACGCCGTCGTCCACTTTCACGCAGGCGCTGGGTAGTTCGGCCCACGCGACGGGCGTCGGCACGCGGTTTTTCGGAAATACCACCGGCTATTCGTCGCGCTCGGTCGCGCCGAACATCCAGAACATCCAGATGTATTCCTACAGCGAGTTCAACGGCTCGTACCTGTTGAATTCGTCGAATTCCACGGATGACACGCTCCCCGTCCTCGGATCGCCGAACAACGCGCGTGTGGCCTCGCATGCTTACGTCACCAGCGATTCTTCGCCGCTGAACTACCTCGAGCGGCTGGATTATCTCGTGCAGAGAGACGATTTCATCCAGGTGGTGGGGAACAACGTCTACGGCGTGGCAGGCAACTCGCTGAATTCGATCGTCGTGGTCTCAGCCGACGGCACGAGCCAGAAGACCGCGACGTACGGGACCGGCACGCCTTATACGGCCGGCCGGTCGAGCCCGGTCATCACCGGGCCGCTCAACGGATCGCCGAGCGACGCCATCGGGCAGGTCTCGGGCGTTGTCGCCCTGCTCGTGTCGCGCGGCAAGACGACGAATTCCAACGTCACCTACACCACGGCCGCCACGTCGGCCGTCACGGCGCCGTACAGCGGTGGTGATTTCGCTTCCACCATTCACCCGAAGGACGGCTACCTCGTCCACAGCGGCGACACGTCGGAAGTCGTGAAGGCGGCGCTCATGGCCGGGGCGAACCGGTTGGCGGCGGCCAACGGGACGATCAACAACCCCGGCATCAGTTCCTACGTCGTCGATACCACCAATGGCCTCGATTCGCACTACGGGGCGGGCATGGTCAACGCGCTCAACAGCTACAAGATCGAGGACGCCGGCGAAACCGACAGTAAGGAAGACTCATCCTCAGCCGGCATCAAGGGTGGCATCGGGCAGTATGGCTTTGACTACGACCAGGCCTTCGGCGGCGCCCGCGATGCGAACAATAATCTCACCAACAGCACCGCCACCTACGGCTTCACTGCGGGCGGCAGCGGCAAGTTTTACGCCACGCTGGCGTGGAACGTGAAGATCACCGGCGGCACGACGAGCTTCGACGGTACGCCGACGTTGTATGACCTTGACCTGACGCTGAAGGATTTGACGACCGGCACCGTCACCGCCCTGTCGGCCTCCACCGTCGACAACACTGAGAACCTCTACACCGATCTGATCGCCGGCGACAAGTACGCGTTAATGGTGTCGACGAAGTCGTCGCCGTTCAACTGGGATTACGGCCTCGCCTGGCGGTCGGACGTCGCGCTCGCGCCGGCGGCCGTGCCGGAGCCGGCCATGCTTGGCGTCGCGGGGGTCGCGGCCGCCATGCTGCTGCGTCGGCGGCGGACGATGTAACTCGGTTGAAGTCAGCGCTGCGCCGCGACGGCGGTGTCGGATTGGCGAAGCAGGTCGAGCAGCGCGTTCGTGTCGTGCATACTCGCCAGCACCAGGGGCTGTGGACGATTCGGAACGTACAGGGCCGTGAACGGGATGCCGGCGCCGGGTGCGAGCGAATTGAGCAGGTCCCACCCGGCGTGATCCACGTCCAGGTGCATCGCCACCACCCGCCGGTCGCGCAGCGCGTTGATCACGCTCGGCTGACGGTACACCGTGTTGTCGAGCACGATGCAGTTGGCGCACCACTTCGCCGTGAACTTCACCAGCACGGGCCGGCCGTCCGCGAGGGATTGTTTCAGCTTCTCGGACGAATAATCCGTCCACGGCACGCCGTCCGTCGTCGCGGCCGACGCGTTGGCGCTCGGCAGGACGAACCAGAGCGTTCCCCCGACGATCAACAGCGCGACGATGCCGCCGATCGCCATCGGCCGGGTGCGGGCGGCGAAGAGTTCACGGGTGCGCATCAGCACGAACACCCCCGCCGCGACGGCGACGCCGAAGATCAGCATTGTTTGCAGCCCTTCCGAGCCGAATAGCGACCCGCCGAAGAACGCGGCCGTGCCGAAGATCGGGAAGGCGAGCATCTGGCGGAAGATCTCCGAGAACGGCCCCGTCCGCGGGAAACGACGGGCGAGTTCGGGGAATGCGCTCAGCACCAGGTACGGCAGCGCCATCCCCACCCCCACGGCCAGCACCAGGCCGACGCCGACGAGCGTCGAGGATTTTGTCATCGCCGCCGCCAGCACCAGCGGGAACAGCGGCGCCGTGCACGGCGTCGACAGTACCGCCGTCAGCCCGCCCCACATCACGTTGCCGGTGACGGTGTCGTGCCGGAAGCTCAGGCCGTAGATCGAGCTCGGCAGGCTGAGCGCGAACGCCCCCAGCATCGCCGCCCCGAGCAGCAACAGGATCACGACAACGCCGGCTACGAAAATCGGGTTCGAAAACTGCTGGCCCCACGAAAACTGCGTTCCGAACAACGGCCGCGAGAAAACGACTAGAAGCGCCAAGCCGCCGAAGATCGCGATCACGCCGAGCGAAAAGGCGATGCCGAAGCCGAGCGATCGGCCGCGGTTGTGCTGCGAGGCTTCGTAGAACCCGATCGCCTTCAGCGGCAGTACCGGCAGCACGCAGGGCATGATGTTGAACAGCAGCCCCGCCACGATCGCCGCTATGAACGCAGCGGCCGTCGAATCGATCACGCCGGAGAAGCCGAGCAGCGAATAAGTCAGGGGAGCGGCGGGTTGTGTCGACGGCGGCGGCTCGGCGGAAGCTTGTGATGTCGGTATCGGTTCAGTCGATGGTGCGGCCACGGGAAACACCGATTCATTCGCCGGCTTCACGGTGGCGGGATCGGTAATGATGGCCGTATCAAGAGCGAACTCGACCGACGCCGCCGGATAGCACGTCTTGTCGTCGCAGATTTGCAGCCGCACCGTCCCCGCCAGCTTCACCGGCCCCGCCGGCGCGTCGGCCGCGACGTTGAGCGGTATGACGATGATCGTTTTCCCGTCGTAAACGCTCAGCATCCCTAAGGCGGGAAAGAGCTGCTTTTTCCCCGGCGGGTAGACGGGCTTCCCGAACGTCACACCGCGCGGGGCCTCGCTCAGCTTCACCTCGCAGGGGATGAAGTTCTCGTTCAACGGCGTGTGGCTTTGCGCGTGCGTGCCGGGTGGGATATCGATAATGACCGCCAGCCGCGCCGGCTTGCCCGGTGCAAGTGCCGTCGCGTCGAGGGCGGCCGATACCTTCGCCTTGGGGCCCAGCGCCAGGGCGAACCCGGCGACGCACCAGGTCGATAGAAGTGTCAGCAGAAGGCGGCGAAGACGCATTACCCCATGATACTCGCCCGGCAGTCGGTCGGATGTACCCGGGAACGGGTTGTGTCAGCAGGAAGACGCCTCGCCGTTCGACAGCCGCAGCGTCTGCACGCTCAGGACGCGGATCTCGTTGCACGCCTTCTCGCCGCCGCCCTCGTGGCCGGTGTAGGCGACGTTGTGCGCGAAATAGCTCATGTTGATCGAATAATCGTCTTCGCCAATCAGCAGTACGTAATCGCCGGCCGCGGGGGCGGAGAATTCGATCGTCGACGACGGGTGGATCATCTGCTCGCCGCCGGTCTGTGGGAGGATCAGGTAGCCGCTGGCGATAATGTTGCCTTCGCCGTCGGCGATGCGTGCGCACTTCACGGCACAGGTGATGCCGGTGTTGATCGTGCCGTTGTGGTTGGAATAGCCGACGCGGAGCAGGTGCCGGCCGTCGCCGACCAGGCGGAACGGGAAGCTGGCCGTCAGATCGTGCGTGGCGATGCCGCCGTTGCTCACGAGGGTCTCGCTGTATCGGCCGGCGTCGTAGACCCGCGTCTCGGACGGGTAGGAGCGATTCCCTGTTTCGGGAAACACCGCCTCGATCGCGTATTGCCGCACGCAATCGGCGTAATCGGGCGATTCGGGATCGGTCCATTCGGTGGCAGTTAGGTTGCGGGCCACACGTTTACCGTCGCGATAGATGTTGAACACCACGTTAGGGTCGCCGATCGCCTCGTAGTGCAGCTTTAGCCGGCCGTTCTCAGCGGTGATGCCGTGCTGGCCAACGGGCCGCCACGCGGGCGTCGACGGGCCGAAGACGGCGCGGGGGTTGTCCAGATCGGTGAACAGCTTTAACTGCTCCGGCCGCGGCTGATCGAGGGCAACCATGCGAATATGCCATTCATTCTTCTCGGCCAACTGGTGATGCGGCACGAATCCGCCGCCGATCTCCCGGCCGTTGAG
>Ga0070658_10002239_pt1 | contig 16231 bp, 9 predicted proteins | sample KBSC13metaG_FD_64664 | JGI IMG/M metagenome (GOLD analysis project Ga0070658, IMG submission 64664) | Corn rhizosphere microbial communities from Kellogg Biological Station, Michigan, USA - KBS C1-3 metaG | ecosystem: Host-associated > Plants > Roots > Rhizosphere > Soil ...
TCCAGGAAAATCCACAAACCTATTTAATGTGAGGTCCTTTCCGGTTAACCTCAGAATCGCAGCGCGTTCCCGATTATCGACACGCAGAATATCGACAATCGATCCATCCGGCGCAACTACCGCATTCCCTTCAAGCCAAGTATTGCCTTCATCGCCGACTGGAAAAGAGAGACGGTTCGAGAAACTCCAACTGGAGGGGCTCGTAAGATCGCTGCCGACAGAGGCCCACATAACGAACGCCTGAAACGATCCCCATGGGCCGACTGGATGATGTTCGAAGGCGCGATAGATGCGGCCATCTTGGAAAGCCATGGGTACAGGCGCGGTGTGATAACCGGAATCGGAGGTAAGATAATGTGCCGCACTCCACGACAGGCCATTATCATCTGAAGTGCGGATGACGATCCGGCCATATTCTGCATTGGTGCCCAACAGATAAATGCGGCCCTTGTTTGAAAACAGATTTGACCAGAACTGCTCATGAAAAGATGCGGTCTGCTTCCAACTGGCACCGCGGTCGTGAGACACAAAGACCTTGGTTTCAGCAGAAGTGGTGCTGGAGGAACCAGAACCAAATAAATCGTGCGTTGCGATGTAGTCCCCGTTGGGCGCAATCAGGATTGATGGAGAGCCAATGTACTTCCTAGTCGATGCATCCTGATGATCGATGACAATGCCGGGAACCTTATCCGCATTTGCCGAGGCCGATATTGAGAGAAAGAGAAAAAGAGTGAATAGGACACGCATATTGATGATAATCCTCAGAATAGCGGCGACTCCAACAGATGAATCCCCCGCTGGCTAGAAAGTTAGAACCATAATTTCCCAGCGACCTGAAGCGTCCGAGCAGTCTCGGCAGCCGTGATCTGCCCGAATGTAACAGTCCCCTGCAGACCTGAGGGCGGCAAAAAATTAGTGTGATTCGTGCAATTGAAGCACTCACCGCGAAGCTCGATGCGGGTCTGCTCGGTGAGAGGAATATGAATGCTGCGATGGATGTTGAAGTCGAGGTTGTACCAGGCTGGGCCTTGAATGTTTGGGACTCTTGGGCTGTTGCCGAAATGCAATGGCGCAGGTGCCTGAAACGCTGCCGTATTAAACCACTTCTTGAGTGTCCGCTGATCGCTTGGCAGGTTGGGACTACCGACCATATCTGGACGCATCAGTTGACTGAAGGTGCCAGAGGTATTGTTTGCGGACCGAACCCAGACTTGCTGTCCCGACTGCACATAATAAATGCCGCCAAGCTCCCAACCGCCAACTACTCTTCCCAGTAGACCTTTTTGCGCATAGGCGCGGCCGGGACCGAACGGAAGATCGTAGATACCGGAGATAACCAGCCGGGTTGGAATGTTGGCGAGGCTGATGCCGCGCTCCGCTTTGAGGTTGTACTCATCCTGCGGGTATAGCCCGCTGAAATTATCGCTGTTTACATCGATGAACTTGGACCAGGTGAAGGCCGCGCGCAAGAGCAGCCCCTTGGCGTAACGCTTCTCTACCTGGGCCAGCAGCGCATTGTAATTAGTGCTCTGACACTCGCAGAAGTAACCGACATTTGAGAAATTCGGAAACGGCCGCATGCTCTGTTTTCCGCCGCCCGCTGCCTGAACGACACTAACGGGAATCTGGTTGTATTGCACGTTTTGCCAGAGATGGCGCGACACGCTGTTTGTATACCCAATCTGGGCCAGGACGCGCCCCGGCAGCTCGCGCTGAATATCTAGAGATACCTGTTGGAAATACGGCACATGCGCGTTGGGAAGATCGTAGTAGTGAATCAGGTTATATCCGAATTGATCGTCAGGAATGGCCGGCGTTTGAGAGAGCAACACCGCGGGCGCAATACTTGCCGACTGCAGGACAAAGTTGCGGTCCTTCGGGAAGCGGTCATACGCAGAGGTTGCACGTCCCGTGAGGGGCGAATAGAAGATGCCATACGAAGCACGTACGACAGTTCCATCATGAAACGGCTTCCAGGCAAAACCAATGCGTGGTCCGAAATTGCCCCACTGGGTGTGCTGAATGCGGTTGGTGCCAAGTTGGCGCATGGTGATGACTTGGCCCGAGCCTAGGTCGAAGTTGGAACCGTTATAGTTCGTCTCGTTGGGATTTTGCTCCACTTCATAGCGAAGGCCAAGATTCGCAGTGAAATTGTTCGTGATTTTATATTCGTCCTGCCCATAGATTCCCAAGTAATTCGAGCGTTCGTAGAAACGCCCGCGATTGGAGTCGGCGCTGTATTGACTTGCCTGTCCAAGCAAGAAGCTGGCAAAAGAGTTCCCGGTGTTACTGTTTGTGCCGTTCGCCGTTTGAAGCGTGTTGAAGTTGTAGGAGGTAGCCACAAGTTGTAAATCATTAACTCGGAAACGGCGGAAGTCCACACCAAAACCCATGATGTGCTTGCCCTTAACTAAGCTGATATTGTCAGCGAGCTGGTACTGCTCCTGTGTGGGATCGAATGCGGGGGAATCCCCAATCGAATAATATCCGGCGACGGCGAACTGGGGCAACGCCTCCTGGGCCAAGTTTGGGATATTCAGACTATCGACATTGGTTGGCGGGGTTAGACGATTGAGTTCCCCTCGCAATGCCCCAAAGCGCAGATCATTAACCAGACTGGATGACAACGTATGGGTCCATCCAATGGAGGTGGTATAGAAAGTATCCACCTCTCCCAGATTTCCGCCCGCCGTCGCAAATGGCCGGGTTCCGATCGATTTCGACCGGTCATACGAAAATCGCACGAAGGCAAGGTCTGAACGAGTGATCTGGGCGTCCACCTTCCCATCCATCTGGTCGTGATTGGACCCTGTGGACTGCAGATTATAAAAGTTTTGCGAAAGACCAGGCAGGTTTGGTTGCACATATAGTGCTGCCGCCTTGGCTGCCGCAGGGTCCCATCGATTCATCGGAATCTTGTTGCCCGGGAAGGGGTCGCGCACGGTTGCGCCATTGACAGTCCTCGTGGTGGCCGGATCGAATATCTGGTTCTTGTACACGGTCCGGCCAAGTGGGTCTGTACCGACGGCAGGACCTAAAATATCGGAGAAGTCGCCTTGCTGTTCCAGCGCCGTAGGCAAGGTCAGATTGTAGACAGCCTGGTTCCTAGTTCGCGTCCCCTGATAGTCGGCGAAGAAGAAGATTTTATCCTTTTTTATTGGCCCTCCAATGATGCCTCCGAACTGGTTATACACAAGGTGCGGGATGGTAGAGGCAAAGTAGTTACGCGCAACACCAAATCCATCGCCATGGTAAAACTCGAAGACGTTACCGTGAAATTGATTCGAGCCAGATTTCAGGGTCGCGGTGATGATACCGCCGGCAAGCCGTCCATATTGTGCGGGGATGCCGTTGGTTATTACGGCAAACTCCTGGATAGCATCGAGGTTCGGAGTGATCACGGTGGAACCTCGACGAGGATCAGTATTCGATGTACCGTCCAAAGTAAATTCATTGGTTCGCGAGCGACCCCCACTCAATCGAGGTTCACTATCTGCACTTGTACCATTGCTCACCGCTGATTTCATGACTCCGGGCGTCAAGAGTGCGAGATCAAAAGCCGACCTGCCATTGAGTGGGAGTTCCTTGATAGTCCGCTCGTCGATCACGGAGCCGACGATAGTATCGTCTGACCTCACCAAGGGTGCTTCTCCGCTGACCTGTACAGTCGAGGTGACACCGCCCACCATCATTGTCATATTGAGCGAAATCTGGTCGCCGACGCTTACTACCACCCCGGTACGCGTCGAATCGCTGAATCCCGCTCTATGGGCGGAGATCTCGTAAGTTCCAGGTCGCATGCTCGACAGAACATAAATGCCATTCTGGTTCGTCGCGACCTTTTGAGTAATACCAGTGCTTAGTTCGCGCGAAGTTACTTCCGTATTAGGAATAGACGCGCCGCTGCTGTCCGTAACCGTGCCTTGCACGGTACCGTATACGCCCTGTGCCCGAGAGGTAAGACTGGCGCCCGTGAAGACGAGCAAGGCGACTAGAAGGGATTTAGCTACGTGGCTCATAATGTCTCTTTTCTGCGGTAAAAGCGGATATTGAAGGACACGGGCATACTACAACAGCAGTTCTGCAGCTGTCTACAGTAGATATTGATTAATAATTCAACATGTCGACATGTCGTAGATACAAACGCTAGAGCTCTCGAAAGTTCACTTACAGCTTTGCCGTTAGAAATGACAAGGGGAGTTAAAAGATGGTGGGAACGTGCAGTCGCAAAGAAGCTTCTCGCCGAGACTGATCGTATTCGAGCAGGCGTTCTTTTTGACTTACTTGTAAATGCTCGATTAGAGCTCCGCAGGCCGCTTCAGCATCCTGACGACGCACAGCATCCAATATCCTCTGATGGTATTTCTGAATGCTCTGCAGCGTTTTGGCATCATGCCCACGCCGCTTGATGCTGAAGATACTGATCAACAGACGAGTCTCGGAGATGATCTTCTGCAGTCGCGAATTATGGGCCAGGCTCACGAGCAATGCATGGAAGCCTAAATCCGCCATAATGAACCGCTGCATCTGTTCCTGATTGAGAGTCTCGTGTCCTTCTTTTCGCAACTCCTTCTCCAACTCGGCGATCTGATCAATGGTTTTTTGGATACGCTCCCGTTCCGAGGAAGCCATCGGCTCGCGTACCGCTTTATTTACTGCAAATAGTTCAAGAGCTTCGCGCAGCTCGTAGAGTTCGACGATATGCTCCCGTTGTAACTGTGCGACCGTCATGCCACCGCTGGCATTCTGTTCGAGAAGACCTTCAGCGGCGAGTTTGTTCATCGCTTCACGGATTGGGGTACGGCTGCTCCCAAGCTCCGCAGCAAGTTGTAATTCGGAAATACCGGCTCCCGCCACCAATTGTCCCGAGGCGATCTGCTGCTGAATGAGGTGGTAAGCACGCTCGCGAATAGAGCCCGGCCGGCCTTGCCTTGGTTTAGGCTTTCGTTTCATATGCCAAAAGAATACATGAGAAGCGTGCCAAGGCCGCTCTATCTCGAGTGAGACCATGCGCTCCGGCAAGCTCTTTCTCCCCAGGCATCGATGAGCTTGCCGGATTGATCAAATATGTGCAGAGCCGGGGAGGACTGTGCAACAACTGCGACATGTCCGTTACAAAGCACCGCAACGCCATGGGTTCCGCTTCCTAGCCCCTTATCATGCACCTCCGGAATTGAAGCCCGATTTGTGTCCATTCAATTGAATAGGTTCCCTTATTCCTGCCTTTTTCTTGAGCGCCTGTAGGTTCTGCTGAGTTGGCAAATGGGGTGAATGCCATTAATATCCTTTAGATTCCCCAACGCCTACGGCTTTCCTGCACTGGTTCGAGCTTTGCGGAAGGATCCCAATATGCATAGTGTTTCTTCAATGGCATCCCCTTCCAGCGCTCGTCGAACGGCTCCGATGCTAGTTGGTATCGCGCATCAACACTAATCCGATAACGATTGGAAAGATTGGCCAGAGAAGCATGAAGAATGTGCATACCAAAAATGAGAACGTCGCCGGCATGAAATTCGGTAGTTGCCCAGTGGCCGCCGAACTTATCGACCATCTCAATGGGGTCTTTGCTGAAGTAACCCTCGACAAAATCCCGATCTACATCGGATGCCCAGTATGTGTTCCTCATCGCTTCGATCTTTTCTGAGCCGAGACAGAGGACGACGGGCCCCATCTCCAAGGTCACATCACTGATGGGAGTCCAGCAGGTGTACAGGTTTTGGGTACCGCGACCCATAAAAACAATGTCGGAGTGAATGGAAGATTCGGCACCGCTGCCCGCCACTCGCATCCATTGAAAGTCGAATGTTCCTGAGGGCCCCCCAAGCAGCGTGTCGAAAAAACTGGGCACCGCACTATCAGCAAATATGGCTTGCACTGCCGGAAGCAACCTGTATTCTTCATTGGCGCGGACGCCGGTTGTGCTTCCGCGTTGTGCATCCGGGTTGATGATGCCTTCCATCAACTCCGAACCCGGCTTCAGAAGTCCACGCGCACTCATTGATTCAAGCACATGACGCCTCGCGGAGAGTATCAGCTTGGGATCTCGAAGGCGCCGAACCAGCAAATAGCCATCTGACTGCAGCCTCTGCCTCAACTTTTCGCCATCCTGCAGAATGTCGTTCGAATCGCGGAGATCGGTTGTGAGATAAGGCCCACCGACCTCCATATCATTGCCGAAAAACTTTACGTTCATCCACTGCCCCTTTTCGAATGCATACCGATTTTCATGTATCAATTTACTACAAATATTTCAATATTTTAAATATATTTCTTAAAATGTGAGGCGGCGAAAGCCGAGCCCTCAAGTAAATCCGGCTAATATCTCCACCTGAGTTCTTTCAGTTTTTGGTCCGAACTCTTGTCGGTTACCCTTGTGTCATGGCTGGAACACGAAATCGCAATGCGCAGAGAACGCCGAGGACTGGTGACAAATCTATGGCCCGGCGAAAAGCACAGGATGATGATCGGCGAATAGTTGAGGATGAAGAGAATAAATATTTTTCTCGATCGGTCGGCAAAGCCTTTTCGATCCTTGATCTCTTGAAGTTGCGCAATGAACCCTCAACCTTGAAAGACATAGAGCAAGCGACCGAACTGACCAAGAGCTCGGCGTTCCGGCTATTGCAAACATTGGAGCAACTTACTTATATCCAACAACGGGCCGACGGTCGGTATGTGATCTCAGACAGGTACCGACCGGACTCGGGAACCCTAGTGAGAGAGACCCTGCTTCGTTCAGAGATGCGGGCTATGCGCACTCTGCAGGAAGAATTCCAGGAAACCGTAAATCTTGCCGTGCTTTTCACCAACCATATCGAGGTAGTCCGTGTGATGGAAGCTCAGAATCCAGTTCGGATGACGAACACGGTAGGTCGAATCCTGTCTCCTCATGCCAGTTCGCTGGGCAAAGCAATTACGGCGTTCCAACCGGAGCAGGTGCGGCGGCGGCTGATTACGAGCTACGGTCTGGTGCGTTTCACGCCGGCGACCATTACAGATGAGATCCTGCTGCGCACGGAGTTCGAAAACATTTGCAAGAATGGAATTGCAATGGAAAAAGAGGAATCCACTCTGGAAGGTTATTGCTTTGGCGCTCCAGTGTTTCAGGTTGGACCTGCTGCTGTGGGCGCTATCAGTATTTCGATGCCGAAATCAAGGGTACCCGCTGCCAAACTGCGTGCTGAAATGGTCGATGCGCTTCGCAGAACGGCTGAAGCTATTTCTGCCGAGCTTGCCTTAGCGGCCAGCCCAGCTTCTCAAAGGGTTTTCGTCAAAGGTTAGGACGAGATGAGAACTGCTACAGGGTGAGATCTACGCTCATTGTGCCGCAGTTGCTACCATCTCGACCCAGAAGGGCGGCAAGGTCGCGGGGGAGCAACCGGACCATCCCGAATAAAAGCAATGCGCCTGCTACCAGATAGGCCACGGCAGAAAGTGCGATTGAGTGTCCCAAACCAAGATGTCGACTTAAAAGTCCAATTGCGACGGGGGCCGTACCGCCTCCGATCATCCAGCCAATGCAATTCATAAAACCGCTGGTTGTACCCCGGGCAGCTGGATGGACTACATCGAAAACTGACGCGAATATGTTCGCATCGTACATTCCTTTGAGGAAGCCCCAGCAGATAAGAGCGGCGATGGTGAGAGGCATCGAAGCGGAGAAGCCGCAAATTATAACGAAAGGAAAACCTCCGACGACGCCGATCATTTGGGTAATCATGCGGCCTCGCACGGTCTTCTCGGAAAGTTTGTCGGCGAGATATCCGCCGAAAAAGGCACCGCACATACTACCCACCTGAGGATAGAGCGTCGCCATCAGTGCGGCCTGGGCAAGGGAGAGGTGAAACTTTCCATAAAGATAAGCAGGCATCCAGGTAAGCAGCACAAGTGCGACAAAATTTGCGCATATAAAGACCAGCATGAGCGTTAGCACGGTTGGCGTGCGTAAAATCGTGAGCACCTCCTGACCAACCGGTTTGCGCCGCACATTCATCAATGCCGGATCGGCACTCCCTCTGGGCACTTCTTTGAGAAACCGGATCAGGACAATTCCCAGGAGACAACCAAGTGCTCCCAACACTGCGAAAGAGGAGCGCCAGCCGTGTCGCTCGGCCATGACCGCGGCCCACAATCCACCTCCCACGGTACCTGCGTACACGCTGGTCACAAGAATTCCCAGAGCCTTGGAGCGTGTCTTTGAACCGTGATAATCGCTGATAAGTGAGGTGGATGCAGGATAATAAATCGCCTCACCTAAACCTTCCGCAGCACGCAAAAAGAGAAGCTGACCGAAACTCCGGGAGAATGCGCAAATTGCGCAGATGATACTCCAGAATTGCAATCCACCCAGGATTGCGGTTTTTCTTCGTATGCGATCTACGATAATCCCCGCCACAGGCCCACTCAACCCATAGATCCATGCGAAGGCAGATCCGAGTAAACCGAGTTGTATCTGGCTAAGGCTGAACTCCCGCTGCAGAAGAGGAAAAACCGAAAAGATAGCTTGACGATCTGCGTAGTTGAAGAAACAGATCAGCCAAAGCATGGCTACGATGGCCCAGCTGTAACGCTTCGAAGCAGCCGGATAGCACGAATTTGAAACTATTGTTTCTGATTTCATCTGCCATTGAATCTAGAGGAGCACCGATGTTTTTGTCCATGTCTATTTATGTATATTTTATGTCGACATCAAATGAATTTTTTGTGTATAGTAGGTTCGTATACAGCTGATAGAGAACCGCCGACCGCAGGCATAGCGCGCCAGCGGCCTCTTCGAACGTTCGCGTCTAACACGACTGTAGTCCTGAGGATTTATTCATGAACACTTATTGCGGAACCTATGCAGCCGTTCTCTCTCAAAGAGCGCAAACCGGAGAGTTGGACCTCGCTGCGTTTCAACAGCAACTGAGGTTTCTCGCGGAAACATCGCTAAGAGGTGTCGCACTTAATGGTGCTACAGGCGAGTTCTGTGCTACATCGAATTCAGAGTTACCTGAATTACTGCAAACGGCGAAGCAACTGCTTCCTGGACGTCAGATCCTATGCGGAATCGGGACCGCAACTTTGCAAGGAACGCTGGCGCGAGGGCGTCTCGCAATCCAACACGGTGCCGATACGCTCCTTCTGCCGAGTCCATATTTTTTTCCTTATCGTCAAGACGACGTTTCCGAGTTTATCTCTGCTGTCGCAAGCGAACTGAATTGTCCCATACTCCTCTATAACCTGCCTCAATTTACTACTGAGTTGAATGTGGAGACAGTGCTGAATTTATTTGAAAAGCACGCGAACCTCGTCGGGATCAAGGACAGCAGTGGATCTCTGGATATTGCTCGGGCCATGACGCAGGCAGGATCGAACAGGGCTCGTCTCATCGGAAATGACAGTGCGCTTTGCGAGGCATTGAAAGAAGGAGTATGCGACGGCGTAGTGTCTGGAGTAGCTTGCGTCTTGCCTGAACTGATGACTGCTCTAGTTGAACAAGGTGGCAAGACAGCCTTAATGGATTTGCGGTTACTTCTCGAAGAGTTCATCGCCCGAATATCCGTTCTTCCCACGCCTTGGGGGCTTCAGGTGACGAGCGCCTTGCGCGGCTTAGGCGTTGGAGCGCACGCTTTGCCGCTCTCCCATCAACGAAACGTCGAGATCACAGACTTGAAGAACTGGTTTGGGCCGTGGGTCCGGTCCGCAGAAATGTCACAGATCATCCTCAACAGTTCAAAGTACTGTAAGTTTGAGAACTATAAAGCAACCACCATGCTTTCGCGGGTCTTCACCTGCGATCAGGACAGCTAAGTTTGGAGCTTGCATCATGGCATGCCGTCTAATCTGGGTGCACCCCTCCATTCCGAGTTCATGTGCTACGGCGAAGTTCACGGCGCGGCCTCAGCCGCTCATGTGTACGGCAAGCCGCGGTCGACACGGAGTCTTTCACTAGTGGAGGTTAATGAATCGTCCTACACTCTAACGGAAATAGCGGACTGCCGCGTCCGCGCCTGCCGATCTCCGACTCGCTACGATCACCGGTCCGCGGACTCTCGCCTTTCCTCCCCACTGGGGTGCACCACCCAGTGTCCAACTTGCCCGCCTCACTCCAAGGACTTCCAGCACTAACCCTGGCGTGAAATATTTCTCCGGCACGGCAACCTACACCAAAACGATTCAGGCACCCGCCTCATGGTTCCACGCATCCTCGCGATGGAAAGTGGCTCACCCGGGCCTTCAAAGGCACAAGGTTGCAATCCGTCAATGACGAATGCAGACGGCTTTATCGTCTATCTAAAGAACGCTTATGGAGTAATCCACAAAGATATACTGTGAAAGCCCACTATCGGCGGCCCAGAATGCGTGAAAGTAAGTTATTTATTTTTAGTAACTCAGACTGGCTGGCGCGGTGGGCGCAGTCAGATGCAAACCCTGTCTCTAGGTGAATTTCCGTTAACAGAGAAAAATGAAGGGAACACTAGGCAGATAAACCTCCGAATCTACTCCTAGGTAGCGAGCCTTTTCTTGATCAGAGAATCTCCTGAAGAGTTTTTTTGTTATCGTCAGTTGCCCTTTCCTCTCTGGGTAGCCCAACCTGAAGTCTCACTTTTTGAAACCGGGCTGAGAGTTCGAATCGGAAACAACCAATACTGCATAGAGCACCATCCTGAAAAGGGTATCTTCTTTGGTTCACGGCGCATCGCAATCGCGCCTGAGGCGAGCTTCAGCCGACTTACGGACCTCAAGCGACAGATTTAGATGGTCCGGCGAACAATGTAGGCCCATGGCCCACAAGCATGGGCTGCACGAAGACGTCGTACTCATCGATCAATCCCAGTTCCGGCAGCGCCTGCGTGAGCTTTACGCCTGCTACGTAGTTGGCAAGTTGAGTCTGCTCGTTCACATCGTGGAGGTCTTAGATTTGAACCCTGTTTGTGTCCAGCAATAAGCCCATAAGTTACAAGCAAATCATGGAGCGATAAGAATTCCAAGGAAAACGGCGCGGAACATTAAGCAGCTAATGGCCTTTTCGGCTAGGGAATTGGCAAAGTCACGGTTCTCAGGCGGGCATCAGCGCGAAATAGGGCTGGTTGCTGAGTGTGGCATTGAGCACTGGGTACAAAGTGGCCGCTTCCGCAGTTCGAAGTTCGAAGTAATACTGCAGCGGATAGGAAGAGCCAGTGTAGTCACCGGGAATGACTGTCCTGCAGATGTTCCCGGTTCTCATCATAGGCATAGAAAGCCAGCGTTCGCCTTGGTTGACATGGCGATACCAGAGAATAACGCTCGTCACCAATACGTGCACTGAGATAGAAAGCCCCAGATCTGCGCCAGGATGGAACGAGTCCGGAGGCATATGCTTAACGGCAACCGATAGGCGCGCAGAAGGCCTGGCCACATGCGCAAGAGCGATGGAAGCGGAAGCAGTTTGCGCGGGCTTGGCAGCAAAGTGCTGCTCGAGGGCGGCCAGATCCTGTTCGATAGCGGGAAGTCTGTCAATCCAATGGCCGCGACGGATCCTGGGTTCACCGTAGCTGACATCGGACACATAAATTCTGGAAGCACGCTGAGCCATAGTAGCCCAACTGTCGTGCGCTTTTCGATAGGAATTGAGAGAGGCTTCGGCAGCTTGCGGGTCGCCGGTGCGCGAATAGATCGAATAGCAGAGCGCGGCGCGGAAGAGGTTGGCATAATAGAGACCCAATCCATTAAGGATGAGAATATCCTCTTCAACCTGACGCAAAGTTGCAGGTGTAACGCGGCGATTGTTTACAGCGCGAACTCTATTAAGAGCTTGCCCGGAAGCCTCGGCTGACGCTTCGAGCCAGGTGATGACTTCATTGGGGCTGTAACGGGCATTTGCCGTGCCTGCGAGCAGATCAGTCGCGTGTTGATCAATTGTGGAAAAGAGCTGCGGATCAAGCGGGCTGATGGCGCTGACATTATGGGGTGCGGGTGAATCCGTGTAGAGCGGCTTGCCCGCAGGTGGAAGGATTGAGATAGGCGAGTAGAGTTCAGGCCAGAAGCTGTGGTTGGAGGCCGAAGGCAGCCATGCTGTAGTGATAAGGGGCAGAATGCGGCTCGAGTGCGCGAGAGCAGATTGCAACTCTAAACCGGATGACCCGAATTGATGGCGAAACCAGCGTTGATGTACATCGGACGCGCTCTCAGGATTGTAGAGACCACGGCCCCAGACGCGGTAGGTGATGGCAAATTTGTCGGTGTCGGGATGGGAGGCGGCGAGGGCTGCATCGGCATAGGCATTGCGGCCGCCGGGGTGCCCTGATCCTTCGCGTCCCTTGAAGGTGAGTGGCTCGCACAACTCCATACCTGCAGCTCCGCAGAAGTGCGCGGCACGGCCATAGCCGGCGGCAAGAGCTGTGTCCGCCCAAAGAAGATGACGCTGCGTGCCGGGCCAGACGCGATAGAGAAGCGTGATGTTGTCACGCTGGCCGTAAAAGTCACCGTATCCGTAGCGAGTGAAATTGCGCGCACCACTGGAGACGGCGAAGGTTCCTGTGACACCCTGGCGCGGATATTCGGTCGCGCGAATGTCGGCCTGATGGTAGCCAAGACCCAGGTGCTCTGCCCAGAATTTGGCGCCGGCTTTAACCGGCATACCGGTCTTGTGGGCCATGTCGATCATGGTCTGATTGAGGCCCTTTGCATGCATATCGATCTCAATGGTGCGTCCCGCTGCGGGAATAGCGTCGAAGAGCGTCTGCCAGAACGAATAGCTGCCCTCGGGGATACCGCTTTCGCCATGGATACGCAAGGTGAGGCCCGAAATCTGTGGACAGGCCTTTAGCAGAGCGGATAGCGCATCGCGGCAGTAGGCTGCGTGTGTCGCTGGTGTGAGGCCGACGATGCGGTGATCGGCGCGTGGACTGTCAGTCCATTGATAAGCATGGGTCCAGATGCCGAGCTGAAATTCGAGGCCGCGGCGAGCTGTCTCTGCAGCGATGAACTGCAAGGTCTCAAGATTGCGTTGACGCTCACCAGCTGCGAGCGGAGGCTCGATAGCAACGCTGGAGTATGCGGGCAGATCAACGAGGTAGGGATAGGGAAAATGAAAATAGTCGCCGGTGACTCCTTTGGGAAAGTCATAGCCAAAGCCGAGAGCGAAGTTGAAGCGATTGAAGCGCGCGTAGGCCAAGGTGTCGAGATAGCGAGTCCAGAAGGCGCGATCATAGAACCACGACTTGTCTTCGATCTCAGAGAGAAAAGCGCGGGCGACACTGCGAACTTTGTTCGGCGTTGTATCAACGATGGGTGCGGTGAGATGGAGTGCTGCCAAAGGATCATCGCTGAGCTGTATGCGGTCGGAGAGTTCGAGAAGCCCGTAAACCAGACCTCGTGCATCGATGCCGGTGACGAGAATGGCCGGAACACCGCGATAGCTTCCAGGAAGAAGAGCCGTGGTCTCCGGCGGCGTGATTGCTGGCAGTTGTCCGAAGCCTTTGGCAAGCGGGCTGGATAACGGAGCGACGACAATAGCCAATTTAGCTGAAGAGGTGGAAAGAACAATGGCCTTTTCTGTGCAGGCGCGGTGGAACTCGGAAAGTGCCCATCGCACAGGCTGGGCTGCCAGAAGAGGGCCATCGCCAACTATGAGAGCGATGGAGCTATTGGCTGGAATTGCATGAGCGAAATCAGCGGCAGAGAGAGAGGTGGCTGCAGCGAGCTTGAGAAAGGTGCGCCGGTTGGGATGAGAAGGCATCGAGAACAAGTCCTCTCCAAGCTACGGAGGACGGTGCCTGCTGAGCATGCATCGTCTGCGAAGCTTAGGAAACATAAATTAGGCATGCATGCGACGATGAAAGCAGCGCACACCGCATTGTAAGGGTAAGAGTGAGTGCATAGTCGACAACGAATCTGTATAGCTGTAACGCATCTTTAAATTTCAAGAGCGACAACCTCATACATTTCTACCTTCGGCACTGTGAGCGATACGTAGTTGCCTTTCTGTTGAAAGGCAACTGTGGTGCCTGCATGCAGCAATGAAGCACGGCGAATCTTCTTCTCTTCGGGGAGCACTACTCGCACTTGCTGGGAGGTGAGCGCAACCGGTTTTCGCATGTGGCCGCGAAAAGCATTCGCGCCGTTGTAGTTAAGCAAATGCACGGCGAATCCTTGCTGTGTCTCCCATGGAATTACTTCCATAAGGCCATCGCCTTCCACATCTACTGCGTTGCGCTCCTTCAGCAGCCAACGCACCGCGTTGGTGATCTGCCTGCCAAGGTCCATATTGTCTAATCGCCAGAACGAGCGATCCACATCGCCTGCTATATAGACCAGTCGCGAGCTCCCAGTCTCGCGGGACACCATTGCGGGAATATCGCTCGGCGGTTCACGTTGATAGACAGCTTCAGGAGGATAGACAGGATACGGTTTTATGAACGTCATCACCGCATCGCGGTGTGGCACAATCGGCTGTCGCCACTCCGGGCCCGCAATCCACGTCGTCTCTTCGAAACCTTCCGTTAGCGCGCTGCGCTGCCTGATGTACTGAAGGTGGATTCCTCCCATTGCTTCATGGAACTTTTCATTGGCCCGCGTCGGCTCACCTGCTTTGCTGATCCCGAACAGCTCTCCCAGAATAAAGTCCTTTCGCGAAGCGCCCGTCTCGTCGAACAGTCCCGTCTGAAACGTCGCCAGCACCGATCCGCCATGCTCCGCATATTGGCGAATTGTTTCTGCCTGTGCATCCGACATCAGCGCGACATTAGGAAGGATCAGCACCGCATACGGCGAAATACGTTCTTGATTTAGGTCCTGCTCGTGGACATAGTCGAAAGGAATCCGCGCCTCCACGAGAGCAGCATAGATACCCTCCAGATGATCCACGCGGTCCTCTGTATAAGGAGCCTTGTACAGGTTCACCGAGCGCGGAGACACGACGACAGCGACGCTCGCCAGCGACCGTTTATTGTGAAAGTGCTTATCGTTAGTCGCATGCCACGAGAGAAAGTCACGCCCCGGAGCCTGCCAGCGCCGATCATCCTCAAACCCTTGCTTTAGCCCCAGCCAGTGATACCAGATAATGCCTCCGGCGGCTGCGGTCTGGGCCATGCGAAACGAAGGCTCGGCTGAAGTATCCGTCGCCTGACGCCACGCGACTTTGCCGGAGCGGCCATAGCTTGCACTCACTGCAGCCACCGAGCGGTCGCCCATCAATGCGCGCGCAAACTTTACCTGTTGAGCGTCCTGCCATACCGGAGCCACAACAGCGGAACGCGATTGATTATCTGCGGTGTACCAGCTTGCCTCTCGCGTCAGCCGCCACTGGTCCAGCCCAGATTCTTTCAACCCTCCACCAAGATTGCAAGAGTAGAAGTTATTCGGGCTCTTTTCCAATACCGTTGCTTTGTAGAGCTGAATCAATTCGACTGCCTTATCCATCACGGCCTGATGATATTGCTGCGAGTGGGGATCTCCAATTTTGCGGCAGTTTTCGCAGTAACATGCCTGCATTGTCGGCCAACCGTTCATGTAGACGCCATCGATGTCATAGTTCGCGTTCAGTTCGCGAATGATCGCCGGTTGCTGCTTTGCATAATGGTCACCGAAGATACATGTGTACGCTATATCCGGTGCAGGCTGCTGCAAGCCACCATCTTCAGTTCTGCGAAACCATAGCGGATTTGCCTCCAACAGTTTCGGATCGGTCCACTGAATGTCTGGACTCATGCGGCCGTACACGTACAGCCCGCGTTTCTTCGCAGCCCGTACGCACTCGCCAAAGAGGTCGCGGCCTTTCAGATAGGTGCTGTGATGGAAGTACTGAATCTTTGACGGATAAAACGCGACCGGCCCTGAGACAGACAGAGCAACTGCCTGAACCTTCGCCGACGCCCAATAGTCTGCCCACTGCTCTACATTTTGCGAATCGCCATCATGCTCATTGAAATTTGTTTGGCCGACGCGCTTGATCGTCCTGTACCACGGCAGAGCAGTGGATGAATCACTCGGGGCCATCGTTATCGCTGCTACCTTCTCCACAGACGCAAGAGATGAGAGAAGTGTGCCTGCGCTCAGTGCATTAAACTCTCGCCGTGTCATTTTCATATGGCTGCATAAGCTCCTTGGTATCAGGCCATGCCTGGGACGGTTGATGCTGTCGCAAATCTTATACTGAGGTCGTTGTTTTTGTTCTGATAGTCACGGCTACCGATCTAGATCTCAATTGGCCATTTTCCAAAGATGTTGAGGATTTCCTGGATCATTATCAGCAATTTGGGTGCGACAA
>Ga0070658_10002241_pt1 | contig 16216 bp, 12 predicted proteins | sample KBSC13metaG_FD_64664 | JGI IMG/M metagenome (GOLD analysis project Ga0070658, IMG submission 64664) | Corn rhizosphere microbial communities from Kellogg Biological Station, Michigan, USA - KBS C1-3 metaG | ecosystem: Host-associated > Plants > Roots > Rhizosphere > Soil ...
ACGAGGCGGACTTCGTGCGGCTGCATGTCCGGGCCGACGACGGTGCCGCGGATGGTCAGGCCGTTGCGGAAGCCGTTGTCCTTGTTGACGGCCTCGACGACGATTTTGCCCTTGCCGCCGCTGTTGGTGACGCGGACGTCGAAATCGGCGCTCTCGGCCGGGCGGGCGACTTCGCGGACGGCCTGGGCCCAGAATTTGTCGAAAATTTCGCTCGCCACCCAGTCGGCGGCCCACTTGTTGTAGGCGTCGCTGGTGAAGACGAGCGATCGGCCGAGGCCCGTCTGCCAGTGGGCCAGCAGCGGATCGTTCTGTTTGCCGGCCACCAGCGGCACTTCCACCTGCGGGCTGTTTTTGCGGGTGCTGAGCACCATGCCGTACACGTTGGCCGGCATGCTGTCGCCGACGCCCTTGAGCACGTCACTGGTGGACGGCGACTTTTTCACGGCGATGCCATCCGCGCTCTCATTGATCAGCGAACGGCGGACGATGGTCGCTTCCTTGATGAAAATCTGCGGCAGCTGGCTGAAATTGCCGTTGATCGGCCCGTAGGCGCGGCCGCCGGTTTGGGCGGCCATCTGGCGCATCGTCGGGGGAAGGCCGCGGTCGGATTGGTCGTGCGGGTATACGCTGACGGTGCTGATGGAGATTTTGTTCTGCTGACAGGCCTGGATCAGGTCATTCTGCGGGGCCGAGGGGTCGCCGTCGCTGATGATGATGATGTGACGGTTGCGGGCGTCGCTCTGCGTCAGGCCGGTGCCGCCTTTGCCGCCGAACAGGGCCAGGCGCAGGCTGTCATCGAAATCGGGCATGTCGCCCAACTGCATGTTTTTCATTGCCGCCCCGACGCGGCTGCCGTCACCCTTGGCGGCCAGCGGGAAATCCCACTGGCTGCGACCGCCGGTCCAGCCGTAGCTGATGACGCCGATTTCGTCGCGGGCGTTGAGCACTTCGACGGCTTTCAGTCCGCACTGCACGCCCCAGTAGTTGCCGTCGGGGAATTCGCAGCTGTGCATGACGAGCGCCAGCGCGCCTTTGGGGATCTGGCGCTGCGCCGGCACGTCCATGTCGACGGGGAGGATCTGTTCCAGGCGCGTGCCCTGCCACCCGCCGGCGCCGAAGGCGTCGGGCCCGCCGATATCGACCAAACCGCCGCCGAGATCGTGCACGTAGGCGGCAAGGGCCTGGCCCTGCTCGTCGGTGATCCCGCCGGGGCCGCGGGGGACATTGGCGAGGATCACCGCGTCGTAATTCTGCAGTTCGACGGCGCTATTGGGGAACTGGTCGACGCGGGTGCGGTTCGGATCGACCGTAATGCCCTGGCGGGCGAGTGCCTCGCGCAGGTAATGGCCGCCGTTGTTGGGGACGTTGTCGATGTAGAGCACCTGGCCCTTGCCGCGGACGAAAGTGAAGGCCGTCGCGGCGTTGTTGGCGGCGAGGGTGTCGCTTCCACTTTTGGACACAGCGTCGCCGGTCTTCTGGCCGTTGACGGTGATGCTGGCTTGCTGCCCCGCGTCGTCGGCGGTGAAAACCGCGCGGAACTGGTGCACGCCCGCGTCGGCCAGGGGCGGCACCTGCACGCGCTCGACGTTGCGCCCCGGCTGCAGTGTCACCTCGCGCGTCGGCTGCAGGCCGGCCGTCGTCGGGTCGAGGTCCATCGGCGTGCCCTGGTGGGTGACGGTCAGCTTCCCCTTCACCGGTGTCGCGTTAGTCGATTGCAGCTGCACTTCGAGCGTGAACGGCTCGTTCTCGCGCTTCCACGTGGGCGCGATGAAGTTGCTGACCTGCACCTCGTGCTTCACGTCGTAATCCAGCGGCATCACGTCGACCGGCACGTGGGCGGCCGTCGCGGCGTTGAGGGCGGATTCCAGGTCGCCGGTGGTCTGGTTGCCGTCCCAGATCAGCAGCATGCGGTGCATCGCGTCCTTTTGCAGCGTGGCGAGGCCGAGTTGCATGGCGGCCGAGACGTCGGTGCCGTTGCCACGGTCGCGGATGGCGCGGGCGTCGAGGTGCAGTTGTGTGTCGGCCACGCTGTCGACGGTGGCGTTTTGCGCGAAGCTGATCACGCCGACGCGGTCGGCCGGTTCCTTGTCGGTCTCGTCGCCGTTCTTGGTGGCGTTGCGGAGGAAATCGTTCACCGATTCATCCAGCGACGGGCCGGGATAGTTGCGGACCAGGCTGGTGGAGCCGCTCACGTCGCGCAGCACGATCACGTGGACGTCTTTGGCGACCCGCTGCCAGGTGATGCCGCCAAGGATGAGGATCAGCAGCAGCAGCACGAGCAGGCGCACCGTGACGGCCGTCCACTGCCGCGCGGGGCCGAGGCCGGCCATCGATTTGCGGGCGAGCAGCAGGATCGGGATCGCCAAGGCGACGAACAGGCCCAGCGCGGTGAGCCCGCTGAAGTGGGTGAGCTGGATCGGCCAGGCGAAGGCGAGCATTGGGTGAAAGTAGTGTAGCGGACCGTCCACGATCGAGGTAATGCGCGAGCAGGCGGCGACTTTCTTACCCCTCCGCCCTCCGGGGGGAGGTTGGGTGGGGGCGGCGAGCGTGGAAAGACTTGATTAGCCACAGAGATCACAGAGGACACAGAGAAGTGATTTTGAATCTGTTCTCCGTGTCCTCTGTGATCTCTGTGGCTCAATTCTGAATTCGATTGGAAACTGACGCTCCCCCGCCCCCACCTAACCTCCCCCGGCGGGGGAGGGATAAGAAGCGCCTCGACAATCGCGCCTCAACATTCGACCATTCTCAGCATGAGTTCGCACCATCCCTCCCCCGCCGCCGTGAAGTTGCCGCCGAATGCACGGGTGGCCGTCATCGCCGCGCGGTTTAACGACCACATTGTCGACGTGCTGTTGAAAGAGTGCGTACACCGGCTCGAAGAGGCCGGCGTCGAGAAAGTCTCTGTCTACCGCGTACCCGGAGCGTTCGAGTTGCCGACGGCCGCCAAGATGGCGGCGCGGACGCGGCAGTTTCACGCCATCATCTGCCTCGGCTGCATTATCCGCGGCGATACCCCCCACTTCGATTTTGTCGCCAACGAAGCCGCCCGCGGCATCAGCCGGGTGGCGTTGGACGAGGTGCTGCCGACCATCTTCGGCGTGCTGACGACCAACACCGAGCAGCAGGCCATCGACCGTACGAACGGCACGCACAGTCACGCCGGCATCAACTCGGCCGACGCGGCGCTGGAGATGATCGGGCTCGCCGGGCAATTGAAAGCCGCGATGGACCGTCTAAGCTAACGGTTTCTTAGGGAGCAAGCATTTCAATGGCCATCCGCGTCACCATCTGGCACGAGTTCCGTCACGAAAAAAAACACGAGCATGTCCGGGCCGTCTACCCCAACGGGATGCATACCGTCCTGGGCGAGGCCCTGGGTAAGGACCCGAACCTGCGCGTCCGCCTGACCACGCTCGACGACCCGCAGCACGGGCTGAGCGATGAAATCCTCGACAACACCGACGTGTTCCTCTGGTGGGGCCACGGCCATCACGGCGAGGTGGAAGACGAACGCGTGACCGAACTTCAGAAGCGGATTTGCAACGGCGTCGGCCTGATCGTGCTGCACTCGGGGCACCACTCGAAGATCTTCAAGCGCATGATGGGCACGACGGCCAACCTGAAGTGGCGCGTCGGCACGCCGCCGGACCGCGAGGTGCTGTGGGTCACCAAGCCCGGCCACCCGATCACCGCGGGGATCGACGACCATTTCGTGCTGGCGCAGGAGGAAATGTACGGCGAATACTTCGACGTGCCCGAGCCGATGGAAACCATCCTGATCAGCAGCTTCACCGGCGGCGAAGTCTTCCGCAGCGGCATGACCTGGACGCGCGGGGCCGGCAAGATTTTCTACTTCCGCCCCGGCCACGAGACGTTCCGCACGCTGTACGACGCGAATTACCAGCGGGTCGTGCAGAACGCGATCTACTGGGCCGCCCCGGTCGCCGGCGGCAAGGTCCCGGCGGCCGCCCCGCATAGCAAGGCGGGGTGGATTGATGAGCGGCTCGCGGCGGCGGCGAAGTGAAGAAAGGGGAGAGGGTGGAGGGGAGAGGGAGAGAAAGAATTCGGCGAGCCAGGTTTCTGACTTTCGCGAGTTGATCGTGTAGCAGAAGGCGATGCTTCTGGCGCAAGAAGTCTACCGGCTGACGAAGGGCTTTCCGGCGGATGAAAGATTCAGATTGACCAATCAGGTTCGCCGTGCTGCCGTGAGCGTGTCGTCGAATATTGCTGAAGGTCACGCGCGGATGGGACGCGAATTTTCGTCGTTTCTCTCGATCGCTCGTGGCTCTGTTGCCGAGGTGCAAAGCCAAGTTTTGCTCGCCGTTGCTCTCGATTTCGCAACCGAAGATCAGGTCGTAACGATCCTTGATCTCTGCGAAGAAATCCGCCGAATCACTGCCGTGCTCGCGACCAAGCTGAACCGCTAACCTCTTTCTCTCCCCTCCACCCTCTCCCCTTCCTAATGAACGAACCGCGTCACCGGCCCGCTCGGCCCGTCCAGCATCAGCAACGTGCCTAGCCAGATCTGGGCGGCCATCGCAAGGATCAACGGCAGCGCGAACATCGCCAGCACCGTCGCGCGGCGGCGGGCGAAGCGGCTGAGCAGCCCCAGGACCAGGCCGTCGGCCACGATGAAGACGCCCACCAGCACGTGGGCGAAACGGCGGGTGAGGCCCGGGTCGGTGGCCTCGATCGGTTTGCTGATCGAATCCCACAGCATGTTCACGTCGAGCGAGTGTGCATCGATCGCCAGGATCGCCAGGCCGCTGACTGCGGTCAGCAGCAACAGCACCCACGCCACCGCCCACAGTCGGCCGGTGCGGACGGCGGGCGTGTGGTTGGTCGGGCTGACGTAAAGCTCGTGCGGCCGCTCGACGATCGGCTCGTCGCCGCGCAACGAGAAGGCCGAGGCGAATTGGCCTTCGGCGCGCAGCGCGTTGAGGTCCTCGTAATGCGTCGCCCGCGCGGCCAGGCCGATGCACACGCACGCCGCCGCCAGCGCGAACCCGGCCAGCACGATGTGGTTCTGATCCGGCGGAAAGAGCGTGGCCCAGGTGTCGATTTCGCCGAGCTGCGCGGCGGTCGGCAGCGTGGCCGGCGTCAGCCGCTTTTCGGTCGCCAGTTGGTGCTCGTACACCTGCTCGCCGCCGACGTGACTGCCGTAGCTGATCAGGCCGATGAGGATCAGCAGCAAGAACTTAAAAACAATCGCCAATCGGTCGCGCCAGCCGTCGCTCAATCCGATCCAGACGCTCACGATCAGCATCGCCAGCACCGTGGCCGACGATTGCGTCCAGACGTGGAGCCACAGGTAATTGGCCAGCTCCGGATCGCTGGCCCGCACGGCGTTGATGCCGTTCGGCACCACGTCGCCCAGCGCGTAAATCCCGCTGAACGCGGCAGGAACAGCCAGAATAGCCCCCGCCAGCAGCATCCAACGGGCCCCCGCCCGCAGCGACGTCCGCCGCCAGCCGAGGAAGCTGAACAGTTCCAGGATCGACCCCAGCACGATCAGGCCGATCGGAAAGTGGATAATCGCGATGTGCCAGTTCGGCTTGACCAGTTCTTCCATAAATTCCCTTTCACGCATCGTAGCACAGACCGCCGCCGGACGTGCGGAGAGCTTCTTGCGCTAAGGTTGTGTGAAGAATCGATTCAGGAATTGCCGGAGCGGGATAGGCGGTTAACGTAAGCACGGGGGAAGAGCTTTAGGAGAGACCTATGAGCGCCATCGGAACGCAATCGTACGTGGTGATGCAGGACAGCCCGGAGCAGCCCGCGGTCACGATTTTCCGGCAATGGCTCGAAGAACGCGGGCACCGCGTGAAGTTGATCGATTCCCCCGAAGGCGCGATCGCCTCGGCCTGCGGTGCGGCGAACAACGCGAGCGGGGCCGATCTGCTCGTTCTGACGCTGACCGACCCTTCCGAACAGGCCGCCGCCATCGACCGCCTCGGCCTGATGCCGCCATCGCAGCGGCCCAAGCACGTGGCGATTCTCAGTGAAGACGAACCGGACGTCACCCTCCGCCGCCGGCTGCCCGGGTTGAAGCTGCATCTGCTCGGTTACCCGATCCAGGCGCTGGGCCTGCTCGAAATCGCCAAGCGGATGATGTGATTTCCAGTGAAGAAATGAATGAGTCGATTGGAGGGCGGCAGTCCCTGCCGCTTCTTTCTGGCACCGTTGGCGCCAGCGGCGTCACGGAGTGACGCCCTCCAGCGCGTCTGCGCATCCCGCCCCACCGCTACAGCAGATTCGTCGGCGCCAGCACCTGCACACTCCTGGCCGGCACGTAAATCTGGATACTCTGCTGCCGGCCGTCCCACGGCACGGCCTGATTCACAAACGTCACGCTGTCGTCGGCCAATCCTGATCCGCCGAATTCGGCGTCGTCGCTGTTCAGGACGATCTTGTAATCGGTCTTGTCCGGCACCGGGATACGCCAATCGCTGTAGCTGTTGTGCGGGTGGAAATTGAACACGAACACCAGCGGCCCGCGGCGATAAACCAGCTTCTTATCGCTTTCGTGCACCATCAGTTGCTCGATGAATTTGTCGTTCAGGATGCCGAAGCGGTCGTCGAGATGCGTCATCGCGCGATCGAATAAACCGAGGCCCTGGTATTTCAAAAACGGCGCGTCCATCAGCGACCATTGCCGCCGGCAGTAGTGGTAGCTGTAGCCGTTCCCTTCGCGGGGGAAATCGATCCATTCGGGGTGGCCGAACTCGTTGCCGATGAAATTCAGGTACGCCTCGCCGGCGAGCGAGAACGTCAGCAGGCGGATCATTTTGTGCAGGGCGATGCCGCGGTCGATGATGTGGCTGTGACGGTCTTTCGACATCATCCAGTACATCTCTTTGTCCATCAGCCAGAAGGCGATCGTCTTATCGCCCACTAAGGCTTGGTCGTGGCTTTCGGCGTAGCCGACGTGCTTTTCACTGTGCCGGCGATTCAGCATCGTGCTGAAGATCTGGCCGAGGTTCCAATCCTCGTCCTGCTTTTCTTTCAGCAGTTTGATCCAGTAATCGGGGATGCCCATCGACAGGCGGTAATCGAAGCCGATCCCCCCTTCTGAGACCGGCCGGGCGATGCCGACCATGCCGCTGACGTCTTCGGCCACCGTGATCGCTTTGGGGTTCACGCCGTGGATGACTTCGTTGGCCATCTGCAGGTAGGTGATGGCGTCGTCGTCGACATTGCCGTCGAAGTAATCGTTGTAGCTGCCGAACGCTTTGCCCAGGCCGTGGTCGAGGTACATCATCGACGTCACGCCGTCGAAGCGGTAGCCATCGAAATTGAATTCCTCCAGCCAGTAGCGGCAGTTACTCAAGAGGAACCGCTGCACTTCGTACTTGCTGTAATCGAAGCAGAGGCTGTCCCACGCCCAGTGCTGCCCGCGCGGGCCGGCGTGGAAGTATTGGTAATCGGTGCCGTCGAACATGTTCAGCCCCTCGGCCGTGTTCTTGACGGCGTGGCTGTGGACGAGGTCCATGATCACGGTGATGCCCATGCCGTGGGCGGTATCGATCAGGTACTTCAGATCATCCGGCGTACCGAACCGGCTGCTGGGGGCGAAAAAGTTGCTGACGTGATAGCCGAAGCTGCCGTAGTACGGGTGCTCCTGGATGGCCATTAACTGAATCGCGTTGTAGCCGGCGGTGTGGATGCGCGGCAGCGTCTTGTCGGCGAATTCGCGGTACGTGGCGACGCGGCCTTCCTCCTGCGCCATGCCGACGTGGGCTTCGTAGATCTTCAAGCCGCCCTTGTTCGCCTGAATCTCCGGCCGGGGATGTCGGAATTGGTACGGATTCTCCGGCTGCCAGTGTTCGCAGATGAAGGTGATCTTGCCCTCTTCCTGCACGACGCGACGGGCGTAGGCGGGGATGCGATCCATCGTCGTGCCGTCGTGCAGAACGACGTGGGTCTTGAGGCGCGTGCCGTGCTTGAGGGTGCCTTCGGGCAGAAAGATCGACCAGGTGCCGTAAGGGTCGCGCACGAGCGGGTGGGCGAAGCGGTCCCAGTTATTGAAGTCGCCGATCAAACGCAGTTGCAGCGCGCCGGGCGCCCATTCGCGGTACCACACGCCGCGCTGGCCGTCTTTCTCGCCGGGGTTGAAGCCGAAGTAATGATGGGCCTGCGAGGCCGTGCCGAGCAGTCCGCCGCCGGATGCGAAGCGGGCGACGGCGTCGTCATAGCGCTTCTTCCGCCACCGCAGCGCCTCGGCGTGCGGCTCGAGCCACGGATCGTGATCGATCAGGCCCGTGCCGTCGGTGCGGGGTTTCTTCTCTTCGACCGTCGCCGCGACCGCTTCGGTTTGCGTCTCCATGTCGAAAGTGTACCCGAAACGCCGGGGGTTCGTTTGGACGCAGATGGCGCAGCTGCACGCGGATGAACGCAGATAAGAGCGAAAAGAATTTTTAAGTCGATTCCTATCTGCGTTTATCTGCGCCCATCTGCGCCATCTGCGTTCCTTCTAAACCAGCGATTGCGGGTGCCCTCGACAGTTCCCGGCCTCACCTCTACAACATTCCGATGCCTTTCATCGTGATGCCCTCCATTGATTTGCGTGGCGGAAAAGTCGTGCGTCTGCAGCAAGGCGATTACAGCCGCCAGATCGATTACCCCGTCGACCCGCTCGAAACGGCCGCCAAGTTCAAGGCCGCCGGCGCGACGTGGTTGCACGTGGTCGACCTCGATGGCGCGAAGGAAGGCCGGGTCGCGCAGCCGGAACTGATCGGTACACTTGCCCGCCAGAGCGGCCTGCAGGTGCAGGCCGGCGGCGGTGTGCGCTCGACTGGGGACGTCGATCGATTGATCGCCAGCGGCGTGCAGCGCGTGGTCGTCGGCACGAAGGCCATCGAGGATTGGCCGTGGTTCGAAGCGCTGGCCGCCCAGCCGGCGTACGCACACAAGCTCACCCTCGCCATCGACGCCAAGAACGGCATGATCGCCACCCGCGGCTGGACCGAGACGAGCACCCTCTCGGCCGTCGAAATCGCGCAGCGCGTGACTGATTGGCCCCTGGCCGCCCTGCTCTACACCGACGTGGCGAAGGACGGCATGCTGGCCGGGCCGAATATCGAGCACACGAAGGCGCTGGCCGAGGCGGGCCGGGTGCCGGTGATCGCCAGCGGTGGCGTCGGGTCGATCGAGGACATCCGGAACCTGCTGAAGCTGCCGGTGTGGGGTGCGATCGTCGGGCGATCGCTGTACGAAGGAAAGGTCGACCTGGCCGAGGCGATCAAGCTGGCGGCGACGAAAGCGTAGTCGATGCCGCGCAGCGGCGAGGCATTAAGCCTCTCCTTGTGGGAGAGGGGCCGGATGGGCGTCAGCTCGTCGGATCAACGCTCGAACGCCCACCACAAGATCCGCTTCTCCCGCGCCGTCGCCATCGGCCGCCATGGCGGAGGCAGCGTGGGCGTCGGCTTGCTGTCGTTCTGCTGCTTCAAGATCACCACGGCCGGTCCGGTGAGCGTCGCAGGGTCGGCGCGGGTGACGGTGCGGTTGAGATAGATTGGGAAACCTTCGTCAACGCGTTTATCGGCGTCATCGGGATCGATCCAATCGTGCACCGGCACGTCGCCAAGTTGGCGGATCTGGTTGGCCATCGGCTTGAACGGACTGATGGCGTTGGCCGTCTGGCTGTAGCCGAACATGAATAGCCCGCCGAGCCCGAGCATCACGATCATGGTGAACCCGATGACGGCGGAGCGCCGGCGGCGCTGCGCGATCCACCACAGGCCCGCCAGCGACGCCAAGGCGACCAGCGACCAGGTCGCCAGCGTCGGCGAAAACCATCGGCCGCCGGCCAGCGTCTTTTGCTGCGTGCCGATGATGACGAACGCGATCGCGCCGCCGAACAGCACGATCGCGTGAACGATCAGCACCGCCCGCGGCCAGGTCGCCGGGGAGCGGAGTTCCCGCCACCACAGCGCCGCCCCACCGCCGCACAGCACGGCGGCCGGGGCGATCATCGGCAGCAGGTAACGCTCCTTGCGGTCCTTGAACAGCGTCATCACCAGCAACGGCAGCACGATCTGCACCAGCGCGATCCGCAGCCGTCGGTCGTCCCGGCAGGCCAGCAATCCGATAAAACCGAACACGATCCACGGCCAGAGGCTGGGGATGAGCTGGAGGTAGGTCAGCGGGCTGTCGGGCTTCAGATCGGTCGCGCCCTGGCGCGAGACTTCGGTGAACCACGTGTGCCAGACGTTCGGCACGACCAGATAAACGTGCAAAAACCACGGCAAAGCGACGGCGGCGAAGATGAGGAGGCCGAGGAGGAAACGAAGAACCCATGTAAGCGGAGACGCCTCTTGTCCCTCTCCCTGGGGAGAGGTTAGGTGAGGGGATGCGGACGCCGACAGACCCTGTCGCGCCGTCTCACGCTCAGCCGGTGTTTTCCCCGATATACCCTCACCCAACCTCTCCCCAGTGAGAGGGGTAAGAAGTCTTGCCCGAAACGGGAGAAGAATCGTCAGCGGTAGGACGGTTTCCAGAAGCGCCACCGGTCCCTTGCACAGGAACGCCATCCCCGTCGCGAAGGCGCCGAGCGTCGCCGCCAGCCACCAGCGTTTCCGCAGCAGCCCGTGGACGAATGCGGCGTTGGCGATCGTCGTCCACATCGCCAGGTGCACGTCGCTCGTGCTCTGCCGCATGTATTTGAGGAACAGCAGATTGGTCGCCACGGCGGCCGCGGCGCAAAGACCGGTCGTTGTCCCGCCGATGACCCGCCCGAGCTCGAACGTCGCCAGCATCATCACGCAGCCGGCGAGCAAGCCCGTCCAGCGCACTTGCCACGCGAGGGCGTGATACGCGGCGTTGCGCCCCTGCGGATCCTCCAGCCCCGCCACCGTCGCCGGCCGCATCGACAGCGCGGTGATCCACGCCACCAGCGGCGGCTTTTTCACGCGCGGCTCGCCCATCATGTTCGGCACGAGCCACGGGCCGCCGTGGCGCATCTCCAGCGCGGTCTGCACGACGATGTTTTCATTGCCGCCGGTGAATTCGGGCCAGGTGAGCGTCGGCGCGATGCCGACGAAGACGAACGTCGCCATCAGCAGGGCCAGCAGCCACGCGCGAGTGGTCGAGAGTTCAGCTGACGCGCTCGGCGACAATTCGGTCATAGACATCCATCAACTTCCGCAGATGGCTGTCATACGACAATTCGTCGCGCCGCAAAAGCGCCTCGGCCCGGTACTTCTCGCGGTTGGCGATGACATCGCCGATGGCTTCCGCCCAGTCGCTTGCACCTTCGCCGGCGACCACCCGCCCGTCGACGCCGTTGAAGACGATCTCGCTCGCCCCGGCATTCGTCGAAACGATCGGCGGCACGCCCATCAACAGCGCCTCGGCCACCACCATCCCGAAGGGCTCCTGCCGCGAGGGCAGCACCAGCGCGTCCGCCGCCGCGAGCTGGGCGGGCACGTCATCCCGTGCGCCCAAAAATTCAACACGATTTGCAATACCCAGTTTTTCGGCCTGCGACTTGTACGACGAAATGCTGTCCTTGCCGATCACGCGCAGAATCGCGTCCGGCACCTGCGCGATCGCGTTGATCGCGACGTCGAGGCCTTTGCGTTCAAAATCCTGCCCGATAAACAGCACCACAGGCTTCGGGTTCGCAGGCCGATCGACCGGGACGAAACGCGAATCGTCGACGCCGCTGTAGAGCGTCACCAGCCGCTCCGCCGCCTTCGGAAATACGCTGGCCGCCTGTTGCCGGGCCTTGTCCGACAAGCACAGCACCATCGGCCGCGGCGGCGCGCTGAGCAGTGCCTGCTCGACATCGACAAACGTTTGCCGGCGGGCATTGGTCAACTGCTGCAGGAACGATGTTTCGTTCCACGTCACCGTCTCGATGCCGGCGTGCGGGTGGTACAGATCGCACCGCGGGACCGGCAGCATGGCGTGTACGACGTCATAATTGTTGACGTTCAGGTGCGCTTCGAGCGAATCGACGAACGACAGGTAGCGCGACAACCGCATGTGCCCGCTGTGATCGAGCGGGACGCGGTTGCCCAGCGGGATCGACGGCTCGAACGTGCCGGCCGCGATGAAGACCTCGTGCTCGGCTTCCAGCAGCTTGTGGAACAGGCGCACGGTGTAGAGCTCGGCGCCGCCGCGCGAGCTTTCGGCATGGAGGATGACCAGGAGAATCTTCATCGATCGATCGCAACGTTCCGGGTCGGTTGCCGGCGGCGCAGGGATGCGTCGTGCCGGGCGATCCATCGCATTTTACGCGCAACGGATCGCCGGAACGCCGTATCGATCGTAGTCCCTGGCAACGACCCATATTCGGCTAACCAACGTTCGAATACATCGGCCGGTAATTCAAGCTGGGTAAGGCTGAAACCGAATTGGGCAATGTCCTTAACAAGCCACCGCCGCCGAAAGAGCCGCGGTAAAACGCCGACCCGGCCGGCGTCCATCAGGCGGACATCGAGGCCATTATCGCCCGTTTTATCGGTCGTCCGGACGTAAAAGTGGCACAGGTACAGGTCGCGGTGGTGGAGATTCTGCCCGTGTAATTTTGCCGCAAGGGCGGCCGTCGGCTTGAGCAGCTTTTCGAAAGCGGATTTGTCGGCGGCGACGATTTTCTCCGCATCCTGATAGCCGGCCAAATCATCGGTGATCAGGAAACCCCGGCCGTCGTGCAATTTTCCATAGCCGGCCAATGGGACGGTCGGTACGCCGTGGTCGATGAGCAATTTGATCTTGGCGGCCTCGTCGTCGACGCCGCGGTGGCCGGGCTTGTTGCGCTTGATGTGGAAGCGGGTGGTCGCTCCGTTTTCGTCCGTCGTGTCGAGGACACAGTTTTCCCGCTCGGTGATGGACCGCCAGACTTCGATCTGCGGCAGTTCGAACACGCTCATGCCATCCACCAGCCCCGCCGCTCTCAGTCGGGCGGCGTAGGCGGGTTCGGCTTTGTAGTAACCGGGGCCTTGGGGGTAACTCATTTAAATAGCCACAGAGTTCACGGAGGACACAGAGAGATTATTTGGCGATTCGGCGGATTCCGTCATTTTAAGACTTTGCAGTTGAAGTTGAGGAGGATGCCGAGCTTGATGTTGTTGGCTTTCAGGTACGAGATGACTTGAGCGGTGAACAATGGTGAAAGTGTGTCGACCGCTTTCAATTCGACAATCACCTTGCCCTCTACCAGAAAATCCACACTGCCAACGCCGATCACCTGGCCATCATAATGCACCTCGAAACGATGCTCCTTCTCGAAAGCGATGTTTCGCTTGGCAAATTCAATCGCTAACGCATTGGCATAAAAGCTTTCCAAATAGCCCGGCCCGAGCTTCGAATGCACCGCAATCGCCGCACCGATGATGGCATTCGTAATCCGATTCAGCTCCGGATTCGGCTCTTCATCCTCATCAACGAATTCCACTGAAACCTATCTGTGTCCTCAGTGATCTCTGTGGCTTAACTATTCTTCTCGTGAAAAAACCGGCTGATCCCCGGCTTAAAGATTACCTTGCCGTCCACGACGACCAGTTCTTCGTTCAAATACAACTGCAGCGCCTTGCTCAGCACGTTCGCCTCGAGCGACAGGCCCTTCTCTTTTACGTCGTCGAGGGTGTCGTGGCCCACGTCGATGTGGAAGACGTCCTGCAGGATGACCGGCCCTTCGTCCAACTGTTCAGTGACAAAATGGGCCGTGCAGCCGCTCACGCGGACGCCGCTTTCGAATGCCTGGCGGTACGGGGCCGCCCCGGGGAAGTGCGGCAGGAGCGACGGGTGGATGTTGATGATCCGCGACGAGAAGCTCGACACGATCTCCGGCGGCAGGATCCGCAGGTAACGGGCCAGCACGACCACGTCGATCTGCCGCTTCAGCAGTTCGGCCTTCAGCCACGCGAAATGCCCGGCCAGGTCGTCATGCCCCTTCCACGCGAACGGCAGGCCAGCGGCCGCGGCCATCGACTCCAGATCGGGGTGGTTGCTCAGCACGCAGGTGACGTCGCCGTGGAGCAAGTTGTTCTTGCGGTCGTCGATCAGCTTGGCCAGGCAGTGACTTTCCTTGCTGACGAGCAGGGCCACCCGCTTCAGCTTCCGCTGGTTGTGCAGTTGCACGCGGACGTCCATTTCCATCCGCTTGCCGACATCCAGCAGGCCGGTGATGAGCTCGCCGAGGTCGGCACTGATGTCTTTCAGGTCGACGAGCATGTCCATCACGAACACGCCGCTGAGCACGCGCTGCTCGATGTCCTCAATATTCACCCCCCGCTCGGCCAGGTACGTGGCCACCTGGGCGACCACGCCCTTCTGGTCTTTGCCGATAACGGATACGACGGCGAGCACTTGCGGCATGCAGAAAGTGTACGGCCACTGAAGAAAGAGTTGAAACCACAGATTTCACAGATTGGGAAGATTAGAAAGGTCTTAATCTGCGCGATCTGTGAAATCTGTGGTTACTTCCCCTTCTGTCTTTCGCGTTATATTCGTAGACGATATGTCTTCCCGCCTTGTCGAGATCGTTCAGAACTTCACCGCGCCCAAGGTCACCCTCGTGGGCGACTTCATGATCGACCGCTACCTGTTCGGCAGCACCGACCGCGTGTCTCCCGAAGCGCCGATCCCGGTGCTACGATTTCGCCGGGAGGAAAACCGGCTTGGCGGTGCGGGATTCGTGCTGGCCGGGCTGGCGACGCTGGGGGCGTCGGTCATGTCGATCGGCGTGTGCGGCGACGACAACGCCGGGCGGGTGTTGCGCGAGAAGCTGGCTTCGTACGGTCAGACGATCGAAGGCATCGTCCCCTGCGGCCGGCCGACTGTGGAGAAGGTGCGGCTGCTGGGTAGCAGCGAAGACCGCACGGCCCAGCAGATGATCCGGCTCGACATCGAAGACAACGGGCCGATCGATAAGGCCACGGAAGACAAGCTATTCGCGGCGGCCGAGAAGGCACTGACGGGCGGCGTGCTGTGCCTGGAAGATTACAACAAGGGCGTGCTCACCGAATCGCTGACGGCGCGGCTGATCGCGCTGGCGAAATCGAGGCGGATCCCTGTCCTGATCGACCCGGCCCGCTTGAACGATTACAGCAAGTATCGCGGCGCGACGCTGATCAAGCTCAACCGCCCCGAGGCCGAGAAGGCGACCGGCCTGCCGGTGAAGGACGAGGCGACGGCCCGCGTGGCGGCGAAAAAATTGCTCGACGTGCTCGATCTGCAGGTCGTCGTCATCACGATGAACGACAAGGGGAGCCTGCTGGCGCGGCGAGATGGCTCGGCCGAGCTGCTGGCGTCGCGGCCGCGGCAGGTGGCGGACGCGACGGGTGCCGGCGACATGGTGTTGACCGCCCTGGCCATGGCCAGCGCCGCGGGGGCGAGCTGGCACGAGGCCGTGGAGCTGGCCAACGTGGTCGGCGGGCTGGAAGTCGAAAAACTCGGCTGCGTGCCGATCACGCGGGACGAGATCATCGCCGACCTGCTGGCCGAGCATCACTCGGCACGGGGCAAGGAACGCAAGCTCGATTCCCTCATCGCCGAACTGGCCGGCCATCGCAAGGCCGGACGGCGGATCGTGTTCACCAACGGCTGCTTCGATCTGATCCACCTCGGCCATGTAAAATACTTCCAGTTCGCCAAGGCCCAGGGCGATTTGCTGGTGGTTGGCGTGAATACCGACAACAGCATCGGCCGGCTGAAGGGACCGAAGCGGCCGGTGGTGAATGAGGAGGATCGGATCGGGGTGCTCGAGGAATTGGAGAGCATCGATTACCTGATCCGGTTCGATACGGATACGCCGTTGGACTTGATCAAGGCAGTGGCTCCAGACGTGCTCGTTAAGGGCGCCGATTACGCGAAGGAACAGGTCGTCGGCTGGGATTTCGTCGAAGCCCGCGGCGGGTGTGTGGCACTGGCGCCGCTCATCGAAGGCCGCAGCAGCAGCAACGTGATTCAGAAGATCATCGCGGCGTATTCGTAGCCAATGCCGCGCAGCGCTCTTGCTCCCTCTCCCTGGGGAAAGGGCCGGGGCGAGGGGATGTCGGGTCAATCGACGCCGGCGCGTTCATTGACGCTCCAAAGTCGCTCAATTCAGCATCCCCTCACCTAACCTCTCCCCATGGAGAGGGACCGGATTTGCCATCCGTCTGCTACGGGAACTTCGAGAGCCGATCCGCCACCCGCGTTGGCTCCGGCAGGCGTTTCCCATTACCGCACGCGAGCGTGAGCGCGATCGCCGATTTCAAATCCACCC
>Ga0070658_10002243_pt1 | contig 16205 bp, 12 predicted proteins | sample KBSC13metaG_FD_64664 | JGI IMG/M metagenome (GOLD analysis project Ga0070658, IMG submission 64664) | Corn rhizosphere microbial communities from Kellogg Biological Station, Michigan, USA - KBS C1-3 metaG | ecosystem: Host-associated > Plants > Roots > Rhizosphere > Soil ...
CGGCGCAGAGGCGTGCGCTTTTCGATGAAGGGGATTTCCGGGTTGTTGGGAATTTCGGTGACGGCAGGAGTGCGGATGGTTCCGGGACTGATCGCGTTGACGGTGATACCGCGGGGAGCGAGTTCGATGGCGCCGAGCCTCGTGAGATGGATGACCGCGGCTTTGGACGTGGCGTAGGCTGCGGCGCCCGGCGTGCCCACCATGCCGACGAAGGACGCGAGATTGATGACGCGTCCGTGGTCCGCGAGGAGCTGCGCGGCGTGTTTGATGCCAAATGCGACGCCGTGCACGTTGACGGCGAAGGTGCGGCTGAGCAACTCGCCGGTGATGCCGGAGAACCCCACGCCAAGGGGCTGGATGCCGGCGTTGTTGACGAGAATATGGACCTGACCGCAGCGCTTGCGGGCGGCTTCGAGTGCCGCGGCCACGTCTTCTTCCCGGGACACATCTGTCTGGATGAATTCAAAATCGTCGGCCGTGGGCCGCCGGTCGGCGACGAGGATCTCCGCTCCCGCTTCGCGGAAGCGGCGCGCGATGGCCTGGCCGATACCGGAGGCGCCGCCGGTGACGACCGCGACTTTGCCGGCGAGGGAAAAACTCACAGCCGCTGGCTGGGTGCGGGCTCCCGGTCCTGGGCGGGCCAGACTCCGCGGGCGCGGGCCGCGAGATAGCGTTGGAAGAGCCAGATCGACATTTCGAGATGACTGAGCCGGCCCCGCTGATAGCCCGTGGAGTAGTAGCTCCGCTGTACGCCGACACACATCTCCATGTCTTCGAGATGAAATCCGATACTCGCGGAGGTGCCGCGCGCGAGGCGCTCCGCAAAGTCCGGCAATTGCGTGGTGGCGCGAGGCACAAGCAAGGTGGTGAGGAGCGTGTGACGGTGGGGGCCTTCCGGCTGGAGACGATACCAAATGAGGCAGTCGGGCACATAGGCGATTAGCCAATGGGGAAATCCGAGGGTGAGCCCCCACTCGAAGCGGGACTGTTCATCGAGGCTCGGCAGCAGGGGAAATGTCTCGCGGGGGGCGCCGGACGTTTCCGCTTCGGAAATCGCGGCGCGTTCTTTCGCGCCGTAGGGAAGATGACAACGCACGTAATGGGAGCGCTCCGCCTCGGTCCAGGTGTCGCGGGCGGGCATCATCGGCTGGAGACTCCGCAGGTGGGCGCCGGCGTGGTGGTACGACTCCATGAAGTTTTCCGTGATCACCTTCCAGTTGAATGGGCAATCCCACTCGCGGGCATCGACCACGACGAGATCCTGGCTGCTCCATTTCGCCAGATGCGCGTCGAGACCGTTCCATTGTTCGGCGGGGGTGCGCGGCGCCGCGCCATCGAGATTGAGGAAGACGAAGTCGTGCCAGACCTCGCTGCGAAATTCGCGTAATCCCCATTCGGCGCGTTGAAATCCCTCCGCCTGGTGCATCTCGGGGCAGGCCTTGAGACGCCCATCGAGCTCGAAGGTCCACGAGTGATAGGGGCACAAAAACAGCCGTGTATGGCCGCTGCCGGCCTCGCCGTCGCGCGGCTCTGCGGGAGTGTGGCCAAAGCCCGGCGGCATAATATCCATGCCGCGATGCGGGCAGGCACGCGACAGGACGCGGACGTGGTCATCCTTGCCACGCACGACGACGAGAGGTTCGCCCAATAAATCGAGTGTGAGAAAATCGCCAGCCGCCGGGAGTTGAGAGACGTGGGCGATGCAGAGCCACTCGGCGCGGAAGAGGTGAGTCTCTTCCCAGCGATAAAAGGCTTCGCTGGTGTAAGCGCCCGCGGGGAGGGTGCGGCTCGCGGCGAGCGGCAGATCGGCGGAGGCCTGAATCTCGGCGAGGAGCGCCGGGAGCGCTGCCGCATCGGCCGCGGCATCGCGCGGCAGGGTGAGCGGGACGCTCAGGCGCCGGTTCAGGTCGCAGGCGGCGCGGACTTGCGGTTCATCAAAGACGGGCATGGCTCAGGCGGTGGTCGACGATGAATAGTCGAAGTCAATCTCACGGCGGGCGTGCGGGTAGGCGCTCGCGTAGGTGGCAATTTCACGTCCGCGCGCGAACCATACGCGACCCTTTGCCTGCATGGCGGCGACGAGTTCCTCGACCAGGCGCACGCGCGAGGGGCGGCCGCTCAGCCACGGATGCAGGGTGAGCACGAAGCAGCAGCCGAAATCGTGCATGGCCTCGAATTCGCGCCACCACAGGTCGAAAACCTTGGCGCAATTTTCCGGGATGAAACCCCAGGCCGGATCGGCATTGAAGGCAAACTGTTCCCAATCTTCGAGCAGCCACTGGCCGGGAATTTCGACGAGCCCATTTTGGTGAAAGTAGGGGACGTCGTCGCCCATCGCGCTGGCGCAATAGGCGAGGCCGTGGCGTTTTAGGAGTTCGGCTGTCCAGGGATTCGTTTCAAACCACGGCGCGCGATACCCCACCGGGCGGCTGCCAGTGAAGCGGGATAGAATGTCGATACAGCGTCCGAGGATGTCCTCCTCCTCGGCCTCGCTGAGATAGGCGAGCTTCTCGTGCAGGTAGCCGTGCAAACCGACCTCGTGTCCGGCGGCGACGATCGCTTCGACCATGCGCGGATGCTGCTCGACGATGTATCCCGGGATGAAAAATGTCGCCGGGACTTCCAGATAGGCGAGAAGCCCGAGCAGTCGCGGCACGCCGATGCGCGGACCGTACTCGCATTGGGACATCAAGGTGCGCCGCTTCGCCAGGGCCGGGTCTTCGCTGAGCGCGGTTGTTTCGCCGTCGACATCGAAGCAAAGCATGGCCGCGCATTGGTGGCCTTCGGGCCAAAGGAAGCGGGGCGCGGGCGAGTAGGCAGCCGGTTTCATGACTTCAGGCGCATAGTCGCGCGGCATCATTCCACCTCGTCGCCGACATGGGTCATCTTGATCATCGGCAGCTTGTCTTCCTCCTCGTCGCCGGAAGTGGGCGCGTGGATGAGATGATCGAGGCGCGCCTTCAGCGCCAGGAATTCGGGGGAGAGAAACTGCTCGGGCGTGCGCGGGCGGGGCACGGGATTCTCGATGTACTCGCGGGCGCCGCCTGGATTGACGCCGAGCACCAGAATGCGATCGGAGAGATAGATCGCCTCGTCGAGGTCGTGCGTGATGAAGAGGATGGTCACGTTCACCCGCTTCCAGATTTGCAGCAGATAACTCTGCATCTTGCAGCGGGTGATGGCATCGAGCGCGCCGAAGGGCTCATCCATGATCAGCACCTGCGGATTGTTGGCGAGTGCGCGGGCGATGGCGACGCGCTGCTTCATGCCGCCTGAAAGCTCGTGGGGATAGGATTCCTCGAACCGGCTCAGGCCCACCATTTCGAGCCATTGGCGGGCCTCGGCTTCCGCGCTCGTATTGTCCTTGCCTTGCATTTGCAGGCCGAACATCACGTTCTGCTTCACGGTGCGCCACGGAAACAGGGTGTAGCCTTGGAAAACCATGCCGCGATCGGGGCCTGGGCCGTGAATGGGCTGGCCGTTGAGCAGAATCTCTCCGTCCGTGGCTTCATCAAGTCCGGCAGCGATGCGGATAAAAGTGGACTTTCCGCAGCCCGACGGGCCGATGATCGTGACGAATTCGCGCTGATGCACGTCGAGCGATACATGGTCGAAGACCACGTGTTCATGCCCGGGCGCGCCGAACGACTTTTTCAAGTTGCGCACGGTCAGGACGACCGGGCGCTGCTCGATCTTCTTGAAGCGGGCGGCAACCTCGGGCGACTGGGTGTGGTAATCGGGAAGTTCGAGAGTGGCGAGTGACATGCGTCAGGGCGTAGTGGGTTTGGTCAGCGCGTCGGACGGCATCGCGGACGCCGGTGTTTCGGGCTCCGTGGTTTTCCCGGACTCGGCTGCCGGCGGTAGGGGAGATGCGTCCGAGGGATTCGGTTCTCCGCGATTTTGCGAGGCCACCATGGAGAGAGGAATCGCCTTGGACTTGCGGGTGCGGCCCTGGCGTTTCCACGGAAAAAGGATCGTGCCCAGCCAGGCGAGGAAGATGTCGCTGGTGAAACCGATGATGCCAATCATGCCGATGGCGGCGAAGACGTTGTCGAAACTGCGGTAGCGGGCCTGCTGGTTGATGAAGAACGTGATGCCGCTCATCGTGCCGACGACTTCCGCGACGATGAGGTAGGTCCAGGCCCAGCCGAGGAGGATGCGCATGTCCGTGTAAATGTCGGTGATCGACGCAGGGATCACGACACGGGTCATCAGCCGCCATCCGCGGGCGCCGAGTGTCTGTGCGGCTTCGATGAGCGCGGGGTCGACCTTGCGGACGGTGTTGCCGATGACGAGCACCTGTTGGAAAAACGTGCCGATGAAAATGATGGCCACCTTGGGGGCATCGTCGATGCCGAGGACCGCGACGCACAAGGCGCCGAACGCCGGCGCCGGCAGGTAACGGAAGAACTCGATAAAGGGCTCCTGCAAGCGAGAGAAAAATCGGTACGTCCCGCAGAGGATTCCGAGCGGGACACCGATGATCGACGAAAGGATGAATCCCCAGAGAATGGTGCGAATGCTGTGCCCGAGGCTCTGGTGCAGCCAGGGCTCGTCGAGCCGCGGCTCCGTGGTAAAGGCCGTATAAAATGCCCGCGCCACCTGGTGTGGCGCGGGCAAATATACGGGATTGACGCGGACGCCCTCAGGGAGCGTGCCGCCGGCGGCGCGCACCTTTTCGAGTTCGCGCTGGAAGTCGGCCCGGGGCACCTCCATGTCCTCGGTGAAGTAGTCCACGTCGCCGGGCGTCGTGATCCTCATGTCGGGATGCCAGATCCATGGCACGTAACTTACGACGCACCAAAGAAGAAGCGGCGCGACGAATGAAATGAAGGTGAGAATGAGCCGCCGGTGATGCGGCAGTTCTTCCTTCAATCCGAGCCAATCGCGTGTCGCCATGGGTGGGGCCGTTGGTCGTCCTCGGAGGCGGCTACTTCATGCCTTCCACGATCGTGGGAACCAGGTAGCTCTCGGGCTTCTGCGACACCTTGTAGACCTTGTTGTCGATGTTGAATTTGTTGCCGATCGTCATCGACCCGTAGATCGAGTCCAGCCCCGGCCCCTTCGCAAATGCTTTCTTGGCTTCCGCGACCGTGAGGTAGTGTGTGCCGGGAATCGCTTTGATGTATTCGGCCGGATCAGCGCCTACTTTTGCGGCCATGATTTTGACGGCGTCTTCCTTGGTCTTCTCGTCCAGGATGTAGTCGACGGCTTTGTAGAAGACCGCGACGACTTTCTCCCAATCCGCCTTGTGCTTGGTATAGCTGATCGGATCGACCGCGAGCACGTCATAGATCAGCCCTTTGGCGTCGGCGCTGGTAAAGATGGGCTTCGAGCCTGCAACCGCTTTCAGCGTCTGGCCGGAAACCGGATACCAGCCGGCGACGGCGGCGACTTTGCCCGAGGCGAGCGTTTGGGCGATGTTGTTGGTGGGTGTGTTGACGAGTTTCACGTCGGAGATTTTCATGCCGTTGGCCTCGAGGGCCTTGAGCAGCAGCAGATGTTCGACCAGCGTCTTTTCCAGGCCGACCTCCTTGCCCTTCAGGTCCTTGATCGAGTTGATCCCCGGCTGGCCGATGACCATGTCGCTCCCGTCGCTGTAATCGATGAGGGCGATGATCTTGCTCTTGGCTCCGTTGGCGCCATTGACGAGCGCATCCGTGGCGACGACGCAGACGGCATCGATTTTTTTAGCCGAGAAGGCGTCGAGGGATGGCAGGTAGTCGAACCATTCCATCTGGACGTCGACGCCGGCATCCTTGAACCAGCCTTTCTGTTTGGCGATTTCGAAGGCGGTGTAGCCCGGCCAGTCGGAGTAGCCGATTTTGAGGGGATCCGCGTGCGCGGCGGTGGCGGCGAGGGCCAGGGCGAGCGCGGTGGTGATTAGCGATTTCAGTTTCATGTGTGGTGGTTGGTGGTGGTGGTGGAAAAAGTGGCGGGGCGGGATCAATAAAGGCGGGCGTACTTGGCGATCTCCCACTGGCTGATCGTCTGGTGGTAATCCTCCCACTCGGCGCGCTTGTAAGTGATGAACTCCCGCTTGAGTTCCGCGCCGAGGACCTGCTCGGTGAAAGGATCGTCTTCGAAGGCCTGGACCGCTTCGGCGAGCGTCTTGGGCAGCGGCTGGACGCCCTTGGCGGCGAGTTGCGCGTCGGTGAATTCGTAAAGATTGTCCGTCTGGGGAGCGCCGGGATCGAGCCCTTCGCGGATGCCCTCGAGCCCCGCCGCGAGCGCGAGGGTGCCAGCGAGGTAGGGGTTGCACGCGGAATCCGCGTTGCGCGATTCGCAGCGGCCTCCGCCCATCGGCACACGGACGGAGTTGGTGCGATTGTTGGTGCCGAAGGAATTGAAGACCGGCGCCCACGAATAGTAGCCCATCGCTCCACGGCGGATGAGGCGCTTGTAGCTATTCACGGTCGGCGCGAAGGCCGCGCAGAGCGCGCGCCCGTGTTTCAGGATTCCCGCGATGAACGAGTATCCGATCGAGGAGAGGCCGAGGCTGTATTTATCCGGGCCGCTTCCGGGCTGGAAAAGGTTCGCGCCCGTGTGCACATCCGCGAGCGACATGTTGAAATGGGCGCCATTGCCCGTCTTGTCGGCGAAGGGCTTCGGCATGAAGGTGGCGTGCAGTCCGGCGTCGGCGGCGTAGCGCTTGGCCATCATGCGAAAGAACACGTAGCGATCGGCCATCGAGAGCCCGTCGGCGTACTTGAAATCGAACTCGAACTGCGAATTGCCGTCCTCGTGGTCGAAGGAGTAGAGGTCCCAGCCGAGCGCGTTGATCGTCTTGGCCAGCCGGTCCACGAGGCCGTAGGCGTCGAAGAAACGTTTCAGGTCGTAGCAGCTCTTCATCAAGTCGTCGTCCGGGTTCGGGATGAGCAACTCGCCCCGCTCGCCGAGCTTCACGAAATAGACTTCGCACTCGATGCCGAGTTGGAAGCTGAAGCCCATGGCTGCGGCCTCCGCGAGCACCTTCTTGAAAGCGACGCGCGTGCTGATGGGATAGGGATTCCCGTGGAACGTGCAGTCCGCCGGATACCACATTACCTCCGGTTGCCAGGGAAGTTGCACGCCGCGATCCAGGTCCGGCAGACTGGCGATTTCGTCGTCGTTCGGCGACTGGCCGAGACCGTCGAGGGCGTAACCGGTATAAAGCTCGGAGCCCCGCGCGAAATCTTCGAAGTGGGCCACGGGGACGACCTTGCCCTTCGGGCAGCCGTGAATGTCGACGTACGCGCCGACGCAGTATTTGACGCCCCTGGCGACGAGATCCTGTTTGATGGCGGCGAGATCCGGGGCAGGGGTCATAAGGTGGTGAAGTAGCTGTGGGCGAGCGGGGGAGTCTCCCGCAGTGCGCCGCGCAATTGGATGGCGAGATCCTCGACCATCATCCCAAACAGCCGGCGGCCGTTTTCCGCGGAGGCGCGGGACGGCTCGCCGGTGACCCCGTTGGCGCTCGTGCGATTCACGGGATGGGAAAAGAAAAGGCCGCCGGTACGGTCGGGATCATCCGCGCCCGCGATCCGGTCCGGGCGCACGCGATCGGGCGCAAGCGCCTGGATCAGCGATGTTTCAGCCGCATTCGCGTGCCAGTCTTCCGCGTCGGCAAAGAATTCGGCGCGGACCCGCGGACTGACCTCCGCCACATTGCGGATTGCGACGAGCAGGTCGTCGAAACGGCTGCGAAGAATCTCCAGGGCACAGCGCAAGGGCGCGAAGTTCGTGACGTGCCCGTTGATCATCACGAGGCGCCGAAACCCGGAGTGGTAGACCCATGCGGCGATCTCCACGATCGTGTCGATCAGCGTCTGCGGCTGGAGGGCGAGTGTCCCTGGCCAGCGGCGGGAATGCCCGAGGGAGCAGCCGTAGTGAAGCGTGGGCAGGACCGGCACTCCGGTTTCCGCGGAAACGGCGCGCGCCAGACGCTCCGCGGTGATGGAATCCACCGAGGTGGCGAGATGCGGTCCGTGTTGTTCGGTGGCGCCAATGGGGAAGAGCGCCGCGTCCATGCCGGAACGGCGTAGGGCGGCGATTTCTTCCCAGGTCATGGTTTCCCACAAAACTGGATCGCTCATGATGATTTGCGGAGTGCGCGCAGCATGGTGGCGGAATGAGCCGCGAGCGCCGATTGCATACGCCGTGCCAGTCGCCGTGCCGAATGTGCCGTTCGCGGAAATCCAGATGGGAATTGTTGCTTTCCGCGGCCGACGGTGACCGGCGAAGTGTAATACGAATCGCCAAAAGATTCACACGATGAGCAAAACGCCGCATGCAATTGGCTAAATTGGAACGGGCCGGGCGCGGGAAAAGTAATACGAATAACAAAAAAAGTATTACTTCTTCTGGACCCCGTTTGGCTCGCATGCTAGCTGCTCCCCGCCGCACGCGTCTCCATGGCCCCATCGCGCAAAAAACTCACTGCCGCCCGCATCAGCATCTCGCTGCCCGTCACCTTGTTCGATGAGCTGGACGACATGGTGGCCAAGCGCGGCTACGCGAGCCGGTCGGAGGCCATCTCCAAGATGATCAGCGAACAGCTCGTGCAGCATCAGCACGAACTCGGGAAGAGCGTCATGGCGGGGACGATCACCATCATCTACGACCACGCGAAGCCGGGACTCCCCACGCGCCTGCTCAATATCCAGCACAAGTGGTTGAAGGAAGTCATCTCCTCGCAACGCGTGCACCTCGAGAATCATCACACGCTCGAAGTGCTTCTCGTGCAAGGGCCTGGCTACCGGCTCAAGCAAATCGCCAGCGAGCTCATCGCCTGCAAAGGGGTGAAGCACGGCTACCTCACGGTCAGCTCGACGATCATTCCGCCGATTCATTGATCCGTATTTTCATGTCTGTCATCGATCCATCGCTCATCCGTTTCGAAGAAATCGTGCCGCCCGGCGCGAATTGGTCCCATGTGCTCAAGCGCGGCACGACGCTCCGCCTCACGGATCCCGAAGGCGGCGCCAACGTCGCGGCGCTGATGTACAACTTCGAACTCCTGCCGGAGCGGTTGAACCTCCCGGACACGCTGAAGTGCCAGCACACCGCGCGACTGACCAAAGGCCATTGCCTCTACACGGACATGGGCCGGATCCTCGTCTCGATCGTGGACGACAGCAGCGGCTGGCACGATCCCTTGGGCGGATGGTCCACCGCCGCCATCGTGGCGCGGAAATACGGAGAAAGGAATTACCAGACGGCGCGTAACGACTGGTATCGCAATGCGCACGACAACTTCGTTACCGAGTTGGGCAAATACGGCATGGACGAGCGCGACCTGGCGATGAACGTGAACTTCTTCAGCAAGGTCACGGTGGATGAGACCGGGAGGCTAAGCTTCGACGCGCGGCACGCGAAGGCCGGCGCTTTCGTCGACCTGCGTTCGGAAATGAACACCCTCGTCGTGCTCAACACGTGCATCCATCCGCTCGACCCCTCGCCGGTGTACGCGCCCAAGCCTGTGCAACTGACCGTCTACACTTCTCCGCCGCCCGGGCCCGACGATTTCTGCCGCAATTTCCGGCCCGAGAACCAACGAGGGTTCATTCTCACGGAGCGCTATTTTTTATGAGCACATTGACTGAAAGTCCGCTCGATCCGGGGCGGGCGGTTTATCGTTCCACGATCCTTGCGGGTGATCCGTGGATTCATGTCGTCAGGAAGGGCCAGACCTTTCGCATCGTAGACCTGGAAGGCAACCAGGCGGCGGATACTTTGTTCTTCAGCGCCGCCGATCCGGTCGACCGCTACAGCGCGCACGACACGATCATGGAACAAGGTGGGATCTACCTCACGACGGGGACAAAGCTGATGTCCACGCGCGGCCACGTGTTGCTCACGATCACCGCCGATACCTGCGGCCGCCACGACACGCTGGGCGGGGCCTGCGCCTGCGAGAGCAACATGGTACGCTACGCGATCGAGAAGCGTTTCATGCATGCCTGCCGCGACAGCTTCCTGCGCGGCGCCCGGCAGATGGGCCTCGGAAAACGAGACCTGGCGCACAATATCAACTTCTTCATGAACGTTCCGGTCACCCCGGACGGAGGGCTCACGTTCGAGGACGGCATCTCCGCCGCCGGCCGTTACGTGGAGATGTGTGCGGAGATGGATGTCATCGCCCTCATCTCCAACTGTCCGCAGCTCAATAATCCGTGCAATGGCTACAAACCGACGCCGGTGGAAGTACTTATCTGGGACTGATGTTTACCAAGGTCCTGATTGCCAACCGGGGCGTGATCTCACGCCGCATCACCCGCACGCTCAAGAAATTGGGAGTCGGCAGCGTGGCCGTCTACTCCGAGGCGGACGCGCATTCCCTCCATGTCGTCGACGCGGACGAGGCCATTCTGCTCGGGCCGCCGGCGGTATCGGAGAGCTACCTGAGGATCGACAAGATTCTTGAGGCGGCCAGACTGACTGGCGCGCAGGCGATTCATCCCGGCTACGGGTTTTTGAGCGAGAACGCGGAATTCGCGGAGGCTTGCGAAAAGGCGGGGTTTGCGTTTGTGGGACCGACGCCGCAGCAAATGCGGGAGTTCGGATTGAAACACACGGCGCGGGCGATTGCCGAGCAGCACGGGGTTCCGCTCTGCCCGGGAACCGGACTGCTCGCCCGCGCGGAGGAAGCGGCGAAGGCGGCGGAGCGCATTGGGTTTCCAGTGATGCTCAAGAGCACGGCGGGCGGCGGAGGTATTGGGATGCGGGTGTGCTGGAATGCCGGGGAACTCGCGGGAGCCTTCGAATCCGTGGAGCGCCTGAGCCGCAGCAATTTCAAGGAAACGGGAATCTTTCTCGAGAAATATGTCGCGCACGCGCGGCACATCGAGGTCCAGATTTTCGGCGATGGGCTTGGACGGGTGTTGGCGCTGGGCGAGCGGGATTGTTCGGCGCAGCGCCGCAACCAGAAAGTGATTGAGGAGACGCCCGCTCCGGGAATCAGCAACGAGCAACGAGCGGGGTTGTTCGCCGCCGCCATCAAGCTGGGCGAGGCCGTGAACTACCGGTCGGCCGGGACGGTAGAATTCGTCTTCGACGCTGACACCGGCGCCTATTATTTCCTCGAGGTGAATACACGTCTCCAGGTGGAACACGGCGTGACGGAGGAGGTGACCGGTGTTGACCTGGTGGAGTGGATGGTGCGCCTCGCGGCCGGCGAAACGAAGTTTCTCGATGCATTCTCCGGAAAGCGGGAGGGACACTCAATCCAGGTGCGCATCTATGCCGAGGATGCGAACAAGAACTTCCAGCCGAGTTGTGGCGTTTTGACTGAGGTCAGCTTCCATCAAAGTTCACGCTGCGAGACGTGGGTGGAGAATGGGACGGAGGTCACGCCGTTCTACGATCCCATGCTGGCCAAGGTTATCGTGCACGGCGCGGACCGGTCTGACGCGATTTCGCGGATGAAGGCGGCGCTGGCCGGGACGCTCTTCGGAGGCATCGAGTCGAATGTCGAGTATCTGCGCCAGATCATCGCGACCCCGCAATTCGCCGAGGGGAAGATCATTACCAAGTCGCTAAGCGAGTTTCAGTACCGGCCGCGAACCATCGATGTGCTCGATGCCGGAGCGCAGACGACTGTCCAGGACTATCCGGGCCGCGTTGGATTCTGGAACGTCGGCGTGCCGCCATCCGGGCCCATGGATCCGCTGGCGTTCCGTTACGCGAACCGGCTGCTCAATAATCCGGAATCCGCCGCCGGCCTGGAAGTGATGATGACCGGGCCGACGTTGCGTTTCAATGAGCCCACGGAGATCGCGCTGACGGGGGCAGACATGCAGGCTGAGATCAATGGCATCCGCGCGCCGTTGTGGAAAGCGCTCGCGGTGCAGGCGGGGGACGTCCTGCGGATGCGCGGGATCATCGGACCGGGAACCCGCGCCTACATTGCGGTTCGTGGTGGTCTCGAAGTGCCGCGCTACCTGGGGAGCCGCGCGACCTTCACGCTCGGAAACTTCGGGGGCCATGGCGGGCGCGCGTTACGACTGGGGGACGTTCTTCCGATGGGTGAACACGATGGCGCCTCCGGGATTGGGAACGGTCTGCCGTCCTCGCTGATCCCTTCCTACACGAATACATGGGAGATCGCGGTCCTGTACGGGCCGCATGGTGCGCCGGACTTTTTCACCGAGGCGGATATCGAGATGATCTTCAGCACGGATTGGAAGGTGCACTTCAATTCGAATCGCACGGGGATCCGGCTCATCGGCCCCAAGCCGCAATGGGGGCGAACGGATGGAGGTGAGGCGGGCCTGCATCCGTCGAACATTCACGACAATGCTTACGCCGTGGGGGCGATCGATTTTACCGGTGACATGCCGATCATCCTGGGGCCGGATGGACCGAGCCTTGGCGGATTCGTCTGCCCCGCCTGCATCGCGGAGAGCGAGTTGTGGAAGATCGGGCAACTCAAGCCCGGGGATACCGTGCGCTTCCGGCGAATGCCGATGGCGGAGGCGAATGCTCGGGAGATCGAACAGGACCGTGAAGTCGAGGTCGTGCTTGACCTCCCCGACACCAAGCGGCAGGAATTTGATCCGCTGGAGGAGGATGCGGTGCAGTATCGCCTGCCGGAGGAGCCCGGCCGGGTGGCCGTGTGCTATCGGCGGGCGAGCGACAAATACCTGCTCGTGGAGTATGGGCCGCTGGTGCTGGACCTGGCCCTGCGTTTCCGCGTGCACGCGCTCATGGAGTGGCTGGAGGCGAAACACGTTCCGGGGATCATCGATCTCACGCCGGGCATTCGCTCGCTCCAGATTCATTTCGAGTCGCGCACTTTGCCCCTCGACGATCTGATGAAGACGTTGCTCATGGCGGAGTCGGAGCTGCCGGAGATCGACCAGATCGAGGTGCCGTCGCGCATCGTGCATCTGCCGCTTTCGTGGGACGATCCGTCCACGCGCGTGGCCATCGACAAATACATGCAAACGGTGCGTCCCGACGCGCCGTGGTGCCCGAGCAACATCGAGTTCATTCGCCGCATCAATGGCCTGGATAGCATCGATGAGGTGCAGCGGACAGTGTTCGAAGCCAGCTACCTCGTCCTGGGTTTGGGCGACGTCTACCTCGGCGCCCCGGTGGCCACGCCGCTGGATCCGAGGCATCGTCTCGTGACGACGAAATACAACCCGGCCCGCACCTGGACGCCGCAGAATGCCGTGGGCATCGGTGGGGCCTACATGTGCATCTACGGGATGGAGGGGCCGGGCGGATATCAATTCGTCGGCCGCACCGTGCAGGTCTGGAACACCTATCGCGTGACGAAGGACTTCGAAGCGGGCAAGCCGTGGCTGCTGCGGTTCTTCGACCAGGTGCGCTTTTATCCGGTGACCGCCGAGGAACTACTCCGCTTGCGGGAGGATTTTCTCACGGGAAAGTTTCAGCTCCAGGTGGAAGAGACCACGTTCCGTTTCCATGATTATCAGCGGTTCCTCGCGGAGAACGACGCTTCGATTTCCGCGTTCCGGAAGCAGCAGCGGGCGGCCTTCGGCGAAGAGCGCGACCGCTGGGCGGCAGCGGGGCAGCTCGTGGTCGAGGCGGAACCTGAGTCCATAGGGCCGGTGGCCGAGATCGAACTGCCTCCGGGTGGACGCATTATTGCCGCGCACCTTCCTGGCAGCGTGTGGCAGGTGGCGGTCAAGGAAGGAGATGTCGTCAGCGCGGGGGACCGGGTTTTGATTCTCGAGTCGATGAAGATGGAGACCGCGGTGACTTCTCCGGCGGGTGGACGTATCGACAAGATTCTCGTCGCCCCGGGCAAGACGGTGGAGGCGGGACAGGCGCTGATGATCCTTACCGGCGTTTGATCGCGGGGATGACGGGAAGCGGAGGCAGGCCGACCTGGGCGAAGAGATCGCGGCGATCGGCGGCGAGTTGAGCGTCCTGGGGGTGCGCTTCGATCTGTGCGAAGAGCGCCGTGATTGTGTCGTACCAGTATCCCGCCGCCGCATAACCGGCGGCGTCCTGGCGGAGTGCAGTGGATTCACTGGGCTGGGTGTGCCGAATCCAGCCGCTGGAAACGATGTCCTTCGAGCGGCTCTGCGGATCGCGAACCAGCGCCACGACCCATTGGTAGTCGGTTCCCGGCGCGAGGGTGACGCCGTGCTCTCCGAGGTCGAGGTGGTGAAACCCGCGCGTCGTCGCGCCGGTCTGGCGCACGAGCATCACGGGCGTGGGATCGTTGGGCTTGAGGATACTGATCTCGAACGGCAACTGCGCCGGGGCCGTTTGATACCAGTAGACGGACGGCTGAGCTCGTATCGTAAGCCCGACGTTTTCGGGAGCGATCACGTAAAGCGACGCCACCTCATCGCCATCGCCGCGCGAACCGGCATCCACTCGGCCGTCGGGCGCACCGAGCCCGAGGGATCTGTAGATCAATTTACCACGGAGGCTAGGCCCGCCCGGCTTGATCACTACTGGAGTCGATGGCACAGGCGTGGCCGGCTTCGCGGCTTGCTGTCCGGCCGCCCATGCGACCAAGGCGAACATCGTTGCGAGGAAAACCCCGATGCCCTTCATGGCTGTTCCGGGTTGAATCCCGTGACAACATAGGCCCGCACGCTCCGGTGCTTCCCCTCGAGTTGCATGGGACCCACTTCGCGGACTTTGAATTGCGAGCCCAACATGGCGTAAGTATTTTCGGCAATCAGCACGCGGCAGGAGAGACTGACCTTTTCGAAGTGCTTCGATTGTTTCTCCGCACTTTCCAGCCGCTTGGCAGTGACGACTGTATCGCCGGTCACGGTGTACTCCAGCCTTTTAGCGCCACCGATGGTCCCGCTGACGAGATCGCCCGTGGCGATTCCGACCCGCATCGATGTCGTCGGCAGGCCACGTTGTGCCCACGACGCGTTGAGCCAATCGAGATGGGCTCCCATGGCCAGCGCGCAGCGCACGGCATTGGCCGCGTCTTCCTCGATCTCTTCGCGCTTCAGGCGCGGAATCGGTGCGCCGAAGACCGCCATGATCGCGTCTCCCATGTATTTATTGACCATCCCGCCGTGCTTTTCGACGAGCGCCGCCATCACCTCCATGTATTCGTTGAGCCAGGCGAGGAGCGCGTCTGGAGAGAGCGTTTCGGCTTTGGCGCTGAAGCCTTCCAGATCCGTGAAAAAGACCGTTCCGGTAATGACCTGGGCCTTCGGCCTGTGGCCGTCCATGAATTGGTCGCGGTGGCGCCAGATATCCAGGGCGATATTCGCTGAGACGTGCCGCGAGAACAATTGCATGAGCATGTCGCGCTGGTTCTTTTCCAAATACGCCCGATGCGACGTTCCCAGTACTGCGCCGCAGGTGAAGGCGAGCCCCGGGACTACGACCGGCAGCCAAAGATCTGTCGCAAAGGCCAGTCGGTAGACGCCGAGAAGCGCACCCAAGCCGGCCAGCAGGACGACCACAAAAGCGATGGGTGAGCGCATCTGCAATCCAAGGACCGTGCCAATCGCGGACCAGAAGAACAGCCAGAGCGATTCCTGTCTTTCGTTCCAGGATCGAATCGGCCGTTCCCCGTCCACCGTATCCCGGAGGAGTTGATTGACCACGTGCGCGTGCATGAGGACACCAGGGAACCTTTTGGCCAATGGGGTGATAAGATGATCCTTCAAGCTGTTCGCCATCAATCCGATGAGCACCACGTTTCCACGCACGGCGTCGGGCGGGACTCTTCCGCTGAGCAGGTCCGACAGCGAGTAGGTGGGAAATTTGGCGGGTCCACGAAAGTCGAGAATGATCTGGAAGCCCCGGGCGTCCGCCCTCACGTACGGCCCGTCGTTCGGTTCGAACCTGGTGAATACCGCCTTTCCCAAGGGCAGGCGGTGTTCGTCGGCTTGTGACGGGTCGAGTTCCACACCCATAGGCTCGAGACAGAGCAAAGCTGCGAGCAACGCGACCGAGGTAGAAGTTCTCTTGCCATTATCCATGAGGAGCAGGGTGCGCCGGGCCGTATCGTCCACGGCGTAGTCCGCGGGAAAGTCGTTGAATCCGACCTGGTCGTCGTGGTCGTGGCCCTGAAGGAATCGCGGTCGCCGCACGGACGGCGAATTGCCGAGCCCCAGCCGTTCGATGGCAAGGATGTTCTCGTGCGCGATCCAGAAATCGGCCAGATGCTTTGTGCCTTCCGGGTCCTTCCCGGGAACGGGCAGATCGCGGTACAAGTCGACGACGACCGCGGCCGGTTGGTCTGCCATCAATTTCTCGAGCGCCTC
>Ga0070658_10002244_pt1 | contig 16202 bp, 16 predicted proteins | sample KBSC13metaG_FD_64664 | JGI IMG/M metagenome (GOLD analysis project Ga0070658, IMG submission 64664) | Corn rhizosphere microbial communities from Kellogg Biological Station, Michigan, USA - KBS C1-3 metaG | ecosystem: Host-associated > Plants > Roots > Rhizosphere > Soil ...
GTGACGGCGACCGAGAGCTCGAAGCTCAGGCCGAGTTTGCGCGATACGACGAGTCCGAAGGCGATGATTGTGCCGCCAACGAAGAGCAGCGTGAGGCTATGGCCGATGCCCCAGAAGATCCCGGTGCCGGCGGCGGCTCGGATGCTGCGCTGCTGGCTCACGATGCTCGTGACCGCAACCACGTGATCGGCGTCGGTGGCGTGCCGCATGCCGAGGAAGAAACCCAGGAGGAGAATCGAGAAGAGTGTGATCATGCGATGGCGGGTTCGGGTTTCGTTTCGGCTGGAACCGCGGCCAGGGCCACCTTGATCGCGCCGTGTTCATCGATGAGGGGAAAAGGGTCGAGATGGAGCGAGGCTTCATCCGGGGAACGGCCGGCGTCCGGCACGCTGAAGCGATGTCCTTCGAGGCACGTGATTACCCCGTCCTTCAACGCGCCGAGATGGAGCGGTACGTTGCATGCGGGGCAGCGATCGCGATAGGCGTAGTGCCGGTTGTGCACGCGGCAGACGAAGAGCGGCAGGCCGTCCGCCTGGCTGGTGAGGAATCCGCCATCGGGCAATTGCGCGGCGCCGGGGACCTCGACCCACTCGGCTTGCGAGTAGGATTGCCGGGCGGCTTCGGCGGCAATTTGTCCCTCGACTTCGAACCCGGCGAGATCCGGACAAGCCTCCTCGATCGCATGGCGCACGGCGAGTTCGAGCGTGACGGCCGATGAGGGGCACGTCTTGCAACTGCCCTGCAGGCGCAGTCGGGCGAAATCGTGGTCGAGGCTGAGCAACTCGACGTTGCCGCCGTGGCTCTCCATATACGGTCGTACCTTGTCGAGTGCCTGGCGCAGACGGGTGGGAAGATCGTGGGGGTGGAGTCCGTGAATGAGGAGCAGGCCGCACACGACATTGTCGTGCAGCAGATCGTCGTAGGCTTTCTGCCCGCCGATGCCAGAGCGTTTCACCAGATCGAGCATGCGGGCGATGCCATCGCCATAGAATGCAAGAACAGATTCCATACACTCCTGCATGAGCGCGCGGGCGGCGGGATTGGGCATTGCGTCGATCTGGCCCACGATCTCCTGGATGCGCAGGCCGTGATGATTCATGCCCGCGACCGGATCGGCCGGCGCGCTGTGGCCATTGCTGGAATGCGGTTCGCTCATGCGGTAACGGGAAGTGGCGGTGGGTCCGCGGCGCTGGCATCGCGGACGTATCTGATCGTCTTGATCGCGCAATCGTGTCCGGCGGTTGGCTCGGCCGCGCGCCCGCACTCCGGGCACTCCAGCGTGGGCAGGAAGGCAGAGGCGCGGGCGCCTTCCCAGTACTTCGGGATTCCCTCGTAGCCGCAGTGTGGGCAACGCACGGCAGCGTCGGCAGTGTCAATCTCCAGCGCCGCGCCTTCGAGCACGGTGTCCTTGGTGATCGCGCCGAAGCAGAACTTCAACTGGTCCGGCTCAACGCAGGTCAACTCGCCGATGGTCATGCGGACCTCGACGATCTTTTGCACGCCGTGCGCCTCGGCGTAGGCGAGCACGGTTTCGACGACTCCCGATGCGATGGAGAATTCATGCATCGGCGCGCTCCCGTCTAGATGGCCAGCAGGGCGGCGGCGATTTCATCGACCCCGGCACCAGTTCGGCAACTGGCCGGGATGACTTTGATATCGGGCTTGAGCTTGCGGACATCGGCGGCGAGATCCTCCACGCTCACTTCCATGGCGGCGGCAAGATCGGTCTTGTTGATGACCACGATCTGCGCGCCGAGGAACATATGCGGATGCTTACGCACACTCCACGGTCCCTCGGTGACGCTGATCACGACCACGCGCGCCTTGGCGCCGAGCGGGAATTCCGCCGGGCAAATCAGGTTCCCGATGTTTTCGAGGAAAAGTAGCCGGAGTCCGTCGAGCTTGATGGTATTGAGTGCCTTCTGGACGAGGTTTGCGTCGAGGTGGCAACCATTCACGGTGGCCAATTGCACGACCTGGATGCCCGAGCCGGCGACGAGGTTCTGGTCATCGCTCGTCGTGGCATCTGCATTGAAGACCGCCACGCCGTGCTTGTTTTTGAGCTTCTCTACAAGCTTCGCGATGAGCGTCGTCTTGCCTGAGCCGATCGCCCCCATGAAATCGATCGCGGTGATGCCGTGCTTGTCGAGCACCGCGCGATTCTGCTCCGCGATCTTCGCATTGGCCTCGAGCAGGCTGTGCTCAAGCTCGATATCGTAAATCTCCTCGGGCGAGGCTTCGATGGTGGGGATGGTGCGGACGGGGCGGGGGGCGGGGGCGGTAGCGGTGCTCATGGGTGCGATGTCTCGGTTCTTGGTTCTTGCTTCTTCGCTTTTAGTGTTTGGCGAGGCCCATCAGGGCGGTGGGAGTGTGGAGCTTTTGGATGGTGCGGCCGTTGGCGAGATACATGTGGACGCCGCACGGCAGGCAAGGGTCGAAGCTGCGCACGGCGCGCATGATATCGATGCCCTTGAAGTTGTCGGGGCCGTTCTCCTCGAAGATCGGTGTGTTCTGGACGGCGTCTTCGTAGGGCCCAGGCGTCCCGTAGATGTCGCGCGGGTTGGCGTTCCAAGGCGTCGGCGGATAGGGATGATAGTTGGCGATCTTGCCGTTGCGGATCACGAGGTGGTGCGAGAGCACGCCGCGGACGGCTTCGTGGAAGCCGCAGCCGATGGCTTCATCCGGCACCTTGAACGGGGTGAAGGTCTGTGTGCGCCCGGCGTGGACTTCGGCGAGGGCTTTTTCGCAGCAGTAGAGCCCGACTGCGGCGGCGTAGGCCTGGAAGTAGGTGCGGGCGCGATCGCGTTCGATGGCGTTGCTCCACTTCGGGATCTTCCACTCGAGATCCACCTCGGGCTTGAGGGCCGTCTTGGGCAGGCGGATTTTCACGCTGCTGCCCGTGGACTTGACGTAACCGAGGTCCACCATGTTGGCGAGCGCGGTGACCCAGAGTCGGGCGATGGGCCCGCCGCCGGTGTCGAGCGCCAGATGATCGCCGCTGCGCTTGTCGTACCAGCGCGGTGACATGACCCACGTGTAGTTGCCGTTGAAGTCGCGCCGTTGCGGCTTGGGGATGGTCGTCTGGTTCCACGGATGCTTCCGGTCCACCGGATTGCCCAGCGGATCGTGCGTCACGAAAGTCGGCTCCTTGTCCCAATCCTCGTAATAGGACGAGCCGAGCAGGATGCGGATGCCGAGGTTGATATCCACGAGGTTCGTCGTGACGAGTTCGCCGTCCACGACCACACCCGGGGTGACGAACATCGCTTTGCCCCAACTATCCATCGTGCGGTAGTCGTAGTCGCAGACATTGGGATCCTGGAAGGAACCCCAGCACCCGAGCAGCACGCGGCGCCGACCGACTTCTTCATACCCGGGCAGGGCTTCGTAGAAGAAATCGAAGAGATCGTCGTGCAGGGGCACGACCTTTTTCATGAACTCGACATAGCGCATGAGGCGCACGAGGTAGTCCGTGAAGATCTGGATGGAGGGTACGGTGCCCACGCCACCCGGGTAGAGCGTGGAGGGATGGACGTGCCGGCCTTCCATGAGGCAGAACATCTCGCGCGTGTAACGGCTGACCTGAAGGGTCTCGCGATAGAACTCGCCTTCAAACGGATTCAGCGCGTGCATGATGTCCGCGATCATACGGTAGCCGTGGTCCTTCGCGTGCGGTGCCTCGGTCTTGGTCGCCTTTTCCCACACGCCCGGATTGGTCTCCTTGACCATCATCTCGCAGAAGTCCACGCCGACCAGGTTGTCCTGGAAGATGTTGTGATCGAACATGTACTCGGCGGCTTCGCCGAGGTTGACGATCCACTCCGCCATCGGTGGGGGTTTTATGCCGTAAGCCATGTTCTGCGCGTAGACCGAGCACGTGGCGTGGTTATCACCGCAGATGCCGCAGATGCGGCTGGTGATGAAGTGGGAATCGCGCGGATCCTTGTTCTTCATGAAGATGCTGTAGCCGCGGAAGATCGAAGATGTGCTGTGGCACTCGACAACCTTTTTGGAGTCGAAGTCGATCTTCGTGTAAATGCCGAGGCTGCCGACGATGCGCGTGATCGGGTCCCAGGACATCTCGACGACATTGCCGCCCTTGGTGGCAGATCCGGATTTCGGTTCAGTAACAGTGGGCATAAATGGATCCTCCGGAGCAGTTAATTGTGATCGTAATGGCGGGCGTCGTAACCGGTGGTCAGCGCCGAGCGGGCATGCCGCCACTTGGGCTCTTTGTTCACCGTGGCGTTGGTGACGCTGCGCAGGAAGCGGATGACGCCCCCGTAGAGGCCGCTCGCCGCGCTCGAGACCGCCGAGCCCGGCGGCGCATCCATGAAAGGCATGAACTTGTCGGGAAAGCCGGGCATCGTGCAGCCGATGCAAATGCCGCCGACATTGGGGCAGCCGCCGATGCCGGCCATCCATCCGCGCTTGGGCACATTGCAATTCACAACCGGCCCCCAGCAGCCGAGCTTCACCAGGCATTTCGGCGAGCCGTATTCGTGGGCGAAATCGCCCTGCTCGTAGTAGCCGGCGCGATCGCATCCTTCGTGCACCGTCTTGCCGAAGAGCCAGGTGGGCCGGAGTTGGTCATCGAGCGGAATCGTCGGCGCGAGCCCGGCTGCCTGGTAGAGGAGATAGAGCAGCGTCTCCATCATGTTGTCCGGTTGCACGGGGCACCCAGGCACATTGATGATCGGCAGGCCGGCCTTGGACTTCCAGTTCCAGCCCAGATAATCCGCGAGGCCCATGGCGCCGGTGGGATTCCCGGCCATGGCGTGGATGCCCCCGTAGGTTGCGCAGGTGCCGCAGGCGAGGACAGCCAGCGCCTTCGGGGCGAGGCGGTCGATCCATTCATTCGTAGTGATCGGCTGGCCGGTATCGGGATCGGTGCCCATCGCTGCCCAGTAACCCTCCTTCTTGATACGCTCGTTCGGCACGGAGCCTTCGAGCACCAGCACAAAGGGATCGAGCTTTCCGGCTGCCGCATCGAACCAATGCTTCATGAAGTCGTCCCCCACTTCGTAAGCCAGCACCGGATTGTGCAGATGCACCTTGGGTAAGCCGGGAATCGCGCCCAGGAGCACGTCTTCAATGCTGGGTTGCGAAGCGGCGGTGACGGAAACGGAGTCACCGTCACAACCGAGGCCGGTAGTCATCCAGACGACGTGGACATCTCTGACGTCCGGGGGGCGGTCAGCCAAAACTCGTGGGGAGGTGGTCGGCATAATTGCTCCTTTCTTGGAGTGCGCCGCGTTCAATGAGGCCGCTAAGCTCAAGGTCCGGCGCGCGGGGGATTTGGTTTACATATTGCGAATTCGGAGGTAGCGGCGGAGTTCGGGGATCATGAGAAAGAGCGTGACGACGATGGCCAGCAACACGACGCCGGCCAAAACGATCCAGGCGGTGGCGGCGATGCTCATAGGAGTGACGTGGGGTTACATGCTGGCGATGCGGAGATAGCGGCGCAGTTCGGGGAGCATCGAGGCGATCAGGAGCCCGAAGAGGATCAGCACGACGGTTGCGGTCCAGTTTGTCCGGCAGCAATGGGGATACGATTTCACGGCTAAGCTGGAGGGATGTTCGGCATGCTGGGATCGATCGGTTCGCGGCTGTGCGCGTTGATCCCGGTGGAGTCGCGCGCGGTGCGGTAGTTGCGCCCGTTTGCGATCTTGCGGCCCGGTTCCTTCTTGGTGAGCGCGAGTTCCTCGCCCTTCACGGTGCCTGGGATGTGGACGGGTTGCGGAGGTTGATGCGACATGGTGGTTACCTCGGTTTGTGGGTGAAACGCGCCCGCTCCCCCGTCCTGAGGATGACGGCCATTCCTTGTTCGTGCCGCCGGCGGGAGCGAGAGATGCGGGCTTGTAACATATGCGTCGGTGCGCCGGGACATTCGCCGTGGAATAGCGGCGCGATGATCCGGCTGTTATCGAGTTCGTTGGACCGCGGGCGGGTGCGCGCAACTTTTTTGATGAAAGTGAATCTCACTTAAGAGCTTAAATCGCGCCGGATGCTGCGGGATCGAGCCTGAGGGATGGATCCGCGGAAAGGCGGAGGAGCGGCAGGTTAACGTAGGAGGTTCTTCCCTGAGCCGCCGCGGGAAACGATCCCGGAGGGATGGGCAAATTGCTCCACAGATCAGTGCCATGGCGGAACGCTTGAAAGCGGCTCTAGGAAGAGACCGCCTGCGTCGGAGCGTTTCCCCTCGTTCAACGATCGCACGAGCGATTCAATCTGCGCCGCAGCCTGTGGCACCGCGGCTTTCACCATCTCGCTCAGGCCGAGTTCGTTCGTCTCCAGCACGGCGGGCTCGCAGCCGACAAGATAGAGCCGTGGAAGCGTGCCGCCGAGCGATCGCACCATTTGCAGGACGCTCACCGGATTCAAGCCGTGCGCGTTGACGATCGCGCCCATGTCGGATTCGAGCACGGTAAGATCGGGATCGATGAGGGAGACGGTGCCGGGCGGTTGCCGGTGTGGCGTCGCATCGACGAGGACGACCGTGTCCCAGCCGTCCATGATCGCGTAGGCGAGGTCGTAACCGCGGATGCCGAAATCCTCGACGCGCACACCCTCAGGCCATTCTCGCCGCAACAGTTTTTGCGCAACCTCGCATCCGAAGGCGTCGTCGCCGAAGAAGATGTTGCCGATACCCGCGACGAGAATGCGCATCACTTTTCTCCGGCAGACAGTGGTTCGACTTCGTCGCTGCCGTAGAAGAAGCGGTGCCCCGGCATGCGCGCGTAGCCGATGTCCTGGCCGGGATCATCGTCGATCACGAGGGCGAAATGGACTGCGCCTTCGATGTCCTGCTCGACCGATTCGATGACGGCGACCTTGCCCGCGAGAATCATATCCATGGCGTCGGCGCGCTTCTTTGGACGGATGCGCACGCGATCCCCCTTCCGCAAATACACCCCGTCCACGTTGACGCCCGCGGTTTTCTGCCGCGGATTGAAGAATTCCGCCGCAGCGTCCGTCGCGGGGACCGCACGCAAGACGCCGTGCATGCGCCCCAATTGCTCCGAGGGCAGTGACTCGGTGCGCTCCAGGATGCGGCGGGCGTAGCCGTCCACGTGGCGCATTTCGGCCTTCTCCGCGTCGGTCATGGTCATGATGCGTAGGGTGAGGATCTCGTCGATCTCGCCGCCGTCGAAGAGATCGCCAGCGCTCTCGGGGGCGATCTTTGGGTAGTCGTAGAGAATGATGGGAGAGGCTAGCATCGTGTCGTGTTCGCGCTTCGCTTCGTCGCCGAGCAGCACGGGCCACGCGCCGGTATTGCGGCAGGCCGCCGCGGCGGACGCGTACTCCGGAGGCGGCTCAAGCAGGGAGATCCATTCCCCATCCGGCGTGTGCAGGATCGTGTGCGTGGAGGCGAACGTGCGCATCAGGATGGCGTCCTGGTCGGCGATCACGTTCGAGGGGACGGGCGTGCGGTTCGTGGTGCGAATGGTGATCCTTGCGACCTCGAGGTCGATGGGTTGCGCAGTCACTTCGATCAAGCCCGCGATCCTCTCGTGGCGGCGGCGGATTTCCACCGCCGAATCTTCCACGGGCGTCTCGCGCGTTTCCGCGGCCTCGAAGGCAAATGAATGGGCGAGCGGATGATCGAGCAGATCCCGCACTGCGAGATCCGGAAGGCGCACGTCGCGTTCCACGGCTTCCTGCCAGGTTTGCAGCAACCTTCCGCTGGCCTCGATTTCCGGGACCACCACGCCGCCGGAGAGCACTTCGCGCCACATCGGCTGGAGGAAGCGGGCTCGGATTTGCAGGGCTGCATCGGCGCCGCGCACGAGGCACTCCGTGTGCACGGCGCAGGACTCGGCGCCATTTTGCGCGTGGTGATAGGCCTCGGGATAAACGCGGCCGAAGGTGAAGCGCTGCCGGTTCTTTTTGGCGGACGCGCGATACGGATACAGGATGTAGCCCTCGTAGAGCACCGCTGAGACGACCTGGTCGACGAGGGCTTCGTTCATGGCCCGACCTCCAGATCCGGGACGGCGAGTTGTTCCGCCGGTGGATGCGTCAGCAGGCTCGCGATGGTTGTCTCCCAGTCCGTGAATCCGGATTCGCGGCGGTAGGCGCACAGCCGCTCGAAAGTCTCTCGGGCCAATGGCACCCAGGCGCTGTTCGGATAGTGGTGGTCCATCAATTCCCGCCACACGCTCATCGGCATGCGATAGGCACATTCTTTTTCCCAGGAAATCTGCTGCACCTGGAGGCGGCCGTCTTCCGTGGCGTAGAAGACCGTGCCGCTGAAGAGGAAGAGCAGGGGAACCTCGCCGCCCTCGAGGCCGTGGAAATATTTCGTCGCGCTCACATTGAGGTCGAAGGTGCAAGGCACGGAGAGAATGGCCTCGGTGGTTCCCGCGAAGGAACGCAGGGTCGTGCTCGTGAGCGTCCACAGGCGGGTTCGCAGCGTCTGGCCCCATCGCTCCGGGGTGCCGAAGAGGTCCGAGAGCTTTTCCTTTTCCCCGGCGCTGTAGGAGCGTCTTGCTGATTCCACCTGGATCTGCACCTGGAGTATGCCGGAATAAATCTGCTGCGTGGCCGAGGCATTCGTCACCTCGACCGTGAAATGCAGCAGTGGCAAGAGCCCGCGGGTGATGGCTTCCACGCCCGTAATGCGGAAGTTGAGATCAGGCATGGTTCGGCACCTCCGGTCGCGCGCGTTCCTTGAGGCCGGCAAAATACCGGCTGATCTCCTGCCACACTTCACTACCGCCGGAGAGGCCGCGCCAATGCAGCCGGATCAGCCCGACCAGTTCGAAGCACACATCAATCGGCGCGAGGTAATATTCGCGGGCCTGGCCCACGCGACTCACGAGCAGGGCTTCGACGTCGGGAGCCATCCTGGCCAAAGCCAGATTGTGCTCCACCATTCGCTCCCAGGCATCCAGCCGCAGGAGCGATTCCGTGACGCCGGCCGGGCCCGGATACAGCGCGGTGAGTTTTCCCGCCGTGGAATCGTGGAAGAGAAAGGCGAGATTGATCGGCAGGGCGAGGTCTTCCCATTCGCTATCCTCAATGCGAAAATCGGGCAGGGAGCGGACGTCGCGCGGGATCAGCTTAAAGCGGCCTTCCACGATGTCCGTGAAGCGAAGCGCGCAGGGATCGCAGGCGCAGACGATCTTGCGGGTGGCTGTTTCGAGCAAGTGCCGGTGTTCCGTGGGCAGGCCGGCCCCGCAGAGTTCGCAGCGTTCGGTGGCCTGCCGGGATCGTGCGAACCGCCGCAAGGTGGCAAAGGCGTTGCGCTCGGGGGATGGCGGGCCGGCACTCATGTCATAGGGTCATGTTTGCGGTGCTTCTCCGCGGACGCGCACGAGAGCGTTGCCGCTGCTGTCTCCAGCGGACGCGGAGATTTGTTCCTGAACGTTGCTCAAGTCGCGCATGCTGTCCACCTGTATACGGGGGAACTTGGGTGGGTGGATTGCTCGAAGGTGCGATCAGGAGGCAGCGGGCATCTCGATAGGGTACTCACAGTCGTAATGCACTTGTGCGCTTTGGAACTCCGTGCCCATTATTCTTCCTCCTCAGCCGTTCTATTGCATTTGGAGAAAAGCTTCGCCGTTTGGGAGGGGCTGGTATGCGCTGGAGGCCTTGCGAATATTGCCAACTGTCCGCAGGGGGAAGTCTTTCAATTTGTCGCTGTTACAGTAGTGCCATGGCAAGGTGAAGCGTAGGCGAGACTCATCGTGATGGGCATCGATGACCAGGGACACAGCGCTTCACAGACCGTGTTGGCGCCGCCAAGCATCCAGTCGTGCGCGATCTTGAGAGAGACGCCGAGGACGGCGGCGGTGCCTTTGGGAGAATGATGGAGCCGTTTCATCGGCTCTTCCGGTTACTAGCTTAACGACCATTCCTGGGCGCCGCCAATTTGTAGGATGATGGTGTGGACTTTGCGGGCGCCAAGCTCCAGCCGGGTCTTAATGGTGCCGAGCGGGATGCCGGTCTTGGCAGCGATCTCGCGCTGGCTCCCTCGACGAACCTGTCTCCCCAGATCGCTAGCCGCAACCTCCTACTTGGAGAACTCGAGTAGAGTTTGAGCAATCGACGGTCGAACCGTGGGGCTACGTTTGTCATTAAGCCCGTGCCGATCGCGGGGAAATTGGCGCAGAGGCCGTACTGGCTTTCAAAGGCGGTTAGCGCGCTGACCATGCGAAAAAGCCAGTGAAACCCTTCACCGTTGTAATGCGCGTGAAAGGCCCGTGTCAGCGGCGTGGTATCTGATGATTACGAAGCCAAAGCCCCCTGCGGGATGCGGCTCCGCCAAATCAAATAACAAGCAACCGGCCACAAAATCATCGCACCTCACATGAAGACTCCATCGTTCTGGAACAAACCCTCACCCTCCGCCGAGGCTCCTTACGTCCCTGCTCCGCCGCAGGTCGCGCCGGATTTTTCGGCGGAAAAATACACAGTGCCATCCGCCCGCGGAAGTGTCCTGCGCCAGTGGGATCGCTCGGGCGAAAATCCCAGCATCCGTGAAGTCCAGGATCACGTGCAGAAGGCCTCGACCTGGGTGCAACCACTGCAACAGCAGATGGCGCGGGTTATCGTCGGTCAGGAGCAGCTCATCGACCGGCTCATGGTCGGCCTCATCAGCAACGGCCACATTCTACTGGAAGGCGTGCCCGGCCTCGCAAAAACTCTAGCGCTCAAGACGCTCTCGTCGGCCATCGGGCTCCACTTTCAGCGCCTGCAATTCACTCCGGACATGCTGCCCGCGGACATTGTGGGTACGATGATCTACAACCCACGCGACGGCACCTTCAGCACGAAGCACGGTCCCGTTTTCGCAAATCTCATCCTCGCGGATGAGATCAATCGTGCGCCGGCCAAGGTGCAAAGCGCGCTTCTGGAAGCGATGCAGGAGCGCCAAGTCACGCTCGGAGACGAGACTTACAAGCTGCCCGATCCGTTTTTGGTCCTCGCGACGCAAAACCCGCTGGAGCAGGAAGGCACCTATCCCCTGCCGGAGGCTCAGGTCGATCGTTTCATGATGAAGGTGATCGTCGGATATCCGAACCGCGCCGAAGAGCGTGCGATTCTCGACGCGATGGCTGTCACCGAGCCTTCGCTCGATGTGCAGTCGGTCGTCACCGGCGAGGACATCATCAATGCGCGCCGCGTGGTCAGCAGCATCTACGTGGATGACAAGGTCAAGGACTACATCGTGGACATCGTCCTTGCGACGCGTGATCCGAAACCTTACGGCATCGATCTCAACGGCTATGTGCAGTGGGGAGCTTCGCCCCGCGCCACCATCGGACTCACGCTCGCGGCCCGCGCGCACGCCTTTCTGCAAGGCCGCGGCTACGTCACGCCACAGGATGTGAAGGATCTCGCCTACGACGTCCTGCGCCACCGCATAGCGGTCAGCTACGAAGCCGAGGCGGAAAACATTGCGTCCGAAAACATCGTCGCCGGCATCCTTGAGGGCCTGCCCGTTCCGTAAGCCGGAACAATCCGCATTCAACTCGAACTTCGCTTGCCTATGAACACCGAACAAACCCGTGAGATCCTGAAGAAGGTGCGGAAGATCGAAATTCGCACCAACCGGCTCGTGACCGATTCGCTCGCAGGCCAATACCACAGCGTCTTCAAGGGGCGTGGCATGAACTTCGACTCGGTGCGCGAATACGTACCCGGCGACGAGGTCCGCACGATCGACTGGAACGTGACCGCGCGCTCCGGCCATCCATTTGTGAAGAAGTTCGTCGAGGAGCGGGAACTCACGCTTCTCCTTATGGTGGACGTGAGCGCGTCCGGCGATTTCGGATCGGGCGCGCAAAGCAAGCGGGAGTTGGCGGCGGAGATCGCGAGCGTGCTCGCCTTCTCCGCGATCAAGAACAGCGACAAAGTCGGCCTCCTGCTTTTCAGCGACCAAGCGGAACTCTACGTGCCGCCGCGCAAAGGCCGCCGCCATGTGTTGCGAATCGTGCGTGAAGTGCTTGGCTTTGAGCCCAAGCACCGCGGCACCGATCTTGTGCAGGCGCTCGACTTCGTGAACCACGTCATTGGGGACCGCGCCATCGTCTTCCTGCTCTCGGATTTCCAGACCGCAGGCACGCCGCCCGAAGACTTGCGCCGCGCGCTGCGCCAAACGAATCGCCGCCACGATCTCGTGGCGATGCCGATTGAAGACGCCCGAGAACGCTTGCTGCCAGATCTCGGCGTGATCGCGATCGAGGACGCCGAAACCGGCGAACTCGTCGAACTGGACACGCACAATCCCGTTGTGCGCGAGCGTTTTACCGAAATCGCAGAAAGCCGCGCTGCACAACTCAGGCGCGCCTTCAACGCCGAGGCCGTCGATTCACTTCGCCTCGAAACAGACCAGCCTTACGTCGCCGCTCTCATCGCCTTCTTCAAAAACCGCACCCACAAACAACGCAAATGACAACTCTTCTGCATCGCACCCTCCTCGCCTCGGGCAGCGCGGCGGTCGCTCTCTCGCTCGGCCTGTTTGCGCTCCGTGCGCACGCGGCACCAGCGCCGGTTTCTCCCCCAAGTCCGCCGGCGCCAGTCGTCCTGGCTACGCCGCAACTGGCCACGCCTCAACAGTCAGCCACTGTGGAGGACATTATCGACATTCGCGGGCCGATCCACATTCCGGCGGCATTTCCATGGCTCTTGTGGAGCTTGGGTGCCGCTGGGGCGTTGGCGCTCGGCTTGGGCGTCCGGGCGTTCTTTCGTCGGCCCCGGCGCAAGTTGCCTTACGAGATAGCGCTCGCGAAACTGGAGGCCACACGTCCGCTCATGGCCGAAAACAACGCGCAACCCTTCTCGCTCGCGGTGTCCGAAATCGTCCGCCTTTTCATTGAGGAATGCCTGCCGGTGCGCGCTGCGCATCGCACGACCGACGAATTCCTGCGCGGCCTCGTGAATCTGCCGGACAGCCCGCTCGTTGAGCATCGCGAGTCGCTGGGCGCTTTCCTGGAACATTGCGATCTCGCGAAGTTTGCGCGCTGGTCCGTCACTATTCCCCAAATGGAAACGATGCTCGCCAGCGCGAGCGCCTTCGTCGTCGCCATCGGCAAACCGAAGCGCGAAAAAAGACAATCCTCAGCACCCGCGCACGCCCCCGCCGCCGAGCCGGTCACCGCAAGCTTCTAGCCATCCGCCGCCATGATCCATTTCCTCTATCCATCCTTCCTCTGGCTTCTTGCCCTCCTGCCGCTGTTCGCGCTCGTGCGCGGACGACGTGGCCCCGTGGCCGCCGTTAGGTACTCCAGCGCGGACATTGCCCGCCAGGTGGCCCGCGAAACGCGGAGCCGCGCCGGCCAATGGTTTGCGCCGATTAATCTTCTGGCGCTCGCCTTCATCATCATCGCGCTGGCACGGCCGCAGTTTGGCCACAGCAGGTCCACCGTCGAAGCCAGCGGCATCGACATGATGCTCGCACTCGACTGCTCGGGCTCAATGGCGGCGCTCGATTTCAAGCTCGACGGCCAACCCGCGAGCCGAATCGATATTGTGAAATCGGTCGTGTCAAAGTTCATCGACGAGCGACCCAATGACCGCATGGGCGTCATCGGCTTCGCCGGCGCGCCTTATCTCGTCAGCCCGCTCACGCTCGATCATGACTGGCTCCAGCTGAATCTCGAACGTGTGCAACTGGGCGCTGTGGAAGACGGCACCGCCATCGGTTCGGCCATCGCTCTGGGTGTGAATCGTCTGCGCGACCAGCCGGGCAAGTCGAAGGTCATTGTGCTTCTCACCGACGGCGAAAATAACATGGGCAAGATCATGCCGGAAACCGCCGCTCAGGCCGCGAAGGCCCTCGGCGTAAAGGTTTACACCATCGGCGCCGGCGTGCGGGGCGACGCTCCCGTGCCCGTGACCGACGCCGATGGAAACAAGCGCTTGGTCATGGCCAAAGTCGATGTCGATGAAGACACATTGAAGAGGATTGCGGACGAGACGGGCGGAAAATTCTTTCGCGCCACCGACACGCAATCGCTGAAGAGCATCTACGGCGAGATCGACCGGATGGAGAAGACCACGCACCAGCTCAAGAAGTTTGAGACCCAAAGCGAACTGTTCGCCTTCGCACTCGTCCCCGCACTTGGCCTCCTCGGTACCGGCCTCGCGCTCAATCACACCCGGTTCCGCCGCCTGCCCTAATCCGCCCTTTCAACCTCACCATCCCAACATATGCAATTCGCTCAACCCATCTGGCTCATCGCAGGCGCCATCGCATGCGCGCTGCTCGTCTGGCAGTATCGCCGGTTCGACCTTGCGCAACGCGCAGCGCTCGGAAAGTTTGCCGCCGTACGGCTGCTGCACAAGCTCACGTCCTCCGTCTCCGCGCCGCGCCGGCGCGTGAAGCGCGCCCTTTTTACGCTCGGGGTCGGGCTGCTCTTCGTGGCGCTGGCGCGTCCGCAGGCCGGCTTTGAATGGAAGGAAACGCATCGCAAGGGGCTCGAACTGCTCTTCGCCGTCGATACTTCAAAGAGCATGCTCGCGCAGGATGTGAAGCCCGATCGGCTCACTCGTGCGAAACTCGCCGTGACCGATCTGGTCGCGAAACTCAATGGCGACGGCGTGGGTCTCGTTGCGTTTGCTGGAAATGCCTTCCTGCAATGTCCGGTCACGCTGGATTACGACGCCTTTCGCGAATCGCTCGATGCCCTCGATACGACGACGATACCGCGCGGCGGCACTGATATGGCGGCGGCGATTCATGAGTCCGAAGCGGTGTTCAAGACACGCACGGCGGCTGAGAAGATCCTTGTGCTGATCACCGACGGAGAGGATCTCGGCGGTGAGGGCATCACAGCCGCACAGCAGGCTGCGAAGGATGGCGTCAAGATTTTCACCGTCGGTGTCGGCGGCACGACGGGCGAACTCGTCCCGATCCCGAGTGAGACCGGTAGCACGGACTTTGCCAAAGACGAAAACGGCCAGCTTGTGAAGTCGCACCTCGACGACGCGACACTGAAGAAGATCGCCGAGGAGACGGGCGGTATGTATCAGCCGCTCGGCGCGCAGGGCGAAGGACTCGAGAAGATCTACAACGAAGGGCTGGCGCACTTCACCCGCGAGGATCTCAGCTCACGCCAGACGAAGGTGCCGCTGGAGAGATTCTACTGGCCACTGCTCGGTGCGCTGATCTGTCTCATAGGCGAAATGCTCATCGGCAACCGCCGGCGGCTCCGCGCTGTGAAACCCGAGCCGGCGCCGGTGAAGAAGCCGCTCGCGCCGGGTCTCCGTCCCGCTGCCGCCGCTCTGGCGCTGTTCACCGGGATCGCCAGCACACACGCCGCCTCGTCTCAGACCGCGGAACAGGCTTACCGGAAAGGGGACTTTGCGAAGGCGCAGCAAGAGTATGCCGCAAATGCCGCGAAGGAGCCTGCGAACGCCGAGCTGCGTTTCAATTCCGGCACCGCCGCCTACAAGGCAGGCGACTATGCGATGGCTGCGACCGCCTTTCAGCAAAGCCTCGAGACGGACGAGGTTCCGGTTCAGCACGACGCCTATTATAACTTGGGCAACACGCAATACCGGCTCGGCCAGAAGACCGAGAAGGAGAATCCGCAGGCAACGATCAAGACCTGGGAGCAGGCGGTGAAATCGTATGATGCCGCGCTGCAAATCAATACCACCGACACTGAGGCGAAACACAATCGCGACCTGGTAAACCGGAAGATCGAGGAACTCAAGAAACAGGAAGAGAGGAAGAAACAGGATCCGCAGAAGCAGGATCAAAAAGATCAGCAGCCGCATGACAACAAGGATCAGAGCCAGGATCACCAGCAGAACAACGATCAACAGAAGCAAAAAGGAGGCACCAAGGATCAAAAGAATGATTCCAAGGACTCCAAAGGCGACTCCAAGGATCAAAAGAGCGGCAATCAGGGCCAGCAGAAGGATTCCCCGGATCAGCAAAGCGGCTCCAAAGATCAAACCGACCAGGGCAAGGACCAGAAGAGCGCTACCGATGAGCAGAAAAGCGAGCCCAAGGATCCCAAAACCGACGAACCGAAGAAACAGGACGAAGCCAAGGGCCAACAGGCCGATACGAAGAAGGACGAGAAGAAGGATCAGCAGGCCAACGCCCAGCCGGAGCCCGGCGATCAGAAGACAGATCAGCAAGCGCAGGCTGACGCCAAGCCCAGAGAGGGCGAGCAACCGAAACCGGTGACCGCGGAGCAGAAGCCTGCGCAGGGCAAGATAGAGGCAGCCAATAGCGA
>Ga0070658_10002245_pt1 | contig 16202 bp, 7 predicted proteins | sample KBSC13metaG_FD_64664 | JGI IMG/M metagenome (GOLD analysis project Ga0070658, IMG submission 64664) | Corn rhizosphere microbial communities from Kellogg Biological Station, Michigan, USA - KBS C1-3 metaG | ecosystem: Host-associated > Plants > Roots > Rhizosphere > Soil ...
GCGTAGTTGGCCTCGTAGCCGAGGGCGCGGTCGAGCTCGAGCGGGTGGCCGATGCTCTCGTGGATGGTGAGCCAGAGGTGCGTCGGATGCAGCACGAGATCGTAGCGGCCCACTTCCACCGGCTTGGCCTTGAGTTTCGCCGCTGCTTCCTCGCCCCACTGCCGTGCGTTTTCCACCGGCTTCGCGGCGAGCAGGTACTCGTAGCCGCGCGCCGCCGGCTGCATGACGTTGGTGCGCGTCTGGAAGTCGGAGAAATCCGGGGCCACCGCGGTGGCAGCGAAGGGCAGCCAGCTCCGCAGCACCGTCTGGGTGGTGAAGGTGCCGTCGGTGTTGGCGTAGTTCTTCTCCTCCTTCACGAAGAACATGCTGCTGTTCACGAACTTCACGCCCGGCACCTTGAGCGCCTCGGCGTTGGCGTGGATGAGCAGGCCCGCCTTGTCCTCGATCGGCACCGAGAAGGGATCGGTGGTGTGCGGCGTGACGTAGCGGCCATCGGGTGTGGGCGTCGCGGGCGCGAGACGCACGCGATCAGCCGCCGGCACCGCGTTGGCCTTCGCGATCCCCAGGGCTTCCTTCGTTGCCGCGACGACACCGGCCTTGGTGAGGTCGCGCGAGGCGCCGAAGCCCCACGTGCCGTTCACCAGCACGCGCACGCCGACGCCGAGGGTGTCGGTGTCCACGACGTTGATGATCTGCTGCTCGCGCGTGATGACGAAGTTGTTCCGGTAGCGGCCGATGCGCGCGTCAGCGAACTCGGCGCCGCCCATCTTCGCGGCATTGAGCGCCTCGGTGAGCAGCTCCTTCACCGCCGGGTCCATCGGCGGCAGCGCGGGCGCTGCCACCCGCGTGGCGAGCGACTCGGCGCGCGCGAGCTTCGGCAGCACGAGCGCCGCCGCACCCGCCGCGGTGCCGGCCTTCAGGAAGTCACGTCTGGTGGTCATTGGGGGAGAGAGATGGGAGTGGACGTTGTTCTTCGGTTTCTCGGCTTGTCGGTTCACGGCCTGCCTCGGGACGCAGGAGCTGACCGAGGCCAGCCGTGAACCGAAGAACCGATGAGCCGACAAACGGTTGTCAGTGTGACATCACGAGGCGGTGCGATCGTTGTTTCATCCGGATCTCCCCGTATTCACCACATTGATGTTCCTGAACCGGCTCGGCGGACAGCCGTGGCTCACGGCATTCGCCTGGCCGGGCTGGCCCTTGCCGTCGTTGAACGTTCCGCCGAGCTCGTAGCTCTTCTTCCCGCCCAGCATGTCGAGCGACGCCCAGAAGTCCGGGGTGCGCATCTGATAGGCGACGTCCTTCAGCATGCCGGTGATCTTCCCGCCCTTGATCTCGTAGAAGAGCTGGCCGCCGAACTGCGCATTGTACCGCTGCTGATCTATTGAATACGACCCGCGGCTGAAGATCGCGATCCCGCGATCGGTCGCGGCGATGAGGTCGTCCCAGCCGAGGTCCTTCTCGCCGGGCAGCAGCGAGACGTTGGGCATGCGCTGGAACTGGATGTCTCCCCACGTCTGCGCGTACGAGCAGCCGTGCGAGCGCACGGGCACATTGCGCTCCTTGTACCACCAGTCGAGCATCGGCGCCTGCTCCCGTGTCGTCTGGTAGTCCACCAGCAGGCCATCGCGGATGATGTCGAACTGATCGGGCTTGACCCCTTCGTCGTCCCAGCCGATGGCGGCGAGCGAGCCGGCTTGCTCGCGATCGCCGACGATGTGCATCAGCGGCGAGCCGACTTTCAACTTCCCGAGCGCATTGCGCGGGGGCGCCATGAAGCTGGTGCCGGCATAGTTGGCTTCATAACCGAGCACGCGATCGAGCTCGGTGGGGTGCGCCACCGATTCGTGGATGGTGAGGAAGAGGTGGCTTGGATGCAGGACGAGGTCGTAGCGCCCCACCTGCACCGGCTTTGCGCTCAGCTTCTCCACCGCCTGCCCCGCCCAGCGCGGCGCATTCTCCACCGGCTTCTGCTCGAGCAGGTACTCGTAGCCGCGCCCCATCGGTGCGATCACCTCGCCGCGCGACTGGAAGTCGGTGCGATCGGCGGAGACGGCGGTCGCCGTGAACGGCATCCAGCTGCGGATGGTGGTCTGCTGGGTGAAGGTGCCGTCGGTGTTGGCGTAGCTCTTCTCATCCTTCACGAACAGCATCGAGCTCGTGACGAAGCTGACGCGCGGCACCGCGAGCGCGGCGGCGTTGGTGCGGAGCAGCAGGTCAGCCTTATCTTCCACCGGCACCGTGAACGGATCGATGGTGTGGGGTGTCTGCCATCGGCCGTCGGGAATGACCGCCGAGGGCGCGAGCCGAACCCGATCGGCGGCCGCCACCCGGTTTGCGCGCGCGATAGCCACGGCCTCGCGCGCCGCGGCATTGGCGCCGGCCTTCGTGAGATCGCGGCTCGCGCCGAATCCCCAGGTCCCGCCGACCAGGACTCGAACGCCGATGCCAATCGTGTCACCCTCGACGACGCCGGTGATTCGCCGTTCGCGGGCGCGCACGGAGCTCGTGCGCGTGCGGGCGACGCGTGCATCCGCGAACTCGGCGCCGCCGCGGCGCGCTTCGTCCAGCGCCTCGAGCAACAGGTCGCGGATGACGGGATCGATGGCCGGCGGCTCGGCCGCGCGCGGCATCGGGGCCAGGCGAGCGGCCGCCGCCTCGACCGGATCCAGCGCGGTGCCCACTGCGACGAGCGCCGTGGCGCCGGCGGCATTCTTCAGGAACTCCCGGCGATGCATGCTCATTGGTGGGGTACAGCGATGCGGGAACGAGGTGCGGACAGCGACGTCGAGCCTGCCTCGGGTGCGCGACGGGCGATGCCGCGGTCGACGTGCACACGTTGCGCTGGCGTCACGCAGTTCGCAACTATGCAGAAGGGCACGCGGCTTCGGCGATCTTTTTGCATTCGCATTGGACGACATGCCCCGCCTCAGACCGTCTTCCATGGCCATAGCTCCACGTACCAGCCCGGCCGGCGCCGTCACGCCGGTTGGCAGCCTCGACCCGTCCAGCGCGACAATGGCGCTCGAACCTCCGCAGGAGGAAACGCTGTCGCCGGTTGCGCCGACGCAGCGGCGTACGCGGCAGCGACGAGCTACGCCAACGCCGGCGCGCGGACACTCGCCGGCGTCGCCGCTCACGCGACCCGACGGATCGGCGGCGCCCGTCGTCCATCTCGTGCCCGAGCTCTCACCTTATGCTCGCACCGGCGGACTCGGCGAGGCCGTGAGCAGTCTTGCCAAGCATCAGGCCGCTTCCGGTATTCCGGTCATCGTGTTCGTGCCGCTCTACGGCGTGATCCGCGAACGCACCGAGCTGCGTCCGGTGGGGCCGGCCTTTGCCGTCAACGTGGGCCCGCGCATCGAGACGGCGCGGCTGTACGAGCCGGCCGGCGCACTCACCCCGGGATGCCCGCGGGTGATCTTCGTCGAGAGTGCGGAGTACTTCGACCGACCCGGTCTCTACGGCGACGATGACGGCGACTACCCGGACAATGCACAGCGGTACGCCTTCTTCTCGCGTGCCGTGCTCGTCGCCTTGCCGCGCGTGCTCACCCAGCCGCCGAGCATCCTGCACTCGCACGACTGGCAGACCGCGCTCGCCAGCGTGTACCTCAAGACCGACTTCCAGGCGAATCCGTACTACGAGGGCATCCGCACCGTGCTCTCGGTGCACAACGCCGGTTATCAGGGGCACTTCCCCGACCTGGTGATGCCGGAGATCGGTCTGCCCTGGACGCTGTACAATTCGCGCCAGCTCGAGTGGTACGATCGCGTGAACCTGCTCAAGGGCGGACTCGTGTTCAGCGATCTCGTGATCACGGTCAGTCCGACGCACGCACACGAGCTGCGCACGGAGAAGGGTGGCTTCGGGCTGGACGGCGTATTCGTCGCGCTGAAGGATCGACTGGTCGGCATCGTGAACGGCATCGACCAGGAGATCTGGGATCCGACGCGCGACACCTGCATCCCGCGCCGCTACGGCGTGGACAACCTCGTGGGCAAGAAGCGCAACCGCGTCGCGCTGCAGCGTGCGACCGGGTTGAGCCGCTGGCAGGCGCCGATCTTCGCCCTCACGGCGCGGCTCGTCGCCCAGAAGGGGCTCGACCTCATTCTCGGCGACCCGGGCTACTTCGCCTTCGACGCGCAGTACATCTTCCTCGGCCACGGCGAAGCGCGCTACGAAGCGGCGCTCACCGAGCTCGCCGAACGCGCGCCCAGCCGCATCGCGGTCAAGCTCGACTTCACCGATGAGTTCGAGCATCTGCTGCTCGCCGGCGCCGACATGTGCCTGATGCCGTCGTTGTACGAGCCGTGTGGATTGACCCAGATGCGGGCCCAGCGCTACGGAACGATTCCGGTCGCGCGTCGGGTGGGCGGCCTGGCAGACACGATCGAGGATGGCGTGACGGGATTCCTGTTCGACGATTACACGCCGACGGATTTCATGCGCGCCGCGCTGCGAGCCGTGGAGCAATACCACGAGACGCAGGGATGGGAGGAGATGATGCGGGAAGCGATGGGGCGCGATTTCGGGTGGGACAAGAGCGCGGCCCGCTACGTGACGATGTACAAGCGGGTGCTGGGGCAGGTGCGGCAGTGATCTGCTACAACTGACGTACCTGGTAGTTGGTACTTCGAATGAGGACCCAGGGGCTGGCCATTCCTAGGAGTGGCTGGCCCTCTTGTTCTGGCATCTCGACCGGTCAAGAAGCGGGCGGATCGGACACGGCCGGATGAACGGCCTGAAATGGCCGGATCTGCTCCGTGTTTGCGCTCGGCGCCGCGCGCCGAGGCTGACCTCTTCACCTCCAAAGTCATTTCAGGATTGGGAACGGCCTCGGGATCCTCCGCAGCGCATCGAGGCATCCCGACCGAGGAAAGGATCCTGCCGTTCTGTAGTTCAAGTCCCGGCCTTTTCCGTTCCCCCGCTGTTCGAATCGCATAGCGAATCCCGTGTTTCAGTTGTAGTTGACTCGTCCCGCTCCCCTGGCGACACTGCGATTCCCCTCGCCCTGCATCATGTCACCGATTCGTCGCCTTTCGCTTTCCGCGCTTCTCGCGTCGTGCATTCTCGCCCCTGCTGTCGCGTGCGGGCAGACCACGCCGTCGAATACAGCGGCCGTGGCCGCCGACACCGCACCACCCGCCGTGCCGCGCGAGTTTCGTGGCGTCTGGGTCGCAACGGTGGGGAACATGGACTGGCCGTCGAAAGCCGGTCTCTCGACTGCGGAGCAGAAGGCCGAACTGATCGCGATTCTCGACAAGGTGTCGGCGCTGCACATGAATGCGGTCGTGCTGCAGGTTCGGCCGGCAGCGGATGCGCTGTACAGGTCGTCCATCGAGCCATGGTCGGACGTGCTCACCGGCCAGATGGGTCGAGCGCCGGAGCCGTTCTACGACCCGCTCGCCTTCGCCGTGGATGAGGCGCACAAGCGCGGGCTCGAACTGCATGCGTGGATCAACCCATACCGTGCCAAGGTGCCGTCGACGAAGCACGTGTCGGCCAACCACATCAGCCGCACCAACCCGGGGCTCGTGCACGAGTACGGGCCGTACCTGTGGATGGATCCCGGCGATCCCGCCGTGCGTCGTCGCACCCTGCGCGTCGTGCTCGACATCGTGCGTCGCTACGACATCGACGGCCTCCACATGGACGACTACTTCTATCCATACCCGGAGACGCGGCGCGGTCGCGAGATCGAGTTCCCCGACGCTTCCACCTATCGCCGCTACCGGCGTGAGGGAGGAACGCTCTCGCGCGACGACTGGCGCCGCCGCAACGTGGACCTGCTGGTGCAGCAGCTCGACGACAGCATCCACGCAGTGAAGCCATTCGTGAAGTTCGGCGTCAGTCCATTCGGCATCTGGCGGCCCGGCTTTCCCGCGTCCGTGCGCGGACTCGATCAATACGAGAAGCTGTTCGCCGACGCGCGCAAATGGCTGCGCGAAGGCTGGGTGGACTACTTCACGCCGCAGCTCTACTGGGCGGTCGACCGTCCGGAGCAGAGCTATCCCGTGTTGCTCGCGTGGTGGTCGGAGCAGAACGTGAAGGACCGGCACCTCTGGCCGGGCAACTACACGGGCAAGGTGGCATTCACCGGTCCATCGGCGTGGCGCACGAATGAAGTGCTCGAGCAGATCCGGCTCACCCGCGCCCTCAAGGGCAAGCCGGCCACCGGGAACGTCCACTTCAGCATGACGGTATTCATGCAGGACCCCGACAGCCTCGACGAGCGACTGGTGCGCGAGGTCTACGGCGAGCGCGCACTGGTGCCGGCGTCGCCATGGCTCGACGACCGCGCACCCGCCACGCCAGGCATCACGATGCGCACGGACGGCACGAGCGGGAGCGCCATCGCCGAGCTGACGCCCGCCTCTACCCGCGACGTGTGGCTGTGGGTCGTGCAATCGCGGTCAGCGAGTGGCTGGACGACGCAGATTCTTCCGGGAACGGAGCGCAGCGTCCGGTTCCCGACCCGCCCGATCGAAGTGCGCGTGCGCGCAGTGGATCGCACCGGAAACGAGTCGAAAGCAGCGACGAGCAACTGATCACGACAGCCAGAGAGGACACGGCGGAAGCGACTGAAACGGCAGGATGCCAAAGAGGCCAGCCACTCATTGGAATGGCTGGCCCCCTGGGTCCTGGTACGAAGTACGAGGTACCTGCTACTGCTGTTGCAGCAAGACTACCCCAGCGTCTCGAAGAACATCGCTGGCGGCGCGTTCCCCACGCCGAGTTCGCTCACCAGATGCTCCAGTCCGTTCGCCAGCGCGCGTCGCTGAGGCGCGGCCAGTGCGCCGATTGCATTGGCCAGCCGGACCTGCAACACCTCCGGCGCACGCTTGAGCAGCGCGATGCCGGCCGCGGTGAGGGTCAGCTCCACGCGCCGGGCATCGTCCTGCGCGCGGACCTTCTTCACCAGCCTCCGGCGCACCAGCCGGCGCACCACCACTGACACCGTGCTCTGGTGCGTCATCGTGCGTTCGGCGAGCGCGTTGATCGACAGCGATGGCGTCGCCCGGAGCTGGGTGAGCACGAACAACTGGGCTCCGGTCACACCGAGCCGGCGTTCGGTCTCGCGCGAGGCAACGTGAAGCGCGTGGACCAGCCGGCGGAGCGGGTCGAAGACCGCCGTCACCTCCTCGTCCTTCGCGGTTCTCGTCGTGGTGTGCTTCTCGAGCGCGTTCTGGGCGGTGGCACCCCTGGTACTGATGCGCTTCGTGGGACTTCGCCCTCTACCGGCCCTCTCGGTACCGGACTTCACGGAGGTGGATCGAGTTCTCGGCATGTCGGTCGTCTGCGGTGGGATTTGCATGCACGGCCCATGGAGCCTTCGACGAGTATGCACCCGAGGTCAGCTCCATGGCAATTGCCGTTGTCCTCACCGAACGACTGCCTTGCACGCCGGACTCAGTTCTCTCCGCTTGTCGCCTGGGCGTGGTTGAGGGCCGCGACGATCGTCACACCGCCCAGCACGTTGCCGACGAGGGTCGGCAACAGATAGCCGAGGAGGATGGCGCCCCACCCGGCCAGCCCGCGGAAACCGGCGTAGAACACCTCCGTGGCTCCGGCAATGATGTGAGCGAATCCTCCCAGACCGACCAGGTAGGTCATGATCACCACCACCCACAGTTCCTGTGGCTTGGCGGCGGGAAGCATCCAGACCATCACCGCGATCAGCCAGCCGGCATAGACGGCGTGCAGCATCGTCACCCAGAATCCGTCGCGCATCGCGCGCGCGGAGATCTCGGCGAGCGCGCTGTGCGCCTCCGGGTCTACCACCTGCAGCTTTGCCAGCACGAGGGCGAAGAGCAGCGCCCCGACGAGATTCGTCACCAGCACCGCGCCCCACAGGCGGAGCACATTCCGCAATCGCTCCATGGTACGGTGCGAGAGCAGCGGCACGATGGGGGTGAGCGTGTTCTCGGTGAACAGCTGCTGGCTGCCGAGGATCACGATCACGAACCCCACCGAGTAGCCGAGCTTCGCGATCAACGGCCGCCATGAGGTGTCGGGGAGGTGCGACTGCAGCAGCCCCTCGATCAGGAAGCTGAACCCCATCGAGAGACCGGCGGCGAGCCCGGACCATGCCAGCGCACCCGTCGAGCGTTCCAGCTCGTGCAGCCCCTCGCGCCGGATCACCTCGTAGGTGGTCTTCGCGTCGAGCGACTTCGCTTCCTGGATCTTTTTCTCTTCCCCGTGCTCGCGCGACCTCTCTCCCTCGCCGGCGTGTGGCGGCTCCTCTTCCGACGCCGGCTTCGACTGCCGCTCTTCCCACGACTCGCCCATGGATACCTCCGATCCGGACGCGCAAGGCAGGAAGCATTCCCCGGATGGCCTGCGGCTCGGAATCCGGCGGAGAATCGTCAGGCCGGATGCATGGACAGCCGATACTTCAACACTGGCCGAGCGATGGTCGTAAGCGTACGGTAGCTCCTTCCCGCTCACCCACAGGCCCATGCGACGTCCTACCCGGTTCCTCCCCCTGCTCGGCGTTGCGCTCGCCGGCGCGGTGCTCCCCGCGAGCGGAGCCAACGCCCAGCAGCTCGACTCCACCCTCATCTCCGCCTTCCGCTGGCGCCCTGTCGGGCCGGCGAACATGGGCGGTCGCATCACCGACATCGAGGGTCTCCCCTCGCCGTCGAAGACGTTCTATGTCGTCGCCGCGGCAGGTGGGGTATGGAAGACCACCAATGCCGGCACCACCTTCCGCCCCATCTTCGACCACGAGCGCGTCGCCTCGCTGGGCGACCTCGCCATCGCGCCGAGCGACAGCAACGTGCTCTACCTTGGCACCGGTGAGGAGGACTCGCGCAACTCCATCTCGCCGGGCGGCGGCGTCTACAAGTCGATCGATGGCGGGAAGAGCTGGAAGTTCGTCGGGCTCGCCGAGACGCAGCAGATCGGCCGCATCGTCGTCGACCCGCGTGATCCGAACGTCGTGTATGTCGCCGCTCTCGGTCATGCGTGGGGAGCGAACAAGGAGCGCGGCCTCTACAAGAGCACCGACGGCGGCCAGACGTGGACGCTCGCGAAGTTCGTGAGCGACAAGGCCGGCTTCGTGGACGTGCAGCTCGACCCGAGCAATCCCGACGTGGTGTGGGCGTCGAGCTGGGAGCGGGTGCGCGGCCCGTACTTCCTCTACAGCGGCGGACCGGGCTCCGGACTCTGGAAGTCCACCGATGCCGGTAAGACGTGGGCCGAGGTGAACGGCCACGGCCTTCCCGAAACCACCAAGGGCCGCATCAACTTCGACATCTCCCGCACGAACCCGAAGGTGATGTACGCCATGGTCGAGGCGGACACCGTGATGAACGGGAGCAAGGACAAGTCGAAGAAGGCCCAAGTAAGACCGTCTGGTCTCTACCGCTCGGTCGATGGGGGCGTGACCTGGGAGAAGCGGAACGACACGAACGTCCGCCCCTTCTACTACAGCCAGGTGCGCGTGGACACGAAGAACCCGGATCGGGTCTACTTCACCTCCACCCCCGTGCTGTTCAGCGACGACGGCGGCAAGACGGCGCGCACGGCGACGAACGGCATTCACGTCGATCACCACGCGATGTGGATCGACCCGAAGGATCCCGAGCACTTCGTCGTCGGTGACGACGGCGGCGTGTCGCAGACGTGGGATCGGGGCGGCAACTACCAGTTCCTGAACGTCATGCCGCTCGGCCAGTTCTACGCCGTGTCGTACAACATGGACGTGCCGTACCGCGTGTGCGGCGGCCTGCAGGACAACGGAAGCTGGTGCGGACCGAGCCGGCGCGCACGCGGTCCCGTCACCAATGCGATGTGGTTCAATGTCGGGGGCGGCGACGGCTTCTACTCGGCGCAGGATCCCAACGATCCGAACACGGTGTACTCCGAGTCGCAGGGCGGCGCGATGAGCCGTGTCAACGTCGCGACCGGGGAACGGACGCAGCTCACCAAGCCGAGCTGGCGCAACCGTTATCGTCAGTTCGAGGATTCGATCATCGTCGAGCGCGGCGACACGATGATCCCGATCAGCAAGGAGATCCAGCGGAAGCTCGACGACCTGCGCAAGCGTGCGTCGGCCGACTCCATCGACTGGGACCTGCGCTTCAACTGGAACACGCCGTTCTTCATCTCGCCGCACAACTCCAACGTCTTCTACGCCGCGGGGAATCGGGTGCTCAAGAGCACCAACCGCGGGGAGAACCTGATCGCCATCTCGCCGGATCTCACGACGCACGATCCGATGAAGATCAAGATCAGCACGCAGACGACGGGCGGCATCACGCCGGACAACACCGGCGCCGAAACGCACAGTACCATCACGGCGCTGGCCGAGTCGCCGATCCGGCCCGGCTTGCTGTACGCCGGCACCGATGACGGCAACGTCTGGTTGTCGCGCAATGACGGCGCGACGTGGGAGAACCTCACGACGCGCTTCGCGGGCGTTCCGAAGTTCACGTGGGTGAACCGCATCGAGCCCAGCTCGGCGGATACGAACGTGTTCTACGTCGCGTTCGACGGGCACCGCACGAACGACTTCACGCCATACGTGTTCATCACGAAGGATTACGGGAAGACGTTCACGTCCATTGCGTCGAACCTCCCGACGGGCGGCCCGGACTTCGTGCACGTGATCCGCGAGGATCCGTACAACCCGAATCTCCTCTTCCTCGGCACCGACGTTGGCGCGTACGTCTCGATGGATCGCGGCGGCTCCTGGCAGAAGTTCATGAATGGCCTGCCCACGGTGCCGGTGCACGACCTCAGGATTCATCCACGCGACCACGAGCTGATCGCCGGCACGCATGGCCGCTCGATCTGGATCGTGGACATCGCGCCGCTCGAGCAGATGGTGGACTCCATGCGCGGCCGGACGGTGGCGCTGTTCGCGCCACGAGTGGCATTCCAGTACGGCGAGCCGACCGTGGAAGGGCAGGACGAAGGACAGCACGTGTTCGAGGCGCCGAGCCCTGCCTACGGTGCCGACATCTGGTACCGGCTGGCGAGCGGCACGCCGCGCGGCCAGACGCGGCTCGTCATCAGCGACGTGACCGGCGACACGATCGCCACCGTGAACGGACCGGCGAGCGCCGGCCTGCACAAGGTCACGTGGGATTTCCGCGGCAAGGCACCGAAGGCGGCACCGCTGTCGCCATCGGAGAAGCGTGACTCCATCGTTCAGGCGCGGCGGATCGTGTTCGTTGCCGATTCACTGGAGAAGGCGGGCACCCTCCCCGCACCGATGATCGCGCGGATCAAGACGGCGGCGGCGTCGGGCGATCAGGCGGCGCTGATGCAGATCTTCGGCTTCGGCCGCGGTGGTCGTGGCGGTGGTGGTGGCGGCGCACCGGGTGCGTTCCAGGAACGTCCGGGTGAAGGCCCGATGCCGCGCGCCGGTGGCGCGCAGCAGGGTCAACAGCGTGGCGAAGGCGCTGGTGAATCACAGGGCGTCGATCAATCCGAGCTTCGTGACATTGCACAGCTCTTCCGCGCACCGGGCAGCCGTGGCTTTGGCGGCTTCGGCCGTGGCGGCGCGCCGATGGTCGGCACGGGAGACTATCTCGTGACGATGACCGTCGATGGGAAGAAGTACACGCAGGTGCTGCACGTGGAGCGCGTGCGTGGCGGCGATTCAGGCGGGTTCTTCGCCGGGGACGACGAGGAGCACGAGCCGTAAGCAGCTCGAGTTCAACTGAGAAAGGGCGCGTCGCGAACCAGCGGCGCGCCCTTTCTACTTGCGGCTGATCTTCCCCCGGGAGGCCGCTCGACCGTGCGCACCGGCCGCCCATTGCGCCGGCGCAACCGCGCTCTCATGATCTTCGGCGATTTTTCCGGCGGAGCGCGCACTTGGGCGCGCCCTTCCGCTCAACCTCCCCGAAGGGGGCGTCGCATGTCACGCTGGTTCAGGTTCGCGGCCACTGTCCTTCTCGTCGGAGCCGCGCCGACGATGCTTCGGGCTCAGGAAGGATCTGTTGCAGGAACTGTCGTCTCCGCCGGCTCGGAGGAGCCGCTTGCCGGTGCGCTCGTCACCGTGGTCGGCGGCACCCAACGCGCCAGCGCGGACGACCAGGGGCGGTTCCGGATCGTCGGCATTACCGGTCCTACCGTCACGCTCGAGGCGCGTCGCATTGGATACCGCGAAGTGCGCGTCACCGTGCGCAACGGCGAGCTGCACGCGCGCATCACGCTCTCGGCAAGTCCGACCAGCCTCGAGGCGGTCGTCGTGAGCGCCACCGGCGGGCGCGTCGAGAAGAAGGCGATCGGAAACTCCGTTGCCACCGTGGACGCCGCAGCAGTCACCGAGATCGCGCCGATCAACTCGATGCAGGGATTGATCAACGGCCGAGCGCCGGGCGTCGTCATCCAGACGGCCACCGGCGCCGTCGGATCCGGTGGTCGCATCAGGGTTCGCGGCAACGCGAGCTTCTCGCTGTCCAACGAACCGCTGCTGTACATCGACGGCGTCCGGGTGAACAACAATCCGTCCAGCGGTCCGCAGAACCAGGACTTCGGGTCGAGCTCCATCTCGCGCATCAACGATCTCAACCCGGAGGACATCGAATCGATCGAGATCCTCAAGGGTCCCGCCGCCGCCGCCCTGTACGGAACGGAAGCGTCGAACGGCGTCATCCAGGTGATCACCAAGCGCGGCGTCGGCGGTGCACCCCGATGGAACGTGGTTGCTCGACAGGGCGTGAACTACTTCCAGAATTGGGAGAGTCGTTTCTGGACGAACTACGGCGTCATCCAGAAGCCGGGCGCGGCCGCTGGCGTACTCGATACGCTGCCCATCACGATGGGACAGATCCGCGACACGATCGCCGCGTACGGCTTCAATCCGGATGTGTTCCGCAACGGCCGCCGGCAGGAGAGCGAGGTTTCGGTCTCCGGCGGATCCGACGTATTCAACTACTACGCGAGCGGTAACTACCTCGACGACGCAGGCGCCGAGCCGAGCAATTACACCCGAAAGGCCAGCGGCCGCGTGAACCTCGGCGTCTCTCCCAGCAACAACTTCCGGATCAGCGTCAACGCTGGCGCCGTCGCCGGCCCCACGTTCCTCAGCTGCGAGGCCGGTTGCGGCGGTCGAGTCTGGACGCTCACGGCGACGACGCCGTCCAACTGCGCGAACCCCTGGACCCACTGCCTCTACAGCTCTCTTCCCGAGGCGTACGACGAGACCTACAACTTCTGGCAGAACCTCAACCGCCTCTCGTCGAGCGTGCGCTTCGACCATACGCCGGCCACCTGGTTCACCCATCGCCTGACCGCCGGCGTCGATCGCACCGCGGAACAGAACGTCTACTTCACGCCGCGGATCGACTCGCTCCTCGCCAGCACCCAGATCGGCAGTGATGCGCTGGGCAGCAAGGACATCGAGGACCGGCAGATTACCTACGCGTCGCTCGACTATGCCGCGACGGTCTCGAAGACATTCCGCACCGACTTCACCTCCGCCACCACGGCGGGCGCGCAGTACTACCGCGACAACACGCACTTCACCCACTCCGCCGGTTGCATCTTCCCGCTCGCCGGACTGACCGACATCAGCGCCACCACCCAGGCGTGTCCCGGATTGCCGCTACCGGTGGAAGACGGCTTCGGCAACGCGACGCTCGGCGTGTACGGACAGGAGCAGCTCGGCTGGCGTGACATGCTCTTCCTCACCGCCGCCGTGCGTTCCGACAACAACAGCGCATTCGGCACCAACTACTCGCGCGCCGTCTACCCGAAGTACAGCATCAGCTGGGTGCTGAGCCAGTGGAGCGCAGTGCACGACCGGTTGCCGATGCTGAGCGAGCTGCGCTTTCGCGCCGCATACGGCGAAGCGGGCAAGGCGCCAGCAACGTACTCCGCGACGCGCACCTTCATCCCCACCGCCGGCTACAACGACGCGCCTGCGGTCACGGCGGGCACCCCGGGAAATCCCAACCTTCGCCCGGAGCGAGGAAAGGAGATCGAGCTCGGATTCGACGCGTCAGCGCTGAACGACCGCGTCGGCCTCGAATTCACCTACTACCGCAAGCGCACGATCGACGCGATTCTCGATCGTGAGCTGCCGCCATCGCTCGGCTACTCCGGAACCCAGCCATTCAATGCGGGCGAGATCCTCAACTCCGGCACCGAGCTGCTGCTGCGCGGCACGCCTTATCGGAGCAACCGGCTGAGCTGGGACGCGGCGTTCACGCTCGCCACCAACGCGAACAAGGTGGTGGACCTCGGCATGCCGGGCGTCACCTTCGTCACCGCGGGCACCTACGGCCGCCACGAGATCGGGTATCCGGTGGGCGCATGGTTCGAGCAGCGTGTCGTGGGCGGCGTCTTCAATCCCGCCACGAACACCGCGACGGGCATCTGCGACGACGGCAAGGGTGGCTCGATGCCGTGCTACGGCGCGGATGGCAAGGCGGGCACCGCGGACGATGCGCCGAATCTCTACCTCGGTCGCTCCTCGCCGCCGACCGAAGGATCGTTCAGCTCCACGTTCACCTTCCTGCGCGACTTCCGGCTCTACGGGCTCGTGGACTGGCAGACCGGGTGGAAGAAGATGAATGGCAACCTGCGCGTGCGTTGCACGGTGGCCGTGCGCTGCTTCGAGAACTACTACCCGGCGCAGTCGGATCCGGCGATCGTCGCGCAGATCCAGTCCAACCGCAACCTCGTGGACTTCCTGATCCAGGACGCCAGCTTCGCCAAGCTGCGCGAGCTGACGTTGTCCTATCAGATCCCCGACCGGTTCACGCAGCAGTTGCACGCTTCGCGCGCCAGCATTGCCGTCTCGGGGCACAACCTCCACACCTGGACCAAATATCCGGGTCTCGAACCCGAGGCAATGTTCCTCGGCGGCAGCCGCGGCACCTTCCAGTCGTGGGAGCAGACGACCCTGCCGCAGCTCACGCAATGGACGGTATCCCTTTCCCTCACCCTTTGAGACCGACCATGACCAGAATTTCGATTCGCCGCGCGTCGCGCGCGGTTGGTCTCGCGGGAGCCGCAGCGCTGCTCGCCGCCGGTTTCCTCACCGCGTGCAAGGGCGACCCGCTCTCCGTGCCGTCGCCGACGCAGGTCCAGGCAAATGGCTTGTACGTTCCGGCCAACGCTCAACTGCTCGTCAACGGCGCCATCGGTGATTTCGAGTGCGCGTTCAACTCCTACACCGTGCTCGGGGGGCTCATCGGCGATGAGCTGAATGACGCCACCCAGACCGCCGATCGCTTTCCATATGATGCTCGCACCATGACCAGCAGCGACCGTCGCTATGCCGTGAACGGCTGCGACGGACTCGGCGTGTATACGCCGCTGCAGGCGGCGCGCATCTCCGCCGATGCGATCCGCACCTCGCTCGAGGGGTGGAGCGATGCCGAAGTCCCCAACCGCCAGGCACTGCTCGCCTCGGTGGACCTGGCGGAAGGCTACAGCATGCTGCTGCTGAGCGAAGGCTTCTGCTCCACGACCTTCACCACGTACGATGCCGCGCAAAACCCGGTCTATGGACCGGAGCTGCAGCCGAAGGATGCGGCGGCGCTGGCCGAAGCGAGGTTCACGGCGGCGATCACTGCGGCGCAGGCTGCCGGCACCAGCGCGGCGAACACACTCAATGCCGCCTACGTCGGACGTGCGCGGGCGCGGCTGGACCAGGGCAATCTCGCCGGCGCACGCGCCGACGCGGTGCTCGTCCCCGCCGGCTTCGTCTACACCGTATCGGCCAGCCAGACAAGCACGCGCCGCACCAACCGCGTGTGGGCCGAGAACGACAGCATCAACCAGAGCTCGTCGGTGGGCAACTACTATCGCAACCTGAACGACGCGCGCGTCCCCACCTACTACTACGGCAAGGTCATTCGCGGCGACTCCATCTTCATCCAGCAGAAGTATCCATCCGCGTCCACACCACTGCCGCTGGCCACCTACCGCGAGGCGCAACTGATCATCGCCGAGGCGGACATCGCGACCAATCCCACCAACACGGTGGCGATCATCAACGCCGAGCGGGCTCGCAGTCGCGCACCGGGCTATACTGGCCAGCCCGACTACACCGGGCCGACGGACGCCGCATCGCTCAAGGCCGAAGTCGTTGACCAGCGCCGGCGCGCGCTCTGGCTCGACAGCCACCATCTGGGCGACGTCATCCGGTACGGCATCACCTTGAGTCCACCGGCGGGCACCGCGTACCGGAACGGCGGTACTTATGGCAACAACGTCTGCCTGCCGCTGCCGGA